>Ga0164241_10004504_pt1 | contig 13456 bp, 8 predicted proteins | sample OricomyardsoilBY_FD_108780 | JGI IMG/M metagenome (GOLD analysis project Ga0164241, IMG submission 108780) | Backyard soil microbial communities from Emeryville, California, USA - Original compost - Back yard soil (BY) | ecosystem: Environmental > Terrestrial > Soil > Unclassified | place: USA...
TCACCGGCAAGCCCGCGATGACGCTGTATCACCTTGGCACCGGCTTCACCAACGCCGCGGCCAATCTGCACAACGCACGGCGGGCGAAGAGCCCCATCGTCAACGTGGTGGGCGATCACGCCACGACGCACAAGCGCTGGGACAGTCCGCTCAAATCAGACATCGAGGCGCTGGCGCGGCCGATGTCGGACTGGCTGCGCATGGCGCAGTCCACGCACACACTGGCGGCCGATGCAGCTGCCGCGGTGGCTGCGGCGCGCTCTGCACCGGGACAGATCGCAACGTTGATCCTGCCGGCAGACATCGCGTGGGGTCGAACTGCGAACCGTGCGCAGCCGCTGCCGCTGCCCTCACCTCTTGCGCCTGATCCCGCGGTGGTATCACGGGTGGCGAAGGCACTGCGCGAACGCGGTCGCAGCTGTGCGCTGATCGTGCGCGCCGCGGCAGGTGATGCGCGCGGTGTCGCCGCCCTGCAGCGTGTGTGCGCGGCCACAGGGGCGCGGGCGTTGCACGACCTCATGGCTCCACGCGTGCTGCGCGGCGCGGATCAGTTTGCGATCACCCGCGTGGCGTATCGCGCCGAGGAAGCCGTCGCGCTGCTCACGGGTTTGAGCGATGTGGTGCACGTTGGCACCTTGCCGCCGGTCGCGCCCTTCGCCTATCCGCAGTATCCGAGCTGGCTCACACCCGAGGGCGTGAACCTGCTGTGGCTCGCGCATGAGCACGAGGATGAGGTGCTGGCACTGGAAGCACTGGCGGATGCATTGAACGCGCCGAGGGTGGCCGCGACGCATGGCGCTCCGGGCGCGGCCGCACGCGACGCGGTCGTGAAGAGCACCCCGCGCGGCGCGCTCACCGCTGCAACGATCGGACATTCGCTGGCGCGCCACCTGCCCGAGGGCGCCATCCTGTCGGAAGAGGCCATCAGCAATGGGCCGCCTGTGGCGGCGGGCACGGTGCTGGCCGCGCCGCACTGGCACATGACCAATACCGGCGGCGCCCTGGGCCAGGGAATTCCGCTCGCAACTGGTGCGGCCGTGGCGGCGCCGGATCGCAAGGTGGTGAATGTCCAGGCTGATGGCAGCGCGATGTTCACGCTGCAGGCATTGTGGACGCAGGCACGCGAACAGCTCGATGTGCTCACCATCATCCTCGCCAACCGCAGTTACGCGGTGCTGCGCTTCGAGATCTCACGCGTTGGTGCGACGGTGGAGGAACCGCTGGCTGAAAACCTGCTGGACATCGATCGGCCCGACATCGATTGGGTAGCGCTGGCGAAGGGGCTCGGCGTTGAAGCAACGCGAGTCTGCACGGCGGAGGCGTTCGATGATGTGCTGGCCGCCTCGATGAAGAGGCGCGGACCGATGCTGATCGAAGCCGTGATGGAGCAGCCATGAGCGAACCTGCACGAGAAGCGTGGACGCGGCCCGCGGTCATCGTCGTCGCGATGGTCGCCTTCGCGCTGGTCCTCGACGGCGTGGATGCGCAGGCCCTGGGCCTTGCGATTCCACCGTTGATGCTCGAGTGGGGCCTGACTCGTGGGGATTTTTCCCCCATCGTGTCCGCAAGCCTCGTCGGCATGGCCATCGGCGCCACCTTCGGTGGCATGCTGGGTGATCGCATCGGGCGTCGCGCGGCGCTGATCGGCAGCGTCGCGCTGTTCGGCGTGGCCACGGGCCTCGCCACGCTGTCGCATGGCACTGGCAGCTTCGGCGCGCTGCGCGCAGTGGCAGGATTGGGACTCGGCGCGACACTGCCAAACGCCAGCGCCCTGATCGCCGAGTTCACGCCGGTACGATATCGCAGCATCGGCATGTCCATTGCCATGGTCGTACAGCCCACGGGTTCGATGATCGCCGGACTGCTGGCCGCAGTGCTGCTGGCGAGCAGCGGCTGGCGCAGCCTGTTCCTCATTGGCAGCATTGCGCCGTTGGCCCTGGTTGCGCTGTTCCTGTGGCGCCTGCCGGAATCACCCGGCTATCTTTCAACGCGCGGCGTGGCACGCAGCCAGCAGCGCGCCACACTGGGCGCGCTGCTCGTGCCCGGGCGCCGTCGCGACACGCTGCTGGCGTGGAGCTCGTGCTTCCTGTCGCTGCTTGCGCTGTACAGCGTGCTGAGCTGGATGCCAGCGATGATTGCCGCCGAACACCTGCCACTGCCCTTCACCGGCACGGCGATTGCCGCCTTCAGCGTCGGCGGCATCGTCGGCAGCCTGGTCTGCGGACTGATCATCAAGCGCTTCGGCTCACGCACGGCGCAGATCGTCATCGGCGCGACAGGCATTGCCGCGGGTCTGCTGCTGATCGCGCTGTTTCGCACGGGAGCGGCAACACCGACGAGCATCTCGATGATCATCCCCTTTGTCGGCGTTGGTGCCGCCGGCACGCAGACCACCCTTTATGCGCTGGGCGCCTACCTGTATCCCACAGAGCTGCGCGCCACCGGGATGGGCGCGGTGCTCGGCATCGGACGCCTGGGCGCCGTGGCCAGTGCATGGGCGGGAGCGCGCGCCGTCGATGGCGGCGGCGCGATCGGATTCTTCATCCTTTTCGCCACCGCCATCGCGGCGGCCACCATCGCGTGCATCCTGATCCGACGGTCCATACCACCGGTGGCGGATTAGTTACTGCGACGCCAGACGCTCCGTCAGGCAGTCCGCCAGTTCATCCATCCCCATCTGTCGGTACCACTCCGCGACGGTCTTGTCCTGGTTGTTGCGCGCCGCCGGATCTGCTCCGTTTCGCAGCAGCAGGTCGATGGTGGCGACGCTGGCTTCCAGATCCGGATCATCCTGGCGGGCCTGACTCACGACATGCAGCGGCGTGTTGCCCATGGGAGTGCGTTGCCCGACCTGCGAAGGATCACGCGACAGCAGCACCTCGAGCCTGGCGCCGTCAGCCGTGCGACACACGTCGAACACATCATTGGACACAGGCGCCAGCACCTCGATCACGGACCAGTGGCGGTTGTGCAAGGCCAGCCCCAGCGGCGTAGCCTGGTAATTGAACTCCTTCAGGTCAGGATTCGCGCCCTGGGCGAGCAACGCCTTCACGGCTGCAACGTCGTTCCACAGCGCATAGTTGTGGAGGCAGGTCTGCCCGTTCCTGTCGCGCGTGTCGAGATCGAAGCCCTGCGCCACCAGCCACAGGCAGGTATCCACATCGACCATTGCGCAGTCGCGGAACAGCTGGGCGTCCTGCAACAGGCGTGGATGCTCGCGCAGCAAGGTGGCAGCCAGCGCGCGGTCGTGACGGCCGCAGGCCACGCGAAACTGGTCCTCGATCGATAGCGGCTGGGTGCTCGCACCAAACTGTTCCAGCAGCTGCGCGATGTCGGTTCGATCACTGAGCAGCGCGTTGGCGTGCGCGGTGCGATGGTTATAGCGATTGATGGCGTCGGGATTGGCGCCGTGCTCGAGCAGGAAGCGCACGAGATCCACCCTGCCCTGCGTCACCACCTGCGAAAGCAGGAAGTCGAAGATGGGTTCATTCTCAGAAGGATTCCAGTTCGCGGGCTCGCCGGCCTTGAGTCCGTGTTGCACGAACAGTGGCAGCCACTTGCCCAGATGCTGGCCGAGCATGGTGTTGTACAGGGCCTGGCTCTGGTTGGCCTGCGCACCGGCATCGAGAAACAGCCCGACCAGCTCGTCGGCACGCGGATGCGCAATGCACGCAACAGGACCGCGCTCGCCTTCACCGATGGCGCCAGTGACGGCATTGAATCCCGGCAGTGCCGCGCAGCGCGCGTCTGGATCTGCCCCATGCTCCAGCAGCAGCTTCGCCACTTCCACGGCGCCGGCCACGTTCTGCTCGATGCGACTGTAGGTCACATACATGAGCGGCGGCCAGTCGCGCGGACCGCCAGCGCGTCTGGCAAGCTGCGGCTCCGAGGCCAGAAAGCCGCGAACCGCTGCCACATCTGCCGCCACCAGCGCGCAATGAAAGTCCGCGGTCAGCTGCGGCAGCTGACGCAGCCACTCTGACGCACGCCGATAGCGCCAGGGCTGGTCGTCGCCGTTGTAACGCAGGCAGGCGTGGTCGATGAAGCGCTCCACCTGCTGTTGCGGAGCGCTGCCGCGAAGCTGACGCAGTTCCACTTCCGCACCGAGCTGCGACCAGTCGGCAAAGCCATAACGACGCGCCAGTGCAAGCTGCGCATCCCGCAGCGAGGAGAATTCCTCGGGTCGCGGGTGGAATGCGGCGACGATGCGAAGCGCATCCTCGTGGCGCGCACGCCAGTCACGCAGCAGATGACGTGCCTGCTTCTTCAGATGGTCGATGTGGGGATGCGGCGGCAGCGTCAGCGGCGCCACGCCATGGGTGCGATCGTTGGTCACAAGACCTCCTTTCATCAGCGCCAGTGTCCGCTCATGCAGGCTGAAAGAAGGTGAGCTTCAGTTTCAGTTGGTGCTCTGTGGGATGACCCCTTGCCGCGGACAGGAGGCGCCAAAGCTGCGCACTGCGCCGAAATGTGCCAAGGGACACCGACGGCGTCAAGCCATGGGTGTCCGCCGGCCCGCCGCATCTGCGGTCGGTGGCTATTCGGGCATCGTCGAGGCACTCATCGCATAGCGCAGAAGCTTTACCAGGGGCCGGCCGGAGCGTCAGGTCGCCAGTGTCGCAAGCGCCTGGTCCAGGTCCGCGATCAGGTCGGCGGATGACTCGATACCCACCGAGATGCGGATCATGTCGTCGGTGATGCCGAGCCGGTCGCGCGTTGCCTTCGGCACGCCGGAGTGTGTGGTGCTCGCCGGGTGCGACATCAGTGTTTCGGTGCCGCCCAGGCTCACTGCCAGCTTGATGAACTGCAGGCTGTCGAGCAGCCTGAAGGCTTCCTTTTCACCGCCGTGCACATGAAACGCGAAGGTTGAACCGGCGCTCAGGCACTGGTTCCTGAAGACGCGTCCGCAGGTATCCGTTGCGGACAGAAACCCCAGGTAATTGACATGCCTCACCTGTGGATGATCCCGCAGGAAAGCCGCGACCCGCACCGCATTCTCCGCGCTGCGCTCCATGCGCAATGACAAGGTTTCGAGCGAGCGCAGCAGCATCCACGCGGTGTGCGGATCGATCTGCGTGCCCAACGCGCTGCGCAGTGCGCGCACGGGCTGCACCATCTGCTTTGATCCGATGACGCCGCCGGCAACCAGGTCTGAATGTCCGCCCACGTACTTGGTCAGCGAGTACATGACCAGATCCACGCCATGATGCAGCGGCCGCTGGAACACCGGCCCGAGAAAGGTGTTGTCGACGGCCACGGGCGGGCGGCCACCAGCTTGCCTTGCGCCGATCATCTTCGACACCTCGACCAGCAATGCGAAGTCGACCAGTCCGCTGGTTGGATTGGCTGGCGTCTCCGCCACGATCAACGCCACGCGACCCTTGCTCTGCTGCGCAAGCTGCAGCGCCTGCTCGGCCGCGTCATGAATGGCTGCGCTATCGCACCCCTCCTGGAATGCCACCGCGCGGATGCCGAAAGCCGGCAGCGTCTTCTCGATCAAAGTCTCGGTGCCGCCATATAGAGGCTGGCTCATCAGCAGCACATCGCCCGGTCGCAGATACGCCCACAGTGTTGTGGAGATCGCGGACATGCCGCTTGAAAAGACAGCGGCCGCCGCACCGCCCTCCCAAAGCGCGAGCCGGTCTTCCAGCACTTCGAGGTTGGGGTTGTTGAAACGCGAATACACCAGGCCCGGTTGGCGGCCTTCCGGCAGAGGCCGGCGTCCCGATGTGTAATCGAAGAAATCCTTGCCCTCCTGCGCCGTTTCAAACGTGAACGTTGAAGTGAGAAAGATGGGCGGCTTCAGCGCGCCTTCGGACAAAGACGGGTCGTACCCGTAGCCCATCATCTGTGTTTCGGGAGCGAGCGTGTGCTCACCAATCTTGCGGGTGTGATAGGTTTGCCAGGTCACTGGTATCTCCTCGAGCTCATGTGCATGGACAAACCATGGCACACCGCGGCTCTGCCGCGAAGCGCCTGTCGGCAACCTCCTACAATCCACGAGCGGTGCCGACAAGATCGTGCGGGTATGTCGCTGATGATGCAGCGACTCGCGGCCTGAATGTAAGGACCCTTGCCGCCTCCAGACTATCGATGTCGCCGAAGCTGAACAGAGAACTCAAATGTCGCGCCATCTGACCACTGCGTTGTGCATCGCCGCCCTTGCAGCGTGTGCATCAGCGCCGCAAGGGCGCAGCTCCGCGGCGAGCGCCGCGCCGCTGGTCGAGCGGACAAAACTTCTGTTCAACTCCGGCCGCCAGTTCACCCGCATCAGTCCCGACGGCCAGTGGATTTCGTGGCTGGCCCCGCACGAAGGCGTGATGAATCTGTGGATTGCACCCACTGCCTCACCGCAACAGTCCCGGGTGCTCACACACGAAAGCACGGACGCCGTTTCGCGCCCTGTCTGGATTCCCGACAGCACTTCCCTGATCTACACGATGGACCGGGGCGGCAAGCAGAATTTCACCCTCTACATGATCAGCGCCACGGGTGGAGAGGCACGGGCCCTGACGCCACAAGACACTCGAGCCCAGATCGTGGCCATCAGCCCGCTGGTCAAGGACCGCGTTCTGGTCTCGCTGAACAGTCGTGAGCGGCGCTGGCCAGATCTCTATTCACTCGACCTCGGTAGCGGTGATCTCACGCTGCTGCTGCAGAACGACGGCTATTCGCGCTTCGTTGCAGACCCGAACCTCGTAGTTCGTGCCGCGATCAGGCCGCGAGGCGACGGTGGCGCAGACGTCCACGCCGTCGATGCCGGCCGGATTGCATCTGTGCCGTTCGAGTCGATTCCCTATGAGGATGTGCGCACCACCACGCCTGTGGGCTACTCCGCCGATGGACAGATCCTGTACTGGCGGGATTCGCGCGGGCGCGATACCGCGGCGCTGTTGGCTCAGGATCTGCGCACTGGCGAGAAGAGAGTGCTGGGCGCCAATCCGCGTGCCGATGTCATCGCCACGTCCGCGCATCCCATCACGGGCCAGGTGGATTCCTATGAGGCCAATCCACTGCGATCCGAGTGGACCGGTCTTACCGCGTCGACCCGACGGGATTTCGACCGTCTTGCCCGCAAGCTCAAGGGTGAAATGGAAATCAACGCTCGCACCAATGCGGACGACAAATGGATCGTGCTGCTCAAACCCGGCGAGGGCCCATCCACCCCTTATCTTTATGATCGCAAGACCGGGCGCGTCACCGAGCTGTCGGAAAGCCACGCTGATCAAGAAGTGGCGCCAGTCAGCGAGAAGCACGCAGTCTCGATACGCAGCCGCGACGGCCTGATGCAGGCCGCGTATCTCACCCTGCCCGCTGGAAGTGATCGCAACGGCGACGGTCATCCGGATTCGCCTTTACCGTTAGTCCTCTTTGTTCACGGCGGCCCGTGGGAGCGCACGGATTTCGGATACGACCCCAGCTTTGCATTCTTCGCCAACCGCGGCTATGCGGTGCTGGCACCCAACTTCCGGGGTTCCACCGGGTTCGGCAAGGCCTACATATCGGCCGCGGACGGCGAATGGGGCAGAAAAATGCAGGACGATTTGATTGACGCCGCCGACTGGGCCGTGTCGCAAGGCATTGCGGCGCGGGACAAGGTGGCCATCTACGGTGGTTCGTACGGCGGCTATGCCGTGCTGGCGGCGCTGGCATTCACGCCGGAGAAATTTGCCTGCGGGGTGGATCTGTTCGGCGCCTCCAACCTTCTGACGCAGGTTGAAAGCGATGCCGCACGCAATGAGTTCCGTCGCGCCGAGTATTACCGGCGCATGGGTGATCCGACGACTGAAGCCGGACGCGCACTGCTGGCCGAACGCTCGCCTCTCACTCATGCCAACGCGATCCGGCGGCCGCTGCTGGTCGCGCAGGGCGACAACGATCCGCAGGTGAAGAAGCCGCAATCCGATTCGATAGTTGAGGCGTTGAGTTCTCGTGACGCCACAGTTACCTACCTCGTTTTTCACGGGGAAGGACACGGATTCACCAAACCTGAGAATGTGCTCGCCCTCCGGGCCGTTTCGGAACATTTTCTGGCGCAATGCCTGGGCGGTCGCGCGGAGCCGTTTGGCCTGAGTCTGCGGTCGAGCGCCCTGTCGGTGCCGCATGGCGCTCGATTCATCGATGGCCTCGAGCAGGCCCTGGCGCGCTGATCCTGCGATTGTTGACAATCCGCCAGTGAACGCATGAGATAGCCCGACACACGATCCGGGGGTTTGCATGCGACATCACGTGGGCAAGGCAGTTGGCTGCTCCTTCCTGTTCGCACTGACAGGCACGCTCGCCTGCGCTGCCGAACCAGTCCTGCAGCCAGTCGGGATCATTGGTTCGCCAGCCGGCACGGGCAAGTGGCCTGCGGTTGCCGAGGCGCGCGAAGACCTGCGCGCGCACACGCTGTATCACCCGCAACAAATGCCGGATGCACCCCTGCCCGTGTTGATCTGGGGCAACGGCGGGTGCTCGGACAATGGCCTGTCGCACAGCATCTTCCTGCGCGAGATTGCCTCGCACGGTTACTACATCATCGCGCTGGGCTATCCACGCACTGAGCCGGCCGTGCGCGCGCCGAATGCGCAAGCGCCGGCGCGTCCGCCGGGTCCCCCGCCCGTGCCCGCACCGGGTGGCGCTGCCCAGCGGCGCGGACAGATCGGCGGTGGTGGTGAATTGCCTGCCGATCCCACCGAAACCGATCCAACCGTGGTTGCGCAGATGGACATGGCGCTGGCCTGGGCAGCGGCGATGAATGAACTGTCCAGCAGCAAGCTCAAGGGCCATCTCGACATGACTCGCGTTGCGGTGGCCGGTCACAGCTGTGGCGGACTGCAAACCATCAAGTTCTCGGCCGATCCACGCGTCAAGACCTCGATGATTTTTGACAGCGGCGTCTACAACGTGCCCGGCGGCATGAGCCGGGTGAAGGTCAGCAAGTTCGATCTCTATTCGCTGCACGGCCCCGTTGCCTATATCACGGGCGGTGCAACGGATCAGGCGCATCCCAATGCGATGGATGATGCGGCGCGCATCAAGCATGTGCCCGTGTTCCTCGGCTGGTTGCCGGTGGGCCATGGCGGCACGTTCTCGCAGCCCAATGGTGGTGACTGGGCGTCGATCGCGGTCAAATGGCTCAACTGGCAGCTCAAGGGTGATGCCGGTGCCGGCAAGTGGTTCGTCGGCGCCGACTGTGGCTATTGCAAGGAAGGACGCTGGAAAGTGGAGTTCAATCCAAAACCATGAAAACACGACTCCCCATGCTCTGCTTGTCGACGGTCTGGGCCGTTCCGGCAATCGCCGCGCAACCCGCCAAGGCACCGTCCGCCAGGACGGCACCCGCCCCTGTAGTGAAGTGCGACCGCGAATGCCTGCGCGGCGCCATCACGGCGTACCTGCACGCGCTGGTCACGCACGATGTCAGCAAACTGCCGCTGTCGGAAAAGGTTCGCATTACTGAAGACAGCATCGAGAAGACCATCGACAAGGTGGGACTGGTGCGCTCGGTGACGAAGCTGCGCGGCTATCGGCAGGACTTTCTCGATGAACGTGAAGGCATTGCGGGCGCCGATGTGGTCATCGAGGAGAACGGCGCTCCGGCGCTGCTGGTCGTGCGCCTGAAGGTCGAGGACGACAAGATCACCGAACTGGAAACCGTGGCCACACGGAGCCGGACGGAAGGCGCACTCTTCAACATCGACGGCGTGCAATCCACTACCGCCGCGATGAACTATGCGCCGAAGAAATCACAGCTTGATTCCCGCGAAGAGATGATCCGGATCGCGATGCTCTATCCGGCGGGCCTCGAAGCCGAAAGCCTGGTCAAGGTCGATGCGCCCTTCACGCCGAACGCCTATCGATTGGAGAATGGCGAGGTGATGGCAGGCCCAGAGTGCACGCGCAATGAAGGGTGCAAGAACATCAAGACCCAACCGCTGACCAACGGCAACCGCGGCAAGATCGAAAGACGCGTGGCGGCGGTCGATGAACGCATGGGCATCGTGTGGCTGCGCCTGGCCTGGGGTGGCGACCGTCCGCCCCGCGAAGGCACCACCCAGCGCACGCAGCTCGTGGTGTGGGAATCATTCAAGATCTATGACGGACAGATCCACGCCGTCGAAGCGTTCATGAAGAACGTGCCGGTCGGCGTGGGTTCAGGCTGGCCGCAGCTGAATCTGCCGCAGTGAGCCAGCAGGGACTGAGTGGCGCTCAGTCCCGGAACGTCTGCTGCAACAGGCGATACAGATACTGGCGCCAGATCTGGTAGTCGTGCCCGTAGCCGGGGTCCTCGCTCCAGATATGCTTGATGCCGGCGTTCTGCAAGGCCTGATGCATGGTGCGACCGCTATTGACCGCGGTGTCTTCCGTGCCTGATCCGATGAAGATCAGCTTGTAGTTCTTGTTGGTTTTCGCCGGATCCGCAGTCAGCAGCGTGGTCGAACCATAGCCGCTGAAGCCCGCCACATAGGCGAACAGTTCCGGATGACGGAAGCCGATGGACGTGCTGTGACCGCCGCCCATCGAGTAACCCATGATGGCGCGGTGATTCTTGTCCTCGATGACGCGGAATTCCTTTTCGATGTAAGGAATCACGTAGTCGAGCATTTCCTTTTCCATGTTCCAGCCCGGCACATTCAGCAGCGCGGGCACGCCAGTCACCGCACCTGCCGCACCTGTGGCATTCGGACCGGCGGGTGCGCCGGGCGGTGCGCTGGGACGCGCGGGCGGAGGCGGCGGCGTGTAGCCCGATGACTTCTGCAGCCAAGCTATCTCCGGCTGCTTGCCGGTGGAGCCTGTGGTGGCGTGACCAAAGGGCATCACGATGATTGCGGGCGCTGCTTTCCTTTCCGCGATCAGATTGTCCATGATGTTGTTGGCCATGCCAGATTGCGTCCAGCCGCGCTCGAAGTCATTCAGACCGTGCAGCAGGTACACCACCGGATATTTTTTGCCGCTGGTGTTGTAATCCGGCGGCGTGTAAACCACCACGCGCCGCGCAACCTTGATCTCCTTGTTGAAGTAGTGGTGCTCGATCAGGTTCCCGTGAGGCACGTCGCGGAACATCATGAATTCCGCTTCCTTGCCGGGAAGTGCAACCAGGCTTTTGTAGACACCGGAGGCCGGGCGCACGAAGGTGTTCTGCGGATCGGGCGTCGAAAGCCCGTCCACGACGAACCAGTACTGGTAGTAGCTGGGAGCGAGTTTCGGCGTGGTGTACGACCACACGCCATTGGCGTCCTTGGTCATTTCGAAACCCGCTGAGCCATTCACCGGCACATCGCCCAGCTTGGGCATGTCGGTGTAAACCTGCACGCGCTTCGCGCCAGCTGCCGGCAGCCGGAAAGTGATCGTGTTGTCGGCATTGACCTCGGGCGAGCGCACGGCAGTGACCACACTGCCCTCAATGCCGGGACCACGCGGTGCACCGGGAGGGCTGATCTGCGCATAGGCCGGAACGATCAGCGCGGTGAGCGCCGCGGACGAGAAGATGCGTGCGATGCGATTCATGGTTGCTTTCCAATAACGAGGGGAGTTACGGACGCGGACGATAGGTCTTGCTGAACCCGTTGCGGGTGTTGGTCACGGTGAACGTGCCATCCTGCTGTGCGGATATCCTGATGAGATAGGCAGGCGAATGCGGCGTTCCACCGAAACCGGGCGGAGGCCCTGCGCCGGGCGGAGGGCCGCCGGGACCGGGCGGCCCGCCAGGGCCACCGAAGCCGCCGGGTGCGCCAGGTCCATTCGGTCCGCCGGGCCCGCCAGGTCCGCGTCCTGGGGTCGCGGCGGGCTGTGTGAGCACGCCGGCAATCGTCGCGTTGTCATCCATGTTGGCAATGAACGTCGCCGGCGAATTTTCGAGCCCGGCATTCCACGCCCAGTGCAGCTGCCAGAGATCTTCAAGACCGGGCGAAGCCGCCAGCACGTGGAAAGTATTCGCTTCACCGCCCTTGCGCGTCCCGTTGTTCATCACTACGACGCGCGGCTGCAGCGCGTGCACCAGCGCCGGCGAACCGGACTTCGCCAGTCCATGATGTGAGGTGAGATAGACATCGAGCTTGCCGATGCGATTCACGGGACACATCAGTTCCAGTTCGCCATTCCAGGTCAGATCCCCCAGATCGGCAGTGCGGAAACGACCGAATCCGAGCACAAATCCAGCCGACTCGCCATTGTCCGGATCAAAGTAGTTGCTTTCATCCACAGGCTGAGTCTGTGCGCAGGCGGGATTGGCGTCGCCGCCTCCCTTGAGATTTTTCCGGATGAACTGATTGGCTGAAGCCACGGCGGTGATGTCCAGGCCCGTCATATTCAGCTTGTCGCCGGGCTTCACGATGCTGCGCTTGCCCTTGCTCAATTCCGTGTATGCAGAGAGGAACTGCGCCGAAACGATGCGGTCCTTCGGATTGGGCGCGCCGTGATCGTAGAAGTGCCCGACCGGAAACTGCCTGGCCAGTTCGAGCAGCGTTCCGACGTGATCGACGTGAAAGTGCGTGATCCACAGGTGATCGATGCGGCTGACGCCGGCGGTGCGTAAGGTCTCCGTGATGCGCGAGAGGTCGCGCTCGCCGGGATTGCCGGTATCGACCAGCAACGACTCGCCCGTGGGCCCCACGAACAGCGTGGACTGCCCGCCCTCGGTGTCGATGTAATAGATGTCGAGCGCACCGCGTTTTTCAGCGGCGATGCCGATGGATGAAACCGCGAGCAGGGCCAGCACGGCAATGACAGTTCGCATGACCACCCCCAATTGATTAGTAATATTATATGCCGGTCTGAGTTTCACAGCTTGCCCTCGGCCTCGAGCCGCGCGACCTCCCGACCGTAGGGGCCGACGGCGCGAGACAGCACGTATACGGCCAGAGGAAGCAGCACTGCGACGGTCAGCGCGATCGACAACCACAGCTTGCCTTCATCGCGCAGGATGACCTGCGTGACGAACGCGACGAGCAGCGACCCCAGCGCGCCGGCCGTAGTGACGATGAGCAGATGTATGGCGGTGACTTGCGCCCGCATCGCGTTGGGCGTGATGGTCTGGATGGCGGCGTTCTGCGGCACTGTGGCAGTGCCGGCAAACAGCATCGAAAGCCCCGAGGCAATGATGGCCAGCTCGCCAGTGGGCATCAGCGGCGAAGCGATGGCAAAGGGAATGGAGAGGCCCAGAGCGATCGCGGTGGTACGCAGCGCCGCATCCTTGTGCCGCTTCGCAAGCCATTCGGTCATGGCGGCGCCGGAGATGATGCCGAGCGGGAAGACCAGCAGCACCATCGAGCCCATCCACGCGCCCACCTGCAACGGTGTCCAGCCGAAGGTGCGGATCATGAAGGGCACGCGCCAGTCCTGCACACCGTAGATCTCGACCGACACCAGTGCGAGGCCGGTGAATAGCGGATAGTAGATCTTGCGGCGTTCGTGGACCTGCCGCAGCACGTCGCGCAGCGACATGCCCTGGCGTCCTGCCACGGCGCCGCGA
>Ga0164241_10004505_pt1 | contig 13452 bp, 11 predicted proteins | sample OricomyardsoilBY_FD_108780 | JGI IMG/M metagenome (GOLD analysis project Ga0164241, IMG submission 108780) | Backyard soil microbial communities from Emeryville, California, USA - Original compost - Back yard soil (BY) | ecosystem: Environmental > Terrestrial > Soil > Unclassified | place: USA...
GGCATTGATCAGGTTGGTCGTCTCGGGCGTCTTCGGCACGTGGACGGTGACGACGTCGGCGCGCTCGAAGAGCTCCTCGAGGCTCTCGGCGCCGTGCACGCCGAGCTCGCGGAAGCGCTCCGCGGAAACGAACTTGTCGAAGGCGATCACGTCCATCTCGAAGGCCTGGGCGCGCTTGGCGACGAGCTGGCCGATGCGGCCGAAGCCGACGATCCCGATCGTCTTGCCGTAGAGCTCGGCGCCCTTGTACTTGGCGCGGTCCCAGCGCCCGTCGACGAGGGCGCCGTGGGCCTGGGGGACGTTGCGGAAGAGGGAGAGGGCGAGCGCGATCGTGTGCTCGGCGGCGGCCACCGAGTTCGATTCGGGCGCGTTGGCGACGACGATGCCGCGTCGCGTCGCGGCCGGGATGTCGACGTTGTCGACCCCGGTGCCGGCGCGGCCGATCACCTTCAGGTTGGTGGCCCGATCGATCAGCTCGGGGGTCAGCTTGGTCGCCGAGCGGATCAGGATCGCGTCGTAGGCGCCGATCGCCTCGACGAGCTCCTCGTCGGACATCTCGAGGCCGAGGTCGACGTCGAAGTTCGCTTCGAGCAGCTCGACCCCGGAATCGGCGATCTTCTCCTTGACCAAAACCTTCATCACACGACCTTTCGTTCACGCCGCAATCGCCACGGATTCGAACGACCGGCGATCACCGCGACGATTGCGGCGTTCACAGGCGGGCCTCCCCCACGTTCTCGATCACCCAGTCGACGCAGGCGGTGAGCGCTTCCACATCAGCCGTCTCGACCGCCGGGAACATGCCAATGCGCAGCTGGTTGCGGCCCAGCTTGCGGTAGGGCTCGACGTCGACGACGCCGTTGGCGCGCAGGGTCGCGGCGACGACGGCCGCATCGACGGAGTCCTCGAAGTCGATCGTGCCGACGACCAGTGAGCGCTTGGCCGGGTCGGCGACGAAGGGGCTGGCGAACTCGCTTGACTCGGCCCAGCCATAGAGATGACCCGAGGAGGCTGAGGTGCGCTCGACGCAGCCGTCGAGTCCGCCGAGCGCCAGCATCCACTCGACCTGATCGGCGAGCAGCAGCAGGGTCGCCAGTGCCGGCGTGTTGTAGGTCTGCTCCTTGCGCGAGTTGTCGAGGGCAGTCTGCAGCGAGAGGAAGCCGGGCTGCCAGCGGTTCGGAGCGCCGTCGAGCTGTTCGATCCTCTCGATCGCGGCCGGGCTGAGCGCGGCCAGCCAGAGACCGCCGTCGGCGCCGAAGGCCTTCTGCGGCGCGAAGTAGTAGACGTCGGCCTGGCTTGCGTCGAGCGGCAGGCCGCCGGCTCCAGAGGTCGCATCGACGAGGACGAGGGCATCACCGGCGCCTTCGGGGCGCTGCACCGGGACCATCACCCCGGTCGAGGTCTCGTTGTGCGCCCAGGCGATCACGTCGGCGGCCGGGTCCGCGACAGGAGCAGGGGCGTCGCCTGGCTCGGCCTCGATCAAGATCGGGTCGGCGAGGAAGGGCGCGCCGGCGGTTGCCTTGGCGAACTTCTGCGAGAACTCGCCGTAGGTGAGGTGCAGGGCGCGCTCGCGGACGAGCCAGGCGCAGGCGGCGTCCCAGAATGCAGTGGTGCCGCCATTGCCAAGGGCGATCTCGTAGTCCTGGGGAAGGCCGAAGAGCTCGGCGAGGCCGCCGCGGACGCGAGCGACCAGATCGCGAACCGGCGCCTGGCGATGCGAGGTGCCCATCAGCGCCGACTGCTCGGCGAGCTTCGCGAGCGCCTCCGGCCGCACCTTCGACGGGCCACAGCCAAAACGCCCGTCGCCGGGCTTGAGGTCGGCCGGGATCTGGATGGCGGTCGAGGAGGTCACGGGACGCGACAGGTTATTGACCCCCGCGGGTGGACCTCCCGCAGGCCTCCCCCATAAGCTGGCGAGCATGAGCGAGACCACAGATAACTCAGTTACAAAGGGCGATGGCTACTCCGTCGCCAACATCAGCGACCTCGGCGAGGGGCCGGGCTTCCGCAAGATTCGCAAGGAGCTGGGCGTCACCGCCTTCGGCGTCAACGCGATCGTGCTGCCGCCCTCCTACGCCACGGGTAGCCACTACCACGACGAGCAAGAGGAGCTCTACTTCCTCCACAGCGGTCGCGTCGCGATCGAGTTCGGTGATGGCAGCAGCCACGAGCTGGAGCCGGGCGGCCTGGCCTGGGTCGACGCCTCCACGGTGCGCAAGCTGCGCAACCTCAGCGATTCAGAGGAGGCCGTCTACGTGATCGTCGGGGGCAAGGATGGCTATGTGGGGCGCGATGGGAAATTGCCTGAGGGCGAGACTCGATTCGCCTAGTTCAGGGAGGGACCGGGACCCCCTGCCCTGGAGACCGTCGCGCAGCTGAGTCGTAGCTCAGGGTTCTGGCGTGGACCCAGAGCCTCCCGGACAGGGGGTCCCGGTCCCTCTACGACACGCGACATCTTCCAAGAGCAAACCTTCGCAAGGGAAAAGCTCTCCGAGAGCTAGGAGCTTTCCCCGAGGCGAGAGCTTCGCCTCAAACAAAGAAGCTTGCCCTTCGAAGTAGAGCTTGTGTTGGTGCGGGGGCGGGGAGCCCCTCTCCAGGAGGCTCCGTAGAAACGCTCGAACCCTGAGGACGGACCCAGCTGCGCGACGGCCTCCAGGAGAGGGGCTCCCCGCCCCCGCTACACAGAACCCCGCAGCCCTAAAACTCTTGGTCGATCCAGGGCATCATGTCGCGGAGCTCGCCACCGACCTTCTCGACCTGGTGGCCCTTGCCCTCCTCGCGCATGCGCGAGAGGTTCTCGCCGCCGGCTCGATTCTCGGCAATCCACTCGCGGGCGAACTCGCCTGACTGGATCTCGCCGAGGATCTCCTTCATCGCGGCGCGGGACTCGTCGCCGATGACGCGCTTGCCGCGGGTCATGTCGCCGTACTCGGCGGTGTTGGAGATCGAGTAGCGCATGCCCTGGATCCCCTTCTCGTACATCAGGTCGGCGATCAGCTTGAGCTCGTGCAGGCACTCGAAGTAGGCGAGGCGCGGGTCGTAGCCGGCCTCGACGAGGGTCTCGAAGCCGGCGCGGACCAGCTCGCTGGCGCCGCCGCAGAGCACCGCCTGCTCGCCGAAGAGGTCGGTCTCGCACTCGTCCTTGAAGGTCGTCTCGATCACCGCGGCGCGGCCGCCACCGATGCCGGAGGCGTAGGCGAGGACGAGGCCGTGGGCGTTGCCGGTGGCGTCCTGGTGGACCGCCATCAAGCAGGGGACGCCGTTGCCTTCCTCGTACTGGCGGCGGACCAGGTGGCCGGGGCCCTTGGGCGCGACCATGCCAACGTCGACGCCGGACGGGGGCGGGATCTGCTCGAAGTGGATGGCGAAGCCGTGGGCGAAGAGCAGCAGGTTGCCGGGGGCGATCCCGTCGGCGATCTCGGCGTTCCAGAGCTCCCCCTGCTTCTCGTCGGGCAGCAGGATCATCACCACGTCTCCACGGCTGGCGGCTTCGGCGATGTCGAGCACCTCGAGGCCGGCCTCTTCCGCCTTGGCGCGGCTGGAGGAGTCAGGGCGCAGGCCGACGACGACGTCGACCCCCGAGTCCTTCAGGTTGAGCGCGTGGGCGTGGCCCTGGGAGCCGTAGCCGAGGATGGCGACGGTCTTTCCCTGCAGCAGCGAGAGGTCAGCGTCTGAGTCGTAAAAAATGTCTTTGGGCATGGGCGGCAGGCTAGCGGAGGGCGCGTCGCATCAGCTTGCCCGAGGGGGTGCGCGGCAGGGCCGATGCCAGCTCGACCCGCTTCGGGACCTTGAAGCCGGCCAGCGACTCGGCACAATGGCGCCGCAGCTCGTCCGGCGTGGCGGCGGAGCCTTCCTCCAGCACGACGATCGCGGTCACCGCCTGCTGCCACTCGGGGTCCTCGCGCCCGACCACCGCCGCGTCGGCAACCTCGGGGTGGCGGAGCAGGACTTTCTCGACTTCGGCCGGCACGACGTTCTCGCCGCCGCTGACGATCATGTCGTCGATGCGGTCGTCGACGTAGAGGAAGCCTTCCTCGTCGATGCGACCGAGATCGCCGGTGTGCAGCCAGCCGTCGGCGTCGGCGCGGCCGGGCGCGACCGTCGGCCCCTGGACGAGGATCTCCCCGTCCTGGATGCGCAAGTGGGTGGTGAGCAGCGGCCGCCCGGCGGAGCCGAGCTTGCGCTGGGCGTCGGCGGGGGCGAGCGTGGTCACCTGCGAGCAGGTCTCGGTGAGGCCGTAGGTCTGCACGACGGTGGCGCCGCGGCCGATTGCCTCCTCGAGCGCGTCCTCGGGGACGGGCCCGCCGCCGATCAGGATCGCCCGCGGGCCAGAGAGGTCGGCGCCGGCCTCCAGCAGACGGGCGAGCATCGTCGCCACCAGGGAGACGACGGTGATCTCGTCGCGCTCCAGAGCCTCGCCGACGCGGTCGACGTCGAAGCCGTCGTGGATCACCGCGGTGGTGCCGTAGATCACCGAGCGCATCGCGATTCCGAGGCCGGAGATGTGGCTGAGCGGCAGACAGCAGAGCCAGCGGTCCTCGGGCTCGACGCCGATGTTGAAGGCCGAGGCGACGGCGCTCCAGAGGAAGTTGCCGTAGGTGAGCCCGATCGGGGTTGGCGTGCCGGTGCTGCCGCTGGTCAGCACTTTGGCGGCGAGAGCGTCCATGTCGTGCTCGCCGAGCAGCGGCAGGTCGGCCTCGGTCTGGGTCAGCTCGCCGGCGTCGTCGAGGTCGACGGCGGGCTCCTCGATCTCGATCACCGCCGCCCGCTCCTCCGCGGAGAGCCGCGGGCTGAGCGGCAGCAGCACCGCGCCGGCCTTGAGCAGGGCGTGGATCAGCACCACCTGCTCGCGACGCGGGTGCATCGTCATCGCCACGGTCGAGCCGCGCCGCACCCCCTGGGCGGCGAGCCGCCGCGCCACCCAGGTCGCCTCGGCCTCGAGCTCGGCGTAGGTGACCTCGGCGCCATCCGCAACGAGGGCGGTGCGCTCGGGACAGCTCTGCGATCTCTGGGCCAGCCAGTCGTCGAGTTTCATCGGCGGGATATCGTGCCCATCATGCCCAAACGACACAAGGGAGCCCCGGCCGACGCAGACCTCTACGCGCCGATCGAGTGGCAGGGCGTCGGCGAGTACGACGACATCCGCTACGAGAAGGCCGAGGGGATCGCCAAGATCACGATCGACCGGCCCGAGGTCCTCAACGCCTTCCGGCCGCAGACGCTGGTCGAGATCGCCGCCGCGCTGGAGCTGGCCCGCGAGGACACCGAGGTCGGCGTGATCGTCCTCACCGGCGAGGGAGAGAAGGCGTTCTGCTCGGGCGGCGACCAGCAGGTTCGCGGCGACACCGGCTACGTCGCCGAGGGCGCCTCGCTCGGCCGCTTCCACGTCACCGATCTGCAGGTGCAGATGCGCCGCCTGCCGAAGCCGGTCGTGGCGATGGTCGCCGGCTACGCGGTTGGCGGCGGCCACGTGCTGCACGTCTGCTGCGACCTGACCATTGCCGCCGACAACGCCGAATTCGGGCAGACCGGGCCGCGGGTCGGCTCCTGGGACGGCGGCTTCGGCGCCTCCCTGCTGCGCGACCTCGTCGGCACCAAGAAGGCCAAGGAGTTCTGGCTGCTCTGTCGCCAGTACGACGCCGAGGACGCTCTCGAGATGGGGCTGGTCAACGCGGTCGTCCCGCTCGACCGCCTCGAGGCGGAGACCGTCGCCTGGTGCCGGGAGATGCTGGCGCTCTCGCCGTTCGCCCTGCGCCTGGTCAAGGCCAGCTTCAACGCCCATGAGGACGGCTATGCCGGGATCCAGCAACTGGCCCACGACACCAACCTGCTCTTCTACGGCAGCGAAGAGGCGCGCGAGGGTCGCGAGGCCTTCAAGGAGAAGCGCCAGCCCGACTTCTCCCAGTACCCTCGGCGACCATGAGGATCTGGGTGATGGCGGCGCGGCCGCGAACGCTGCCCGCCGCGATCGCCCCGGTGCTGGTCGGCACCGCCGCCGCGGTCGAATGGTCGGGCAAGCTGCCGAGAGTCGGCGCCTTCATCGCGGCCCTGATCGGCTCGATCTTCATCCAGATCGGCACCAATCTGGCCAACGACTACTCGGACGCCAAGCGCGGCGCCGACACGGCCGACCGACTGGGCCCGGTCCGGGTCACGTCGGCTGGACTGGTGGCGCCACAGCGGGTGCTCAACGCGACCTGGATCGCCTTCGGAGTAGCGGTCGCCTGCGGCATCTACCTGGCGACGGTGGCCGGCATCGTGATCATCCTGATCGGCGCGGTCTCGATCGCCGCCGGCGTCCTCTATACCGGTGGACCGCGGCCCTATGGCTACGCCGGCCTGGGCGAGGTCTTCGTCTTCCTCTTCTTCGGCCTGGTCGCCGTCAACGGCTCCTACTACGTGCAGCTCGAGCAGCTCGACGCGCTGCCGCTCGGCCTCTCGATCGCCATCGGCTTCCTCGCCACGGCGATCCTCGTCGTCAACAACGTGCGCGACCTCGAGACCGACCGCAGGGCCGGCAAGATGACCCTGGCCGTGCGGATGGGCCGCCACAACGCTGTCGTGCTCTACCGCCTGTTCGTGCTCGGCGCCTTCGTCGTCCTGCCGATCGCCCTGGTCGGCGGCGGTGGCAGCCTGCTGCCGCTGATCGGCCTACTGGCGCTGCCGATGGCGGTCGGGCCGATGCGGGCGATGACCAACCGCACCGACGGCCCGTCGCTCAACGGAGCCCTGGCCGCCACCGGTGCCCTGCTCGCCGTCTTCAGCCTGCTCGTCTCGGCGGGCCTGCTGCTCGCCAGCTGAACCGAACTGCATCAACTTTTCTATCCGGCAGGTGGAAAAGTTGATGCAGTTCGCGTAGAGCGTGTGGATCGCGTAGACCTATGGGTATGAAGATCGCCGAAGTGGAGGTTGTTCCATACGCGTTGCCGTTTCGCGCGCCTTACGTGACGGCGCGGGGATCGCTCGACCGGCGCGAGATGGTGCTGCTGCGCCTGCGCTCCGATGACGGCCTGGTCGGGCTGGGGGAAGCGGTGCCGCTCTCGCTTCGCGGTGGCACGGGCCTGGCGGCGGTGGTCGCTGAGCTAGAGCAACTCGGCGATCGCGACTCGCTGGACGAGGCGACCCTGCGCAGCGACGCCGTCAGTCTCTCCGCCCCAGCCCGCTGCGCCGCACTCACCGCACTGCTCGACCTGCGGGGTCGCCGGGCGGCGGTGGAAGGCTCCGCCGCGGGAGCCGATGCCGAGGCGGTTGAGTGCAACGCAACCCTGGTCGCCGGGGAGCCCGCGGCGGTAGCCGCCGAGGCCGCACGCTGGGCCGAGGATGGCTTTGACACCTTCAAGTTGAAGCTCGGGACGAGCGACGACTTCGGTCAGGTCTTCGCCGTGCGCGAGGCGGTCGGGCCGCGGGCACGGATCCGCGTCGACGCCAATGCGGCCTGGGACGTCGCGATGGCAAAGCAGATACTCAAGGCGCTCGAGCCGCTCGAGATCGAGCTCGCCGAGCAGCCGGTGGCGACACTCGCCGAGGCGGCCGAGGTAGTGGCCTCGACCTCGATTCCGATTGCCGGCGACGAGAGCGTCGAGAGCAAGGCCGACGCCGAGCTGGCGCGGACGATGCGCGCCTGCACCCTGACGGGAGTCAAGCTCTCCAAGGTCGGCGGGCCGGAGGCGGCGATCGAGATCGCCGAGGTGCTACCCGCCTATCTCTCCAGCGCGCTCGATGGCCCGGTTGGGATCGCCGCCGCGGCACAGGTCGCACAGACTCTGCGCGAGGTAGCCGGCGAGGATGACCCGGGTCTGGCCCACGGTCTCGCCACACAGCGCCTCTTCTCCTCGACCGTCGCCTCGGTCGAGTGCGAGGTTCGCGACGGGATGCTCTTCCCTCCCGCCGGCCCGGGCCTCGGCGTCGAGATCGACGAGGCGGCGCTGCAGGCGCATCGCATCTGACCGGCCTGGCGACTTTTCCGTCATATGGACGGGTAAGTCGCCAATAGTCTCTCCGACGATGGACTCGACCAACGCCAACACCGCGCTTGCCTCTGCCTTCGTCGAGGAGCTGGCCCGGGGAGGCGTGCGCCACGCGGTCGTCTCCCCCGGCTCGCGCTCAACCCCGCTTGCGGTGGCGCTCTGGCGCCAGCCGGAGGTCGAGGTGAGCGTGATCCTCGACGAGCGCTCGGCCGCTTTCTTCGCGCTCGGCGCGGCACAGACAACAGGCGCGCCGGTGGCGATGCTCTGCACCTCGGGTACGGCCGCAGCGAACTATCACCCGGCGATCTGCGAGGCCGACGAGTCGGCGCTGCCACTGATCGCGCTGACCGCCGACCGCCCACCGGAGCTGCGCGGGATCGGCGCCGGGCAGACGATCGACCAGTTGAAGCTCTATGGCTCCTCGGTGCGCTGGTTCTGCGAAGTGGGGACGCACGAGGCCGACGACGAAGGGCTACTGCACTACCGCTCGGTTGCCTGCCGGGCGCTGACTGCCGCGCGCGGTGAGCCCCGTCCAGGACCGGTTCACCTCAACCTCCCCTGGCGCGAGCCGCTAGCGCCCCTGCCGGTCGAGGGCGCCGTCACGGCCACCGATCCGCTAGCCCTACGAGGACGCGATCCACGACCGCTGACCGCGGTGACGCCGCTCGACTTGGAGCCGTCCGCCTTCCTGCTCGACGAGGTCGCCGGCCACATCCGCGAGGCACGCTCCGGGGTGATCGTCGCCGGCCGCCAGCTCGACGCGGAGCTGCGTGAGCCGCTTGCCGCGCTGGCCAGCGCGACGGGATATCCGCTCCTCGCAGAGCCGACCTCGCAGCTTCGCTGCGGCCCCCACGACCGCTCGCATGTGATCAGCACCTACGACCAATTGCTGCGCGACGAAGACTTCCGCGAGTCGGTGGAGCCGCAGCTCGTTCTGCGCTTTGGAGGGATGCCGACCAGCAAGCCGCTGCGAGCCTGGCTGGCAACCTGTGGCGCCGATCAGATCGTCGTTGACCCGCGCTGCGGCTGGAACGAGCCGACTCGCAAGGCAGCGGCGCTGCTTCGCGCCGACCCAACGGAGCTGGCAGCGGGCTGGGCAGCGCGTCTCGGCGACGAGGGCAGGCCGGCACCTTCACGCTGGCTCGAGGCCGACCACGCGGCACGCGAGGCGATCGTCGCCGAGCTGGACGACCTCGACGAGCTGAGCGAGCCAGGACTCCACCTTGCCCTCGGCCGAGCCCACCGCGACGGCGATCTCGTCTACACCGCCTCGAGCATGCCGATCCGTGACCAGGAGGCGTTCCTGCCACCGGCTGACACTGACGCTCTCTTCCTCTGCAACCGTGGCACCAACGGCATCGACGGCCTCGTCTCGTCAGGCATCGGCGCCGCTCACGCGAGCGGCCGCCCGACGACGATCGTCAGCGGCGATCTCGGCCTGCTCCACGACATCGGTGGCCTTGCCGCCCTGCGTGACGTCTCCGTGCCGGTGCGCATCGTCGTGGTCAACAACGACGGCGGCGGCATCTTCGGCTTCCTGCCCCAAGCCGACGCCCTGGCAGCGGGGGAGTTCGAGGCGCTGCTCGGCACGCCTCGCGGCGTCGACGTTTCGCGTGCCGCTCAGCTCTTCGACCTTCCCTGCCAGCGTCTCGGCAACCTGGACGAGCTGCCGAAAGCGCTCGCCGCGGGCACGGGGCTGATCGAGGTGACGGTCGACCGCCAGGCCAACGTCGAGATCCACCGGCGACTCAGCGCTGCAGCGGGCAGGGCGCTCACCGAGTGAGCGAGCGCCTCCATCATCTCGACGCGCTGCGGGCGTTGGCGATGTTCCTCATCCTGCCGGTTCACGCGATCGCGTTGCTCGGTCTCCAGCGCGGCAGCCAGACCGACGTGGAGAAATCGCTCGCCTGGCTGATCCACGCTTTTCGCCTGCCGCTCTTCTTCCTCGTCGCCGGCTTCTTCGCGGCGCTCCTGTTGCGCACGCGGGGCACCAGTGCGGTGCTTCGCAACCGCTTGGTCAGGATCGGCATCCCGCTGGCGGTCGTCGTGCTCTGCGCCGGCCCACTGCTCGTATTCCTTCTCAACCAGGTCGCGGCCGGCGACTACCGGCCGGGCCTGAGTGGGGTCGCCGTCCTCACCCAACTGCGGCCCTCCTACGGCTGGTTCCTCTGGTACCTGCTGCTGCTCTACGCAATCGCCCTCTCGGTGCGAACGGTACTCGCGCGGTTCCCGTCCTTCACCGAGTCGATCGCTCGCCGCGGTCGCCGCCTCGTCGCCCACTGGGCCGCCCCGCTGGCGCTGGCGCTCCCCTGCGCCGCATGCCTCTACCTGCAGTCGACCTGGACGGCCGAGACGCCGAGTGACGGCTTTACTCCGGAGCCGACGCTGCTCGGCTACTACGCCCTCTTCTTCGCCTGCGGCTGGCTCCTCTTCGCGGCCGACGGGCTACGCGAGGCGATCGAGCTCCGACCAAGTCGCTACGCCGTCTTCGCGGCGCTCACTCTGCCGCCCGCCCTCGTCCTCTACCTGAAGCAGGACAGCGCCCTGGTGGCCGGCAGCGAGACCTTGCACCTGCTGGCCCTGCTCCTCCTTGCGGCCGCCACGTGGTCGCTGGTCTTCGGCCTGCTCGGCCTCAGCCGGCGACTCGCATCCGGCGCCAGCGCCCGCAGCCGCTACTGGGCGGACGCCTCCTACTGGGTCTACCTCTCGCACTTCCCAGTGATGGCGGCAATCGCGATCGCCCTGCTTGACGTGGCGATGCCCGGGCCGCTGCGCGCGATCCTCCTCATCGTCGGCACCCTGGCGTTGATCTATCCCGCCTACGGCGCCTTCGTCCGCCATGGCGCGATCGGCCGCGTCCTCCATGGCCATCGGCCCCGCAGGCAAGCCAAGTCCCCCCGCCGGGGCCTCACTCGGCCAACAAAGGCAGCAGAGCACCGAGCTTGATCTCGGTCTCGGCGAGCTCGGCGGCGGGGTCGGAGCCGGCGACGACGCCGACGCCCGCGTAGAGGTGGGCCTCGCGGTCGCGGAGCAGAGCGCTGCGCAGGGCGACGCAGAATTCGCCGTCCTCGGTGGCGTCCATCCAGCCGACCGGGCCGGCGTACCAGCCGCGGTCCATCTGCTCGAGCTCGGCGATCGCCGCGGCGGCGGCAGGCCAGGGCTCGCCGCCGACGGCCGGGGTCGGGTGCAGCATGCCGGCCAGCTCGACCGCTGAGCGCGGCTCAGCGAGTTGAGCGACCACCGGGGTCGCGAGGTGCTGGATGTTCGCCACCTTGACGATCTCCGGCTCGGGCCCTTTCTCGACCCAGACCGAGTGCGGCCGCAGGGCGCGGGCGATCCGCTCGGCGACGATCGCGTGCTCGCGGCGGTCCTTGTCGCTGCGCAGCAGCTGCTCGCCGAGATGGTCGTCGACCGCCGGGTCGGAGCTGCGCCGGGTGGAGCCGGCGAGGGCGACGGTGGAGAGGCTCGCCCCCGAGCGGCGCAGCAGCAGCTCCGGGCTGGCGCCGACGAAGGCCGCCTCCGGCGTGCCGCAGCAGAAGCAGAAGCAGGAGGAGAACTGCTCGCGGACAGCGCCGAAGAGGGCGGCGGGATCGTGGGCAGAGCCGGCGCTGACCAGCACCTCGCGGGCGAGAACGACCTTGGACATCTCGCCGGCACCGATCCGATCGGTCGCGGTCGAGATCGTGCGCTCGAAGTCGCTGGGCGGCCGCACGCTGCTGATCTCGACACGCGAGGTCGGGTGTGGGTCGAGCAGCGGCAACGGGTCGGACCGCAATCCGGTCAGCCGGGCCTCGGCAGCGCTCACTCGCTCGACGGCATCCTCGCCGGGATGGACGACCGCGTTGAGGGTCAGGAAGGTCTCCCCGCCGCTGCGGCAGATCGAGAGCTCCGGCAGGACCAGCGATGCCGGCGGCAGCGAGGACCAGGTCGAGGAGCCGCCGCCTTCCGGGTCGAAGGCAAAGCCGCCAACCCAGACAGCGCCGACGCCCGCCGGCAGACCAGGTGGCTCGTCGGCGATCACCTCACCGCCCAGGCAGGCGCGGGCGACATCGCGGAATCGACCTGACCCGCGTGACGTCGCCTCGTCGGCGACGCCCAGCGCAGCCAGCGCGAACTCCCGATCCGGCTGCTCCCAGCAGAACCAGCGATCGGAGGCGAGCCGGGAAGCGAACACCGCCGCGCAGGGATCGATCCCCTCTACCGGGACCGTGAAGCTGACGAGCATCCGCCGCCTGTGGGCGACGGCTCGCTCCACCCCCTGGCGAAAGCCGGCGAGGAGGGTCTCAGTCGGCACCACGGGCGATCGCAATCTCTCCCGTGCGGACCATTTCGACCAAGCCGTGAGGGCGGATCATCCGCTCGAAGGCCTCGATCTTTTCGGCGGATCCGGTGACCTCGATCGTCATCGTGCGGCGGGCGACGTCGACGATCTTGGCGCGGAAGATCTCCGCGAACTGGATGATCTCGGCGCGGTTCTCGACCGCCGAGGAGACCTTGAACATCGCCATCTCGCGGGCGACGGTCTCCTCCGGCTCCATGTCGCGGATCTTCAGGACGTTGACCAGCTTGTGCAGCTGCTTGGTCACCTGATCGATCGGGTGCACGGCGCCGTCGAGGGTGAGAGTGATGCGGGAGACACTCGGGTCGTCGGTCGGCCCGACCGCCAGCGTGTCGATGTTGAAGCCGCGGCGTGAGAAGAGACCGGCGACGCGGGCCAGCACTCCGGGCTTGTTCTCGACCAGGATCGAGAGGATGTGTTTGCGGCCGCTGAGCTGCCCGGGAACGCGCAGCTCCTCCAGTTTGACCAGCTCGGGGGTCCCGGCCTCCATCAGCCCACCATGTCCCTGGCGGCGGCGCCGGCGGGGATCATCGGGAAGCAGTTCTCCTCTGGGGAGACGCGCACATCGAGCAGCACCGGGCCGTCGGTCTCGAGTGCCTTGACCATCGTCTCCTCGAGGTCGGCGGAATCCTCGCAGCGCAGGCCGGTCGCGCCGAAGGCCTCGGCGAGCTTTACCCAGTCGGGGCTCGGGCCCATCTCGACCGAGCTGTAGCGGCGGTCCCAGAAGAGCTCCTGCCACTGGCGGACCATGCCCATGTAGCCGTTGTTCATCAGGAAGACCTTGACCGGGATGTCCTGGCTGACGCAGGTCGCCAGCTCCTGGCAGTTCATGATCAGGCTGCCGTCGCCGGCCAGGCAGACGACGGTCTCGTCGGGACAGGCGACCTTGGCGCCGATCGCGGCCGGGAGGCCGAAGCCCATCGTGCCCAGGCCGCCGGAGTTGATCCAGCGGCGGGGCTTGTCGAAGCCGTAGTACTGCGCCGCCCACATCTGGTGCTGGCCGACGTCGGAGGTGACGATCGCGTCGCCCTGCGTCGCTCGGTGCATCGCCTCGATCATGAACTGGGGCTTGATCTCACCGTCCTTGCCGGGCTCGTAGCTGAGCGGGTACTCGTCCTGCCAGGCCTTGATCTGCTTCCACCAGCC
>Ga0164241_10004506_pt1 | contig 13450 bp, 10 predicted proteins | sample OricomyardsoilBY_FD_108780 | JGI IMG/M metagenome (GOLD analysis project Ga0164241, IMG submission 108780) | Backyard soil microbial communities from Emeryville, California, USA - Original compost - Back yard soil (BY) | ecosystem: Environmental > Terrestrial > Soil > Unclassified | place: USA...
CGTTTCGGCGCGGAGGTGTTCCGCGGCTCCCCCCGACAGGCCGACGTGATGATCGTCTCGGGCACCGTCACCAAGACGATGATGCCCGTCATCGCCCGGCTCTATAACCAGATGCCCGAGCCGAAGTGGGTCATCGCGTTCGGCGTGTGCGCCTCGACCGGCGGCTTCTACGACAACTACGCCACCGTCCCGGGCATCGATCACATCATCCCGGTCGACGTCTACATCCCCGGCTGCCCGCCGCGCCCCGAGGCAGTGATGGACGCCATCATGATGCTGCAGGACCAGATCCAGCACGAGCCGCTGCGCGTCGCGAGCGAGGAGAACATGGTCCCGGCCGACGAGCGTGTGGTCGAGGAGCAGCCCGAAGAGTCGGGCTGGTGATCGTTCAACGCCGAAGGCTCCGACAGACGGCCACAGCGTGCCTCGCGTCAGGGCCGAGCTTGCTCGGCGCGTGCGCGTGGCACGCTCGCCGTCAGTCGGAGCCGACCGGTCTCGAATGAGAACTCCTGGTCGTCAGACCATGCCGTTGACGAACCAGCGGAGTTGCTCGCGGCTCCCTGGTAAGCCACGCGCCTCGAGCCAGCGCCGCACGACGTAGTGGTCGCCCGCGTCGGCCCACACCGGGTCCGCGGCGACGATGTGCACGAGCGTCGTACGCTGCATCGCGCTCAGCTCGTCGTCGCTGAGCACCCTGCCCTGCTCTGGGAACACCAGCTCGAGCAGCGCACGCAGCGCCTGATAGGCGTCGCAGGACTCGAGCGGCAGCGCCTCGAGCAGCGGCCCGATGGCGAAGCGCGCCTCGCCCGGCGCCAGCGTCACCAGCGCGTCACGCGCGTCGGCCGACACGCTCTCGGCGCCCGGCACGAGCTGCCACTCGGGGTCGATGCGGTCGGGATCGCGGATCGCGGCGACCAAGAGATCGACGACCACCTCGGTGTCGCTCGGGAAGCCAAGGCGCCCGAGCGCCACTGCCGCCGCGAAACGCACAACCTTGGTTGTGCTCTTGAGCGCGCTGGCGAGCAGGCTCGGCGCGTCGTGCCCATCGACCTCGGAGAGCGCCACCAGCATCGCGGCCCGCGCGCTGTCGTCCGGCTCGCGCTCGGCGTGGCGCGCGAGTGCTTCGACCGAGCTCGTGGCGAGCTCGTCGAGACCGGACAGCACGAACGCCGCGGTGCCTCGGACCTCGGCGTCGGGGTCATCGAGCAGCGCGACCCAGCTCGGCTCCGAGGCACCGACGGCGGCCTTGGCGCGCGTCGCCCACTCGACCTCGATGGGCAGGGTCGACGTGCGCCCGAGCCGATCTTCACGCGCGTGCAGCGGATCGTCGACCTCGGGGAACGCGCTCGCGCGCACGATACGACCGAGCAGATCGAGCACCTGCGAGCGGCGCGGCAGCCCAGGCGTGCCGGCGATGCGCGCCAGGAACGGCACCGCCTGCGCGGTCGCCTCGAACACCACGCCATCGTTCCAGAGGTAGTCGAAGAGCGTGATGAGCGCCTCGTCGCGCGCATGCTCGGGCCCGTCGACCAGCGCGGCCAGCAGCCCGGGCACGTCATCGGCGAGGCCATTGGCGTGCGAGAGCAGCTCCCACGGCACGTCGTCGACGCCGGCGAGCGCCTCCGCGCCCGCCGTCACCGGATGCCCTCGAGCGCCGCCCGCGCGCGCCCCTTGTCCTCCGGTGCACAGTAGATGCGCTCGATGCGCATGGTGCGCTCGTAGCGCTCGAAGAGATCGGTGACGTCCTCGATGCGCTGGATGCGCGGGCCGCGCCCGAAGGCGGGCTTCGGATCGATGATGAGCAATGGGTTCGTGCGCGACTCGGCGGGCGCGTTGGCGTAGCGCGAGAGCACCGGCTTGGCGGTGAGCGGCAGGTGATCGATGCCGGCCGCGCTCAGCTTGCCGACGATGTCGTCGCGCAGCTCGCGGTCGTGCGCGGTGCGTAGCTCACACAAGAGCGCGAACGGCTTGCGCTCGACCACCCGGCGCGCCCACGGATCGCTCGATGCCTCGAGGCGGCTCCTGAGCCACGCGTCGGTGCAGTGCACGTACGCGTCGAGCGACGCGGGGAAGCGCGCCTCGGGCCCGACGGCCGCGAGCCAGCGCCTGAGCGTCGCGTCGTAGCTGTCCGAGATGGGGTGGTAGTAGACCATCTGGAACATGTGATAACGCGCCAGCAGGAAGTGCTCGAAGCTCGGCACCGCGCGCACATCCAAGGCCAGCCGCGCGATGCCGTCGTCGACCACCACGCGCACGTTGCTGACCAGCCAGCCGCGATCGTAGAGGCCGTACTGGACGCCCGCGAAGTAGCTGTCGCGCAGCAGGTAGTCCATGCGGTCGACGTCGAGCTCACCGGAGACCAGCGCGTGCAAGAGCGTGCCGTAGTCGACGCCGTCTTCGACGATGCTCGGGTGCTTGTCGGTGATGATGGCGGCGATCTGCGCGGCGCTCAAACCGTCGGCCGCGAACGCACGATCGAGCGTCTCGGCGAGCGGGCTCGCGGTCAGCACCAGGTGGCTCACGTCCTCGTGCGAGGCGCGCTCTTCGGGATGATCGCAGCCCGGCCCGAGCAGCTCGCCGCGCGACGGCAGCAGCGACTCCGCGGCGTGCGACAGCGGCGGGTGACCGATGTCGTGCAGCAGCGCCGCGAGGCGCGCGCGCTGGATGACACGCGTGCGCCCAGCCGCCGACAGCGTGGGCACGCTCTGCAGGGCGCGCGCGCAGACCTCCCCAGCGAGGTGCATGGCGCCGATGGAGTGCAGGTAGCGGTGGTGCACCGCACCCGGGAACACGTACTCGCCGAAGCCGAGCTGCTTGACGTGGCGCAGGCGCTGGAACAGCGGCGCGTCGATGACCGCGAGCTCACCAGCCCCGACCGGAATCGCGCCGTGCACGGGATCGCGCAGCTCGATGACGGGGCGGTCGAAGAACGGCGACATGGTCTTCCTTGGCCACGCACGGTCCTCACGTCCGAGGTGCTCGGACGTGAGGTGCGTGTCTGGAGGCGCCACCCGGATTTGAACCGGGGATGGAGGATTTGCAGTCCTCTGCCTTACCACTTGGCCATGGCGCCGCACGCGGCGACGGGGTTGATATGCGACCCGCTTTCGGGTGTCAACGCCGCCGTGAATGATCCCGTAAAACGGGCCGCTGGGTCAGAGCGAGATCATCGTCAGGCGCCACGCGTTCTGCTGCGAAGCGTCGCGCGCGAACGCGACGGGCACTGGCATGCGGTTGTCGCCGGCCTTCACGAACACGCGCACGCGGTCGACCTCGGGCGTCGGCTGCGCCGGGTCGGTATAGGCGATGGAGAACGTCGTCGGGTCGTTGTTGCGCAGGTACGTCGGCGTCGTGCGGCGCAGCTTGTGCCAGGCGAACGCCTTGAAGTGATCGAGCGCGCGCGGCCCGACCATCTGCGAGGCGTGCGTCAGCTTCGTCATGATCGCCCAGGTGTCCTCGGGATCAGCGCGCAGGCCCGCATCGAACACCGCGGCGAGCACCTGCTGGATGGTCGCGGTCGGCGGCGGCACCTCGATGTCGGTGCGGAAGCCGTACGGGTCGTAGTCGCGGCGCGGCTCGAGCGAGAGCCCGTGGCTCTGATAAGCGGGCGCGCTCTGCGGAGCGTTCGGCGGCGCGACCTCGATGACGGGGGGCTCGACGCGCATCGATGATGCCTCGGCGTCCGCGCGGCGATACGCCGACTCGGCGCCCGCCGCGTAGGCGGCGACCCCGGGCTCCTGGTGCGTGGGCGCGGGCGCGGGCACCGGCTGGGTCTGGCGCGGCGGGGCGTAAGCCGGCGCTTGCTGGACCTGGGGCTGATAGCTCGCCTGGTAGCTCGGGGCTGGCGCAGCGGCGGCCTGGGGCGCGCGCGAAGCCACTTCGATGAGCTTGTGCAGCGCGGCCTCGAGACGATCGAGCCGGTCGAGGACATCAACGAGGGTCGGCGGGTTGGTCGAGTCGGTCATGCTCGCGACCATAGCCGTTCGACCGGCCCCTCGCAACCGGCCCCCGGCCCTCACGAACACGAAGGGCACGGACCTCGCGGACCATGCCCTTCCTGTACTTTCGCCGCGCCGTGCGCGTCGCTAGCGCGTCACGGCCGGGCGGCCGCGCGCTCCGCGATCGAGCACTCGAGGATGTCGGCGCCGTAGTTGAGCTGCCAGTCGAACTTGATGGCCGGGTTCGGATCGGCCAGGTGCGTCTTGCGCGCGATGCCGTTCTTGGCGGCGCACGCCACGGCGCGCTCGGCGGCGGCCTTGTTGGCGGACAGGTACTCGCCGTCGAGCGGCACGAGGTGACCCGAGAGGTTCTCCTCGCGGAAGCCGAGCGGCATCTTGCCGTCGACCTCGGGCGGCGCGATGACGTCGGGCACGACCCCCTTCAACTGCCGCGTGCGGCCGCTCGGCGCGTAGTACCGAGCCACCGTCATCTTGATGTAGTAGTCGTCCTGCAAGAGCGGCTGGAACAAGGTCTGCACCGAGGCCTTACCGAACGTGCGGTCACCAACGACGATCGCGCGCTGGTTGTCCTGCAGCGCCGATGCCACGATCTCGGCGGCCGAGGCCGACCCGTCATTGACCAGGACGACCATCGGGAAGTCCCACTCGTCGCCTTCGCTCGCCTTGTAGACCTCGTCCTCCGACGAGTTCCGGTTCTTCACCGTGACGATGATGCCGTCCTTGATGAAGCGGTCGCCCATCTTGATGCCCTGGTTCAGGAGCCCGCCCGAGTTGTTGCGCAGGTCGAGCACGAGGCCGCGCAGCTTGCCCGACTTGGTCAGCTTCTCGAGCCGATCGACCTCGGCCACGAGGTCGTCGTCGGTGGTCTTCACGAAGCCCGTGACCTTGATGACGGCGATGTCGGAATGCTTGTCGACCAGCGAGCCCTGGACGTTCTTCATGGCGATCTTGCTGCGCGTGATCGACAGCTTCTTGTTCTCGGGATCACCCTCGCGCTGGACCGTCAGGACCACCGGCGAGCCGCTCGGACCGCGGATGCGCGAGACCACCTTCGAGAGGCTCTCACCCTTGATGTCCTTGCCGTCGACCGCGATGATCATGTCGCCCGCACGCAGCCCCGCGCGCACCGCCGGCTGCCCTTCGATGGGGCTCTCGACGATGGTGTACTCGCTGTCGGGGCGCTGCGTCAGCACCGCGCCGATACCCTCGAACGACGAGTCCTGCGTCTTCTTGGTCGAGTCGTCCCACGCGGTCTTCGCGACCATCGAGCTGTGCGGATCGAGCGCGTACAGGTAGCCCTGCGCCGCCGCGACCCATGCGGTCTTCATGGTCCAGCCCTTCGCGCCCGCGAACTCGCGCTGCACGAAGTCCATCACGCGATCGAAGCCGTCCTTGTCGAAGTCGATGGCGTCCCACGCCGCGTGCAGCGCGCGCGAGCGATCCATCTGCCAGTCACGCAGCGCGCGGATCTCGTCGTCCGAGAGGCGCTTCTTCGACTTGTCCTCGACCTTGGCCTTGCTCTCCTCGAGCAGCACGTACCCGTCGCTCGGCGAGATCTTGAGCATCTTGCCCTGCAGCGCGCCCTTCTCGCGCGGGTCGTCCTTGCGCGCCTTGTAGAAGGCCTCGGGGAAGAGCATCAGCGGCCGCGCCTCGTTCGTGCCCACCGCGAACGTCGCCGCCTGAGCGAAGGCCCACGTCTCGTCGTAGCTGGGATCGATGTAGCGCTTCTGGACCTGCTGGCGGACCTCGTCGAAGTTCGGGCGACCGAACACGATGTCCTTCCAGTAGTCCTTGCTGTCCTCGTCGTCGTCATCGGCGGCGAGGCCCTCGGCGGCTCCCGTGATGGGGATCCCCGTGCGATTGGCGAGGCCCGCTGGCGGCGCGCCGTTGCTGGCGAGCTCGAGCTCGCTCTCGGACTTCGATGATGTGCCGCTGCACGCACCCGCGGCCATGGCCATGGACAGCGTCAGGGCTAGGACCAGAGGGTGATTCGACATGCGCATGTTCTTGTTTCCCCTTGCGACTCGGTCGCGCCCGCTCAGAACACAGAGACCCAGGATAGTCGCCTCGCGCGAAGCGTTCAAGCGCGCCCCCGAGGCTTGCCAAGGGTCGGAACCGCGGCGATGGCTCGGCGCTTCCCGACTCCTCTCTTGCTCCGTACGCCCCACACGGGGACGAGGTCTCGCTTCGTATGTGAAACCTGGATCGTTTTCGTGGGCTGGGCGCGCGCGCATCCCTCGCCATTCGGGCAGGCCGGTAGGCGCGACACGCCGCGCTCAGTACGAGCCACAGCCAGCGTCCTCGGCGCACGCCTTCGCTTTCCACTGCGCTGCGTCCTTCGGCTTGTGCGCCCACAAGAGCTGCAGGAAGCGGCACGCGGGGGCGAAGCCCTGCTCGCACCACGGGATCATCTCCGCCTCGTGGTTGCGCGCGCGCGCACGCTCGAAGCAGGCGAGCTGGCTGCCGAGCTGGCACGCGCGCTCCTGCAGCTCGAGCTCTCGGCGGGTCTGGCCGCGCTGATACGCCGACACCCAGCGCGAATAGTCGCGGCACGCGTGCGGATCCTCGACCTCGCACGCCGCCTCGAGCCACGGCCCGTCATCTTCGTCAAGGTGCTTGACCGATGCGCGCACACAGTCGCGCCACTTCCCCTCGACGCAGCCGAGCTCCGGCGCGTCGCGCCCGAGCTGCAGCGACGGCGCGGCATCGAGCACCGCCAACGCCACGGCGTACGCCTCGTGCATGACCCCGTCGCACTGCAGCCACGCGCGCAGGTGCCCTGGGCCGACGCGCTTGGCGGGCCCCTTGGCGACCCGGCAGCGCGCGCCGACGGCGAGCGGCGGCGTCACCAGATCGCGAAACGAAAGAACCTTGACTGCCGTGCCGCTCATGAGCGCCTCGCCCTGATACCGATCGTCGGCCGGGACACGCGCGCGGTCGAGCACCTTGAGCTTGACGGCCGTCGCGCTGAAGACGTCGTTGCCGCACTGGATGCGGCCCTGGCTCAGGTCACCGTTGAAGCCCGCGGGCCACAGCTCGTTCATGGCCACGCACTTCTTGCCGAGGTACGGGCTGGCGAGCTTGTCGGACCAGTCGACCACCTCGATGAGCACCTTGCTGCCCGCCGGGATGATGTCGTTCGGGCCGGCGGCGCGCGCACGGCTCGGCAGCGCGGTCGTCAAGACCAGCGACACCATGAGCCAACGGCCGAGCGGCGACATGCTTTAGCGGTCAGTCTCCCTGCTGACGTGGGCAGGGTCGTCCGGCGCGACGCAGGCCGTCAAGCCGCTTGGCCATCGCGCGCGCCCGCAGGCCGTCGGCGATGACACCGCCAGGCGATCGCCCGAGCCTCAGCGCGTGCCGCTGTGCCCGAAGCCGCCCGCGCCACGCGCGGTTTCGTCAAGAATCTTGACCAGCGTCGGCACCACCCGCACGACCGGCGCGATGACGAGCTGCGCGATGCGCTCACCCCGCTCGAGCGTGACGGGCGCCTCGCCGTGGTTCACGAGCAGCACCTGGACCTCGCCGCGATAGTCGCTGTCGATGGTCCCCGGCGCGTTCAAGACTGTCAGGCCATGCTTCGCGGCCAGGCCGGAGCGCGGCCTCACCTGCCCCTCGAAGCCGTCCGGGATGGCGAACGCCAGCCCCGTCGGAGCACGTGCATACGCACGCGGCGCGATGGTGATCGTCGCCGCGATGCGCAGGTCCATGCCCGCCGAGCCCGCGGTCGCGTAGCTCGGCAGCTCGAGCGGCGGCTCCCCGTGGCTGGGGAGCCGCACGACTTCGAGGACGATCATCAGCTCACTCGGGCTGAGCGGCTGCGGCACCCTGCTCTTCGAGCGCGGCGCGACGCGACAGCTTGATCTTGCCCTGGCGGTCGATGCCGAGGACCTTGACCATGACCTTGTCGCCTTCCTTGACCACGTCCTCCGTCTGGCGGACGCGACCCTCGGCGAGCTCCGAGATGTGGCAGAGCCCCTCGGTGCCCGGCATGATCGCGACGAACGCGCCGAAGTCGACGGTCTTCACGACGGTCCCGAGGTAGGTCTTGCCGACCTCGGCCTCGTCCGTGTAGCCGCGGATGAGCTCGATGGCGCGCGCCGCCGACTCACCGTCGACCGCCGCCACGTCCACACGACCATCGTCGTTGATGTCGATGTCGCAGCCGGTGGCCGCCACGATGGCGCGGATGTGCTTGCCGCCCGGGCCGATGACGTCGCGGATCTTCTCGGTGTCGATGAGCACGGTGAAGATGCGCGGCGCGTGCGGCGACAGGTCGTCGGCGGGCTCGGTGATGGCCTTCTCCATCTCGCCGAGGATGTGCAGGCGGCCGGCCTTGGCCTGCGCCAGCGCCTGACGCATGACGTCCCAGCTCAGGCCCTCGACCTTGATGTCCATCTGCAGGGCGGTGATGCCGTCCTTCGTGCCGACGACCTTGAAGTCCATGTCGCCGAGGTGGTCCTCGTCGCCGAGGATGTCGCTCAGCACGGCGAACTTGCCGCCCTCCGAGATGAGGCCCATGGCGATGCCGGCCACGGCCTTCTTGACGGGCACGCCCGCGGCCATGAGCGCCAGCGAGCTGCCGCACACCGACGCCATCGACGAGGAGCCGTTGCTCTCGAGGATCTCCGACACGAGGCGGATGGTGTACGGGAAGTCGTTGGCGTCGGGCAGGATGGGCTGCACGCCGCGGTGCGCCAGGTTGCCGTGGCCGATCTCGCGACGGCTCACGCTGCGCGCCATCTTCACCTCACCCGTCGAGAACGGCGGGAAGTTGTAGTGGAGCAGGAAGCGCTCGGTGCGCTCGCCGGTCAGCGCGTCGATGCGCTGCTCGTCCTTCTTCGTGCCGAACGTCACGGTCACGAGCGCCTGCGTCTCGCCGCGCGTGAACAGCGCCGAGCCGTGGACGCGCGGGAGCACGCCGATCTGGCAGTCGATCTCGCGGATCTGGTCGAGCTGGCGACCGTCGATGCGCTTCTTCTCCTCGACGATCGAGTGGCGCACGGACTCGTACTTGAGGTCCTCGATGAGCGCCTTGACGTCACCCTCGCGCTTGCGCTCGCTGTCGCCGATGGCCTCGAGCACGTCGGTGACGGTCTGGGCGTAGGCGGCGTAGCGGTCGTGCTTGGCGCGGATGAAGCTGGCGCTCTTGATCTTGTCGTAGGCGAGCCCCTTCACCTGCGCGGCGAAGGCCTCGTCCTTGGGCGCGCCGGCCCAGGCGTGCTTGGGCTTGCCGGCCTTGGTGCGCAGGCGCTCGATGGCCTCGATGATGGGCTTGAGCGACTCGAAGCCGAACTCGAGGGCCTTGACGGTCTCCTCCTCGCTGGCCTCGCGCAGCGCGCCCTCGACCATGAGGACGCCGTCCTTCTTGGCGGCGATGAAGACCTCCATGTCCGAGGCCGCCAGCTCGCTGATGGCCGGCGCGGCCACGAGCTCGCCGTTGATACGGCCGACGACGCAGCCGGCGATCGGCCCGTTCCACGGGATGTCGGAGATGTGCAGGGCGGCCGAGGCGCCGACGAGCGAGAGGAAGCCGACGTCGGACTTCCTGTCGACGGCGAGCACGGTCGACATGATCTGCACTTCGTTCTTGAAGCCGTCCGGGAAGAGCGGGCGGATCGGGCGGTCGACGAGGCGCGCCTGCAGCGTGGCGGTGTCGGTCGGACGCGCCTCGCGCTTGAAGAAGCCGCCGGGGAGCTTGCCCGCGGCGTAGGTCTTCTCGTTGATGTCGACGACCAACGGGAAGAAGTCGAGGCCCTTACGCGGAGCGTAGGTCGACGTGACCGTCACGAGGACGACCGTCTCGCCGTGGCTGACGAGCACCGCGCCGGCGGCCTGCTTGGCCAGACGGCCGGTCTCGAGGGTGAGCTTCTGGCCGCCGAACTCGATGGTCTCGGTGGCGATATTGGTGAACAGCGTCATGATTGGCCTCCTAAGCCGTGAACCGACACGCAACTGTAGGGTTGCATATCGGGCGCGCCCCTTTGAGGGAGTGCACGCAGGCGAAGAAGGGCGCGGAGGCCTCGCCATACGCAGTGAATGATCGCCGTCTCCGGCGACGCCAGGCTGCCCTGGCGGGTGGTCGTCGAGGGCCGGGACGTGCCCGGCGGCTCGACGGTTCCGAGTCTTTCCCCGCCGCTTGCGCGGCATCTCTCGGTCGCTTTGGGGGCGAGCCGAGAGATTTCAATCCTCCAGCGCGACCGGGGTCGGTCGCTAGGAGTGCGATCGAGGAGCTGCCGGGGCATGGTTCCCCGGCTCGGAGGTCACTTGCGCAGGTTCAGGACGCTGATGAGCTTGCGGTAGCGCTCGATGTGGCCGGCCTTCAGGTAGTTGAGCAGGCGGCGGCGCTGGCCGACGAGCTTGAGCAGACCACGACGCGAGTGGTGGTCCTGCTTGTGCACTTCGAAGTGCTTGGTGAGCTGCGTGATGCGCTCCGACAGGAGCGCGACCTGCACCTCCGTCGAGCCAGTGTCGTGCTCGGCGGTCTTGTGGGTCTGGACGATTTGGGCTTTGAGCTCGGGCGTGAACGCCATGTTTTCTAGACTCCTCGAAGAGCGGTTTTGTCCGTCTTTTTCGCGGCGCGGAACCTAAGTGCCGCACCCCTCGATTGTCAATCTGGAAGATCCATGCAGAAGCCGCGCTCGACGCGGTAGTGCGTCATGCGCTCGGGATTCTTCCGAATCCAGGCGAGCGCCTGTCCGGCCTGGTCGATCGCGATGGCCTGCTCGGGGCCCCCGACGGGCACCAGCATGGGGCGCCCCGCGTGGATGTGATCGGCGTCCGTCGCGCTCACGCTGAGCGTCGCGAGGCCCGGCACCATACGCGTGAGCGGCAACACCGCCTGCGCCGTGACGGCGTCGGGCGCGAGCGCGTCGGCGACGTCGAAGGCGCCGAGCCGCGTCCGCCGCAGCGCCGTGATGTGGCCGAGCGTGCCGAGCGCCACGGCCACGTCGCGCGCCAGCGAGCGCACGTAGAAGCCCTTGCCGCAGTCGATGTCGAGCGTGAGCGAGGTCGCGTCACAGGCGACCAGGCGGAGCGCGTCGCAGGTCACTCGGCGCGGCTCGGCCGGGATGTCGGTCTCGCCCGCGCGGGCGCGTGACATGAGGCTGCGGCCGTCCTTCTTGATGGCCGAGTAGACGGGCGGGATCTGGTCGTAGCTGCCGACGAACTCTTCAAGGACCTTGACTATGGACCCGTCCACCAGCTCGGGCACTGGCGCCGTGGCGGTGACCTGGCCCTGGCTGTCGAGCGTGTCGGTGGAGGCGCCGAGCGCGATGGTCGCGCGGTAGCTCTTGTCGTGGTCCATCAGCAAGCTGGAGAGCTTGGTGCCCTCGCCCAGCATCACCGCCAGCGCGCCGGAGGCGCGCGGGTCGAGCGTGCCGGCGTGCCCGGCCTTGGGCGAGCCGAGCGCGCGACCCACCGAGCGCATCACCGCGAAGCTCGTCGGACCGATGGGCTTGTCGATGACGACCGCGCCGTGGACGAGGCTAGGCGCTCTCGGCTTCGCCATCGTCGCCGTCGTCGTCAGCGACCTCGTCGCCGTCCTTGTCGTCGGCGCCGTCCTCGTCGTCCTCGTCGGCGACCGCCGAGCGCACCGGCTCGGTGCTCGGCAGCGTCTCCTTCGGGATGTCGAGGCCGTGGATGATCTGGTCGATGCGCCGACCCTGGTCGAGGGTCTTGTCGTAGATGAAGCGCAGCTCCGGCGTCAGGCGCGCGCGGATGACCTCACCGACCTTCTTCCTGAGGAAGCCGGCGGCGCGCTCGAGCGCCTCCTGCACCGCCTCCGGGTCGGCCTCGGCCAAGCCCGGCAGCGCATGCCAGTAGCAGCGCGCGAGCGACACATCACTCGTGACCGCCACATCGGTGATGACGATGTCGCGCAAGATGGCCTCACGCGACTCCCGCATCAACGTCGTAGCGAGCACTTCTTTGATCTGGCTGTTGAGCCGATCCGTCCGATGAAACGGTCTTTTCCGCGACATCTAGAGAGCCTCGCTCCGCCGCCCCTGGAGCCGCGCTCTTCCTCCGCCTCCGCTGCGCTGCGGCTCCGTCCAGAGCGCGGCGGGCGGCTGCGCGAGGCGACGCGCGCCCCGTTCGCTGCGCTGCGCTCCGCTCACTCTGGCGCGCGTCTCGTGTGAGGACGCGCTGCGCCGCGTTGACCCGGCGCTCACGCTGGTTTGCGTCACGGTGCAATCTCTAGCTTCTGCGCAATCTCGATGAGCTCGAAGCACTCGATCTCGTCGCCGACCTTCACGTCGTTGTAGTTCTCGAGGTGGATACCGCATTCGTAGCCACGCTCGACCTCGGCGACGTTGTCCTTGAAGCGGCGGATCGACTCGATCTTCGAGTCCTGGATCACGCGGCCATCGCGGATGAGGCGGGCCCGCGCACCACGGATGATCTTGCCCTGCAGGACCGCGGAGCCGGCGACGGCGCCGACCTTCGGGATCTGGAAGACCTCGCGCACGGCCGCCTTGCCGACGAACTTCTCCTCGATGTTGGGCTTGAGCATGCCCTCCATCGCGGCGCGCACATCGTCCACCGCGGCGTAGATGACCGAGTAGAGCTTGATGTCGATCTTCTCCTGCTCGGCGAGCGCCTTGGCGTTCTTCTCCGGCCGGACGTTGAAGCCGATGATGATCGCCTTCGAGGCCGACGCGAGGGCCACGTCGTTCTCCGAGATGGCGCCCACGGCGTCATGGATGATGCGCACCTCGAGCTCGGGGTGCTTGAGCTTGCCGAACGCCGTACGCAACGCCTCGAGCGAGCCCTGCACGTCGGACTTGATGACGAGGTTGAGGGTCTTGACCTCGCCCGTCTGCATCTGCGCGAACAGGTCGTCGAGCGAGATCTTCTTGCGCTCGTCCGCCAGGCGCGCGTTGCGCTCGCGCTGGTCGATGTGGTCGACGATCGCCTTGGCGTCGCGCTCGTCCTTCACGACGAAGAAGCGGTCCGACGCACCGGGCACCGAGTCGAGGCCGAGGACCTCGACCGCCGACGACGGCCCGACCTTCGCGAGCTGCATGCCGCGGTCGTCGATCATGGCGCGCACACGCCCCATGCTCTTGCCGGCCACGACGATGTCGCCCTTCTCGAGCGTGCCTTCCTGGACGAGCACGGTGGCCACCGGACCGCGGCCCTTGGACAGCTCGGCCTCGATGACGACGCCCTTGGCGGGGCGGTTCACGACGGCCTTGAGCTCGAGGATATCGGACTGCAGCGCCAGCGCCTCGAGCAGCTTGTCGATGCCGACGCCGGTCTTGGCCGAGACGTTGATGAACTGCGTGTCACCACCCCACTCGTCCGAGACGACGCCGTACTGTGTCAGCGACTGCCGCACGACATCGGGGCGCGCGTCGGCCTTGTCGATCTTGTTGACCGCGACGACCAGCGGCACGCCGGCGGCGCGGGCGTGGTTGATGGCCTCGACCGTCTGCGGCATGACGCCGTCGTCGGCCGCGACCACCAGGATCGCGATGTCGGTGGCCTTC
>Ga0164241_10004507_pt1 | contig 13444 bp, 12 predicted proteins | sample OricomyardsoilBY_FD_108780 | JGI IMG/M metagenome (GOLD analysis project Ga0164241, IMG submission 108780) | Backyard soil microbial communities from Emeryville, California, USA - Original compost - Back yard soil (BY) | ecosystem: Environmental > Terrestrial > Soil > Unclassified | place: USA...
GCTGGTGCGCGTGCACGACGTCGAACGTGTCGTCGTCGAACGGGAGCTCGTAGGCGTTCGCGTGCGCGAACTCGACGTTCTCGAGGCCGCTGTTCTCCCCGAGGGCGCGGGCCGCCTCGAGGACCTTCTCCGAGGCGTCGACGCCGACGACCCGGCCGGGCGCGACGTACCGCGCAAGGTCCACGGTCAGGGTGGCGGGGCCGCAGCCGACGTCGAGCAGGCTGTTGCCGCGCGCGAGGTGCGGCACGAGGTACGCCGCCGAGTTGGCGGCCGTCCGCCAACGGTGCGAGCGGAGCACGGACTCGTGGTGGCCGTGCGTGTAGGACTCGGACTCCGCGGACAGGGGGTGGTGCTGCGGGGTGCTGGGCGCCTCGACGTCCTCTTCGGCGAGAGGCGACCCGGACAAGGATCCGGCGGGTGCGCCGGTGGCTTCGGTCATGCGCTCCACGGTAGGCGCGGGCGGGCGCGGCGACGACCCGCTTCTCACATGCTGGCAGCCCGTAGGCTCGAACCATGAGCGACGAGCTGCAGGTCCCCGAGCCCGAACCGGTCCGAGCCACCGAGCACGCGGGGCCCCCGGCCCAGCGCCGTCTGGGTCGTTCGGGTCTCGTCGTGTCGGCGATCGGGCTCGGCTGCAACAACCTGGGCCGCTCGAACACCGTCACGTCGACGGTCGAGGGCTCGCAGCTGCTCGTCGACGCCGCGCTCGACGCCGGGATCACCTTCTTCGACGTCGCCGACAACTACGGGGTTCGTCCCGGGCTCGCGGAGGAGCTCCTCGGGCGCACGCTCGGCAGGCACCGCGAGGACGTCGTCGTCGCCACGAAGTTCGGCATGAGCGTCGGCGACCTCAACGGGCGCGACTTCGACGCCCGGGGCTCGCGGCGGTACGTCGTCAAGGCGGTCGAGGGGTCGCTGCGCCGGCTCGGGACCGACCGGATCGATCTCTACCAGTTCCACACCCCGGACCCGCTGACCCCGATCGACGAGACCCTCGCCGCCCTCGACGACGTCGTGCGCGCGGGGAAGGTGCGCTACGTGGGGCATGCGAACCGGGCGGGCTGGCAGATCGCGGACGCCGAGCACGTCGCCCGTGGGCTCGGGTCGACGCGCTTCGTCTCCGCCCAGAACGAGTACAACCTGCTCGCACGCAAGGCCGAGCTCGAGGTGCTCCCCGCGGCGGAGGCCTACGGGCTCGGGGTCCTGCCCTACTACCCGCTCGCCAACGGGCTCCTCACCGGGAAGTACGCGCACGGCGCCCGGCCCGACGACGGCCGCCTGGTGCACAGCAAGCCGGAGCTCCTCGAGCGCGCGCCCTGGGAGCAGCTGGCCCGTCTGCACGCGTTCGCCGGGGTGCGTGGGCTGACGGACCTCGAGGTCGCGGTCGGCTGGCTGTTGTCGCGCCCGCAGGTGGCGAGCGTCATCGCCGGGGCCACGCGACCGGACCAGGTCCAGCAGAACGCCGCGGCCGCGTCGTGGGTGCCCACCGTGGCGGACCTTGCCGAGCTCGACGCGATCTTCCCGCCGCCCCGCAAGGTCGCCCCGTTCTGACCGCGGGGCTCCTGACCGGGACCCTCAGACGGCCTCGACCGAGCTCACGCTGACGTTCGCGTCGTGCAGCGCCTGGACCGTCAGGCCGGAGTCCTGGAAGGCCCAGACGGTCGTCGCAGCACCGGTCGCGAGGTCGTCGACGTCCACCCGGTCGGTCGCGACGACCGAGCCGTCAGCACCGCGCGCCTCGAGCGCGATCCGGAAGGCTGTGCGGGCCGCCGACACGTTGGTCACCGAGACGGGGACCCCGGAGAACTCGACGGCGGCGCTGACGGTGGCGCTCGCACCGACGTCGATGGCCAGGCCCTCGGCGAGCACCTCGTCGGTCGCCTTGCCGTCCAGGTCGTCGACGGTGGACGTCGGAGCCGGCGTCCCGACGGTGCTCGTGGATGCCGACTGGGAGGCGCCGACGGCGATCCCGGCGACGATCGCGAGCACGACGCCCCAGATGGCGAGCCGGCGCCCGGTCCGGTCGGCGCGGTCGGTGCGGGCCCACGCGACGCCCGCGCAGGCGAGGGACGCGATGCCGAGGACGAGGGCTACGCGCGGGAAGGGGACGCCCGTGGCGAGTGCGAGCGCGGCGAGGGCGATCGCGACGGCGCCGAGCACGCGCGCGGCGCGGTCACCCTGCGGCCGGTTCGTCGCGGTCATCGTTCTCCTCCCCTCCTGTCCTGGACAGTCGTCCCACTAGTGTGTACGGCTCCGCTGAGCAAAGTCTGGGTATACAGCAATGCCCGCCTGGATGCTGTCGGTGCGCTGCCTGTTCGGCCTACCGTCGGCCTGAAGGGGCACGGCAACGGTTCCGCCTGGTGGCACGGCCTCGATCAACGGCCGCACCTCGCTGGAGCATAAAGTAAAGCATGGATAAAGTATTGACCTGTGAAGAGTCCGTCGAGGGCTTGTCTCGATTCAGGGTCGGCGACGGCGCGAGCGCGCCGACCTATCCTGGGGCCGATGCCCACGACCACTGCTCCCCCAAAGCTCCGCGTGCTGAGGTGCGCGGACTGGGCGGCGCGCGCCCGCCGTCACGCCGAACGCGCCGACGCCCTCACCGCCGGCTGGCGCGAGCGACGAGCCGCGGGGACGACCCACGCGATCGAGGACTTCCTCTTCACGTACTACCCCACCCGCCCCGCGCAGCTGCGACGCTGGCACCCGGGCGCGGGTGTCGTCGTCGGGAGCCCTGACGACGAAGCGCAGCCGGACGCTCTCGCCGCCTACGCCGAGCGCGCCACGTGGCGCTGGTACCGGACCACGCCCGACGGCGCCACGCTCGACGTCGACGCCTTCCTCGCCGAGCGCGGCGACACCGTCCGGTACGTGCGCGACCTGCTGGCGGCGACCGCCTCCCGACCGGCCCGGTTCGGCTGCCTCGGGCTGCACGAGTGGGCCATGGTGTACCGCGACCACGCCGCGGGCCGCGCGAGCCGGCACCCGCTCCCCCTGCGCCTCGGTGGGGACGGGACGGACGCGGTCGTCGAGGGCCACCGGATTCGCTGCACGCACTTCGACGCCTACCGCTTCTTCACTCCCGAGGCGTCGGGCCTCAACACGGAGAGCCCGACACGCGAGACCCAGCCCGCCCTCGAGCAGCCGGGGTGCTTGCACGCGAACATGGACCTGTACAAGTGGGCGCTCAAGCTCGGACCCGGAGTGCCCGGCGAGCTGCTGCTCGACACGTTCGAGCTCGCCCGTGACGTCCGGGTCCTCGACATGCAGGCCAGCCCCTACGACGTGTCGTCCTACGCGCTCGACCCCGTCGCGATCGAGACGCCCGACGGCCGCGCCGAGTACGTCCGCCGTCAGCAGGAGTTCGCCGAGCGCTCAGCCGGGCTGCGGGCGCGCCTGCTCGACGCCTGCCGGCCCCTCCTCGACCTCTGAGGTGCGATCCGGCTCGCCGGGATCCCAGTAGACGGTCGGCGACCACCACGCCCCTTCCGCCGTCACCTCGGACGCGAACGTCACGTCCATGACGTCCTCCGAGCGGACATCCGTCGCGATCATGAGGTTCGCGACCCGACGGAGGAGCATCGGAAGGTTCCCCTGGTCCCTGCCCCGAGGATCGGCGAGCGAGACGTGCCGGCACGGGTGGCCCGTCGGTTCCATGGCGCCATCCTCCCTGAGGTCAGCTCTCCCCGTCGCGATCGACGGAGGGCGACGCTCCGGGACATGAGTCGACCGCTGACGCGACGCGAACGGGACGTCCTCGACGCTCTCCTCACCGTCGAGATCGAGGACGCCGCCACCCTCCGCGACGACGCTCGGTCGGTCCGCGTCGTCGGCACGTGCGCGTGCGGCTGCCCGACGATCTACTTCACCGACGGATCGGGCGTCACGCCCCGGGTCGACGCCTCGATCACGGGCTCGGACGACACCCTCTTCCTCTTCACGGTCGACGGTCGGCTGGGCGGGATCGAGTGGGTCGGCGTCGCCGACGACGTCCCGCGCGAACTGCCCGATCCCGCGAGGCTCGTCGCCTCGCCCGCCCGCTAGAACCTCGAGGGCACGGATCCCGGTCTCGCGAAGTAGCTCTCCGGGGGCCCTAGGGCCATCGTGGTAGGTGGGAATCCCGTAAAACCACGACCTCTGCCAATCGTTCGACTCTCTTTTCGAGTCAGGCCTCCGGGCCGCCGAGCGAGCTGGCAGATTCCGCCCTGTTTCCACGCTGTGAGGGGCGGAAACTGCCAGCTCGACGAGAGCCCGCACGCAGACCCGCGCTCGCGACCCAGCCCTTTGCCGAGTCAGTCGGGCGGCCGGGGTACGTCGCGGATGGTGGGACCACCCGCGAACCGGACGACGAAGAGCGCCGGCGAACCCGTCAGCGTCGCCGCGAGCGCCTGGGAGGATGGACCGGTGACCACGCTCGCGGACCTCCTGCCCGACGTCGCCCCGGCCGGGGAGGCTCCCGACGCCGACGTGCTCTACGACGCCTTCGCGACGTGGGCGTCCGGCCAGGGCCTGAGCCTGTACGACCACCAGAGCGAGGCGCTGATCGAGCTGGCGTCGGAGTCGCACGTGATCCTCGCGACGCCGACGGGCTCGGGGAAGTCGCTGGTCGCGCTGGGTGCCCAGTTCCTCGCGCTGGCCGACCGGCACGCGGGCGTCGCGAGCGGGCGCACCTACTACACGGCCCCGCTCAAGGCGCTGGTGAGCGAGAAGTTCTTCGCGCTCGTCGCGGCGTTCGGTTCCGCGAACGTCGGGATGATGACGGGTGACACGGCCGTGAACCCGGGCGCCCCGATCATCTGCTGCACGGCCGAGATCCTCGCGAACATCGCGCTGCGCGACGGTGCGGGCGACCCTGACGACCCGGCCGTCGCGCAGGTCGTCATGGACGAGTTCCACTACTACGCCGACCCGCAGCGCGGCTGGGCGTGGCAGGTCCCGCTGCTCGAGCTCCCGCACACGCAGTTCGTGCTGATGTCGGCGACGCTCGGCGACACGTCGCGCTTCACGGACGAGCTCGAGCGCCGCAGCGGCCGCGACGTCGCGGTCGTGACGAGCGTCGAGCGGCCCGTGCCGCTGACGTACTCCTACGTCGTCGAGCCGCTCACCGAGGTCGTAGACGAGCTCGTCCACACCCACCGCGCACCCGTCTACGTCGTGCACTTCACTCAGGCGTCCGCCGTCGAGCGGGCGCAGGCGCTGCTGTCGATGAATCTTGCGACGCGCGAGGAGAAGGCGGCGATCGCGGACGAGCTCGGCGACTTCCGGTTCACGAGCGGGTTCGGTCGCACGCTCTCCCGCCTGCTGCGGCACGGTGTCGGCGTGCACCACGCCGGGATGCTCCCGAAGTACCGGCGCGTCGTCGAGCGGCTCACCCAGCGCGGCCTGCTGAAGGTCGTGTGCGGCACCGACACGTTGGGCGTGGGCATCAACGTGCCCATCCGCACCGTCCTCCTCACGAGTCTCGTGAAGTACGACGGCGAGCGGATGCGTCACCTGACGGCGCGCGAGTTCCACCAGATCGCCGGACGCGCGGGCCGCGCCGGGTACGACACCGTCGGCGAGGTCATCGTCATGGCCCCCGAGCACGTGATCGAGAACCGCAAGTCCCTCCAGAAGGCCGGCGACGACCCGAAGAAGCTCAAGAAGATCGTCCGGAAGAAGGCGCCCGAGGGTTCGGTGAACTGGACCGACAAGACGTTCGAGCGCCTGCGCGACGCGGACCCCGAACCGCTGACGAGCCATTTCAGGGTGTCGCACGGCATGGTGCTCAACCTGCTCGCGCGCAGCGAGCACGCCCACGCACCCGGAGAGGTCGAGGCGCACGACCCCGTCCTCGCGATGCGCCACCTGCTCCTGGCCAACCACGACACCGACGCCCAGCGCGCCGAGCACGTGCGCCAGGTCTTTCGCATCTACCGGTCGCTGCGGATCGCCGGGATCGTCGAGCGCGTGCGTGTCCCCGACAGGACCGACCCGCGCGGCTGGCGCCCGAGCGTCCGCCTCACGGTCGACGTGCCGCGCGATTTCGCCCTCGACCAGCCGCTTTCGCCCTTCGCGCTCGCGGCCATGGACCTGTTGAGCACGGAAGCCCCGGAGTACCCGCTCGACGTCGTCTCCGTCATCGAGGCGACCCTCGACGACCCGCGCCAGGTACTCGTGGCACAGCAGTTCAAGGCGCGCGGCGAGGCCGTCGCCGCGATGAAGGCCGAGGGCTACGACTACGACGAGCGCATGGCAGCGCTCGAGGACGTGACCTGGCCCCGGCCCCTCGCCGAGCTCCTCGAGCCGGCGTTCGAGACCTACCGTCGGGCCAACCCGTGGGTGTCCGACGCGCGGCTGTCGCCCAAGTCGGTCGTGCGCGACATGCTCGAGCGCGCGATGACGTTCACCGAGCTCGTCTCGACGTACCAGCTGGACCGGACCGAGGGCGTCGTCCTTCGCTACCTCGCCGACGCGTTCCGGGCGATCCGCCGCACCGTGCCCGAGGAGCACCGCACCGAGGAGGTGCTCGAGATCACCGAGTGGCTCGGGGAGCTCGTCCGCGGGGTGGACTCGAGCCTGCTCGACGAGTGGGAGCGGCTCGCGAACCCCGTCGACGACGACGCCGACGACGAGACCGGCGACCGGCCCCTGGCGGGAACCGGCGAGTCGGCGCCCGTGCGCCCGCTGACGGGGACGCCGCGCGCGCTGCGGGTGCTCGTCCGCAACGCGCTGTTCCGTCGCGTCGAGCTCGCGGCCCGCGAGGACTGGGACGCCCTCGGCGCCCTCGACGGCACGTCCGGCTGGACCGCGAGCGCCTGGCACGACGCCCTCGACCCCATGTTCGAGGAGTACGGGGACGACGCGATCGGGATCGACGCGCGTGCCCGGGCCACGGCCCTGGTGACGCTCGTCGAGTCGGGCGAGACGCCGTCGGGCGAGGACCTGGCGGCTGGGACCTGGTTCGTCCGCCAGACCCTCGACGACCCTGACGGCGACCACGACTGGGTGCTCGACGCCGTCGTCGACCTCGCGGCCAGCGACGAGGCGGGCGAGGTCGTGCTGGAGGTCGTGCGCGCGGGTCGCCTCTGACTCGCCGGATTCGCGCTGACTCGACGAGCACCGGCACGATGGTGGCCATGGCGAAGAAGACTCGGTCGTCCGGCAAGGCCGCGGGTCACGGCGGCACTCCCGCGGTCGTCGCGCTCGAGCGCGACGGGGCCGCGTTCACGCAGCACCCGTACGAGCACGACCCCGCGTCCGAGCTCGGCTACGGGCTCGAGGCCGCCGCCGCGATCGGCGTCGAGCCGGAGCGCGTGTTCAAGACGCTCGTGAGCGATGTCGACGGGCGCCTCGTGGTCGCGATCGTGCCTGTGGACCGCAGGCTCGACGTCAAGGCGCTCGCGAAGGCTGCAGGCGGCAAGAAGGCGTCGCTCGCCGAGCAGCCGGCGGCCGAGCGCGCCACGGGCTACGTCGTCGGCGGGATCTCGCCGCTCGGGCAGAAGCAGCGCCTTGCGACCGTGCTGGACGAGTCGGCTCTCGCGTTCGACACGGTCTACGTGTCGGGCGGGCGGCGGGGCTTCGACGTCGGGCTCGCCCCGGCGGACCTGGTGCGGCTCACGGGCGCGACGACGGCGCCCGTCGCCCGGGACTGAGCGTCGTCAGGCCCGCGGCGGGTACGGGTACGGCTGGCGGACCGCGTCCGTGCTGACGATGTCCTTGCCGAGCGGGACGAGCGAGATCGGCACCATCTTGAAGTTCGCGATCCCGAACGGGATGCCGATGATCGTGATGCACAGCGCGATCCCGCTGACGATGTGACCGATCGCGAGCCACAGCCCCGCGAAGATGATCCAGACGACGTTGCCGATCACCGACCCGGCACCTGCCCCGGGCTTGTCGACGATGGTCCGGCCGAACGGCCACAGCGCGTACCCGGCGATCCGGAACGACGCGATGCCGAACGGGATCGTGACGATCAGGATGCAGCACACGATCCCGGCGGCGACGTAGCCGAGCGCGAGCCAGAACCCGCTCAGGACGAGCCAGATGATGTTGAGGATCGTCTTCACCCCTCCAGTGTCTCTCTCCGACCGCGCCCGCGACGCGCGGCTCCTAGACTCGGGCCATGTACGACGACGTCCGCACCCCTGCTCCCGCCGGTGCGCCGGGTCTCGTCCGGCCGACGGAGCTGACGTCCCGTGTCGCGGCGAACGTGGAGCGCGTCCGGGAGCGGATCGCGAGCGCCGCGTCCGACACGGGCCGGGACCCCGCGTCGGTCCGGCTCCTGGTGGCCACCAAGACCCAGCCCGCGAGCGCTGTCCTCGCAGCGGTCACGGCGGGCGTGGACCTCGTCGGGGAGAACCGGGTCCAGGAGCTCGTCGCCAAGGCACCTGCCCTGCACGACGACGTCGCTGCAGGAAGGCTGCGCACCCACCTCATCGGGCACCTGCAGTCCAACAAGGTCAACGCGGTCGTGGGGCTGGCGTCGTGCGTCGAGTCCGTCGACTCGCTCGGACTCGCAGAGCGCCTGTCCCGCCGCGCGGTCACGGTAGGGACGGATCTCGACGTCATGGTCCAGGTCAACGTCTCGGGCGAGGCGTCCAAGGCAGGGAGCACGCCGGACAGGGCCGCGGACCTCGCGCTGGCGGTCGCCGCGCTCCCCCGGATCCACCTCGTCGGCTTCATGACGATCGGTGCGCGCACCACCGACGACACGACGGTGCGCCGCGGGTTCGCCTGCCTGCGCGACCTGCGGGACGACGTCCGCGGTCAGGCGGCGGGAACCTCCGGGGCCGTCGAGCTGTCGATGGGGATGAGCGGCGACCTCGAGCTCGCCGTCACGGAGGGCGCGACCATCGTCCGCGTCGGCACCGCCGTCTTCGGCGCACGCGCCTGACCCGCCCGGCCGGTCTCCGCCCCGCCGGCCCCGGCGGCGCAGAGCGGCCGCGACGTCACGGCACGCGGGCGGTCCACTCCGGGGTGCCGAACTTGGTGCGGACGAGCTCTTCGGCCCGCTCGCGCTCCTCGGCGGTGACCTCCCCCGGCACCGTCCGGTGGCGGCCCTCGAAGTGCTTCTTGAACGCCTCGATGACGTCCTCGCGCGGCAGACCGGTCTGCGACCGCACCGGGTCGACGCGCTTGTTGGCGCTCTTGGTGCCCTTGTCGGACAGCTTCTCGCGGCCGATCCGCAGCACCTCGACCATCTTGTCGGCGTCGATGTCGTAGGACATCGTGACGTGGTGCAGGACGGTCCCGTCGGCCATGCGCTTCTGCGCCGCGCCGCCGATCTTGCCCTTGGCCGACGCGATGTCGTTGAGCGGCTGGTAGGTCGCCTCGACGCCGACGTCGGCGAGCGCGCCGAGCACCCAGTCGTCGAGGAACGCGTAGGACCGCTCGAAGCTCAGGCCCTCGACCAGCGAGGGCGGCACCGTGAGGGAGTAGGTGATCGTGTTGCCCGGCTCGATGAACATCGCTCCGCCGCCGGAGACGCGCCGCACGACCGTCACCCCGTGCCGCTCGGCACCCTCGGTGTCGACCTCGTTGCGCAGCGACTGGAACGAGCCGATCACCACGGCGGGCCGCTCCCACTCCCAGATCCGCAGTGTCGGGCCGCGGTCGCCCCGCCCGACGGACTCGGCCAGCGCCTGGTCGAGGGCCATGTGCATGGCCGGCGTCTGCGCCTCCTCGTGGACGACCTCGAACACGTGGTCCTGCCAGCCGGTCGCGTGCCCGAGGGCGCGACGGACGGCGATCGCCACGGCCTCCGCGTCGAACCCGACGAGCGCGACGTCGTAGGGGGCGGTCGTGAGGGCGGCATCGATCGCCCGTGCGAGGTCGGCCACGCTCGCGTCCGTGGGGCGTCCGACGAGAGCGGCGTCGATCAGCTCGAGCGCGTCGTCGGGCTCGAGGAAGAAGTCGCCGCTCACGGCCGCGGACGCGATGGTGTCACCCGCCGACCCCGTGCGGGTCTCGACGTCGACCGCCACCAGCTTGCCCCCGGGCACCTTGTACTCGCCGCGCACGTCACGCTCCGTCCTCGTCGTCCTGCCTCGACACTCCCCAGGCGACAACAGGCGAGCTCGGCCACCGATTCCGGGGGTGGGCGTGGCGTGTGCCACGCTGTCCGCATGAAGAACCCGTTCGCCCGCCGCGAGGCCGCGCCCACCGAGCTGCCCCCCGTGCCCGACGACGTCACGGAGACCTGGCGTGCGTCCGCCAACGAGGTCGTCCTGCGCGCCACGCTCCAGGCGGTGCCCGACGACGACCGGGAGACCGCGGAGGCCCTCGGCACCCTGGTGCTCGGCGTCGTGCGCGGTGTGCGCGAGGGCGAGTTCGGGCACTCGATGCCCCAGGGCGCCAAGGGCGCCTCGGTCCGCCTGGAGGTCGCGGTCTGCGAGGACGACTACGGGCCGTACACCCGGCACGAGGCGGAGGACCTGGTGGGCCGTCTCCAGGGAGTCGCGCCGCTGACCGTCTTGTCCTACCCGCGCGGCGGTGCCGCACCCGTCTGGGACGACGCCGCGAGCGTCCTGCGGGTCGACCTCGGCACGGAGGCGGGCTCGGACGACGAGTCGACGCGCGCCGAGCTGCGCGCGCTCGTCCAGGCGACGCTGACCTCGGTCACGACCGACAGGGTCCGCGGGATCGTCCCGGAGGCGGCCGGGACGTCGTACCCCGTCCGCATCCACCTCGACGTCCACGGCACGGCGGGTGACGGGTTCGGCGAGCGGTCGGCGACGCTCCTCGACGACATGGTCGCGCGGCTCGCCGGCACCCGCGTGCAGCTCGAGGTCACGCGCGAGCCCTGATCTCGCCGAGGCATACCGGCCGCCGGTATGTCCTGCGGAGCCCGGAGAGTCAGCGGGGGGCGACGCCCGCGTGGATCAGGCCGTAGACCGTCGAACCGGTCAGCGCCTCCCACGCGGCCTCGATGAGGTTCGGTCCGACACCCACCGTGGACCACGACCGGTTCCCGTCGCTGGTCTCGATGAGCACGCGCGTGACCGCGTCCGTGCCGTGCGACTGGTCGAGGATGCGCACCTTGAAGTCGATGAGCTCGAACTCCTCGACCTCCGGGTATACGCGCACGAGGGCCTGGCGCAGCGCATGGTCGAGGGCGTTGACGGGACCGTTTCCCTCGCCGGTCGACACGATGCGCTCGGAGCCCGTGTGCAGCTTGACGGTCGCCTCCGCGGTGGCGAGGGCGTCGTCCGCGCTGCCCGCCGGACCGGCGTCCGGCCGGGTCTCGACGATGGTCCGCCAGCTCTCGATCCGGAAGTACGACGGCAGCCGCCCGTCGATCTCCTCGCGCAGGAGCAGCTCGAACGAGGCGTCCGCCGCGTCGAAGGTGTAGCCGTGCGCCTCGGCGTCCTTGACGCGGTTCGTCACCCGCGAGAGGACGTCACCCTGGCCGGCGAGGTCGAATCCGAGCTCGCGGCCCTTGAGCTCGATGGACGCCCGCCCCGCCATGTCCGAGATCAGCATCCGCATGTCGTTCCCGACGAGCGTGGGGTCGATGTGCTGGTAGAGGTCGGGGTCGACCTTGATGGCGCTGGCGTGCAGGCCCGCCTTGTGCGCGAACGCGCTCGCGCCGACGTAGGGCTGGCGCCCGTAGGGCGTGATGTTGGTGAGCTCGCTGATCGCGTGCGCGATCCGGGTCGCCTCGCGCAGCCCGTTGGCTGCGAGCAGCTCTCGACCGAGCTTCAGCTCGAGGTTGGCGACGATCGCGACGAGGTCCGCGTTGCCGGTCCGCTCCCCGTACCCGTTGACGGTGCCCTGGACGTGGGCCGCGCCCGCACCGACGGCCGCCAGCGAGTTCGCGACGGCGCAGCCGGAGTCGTTGTGGGCGTGGATCCCGAGGATCCCGTCGCCCGTGTGCTCGCGCAGCTCGGAGACGGTCTCCGAGATCCAGTCCGGGATCATGCCGCCGTTCGTGTCGCAGAGCGCGACGACCTCCGCGCCCGCCTCGAACGCCGCGAGGACGGCAGAGCGCGTGTACGCGGCGTCGAACCGGTAGCCGTCGAAGAAGTGCTCGGCGTCCACGACGACGCGGCGCCCCTCGCGCACGAGGAACGCGACGGTGTCGGCGATCATGGCGAGGTTCTCCTCGCCCGTGGTGCGCAGCGCACGCTCGGCGTGGCGCAGGTCCGACTTCGCGACCAGCGCGACCACGGGAGCCTCGGAGTCGACGAGCGCCCGCACCTGCGGGTCGTCGACCGCACGGGTGCCCGCCTTGCGGGTCGCGCCGAACGCGGCGAGCACCGCGTTCTTCAAGGAGAGCTCCTTCGCGGCCCGCCGGAAGAACTCCGTGTCCTTCGGTACCGCACCCGGCCAGCCGCCTTCGATGAATCCGACACCCAGCTCGTCGAGCAGGGGCGCGATGGCGAGCTTGTCCGCGACGGAGAGGTTCATCCCCTCCTGCTGCGCGCCGTCGCGCAGGGTGGTGTCGTAGACGTGAAAGGTCATCGGTGGCTCTTTTCCGACGGTCCCACGGTCCGGGTGGCGACCGGGGGGACGTGACTGGTGTCGTGTCTCGTCGCCGGGCCCCGCTCCGGGTGGAGCGGGGCGCCGGCGAACGTGGTCCACGCGGTCGGCCCGGGGTCGGGGCCTGGGGCTCGTCCGTCGTCGTCGGGCGATGGTGGGCCCGGCAACAAAAAGACCCCCCGGGGTGCGGGAGGTCTGCGCGTTCGACGAGTGTGTCGAACGCGCTAGGTGAGAATGAGCTCCGCGGCCAGGTGGGTCACGGAACCGATGGTGCCACAGGTCCGCCGCGCTGTCACACCGGTCCCAGTCCGTGGACCCGGTCTGCGCGGACCGGGTCCGAGCTCGGCCGATCGCCGACCGCGCGCGCAGGCGCGGCACGCGGGGCACGATGGGACGGACCGGGCAGGACGCCGAACGGGAGGAGCACGACATGAGCCAGCCCTACCAGCCCCAGCCCAACCAGCCCCGACCGGGTGGGGCACCGCAGCCCTCGGCTGCTGGAGATCCCGCGTCGGACTTCACGACCGGCGCGGCGGCCACCCCGTACGACCCGAAGCTCACGCTCGACGGCGGGCGCTACGTGGCGGGCGCGCTCGCGACCGCGCTCGTCGCCGCCCTCATCGGCCTGGTCGGTGTCGTGGTGATCGAGGGCATCTTCGACCAGGACATGGTCCCGCCACCCGACCTGTTCGGCACGGGTTCGCACGCAGCCGCGTTCGCGATCGACGGTGCGATCTTCGCCGTCCTCGCAGCGGCCGTCCTGGCGCTGCTCGTGGTGTCGACGCCGCGGCCCAAGCGCTTCTTCGGCTGGCTGATGGTCCTCGCGACCGCCCTCATCACGGTGCTGCCGTTCGCGTGGACGAGCCACCTCGACCGAGCCGTCCTGTCGGCGATCGTGAACCTCGTCATCGGGATCGCCACGTGGTCCCTGCTCGCGGGCGTGGCGACCCGGACGATCCGCCCGGCTCCCCGCCCCGCC
>Ga0164241_10004508_pt1 | contig 13442 bp, 14 predicted proteins | sample OricomyardsoilBY_FD_108780 | JGI IMG/M metagenome (GOLD analysis project Ga0164241, IMG submission 108780) | Backyard soil microbial communities from Emeryville, California, USA - Original compost - Back yard soil (BY) | ecosystem: Environmental > Terrestrial > Soil > Unclassified | place: USA...
CAGTTCCGCGCCCAGGCGGAGCGCTTCGGGACCCGCTTCGTCACCGATGACGTCGACCGCGTCGAGCTCTCCGACGGCGGCGTGCAGAAGGTCTACCTCGGCGACGAGGAGCACCTGGCGAAAACCGTGATCCTGGCGATGGGGGCTGAGCCGCGACGGCTCGGAATTCCCGGTGAGATCGAGCTGAGCGGTTGCGGCGTCTCGACCTGCGGCGTCTGCGACGGCGCCTTCTTCAAAGACCAGAAGGTGATGGTCATCGGCGGCGGTGACTCGGCGATGGAGGACTCGATCTTCATCTCCAAGTTCGCCAGCGAGCTGACCGTGGTCAACCGCCGCGACGAGTTCCGCGCCTCGCAGATCATGGAGGACCGGGCCCGTGAGCAGGACAACATCGACTTCAAGTCCCCTTACGTAGCCGAGGAGTTCGTCGCCAGCGACAAAGGCCGCCTCGACCATGTGCGGCTGCGCAACGTCGAGACCGGCGAGACCGAGGACTTCAAGGCCGACGGTGCCTTCATCGCGATCGGCCACATCCCCCGCTCGGAGGTCGTCGCCGACCAGGTCGAGACCGACGAGGACGGCTACATCGTCACCCAGGCCGGCTCGACCCGCACCAACCTGGCCGGCGTCTTCGCCGTCGGCGACGTCGTCGACCACACCTACCGCCAGGCGGTCACCGCCGCGGGCACCGGCTGCATGGGCGCTCTCGACGCCGAGTGGTACCTGCGCGACACGCCTCCCTCGCCCGAGGCGCACTGGATGCCGGGCGGCGAGCCCGCCGAGATCGCTCCCAAGGTCGCCTGACCGGCGCATATCGGCGTCCTCGGTCGCTCGCGTGCAGAGCACGCCACGCTCCCTGCGTCCTTGATCTGCTTGGTCAGGCGACCTTGCTCCGACGCCAGGCGCTTAGTTCGTCTTTCTGAGCGACCAGAGCCGGTCGGTCGGTCGGCTACGGGGATGACGAAGTCGACGAGTGGTTGTTGTCAGCATTTGCGACGGCAGGCCCGTAAGAATCGATGTGATCGGGACGGGTGGAGACTTGGGGTGTCTCTTCGTGCGGCCGCTCAACGCTACGGTCTCGACGCGGAGGCGCTAATTGCCACCGCCCAGGCGGCTGTGGCCGCGCCCGATCGAGTTGTTGTGGTGGACGTGAGCGTTCGCACCGCTGCGTAGTCAGATCTATATGCCCCGTCCAGGGAGGCTGGGCTAGTGTGGGGTTGTGAGCGACCGGCTTGCCGCCATCTTCCCCTTCGCGATCGCCGTGGTGCTGCCGCCCGCTGGTCTGCTTCTCGGCGTGGTGGAGATGCGCCAGGACCGCGAACTGGGGATCCGCCTGATCGTGGTCTCGGTGCTGGCAGCGGTGGTCTGGACGCTGCTCTTCGTCGCCTGACCGGCGCATATCGGCGTCCGTGAGTCAGCCGACGAGCTTCTGGACGACGAACGTGCGCGAGCCCTTCGGGGTCTCGACCTTGATCGGCTTGCCGACCTTGGCGTCGTGCAGGGCCCGGCCGATCGGCGACTCGGCGGAGAGGCGACCGGCTGCCAGGTCGGCTTCCGTCGAGCCGACCAGCGTCCAGGTGACCACCTCGCCTTTCGCTTCGTCGAGCACCTCGGCGGTGCGGCCGAAGGCGAAGACGTCGGCGTCACCGTCGACCTCGACGACGACGGCGGTGCGCAGGCGCTCGCGCAGGCGCAGGATTTTGGTCTCCAGGTGGGCCTGATCGTCCTTGGCGATGTGGTACTCGGCGTTCTCCTTGAGGTCGCCTTCCTCACGGGCCGTCTTGATCCGCGCCGCCATCTTGGTGCGGGCGGGCCCTTCGAGCTGCTCGATTTCCTCGCGAAGGGCAGCCATCCCCGCTTCGGTGATCGGCTCCCCGCCTGCTGATTCGACGTCGTTCATCGCCCCAGCCTTTCAGATGTCGCCCGCCTGCTGGTCGCGGGGGCGGCCGTCCGCTGCCGCTATCGTGGGCTGACGGCTTCCTGTTCGCACATCCGCACGATCGAGGTCTTCGACCCGCCGGTCGAGATCGCCGGCTGCAAGGAGTGCCTGGAGCAGGGGATGCAATGGGTCCACCTGCGCATGTGCCAGACCTGTGGGCACATCGGCTGCTGCGACAACTCGCCGGGCAAGCACGCCACCGCGCACCACGCCGAGACCGGCCATCCGGTGATCCGCTCGGTCGAGCCGGGCGAGGACTGGAGCTGGTGCTACGACGACGAGGTGATGTTCCGCCTCGCCCGCTGAAGCGTCGCTAGCCGCGCCGCTTCTTCAGCACGACCGCCTTGAAGCGCTTGATCGCCTTGCCGCCTTCCGGCGTGTAGGAGATCCTCGCCTTGACCTTCGCCCTGCCGGTCCTAGCGAGCTTGATCCTCGCCTTGCCGCTGGAGCGGACGACGAGCTTGACCGTGCCGGAGGCCTTTTTCCTCGAGGCGTTGGCGACGCCGTTGCCGTAGAGGTCGAGTCGGCCCTTGCCCGTCACGGCGACGCGCAGGGTGGCGGTGCCCTTCTTGCGGTTGAACGTGACCTTTTTGAAGCCGACGGTCGCGTTGACGGAGAAGTCGACCGCGCTGTACTCGGTGTCGCTGCCGGCGTAGTTGGTCGCGGTGACGGTGCAGCCGTAGGTGCCGACCTTGTTTGCGGTGAAGCTGGAAGAAGTCGCACCGGCTTCGGCTTTGCCGTTTCGGTACCACTGGTAGGAGAAGCTTTGGGGCACTCGGTAATAGAAGGACTCGACCTGGTCGCCGGCCCACTGTCCCGGCGAGCAGGAGAGTGTCGATCCGGGCTTGTGCTGGCCCTGGACGCTGGGGGGCTGGGCCATCAGCGGGCTGCGCAGGATCGCCGGGTAGGACGGAATGCTCTGTGAGGCGCTGCCGATCGAGAGGGGGGTGGTGCAGCAGCCGGCGAGGTTGCCGACCTGGATCTTTTCGAAGCCTTCGCTACCCCAGTAGAGGACCTGGTTGAGCGGGTCGATCGCGACGCCGACCGGCTGCGATACGGCCAGGTTGAGGTTGGGCTCACCGCCACCGCCGCCGTTGACGCTGGCGTAGCCGAAGGAGTTGCCGGCGAAGTTGGCCCAGTAGACGCGTCCCTTGCTCGTATCGACCGCGATCCCTTCGGGCCCGTTGACTGGGGCGCTGCCGGTGTCGAGGTCGTGGGCGTTCGTACCGTCCAGGTTGGCGTAGGAGATCTTGCCGGCGGAGTAGTTGCCCCAGTAGATGCGACCGGCGGTTGGGTCGACCGCGAGCCCGGTCGGTTTGAGCGTTGCGCCGACCGGTTTGAGCAGGCCGCCTCCGCTGCCATTCAGATTGGCGTAGCCGATCGACTCCTGGCCCGTTTCCGGATTGCCCCAGTAGACCCTTCCCCCGGCGGGGTCGATCGCGAGGCCGACTGGATTGTTGAAGCTGGCGCCTGTCGTGTTGAGCAGGGCAGCGCCGCTGCCGTCGAGGTTGGCATAGCCGATTGAGCCGCCGCCGCCCCGGTTCAGCCAGTAGAGCCGGCCGGCGGCTGCGTCGATCGCGGTTCCGTAGGGTTCGTTGACGTAGGGGGAGGCGATCGGCACGTCGGCGCCGCTGCCTTCTTCGATCAGCGGCGCGGAGGAGATCTTGCTCGCTTCCAGGTTGCTCCAGAAGACCACGATTCGGGCGCTCGCGCTGGTCGCCATGCAGAGGCAGGCCAGCATCGCCAGCGCACTCGCTGCCGCCAGTAGTGCGTGCCTGCTCGTCGATCGCCGCATCTCTCTCCTGCCTTAGTTGTCGTGGCCTGGGGCCGGAGGCGGCACTCTAGTCCGGCGTGACGATGGCGAAGCCAGGGTCCGGTTCGTCGAGCAAGCCGAGCAGCTCACCGATCTTGACGCCGTCGCCCTCGACGCGGAGGCGGCCGCTCTCGGCCAGCTCGGCGATTTCGGCGGTTTTGAGCAACAGCTGGTTGAGGGCCTCGCGTTCGACCACCAGGGCCGCGTCGGCGGCCGGGTCGTGGCTGCCGGGACGGTGGCGGAGGACGCCGTTGCGAACGGTGATCTGGTGTTGCTCGTCGGGGTCGGTGACGGACCAGTCGATCCGCAGCTCCTGCTCCGCCGCGCGCGGGCCGTTGAGGCGGATCGCCATCGCGTCGAGCAGCTGGCTGACCGTGAGGCGGGCGACCACGTCGGACGGCGCCGTCGCCGTCGGCGTGCCGGAGATCCCCTCGCGCAGCTCCTTGGCGCCGAGCAGGAAGAAGTTGCGCCAGGTCGCGTTCTCGGCCCCGTAGCCGAGCTGCTCGAGCGTGTCGGCCTGCAGCTCGCGCGCCGCGGTGTTGTCGGGCTCGGCGAAGACGACGCGGTTGACGACCTCGGCGACCCAGCGGTAGTCGCCTTCCTCGAAGCAGGCGCGGGCCTTCTCGAGGACCGCCTCGCTGCCGCCCATGAACTCGACGTAGCGGCGTGCCTGCTCGACCGGCGGGTGCTCCCAGAGGTGGGCCGGGTTGCCGTCGAACCAGCCCATGTAGCGCTGGTAGATCGCCTTTGTGTTGTGGCTGATCGAGCCGTAGTACTCGCGGCAGTGCCACTCCTCGGCGAGGCTCGGGGGCAGCTCGATCAGCTCGGCGATCTCCGGCCCGGTGTGGCCCTGGTTGAGCAGACGCAGGGTCTGGTCATGCAGGTAGGTGTAGAGGTCGCGCTGCTTTTCCAGGTAGTCGACGATTTCCTCGCTGCTCCAGCAGGGCCAGTGGTGGCCGGCGAACAGCACATCGGAGTCGGCGCCGAAGAGGTCGATCGCCTCGTCGAGGTAGTGGGCCCAGACGCGCGGGTCGCGGACCAGGGCGCCGCGCGGGGTGAGGATGTTGTGCATCGCCCGGGCGGCGTTGTCGGCGATGCAGAGCACGCGCGCGTCGGGGAAGTGGATGTTCATCTCCGCCGGCGCCTCGGTGCCCGGCGTCATCTGGAAGCGCATCCGCACCCCGTCGACGGTCTCCTCCTGGCCGGTCTCGACGATGTCGAGGTTGGGTGGGATCAGCGTGATCGTGCCCAGCGAGGTGGTCTGGCCGAGGCCGGAGCCGATCTGGCCGGCGGGGCCGCGCTCGAGCAGCGCTCCGTACATGTAGCCGGCCCGCCGTGCCATCGCCGTGCCGGCGAAGACGTTCTCGCTGACCGCGTGGTGGAGGAAGCCGGCCGGGGCGAGGATCGGGATCCGCCGCGCCTCGGCCTCCTCCTCGGAGACGATGCCCTTGGCGCCGCCGAAGTGGTCGACGTGGCTGTGGGTGTAGATCAGGCCGGTGACCGGGCGATCGCCGCGCTGCTCACGGTAGAGGGCGAGGGCCGCGGCGGCGGTCTCGGCGGAGACCAGCGGGTCGATCACGACGATCCCCTCGCGTCCCTCGATCACGTGCATGTTGGAGAGGTCGAAGCCGCGCAGCTGGTAGAAGCCCGGCGCCAGCTCGAAGAGCCCGGCGATGCGGCCGAGCTGGCTCTGCCGCCAGAGGCTCGGGTTGGCCGTGGCGGGCGGCTCGGAGTCGAGGAAGTCGTAGCTCTCCAGCTCCCAGACCGTGCGGCCGTCCGCGTCCTCGACCCGGGGCGGGTCGAAGGGGGCGACGAGGCCGCGGCGCGCTGCCTCGAAGTCGTCCATCACCGCTCCTCCGCCGCGGCGAGAAGCCGCGGAGCGGGGCGGTAGGCCTCGCCGTGCGTCTGGCGCAGCTCTTCGAGCAGCCCGACGGCGCGCCCGGCGCCGATCAGCTTGGTGAACTCGATCGGGCCGCGCGGCCAGTTGAAGCCGAGCTGCATCGCCGTGTCCATGTCGGCCGGCGAGCCGACGTCCTCTTCGAGCGCGAAAGCGGCCTCGTTGGCGATCTGGGCGACGAGGCGCGGGAGGATCGCCGGCGCGGCTGGGTCGATCCTCTCGAGCTCAGCGGGATCGAGCGTCGGCGCGGCGACGCCGACGTCCGGGTCGGGCTTGCGCCGGTTTTCCTCGCCGTACTCGTAGAAGCCCTGGCCGCTCTTGCGCCCGAGTCGGCCATCGGCAACCAGGCTTTCCTGGATCGGGCTCGGCCGCCAGCGCTCGGGCTCGTTGCCCTGGGCGTAGAAGGAGCGGGCGACGCTGAGGTTGACGTCGAGCCCGATCAGGTCGATCAGCTCGAACGGCCCCATGCGGAAGCCGCCGCCGATGCGGCAGATGCAGTCGATCGTCTCCGCCTCGGCGACCCCGTCGGCAAGCATTCGCAGCGACTCCAGGGTGAAGGGGCGGGCGAGGCGGTTGGCGATGAAGCCGGGGCTGTCCTTGGCGCGGATCGGCGTGCGCCCCATGCGTGTGCCGGCCTCCGCCGTGGCGTCGAGCGCCGCCGGCGAGGAGTCGGCGGTGGCGACCACCTCGACCAGCTTCATCAGGGCTGGCGGGTTGAAGAAGTGCATGCCGACGACGCGCTCGCGCTGGGGGACCTCGGCCGCGATCGCCGTCACCGGCAACGACGAGGTGTTGCTGGCGAGGATCGCCCGCGGGCCGCAGGCCTCGGCCAGAGCGGCGAAGAGCCGCTGCTTGACCCCGAGGTCCTCGGGCGCGGCCTCGACGACGAGGTCGCATTCGCCGAGGTCGTCGAGGCGGTGGGCGGCGCCGACCCGACCGCTCGCTTCGTCGGCGTCCTGCTCGCTCCACATGCCCTTGGCCGCACCCTTGATCAGCGACGAGTGCAGCCGTTCGACGCCGGTGTCCAGGGCGGCGGGCACGGGGTCGTGGAGGCGGGTCTCGTATCCGCCCAGCGCGGCGACCTGGGCGATCCCGGCACCCATCGTGCCGGCGCCGACGACACCGACCCGCTCGACGGTCAACGTCCCTCGAACTTCGGCTGGCGCTTTTCCAGGAAGGCCTGCATGCCCTCGACCCGGTCCTCGGTCGCCATCGCCAGCTCGTAGAGGCGCCGCTCGTTCTCGAGCCCGGCGCTGAGCGCCGTCTCGTCGGCGGCGATCACGGCCTGCTTGGCGAGGCGCGCCGCGATCGGCGGACGCTCGGCCACTGTCTGGGCGAGGACCATCGCCTCCTGTAGCCAGCTGCCCTTCTTGGCGACTTTGTTGACGAGGCCCATCTGCAGGGCCATCTCGGCGTCGAAGCGGCGCCCGGTGAGCACGTACTCCATCGTCCGCTGCTTGCCCAGCACCCGAGCCAGACGCTGGGTGCCACCGCCGCCGGGAATGATCCCCAGGGTGATCTCGGGCTGGCCGAAGAGGGCCGTGTCGGAGGCGACGATCATGTCGCAGGCGAGCGCCAGCTCACAGCCGCCGCCGAGCGCGAAGCCGGAGACCGCCGCGATCGTCGGCGTCTTGATCGCCGCCAGGCGCCGCCAGAAAGAGGCGGCGGGGTGGCGCAGCGCCTCGGCGAAGCTGCGTTCGCTCATCGCCTTGATGTCGGCGCCGGCCGCGAAGACCTTGTCGGAGCCGGCGATGACGACGCAGCGCACCTCGGGGTCGGGATCGAGCAGCTCCAGCTCGCCGGCGAGCTCTTCCATCAGCTCCGGCGAGAGCGCGTTGCGCGCCTCAGGACGGTTGAGGCGCAACAGGGCGACGTGCCCCTCGCGCGAGCTCTCGATCAGGCCCGCCACCCGCTACTCGATCTCCATCGGGGTCATCGCGTTGATGCCGGTCGCGGCGCGGCCGATGATCAGCTTCTGGATCTGCGAGGTGCCCTCGTAGAGCGTCGTCACGCGGGCGTCGCGCAGGTAGCGCTCGACCGGGTAGTCGTCGACGTAGCCGGAGCCGCCGTGGACCTGGATCGCCAGGTTGGCGCACTCGACCGCGGACTCGGTCGCGTAGAGCTTCGCCACCGAGGTCTCCAGCGTGTTCGGCTTGCCTTCGTCCTTGAGCACGCCGGCGCGGTAGACCAGCATCCGTGAGGCGTCGCGCTTGAGGATCATGTCGGCGATCATCTCCTGGACCAGCTGGAAGCGGGCGAGGGGGACGCCGAACTGCTTGCGCTCCTTGGCGTAGGCGACGGAGGCTTCGACGCAGCCTTCGCAGATGCCGACGCAGCCGGCGGCGACGCTGTAGCGGCCGTTGTCGAGGGCGCTCATCGCGACCTTGAAGCCGTCGCCCACCGCCGCCAACATGGCGTCCTCGCCGACCTCGACGTTGTCGAGCGAGATCTCGCCGGTGTCGGAGGAGCGCAGGCCGAGCTTGCCGTGGATCTCCTGCGTGCTGAAGCCCTCGCTGTCGCAGGGGACGAGGAAGCAGGCGAGTCCCTTGTGCTTCTTCTCGGGATCGGTCTGGGCGAAGATCAGCGCCACCTCGGAGAAGTTGGCGAGACTGATCCACATCTTCTGGCCGCTGATCGACCAGCCGTTGTCGGTCTTGGTCGCACGGGTGCGCAGGTTGGCGGCGTCGGAGCCGGTGTCGGGCTCGGTCAGGCCGAAGCAGCCGAGTGCCTCTCCGGTGCACATCCGCGGCAGCCACTTCTGCTTTTGCTCCTCGGTGCCCCACCTCTCGATCGAACCGGCGACGAGTGAGGTCTGCACGGAGACGACGGTGCGGGCGGAGGAGTCGGCGCGGCCGACCTGTTCGACGATCAGGCCGTAGCCGATGTAGTCGAGGCCGCGGCCGCCGTAGGTCTCGGAGACCGGGGCGCCGAGGTATCCGACCTCGCCCAGCTTGCTGGCCAGCTCGCGGTCGAAGCGCGCAGCGCGGTCGTTCTCGCGAACCCGCGGTGCGATCTCCTTGTCGGCGAATTCCCGCGCCGTTTCGGAGATCAGCCGCTGCTCGTCGGTCAACTGGAAGTCCATCTCACCCCTGCTTTCTCAAGTTTGGCCGAGGTGCATCAAATATTCCTCCCGCCAGGGGGAATATTTGATGCACCTCGCGGCGGTCGTCATTGAAGTTCACGTCCCAGCGTCGCCGCGAAGGCCTCTTGGGCCTCCTTGGTGCGGGGGCCGGGGGCCACGCTCAGCTCGGTCCCGTCGATCGCGGAGACGGCCTGGATCTCCCGCGTGGTCGAGGCCAGGAAGGCCTCCTGGGCGGCGCGCAGGTCGGCGACCGGCCAGGCGCCCTCCTCGACCTCGAGCGCCTTGACCAGGCGGTCGCGGGTGATCGACTCGAGCACGCCGTTGTCGAGCGCTGGCGTGCGCAGTCCGCCCTGCGGCGAGACCCAGAAGATCGCCGAGGTTGGCGGCTCGAGCACGATGCCGTCGGGCTGGACCAGCACGGCCTCGTCGGCGCCCTGTGCCTTGGCGAGCCGGGTCGCCTGCATGTTCGCCGCATAGGAGAGCGACTTGACGCCGTTGAGAATCACCCTTGGGGAATAAGCGACGGTGGCGACGCTGACTGTCTCGGCGTGGGCTGGGATCGGCTCGGTCATCGCCAATCGGCGTCCGCCGCGGGTGACGATCAGGCGCAGCTGCCCGTCGGCATCGCCCAGCTCGCTCAGCAGCGCCTCGATCTCGCTTTCCAGCGCGGCGCGGTCGAACTCGAGCTCGATCGCCGTGCCCGAGCGCTGCAGGCGGTCGAGGTGGTCGACGAGCGCAAACGGCTTGCCGTCGTAGAGGCGGATCACCTCGAAGGCGCCGTCGCCGCGATAGAGCCCGTCGTCCTTGAGCGGCACGACAGCCTCGGCGGTCGGGGAGATCGTCCCGTTGACGCTGGCAAGCTCTCTAAGGGTCGTTGCCATCGGCCGGCGAGGCTACCTCAGACCGCTTCAAAGACTGTTGCCAAGCCCTGTCCGACGCCTACGCACATGGTGGCGATGCCGTACTTGCCGTTGCGTCGGCGCAGCTCGCGGACGAGAGTGGTGGTGAGGCGGGCGCCGGAGCAGCCGAGTGGGTGGCCGAGGGCGATCGCGCCGCCGTTGACGTTGAGGCGCTCCTCGTCGATTCCCAGCTCGCGGGCGCTGGCGAGCACCTGCGAAGCGAAGGCCTCGTTGATCTCGATCAGGTCGATCTGATCGAGCGAGAGGCCGGCGGCCTCCAGGGCGCGGGGGATGGCGAGGGCCGGGCCGATGCCCATGTAGGCGGGGTCGACGCCGGCGACGCCGAAGGAGACCACCCGGGCGAGCGGCTCGGCGCCGAGCTCCCTGGTGCCGGCCTCGGAGGCGATCAGCGTGCAGGCGGCGCCGTCGTTGAGGGTCGAGGCGTTGCCGGCGGTGACCGTGCCGCCCTCGCGGAAGGCGGGCTTCAGCTTCGCCATCTTCTCCAGCGAGGCGTCGGGGCGCGGTCCCTCGTCGGCATCGACGGTGACCGTTTCGCGCCCGCGTGGCGCCTCGATCGCGACGATCTCCTCGGCGAGGATCCCGGCCTCCTGCGCGGCGACGGCGCGCTGGTGGCTGCGCAGGCCGAAGGCGTCCTGGTCCTCGCGGCTGATCCCGTAGCGCTCGGCGACGTTCTCACCGGTCTCGCCCATCGATTCGGTCGAGACGCCGAGCTCGGCCATGCGCGGGTTGATCAGCCGCCAGCCCAGGGTCGTGTCGTGCATCGTCTGCGGGCCGCGGGGCAGGGCGCGCTCGGGCTTGCCGACCACCCAGGGCGCCCGGCTCATCGACTCGACTCCGCCGGCCAGGTAGAAGTCGCCCTCCTCGAGCTTGACCGCGCGGGCAGCGCAGTTGATCGCCTCGAGGCCGGAGGCGCAGAGGCGGTTGACGGTGGCGCCCGGCACGCTCATCGGCAGGCCGGCCAGCAGCACCGCCATGCGCGCCACGTCGCGGTTGTCCTCGCCAGCCTGGTTGGCGGCGCCGAGGTAGACGTCGGCGATCCGCTCGGGGTCGACGCCGCTGCGCTCGACGATCGCGGCGAGGGTGTGGGCGGCGAGGTCGTCGGGCCGCACGCCGGAGAGGGCGCCGCGGTAACTGCCCACCGGCGTACGCACCGCGTCGACTACGTATGCCTCGGCCACCAGCGAGATTTAATAGGAAATGGTCAACGGGGACCGGCGCAGCGCGCGTATCCTTGGCCGGTGTACTTCGTCCTGGGAACGGTCGCCATGGTGCTGCTCATGGTCGGCGTGCTGTTCGTGATCGAGCACTTCTACACCGGCAACAACGCCGAACTGCTCGACTGGAAGCCGACCCGCTCGCCGGAAGTGGAGGTCCAGAACGAGATCGACGACGTGCAGCAGATGCTCGAGGCCCAGAACGAGATGCGGCGGCGGCGCGGGGTCGCCGAGCGCAGCGAGCAGGAGCTGCGCGACGAAGTCGCCGCCGAGGAGCTCGAGCGCCTGCGAGCCCGCCGGCGCTCCGGGGCGATGTAGCGGTGGCGTGGCGCGAGCACTGATCGTCGGCTGCGGCTGCCGCGGTCGCGAGCTTGGCGGACGGCTGCTGGAGGAAGGCTGGGCCGTGCGCGGGACGAGCCGGCGTGAGCAGGGGCTGGCGGCGATCGCCGCGGCCGGGATCGAGCCGGCGCTCGCCGACCCGGAGCGGCCGGCGACGCTGCTCGAGCTGGTCGGCGACGTCGCGGTCGTCCACTGGCTACTCGGCTCGGCGGTGGGGCCCGCCGAGAACCTCGAGGCGATCCACGGCTCCCGGTTGGAGCGCTTCCTCGAACGCCTGGTCGAAACGCCGGTGCGACGTTTCGTCTACGAGGCCGAGGGCTCGGTCGACGCCATGATCCTGAGGCGGGGGGCGGCGGCGGTGCGGGAGGCCTCGCAGCGATGGAGCATCCCGGTCGAGGTCCTGGGCCGGTGAATCGATATCTCTAAACTCCGATAGGAATTTAGGTGAATCTCTAATGTCAGTATCGAGAGGAGCAGTTCATGGCTCTGCAGCTTGGTGACGTAGCACCCGACTTCGAGGCCGAGACGACCGAGGGCCGGATCAAGTTCCACGACTGGATCGGCGATTCGTGGGCGGTGCTGTTCTCGCACCCCAAGGACTTCACGCCGGTCTGCACGACGGAGCTCGGCTACATGGCCAGCATCGAGCCCGAGTTCGCCAAGCGCGGCGTCAAGATCATCGGCCTCTCGATCGACCCGCTGGACCGCCACGAGGAGTGGGCGAAGGACATCGCCGACACCCAGGGCACCGCGCCCAACTACCCGATCATCAGCGACGCCGACTTCAACGTCGCGAGGCTCTACGGGATGCTGCCGGCCGACGTCTCCGGCAGCGCCGAGGACCGCACGCCCGTCGACAACCAGACGGTGCGCAACGTCTTCGTCATCGGCCCCGACAAGAAGATCAAATTGATCCTGGTCTACCCGATGACGACCGGGCGCAACTTCGACGAGGTCCTGCGCGTGGTCGACTCGCTGCAGCTCACCGCCAAGCACAAAGTCGCCACGCCGGCCCAGTGGCAGCAGGGCGAGGACGTGATCATCGCCGGCTCGGTCTCCAACGACGAAGCGAAAGAGAAGTACCCGGATGGCTGGGAGGAGCCACGTCCCTACATCCGCATAGTCCCCCAGCCGTCTGAGACGCCGTAACCGGCGCCTGGCGGTGTCCTCGGTCGGCTGCCTGCGGGTCACGCACCAATGTGCGCTCCCTTGTCAGCCTCCCTGCGTCCTTGCCAGGCTTGGCTACGCCGCCTCAAGCCGATCCAATAGATCACCCACAATCCGCGCGGTTGCTCCCCAGATGAGGTGCCCTTCGACCTTGTAGGTCGGGGTGTGGATGGGGATGCCGCGCCGGATCAGGCGGCGGATCGCGTAGTTCTCGCGCAATAGGTCGAGCGAGAAGGTGAGGACGGTCTCGACCTCGGTCGGGTTGGGCGTCAGCGAGAGCTCTTTCGGGTGCGGGATCCGCCCGATGAAGGGGTGGATGCGGTAGCTGGTGACGAAGGTGTTCGTCGCCGGCAGCGCCTCGCCCAACTCGACGACGGCGGGGTCGAGGCCGATCTCCTCCTGGGCCTCGCGCAGCGCCGTCGCCCGCAGATCGGCGTCCTCGGGGTCGCGGCGGCCGCCGGGGAACGAGATCTCGCCGGCGTGGCGGCGCATGTCGGCGCGCCGCTCGGTGAAGACCAGGCCGGGTTGGTCAGGCCAGCCGTAGAGCGGCAAGAGGACTGCGGCATCGACCGAGCCTGGCGACTTATCCGTCATATACCCGTAAAAGTCGCCAGGCCGGTCAGATGATCACTTGAACCGTGCCGCCGTCCACGGACCAGGCTGCGCCGCTGGTGTAGGAGGCGCGCTCGGAGCAGAGGAAGACGATCGCGGCGGCGATCTCGCCGGGCGCGGCGAGGCGGCCGATCGGGCGCTTGGCGCCGGCTTCGGCGAGGGCCTGCTCCCGACTCGCAGCTCCCGACATCTCGTGCGACTGGTCGAGCAGGCCGCCCGGCTCCATCCACATCTCCGATTCCACCGGGCCGGGACAGATCGCGTTGACGAGCACGCCGCTCTTCGCGTAGCGATCGGCGAAGAGGCGCGAGAGCGAGAGCTCGGCCGCCTTCGCCACCGAGTACTCGGGCATCGCCGCCGAGGGGCGCTTGCCGGCGGTCGAGCAGACGTTGACGATGCGTCCCCAGCCGCGCTCGGCCATCTCCGGGGCGGCGATGCGCATCGCCCGCAGCGGCGCCA
>Ga0164241_10004509_pt1 | contig 13441 bp, 7 predicted proteins | sample OricomyardsoilBY_FD_108780 | JGI IMG/M metagenome (GOLD analysis project Ga0164241, IMG submission 108780) | Backyard soil microbial communities from Emeryville, California, USA - Original compost - Back yard soil (BY) | ecosystem: Environmental > Terrestrial > Soil > Unclassified | place: USA...
AGGTGTCGGGGGCTTTGGTGTCGATGCTCCAGGAGTAGGTCGCCGGGCTGGCGTCGACGTTGCCGGCGTTGTCGATCGCGCGGACTTCGAATTTGTGGGCGCCCTCGGCGAGGAGGGTGTATTGCTGGCCTGACGCGCAGGCCGTCCAGGCGCCCACCGCTTCGGAGTCGATGCGGCACTGGAAGGAAGCGACGCCCGACCCACCAGGGTCGTCACCGGCGAAGGAGAAGGAAGCCGTCGCGCTGTTGTCCAAGCTCGTCGGTTTAGCGGTGATCTGGGTCTCGGGGAGAGCCGAGTCCTCGACGTAGGCGAGCGGCGCCGAGCAGGCCGAGGCGCCAGCAACCGAGGAGGCAGTGGCGCGGAAGCTGCTGGTCGAGTTGTCGGCCACCGAGACGGTGATCCCAGCCGCGAGCTCGGCGGAAGTCGCCGTGGCGATCGGGGCAGCAGCGCAATTGGCGCCGGCGTAGAGACGGACGGTCGTGCCCGTGCTGGCGGAGCCAACGACTTTGGGCGAGTTCTGGTTGGCCGGCGAGGCGGGGATCGTGGCGCTGAGCTGCGGGGCCGGCGGCGGCGTGCCGAAGCTCTGCGGCGCGATCGGCGGGTTCGGCTTGATCGCGGCGTGTGCTCCGGCGTCCGCCGAGGTCACCCGGAAGTGGTAGGTGCTGTCCGGGTCGAGACCGGAGATCTGCAGGCTGTGCGATGTGGCCAGCGCCGGATCGCTGACGCTCGCGCTGAGCGAGCTCGGGCTGGTGCCGTAGTCGACCCGCGAGTCGGCAGGCTCATCCGTGTGCCAGCTGACCGTCGCCGTGCCGTCATTCCCGGCAGTCACCTGCAGGTTGGAGATCAGCGGCCGTGACTCGTCGACGTAGGTTGCCGTGTAGCTACCGGGAGCGGCGTCGAAGAAGGCGTACTCGACTCCCTTGATCGTCTGGGTGGTCGTCGCCACCGGCGTCCCGCCCCGCTCGATCGCGTCGAGCGGGCCGATCCCCGATTCTGTTGGCAGCATCGCGCGCAGGCCGTTTGCGCCCGGCGCGTGGTTGATCGTGAAGCCGAGTTCGTTGCCTGCCCACTGGAACGAGCTGAACGAGGACTGGTTGCGGCCGTCGAGCCAGGTCAGCAGCTGACGGGCCGAGATGATCGGCACTCCCCTGGCCAGCGCCGATTCGATCACTCCCTCTGAGCCGGCCGACTCGTCCTCGTCGGTGTGCATGTTGGCGACGAAGACGCCGTAGTAGCCGTCCGCGCCAAGCGCACGGTCGAGGAGCTGATCGGTCGTGAAGGGAAACTCCTGCCCGGACTCGTCGGTCATCTGGGTCGCCGCCTGGTAGACGTCGACCGTCGTGCCGTCGGTCTTTGCAAAGCGCATCGGCATGCCGGAACCGGTGAACATGCCCGGGCGGTCCTGGACCCAGGCCTCGGGCCAGTAGTAGTAGGACGTGTCGAGGCGGATGCCGTGTTCCAGCTCGACTTCCGGCTGACTCAGCCAGTCGCTCCAGACGATGCAGTGCATCCGGTTCGTGGTCGGCGCCGGATTGCTCGGGTGGTTGGCGGCCAGTTCAGCCAGCTGGTTCGTGTAGACCGACTGCAGCTGCGCCTTGCCCGACCAGTTTTTGCAGTTGGTCTGCGGGTGCAGGCCGACCTCGAAGCCCTGTGCTGTGAAGGCGGCGGCTTCCTGGTCCGTGATCGGGGTGTTGGGGAAGATGTAGGAGGTTGACCTGACGCACTGCCAGTCGTCGACCACGCAGCCGGGCGAGTCGAGGCTCTTGTAGTGCTGGAAACGGGCGACGGTCCCCCCGTTGCCGTGGTCGTCGCCGGTCATCACGACGGCGGCCTTCTCGTCGCGGGGCAGGAACCAGAAGCGCGGCAGCGGCTTGCGGTCGAGGTTCATTTCCCCGACCAGGTTGGTCAGCAGGCGCTGCTGCTCGTCGGCCTGGGGAATCGCGACCTTGTTGAGGTCGACCCAGTCGGGCTGGGCGTCGCCGGCCATCGCGCCGAAGAAGAGGTCGTCGGAGCGGATCGGCGACTGGCCGTCGCGGTCCTGACCGGCCCAGGCCGGGTTGCCCTGGCGGGTGAGCACGACCGAGCGGGCGAGGTCATAGGTGAAGGCCGCCGCTTCGCCGCCGTTGGTACCGACGCTGCGCAGCGTCACCGCCGGGTTGGCGGTCGAGGTCGAGGCGCTCGAGTAGAGCGTCGCGATCGTCTGGGCGCCGTTGAGCGTGTAGCGGTCGGCGCTGCCGTGGAACTGCATCGTCTGCCCGACGATGCCGCCTCCGGGACCCGTGCCGGTGTCCACTTTGAGGTAGGCGTTGCCAAGCGTGCCGCCGGCTTTGGTCAGCCCCAGCAGTCCCGCCAAGTCGCTGTCAGGGCGCATCGCGATCAGGTTGCCGCCGGCCTGGACCCAGGTGCTCAGCATCTGTGCCTGCTCGGCGCTGAGCGGGCCTTCGCCGAGGATCACCACGTCGCGCGAGGCGAGCACGGTGGGCGTGACTTTGGTGATGTCGGTATCCGTGTACTCGTTCAGCCCTTCCGCACGGAGAATCTCCGGGTAGTAGCGGCTGAACGGGTTCGAGCCGTTGGAGATGACCAGGATCGGGCCGCCAGGGCCCTCGTCGGGCGGTGGCGGAGGCGGCGGCACAGTCGTGAACGACCAGCTCTCGTTGCCGGCCAGCGGGTTGCCGGCCGTGTCGGCGATTCCACCGGCGCCGCCTTTGAGCGTCGCGGTGTAGGCGCCGCCCCGCTGCAGCGGGCTTTCCGGGTCAAGGGTGAGCTGATGCTGGGCAGCGCTGTAGGTGACGGTGGCGCCAACCGCTTCGCCGGAGGAGTCGCGCAGCTTCACAGTGGCGCCGCTGACCGTTGCCGGATTGACTGCCTCGTTGAAAGTCGCGGTGACGTTGACGTCTGTGCTGACTTCCGTGGCGTCGTCGACGGGACCTCGGGTCGTGACGACCGGCGAGTTGGTGTCCGGTTTCAGCTGGTTGTCGAAGACGGCGTCGACGAGGTAGTTCTCCGAGTTGAAGGTGTTGGGAGCACCACCCGTGAAGAGGCCTCCGGCGGCGCCGTACTTGTAGATGCCGTTCGGACCGCTGACCCCGTCGGCGGGCGCGTGCAGTGGCGCGTTGTCGAAGCCGACGAGTTTGAAGTAGCTACCGATCGACGCGTAGTGCCCGGCGGGGGCGTGGTACGCGGCTATGTAGGTCGTGCCGGCGCTGATCGCCACAGGCGTGTCGAAGCTCGCCTGCTGCCAGCCGCTCGCCGTCTCGCCCGCGAAGCTGACCTGGCCGAGCTGAGCGCCCGCGGTCGTCCAGAGGCGACCGATGTGGGTACCCGTGTTTTCGGCCGTCTTGTAGAAGCGCAGGCCGGTGATGTAGCCGGCGACGTCAGAGCGGAACTTGACGCCGACTTCGATCGCGTTTTTGTCCGCGTCCTGCGTCCCGGTGAGGGCGTTTTCCCAAAGTGAGCAGGGACAGGTCTGCGCGACCACTTTGACACTGACCTGATCGCCCGGCGACTCGAGGTTGCCGCTGTCGTCGGCCGCCCGCGTCTTGATCGTCACCGTGCCGGTGCCGCTGGGCGTCCAGGTGTAGCTCCAGTTGCCGCGGCCGTTCGCCAGGCGCCAGGTTTTGCCGCCGTCGACCGAGACCTCGACGGCGCCGACCCGGCCGCCCAGGCCCGTCTCGCCGTCGACGTCAGTGGCGGTGCCGCTGATCGTCAATGGCTGACCGGCCTCGACGTTGGCGTTCTCGGCGGGCACCGCGATGTTCGCGTTCGGAGGCTCGTCGTCGGTCGTCTGGATCGCCGAGACGAGGTCGGCCTGCTGGCTGCCCGGCTGAGCGCCCATATCCGCCAGGAGGTTCGCGGTCGCCTGCTGCATGCGAAGGTCCGGAGCGGGACCGCCGCGATCGTGGACTCCGTCGAGGCCCCATGACCACTGGATCGTCCCGGCGCCGAAGACCAGGGCGCCACTCGGGACGCGGTAGAGGGTCAGGTGGTGGGTGGCTTCGCCGGGGCCGTAGCTGTTGCCGTAGTCGAGCAGCTTCTGGGCGACGCTCGCCGTCGTCGAGGAGAGGCGGACGAGGCCGGCCGGCTGGAAGCCGTTCTCAGGCGCTTCGTCCCACTCGTAGCCAAGCGTATCCTCGGCCAGGGTCGCAATCTGCCCGGGTGCCAGCGAGGCGACGCTGGTGTTGCGCCATAGCCGCAGCTTGCCGTCCGCCGCCGGCACCTCGATCGCCGCATCGCCGGAATTGACGACGAAGCTGGTGCCGGTCAGCCCGTTCTCCGGCCGGCCGCCGTCGGCCGGCGGGCTGAAGCGCGGGTCGCGCCAGGTGCCGGTCCAAGCGGAGCTTGGGTCGAGATTGGCGTTGGCGTGGGTCTCCTTGTAAGAGACCAGGGTGCGGTAGCTGCTGCCGGAGCCGTCAATGCTGTTTTCCCAGCGCGTCTTCCAGAAGACCTCGTTGCCGCTGAAGAAGGCGAGGTTGACGCCGGCGTCGCGGGCCGCTTCGACGTTTGCGCGCTGCCCCCCGGACCAGTACTCGTCGTGGCCCACAGAGAGGAAGGCCTCGTGCTCGAGCAGCTCGGCGCCGCGCCGGTCGGAGTCGACGTCGGTCGTGTAGCTGACGTCGTAGCCGTTGCGCTCGAGCCAGCGAACCATCGGGTACTCGGCGTTGAACGGCGAGTCCTCGGGGACCTGCCCGCGCACGGTGAGCGGGCGGTTGTAGCTGACCTTGTAGGCGCGGCCCGGATTGACCCCCGGCCCGCCCACGTAGAGGCTGTTGCCGCCGTAGCGGTTGTAGGCCTGCCAGGTCGCGTCGGCAGTCTGGAAGAGAAGGTCGGAGTGCCCGCCGTCGTCACGGACGACGAAGAGGGCGTGGCTTCCTTCGGAGGCTTTGTCCTCGCGCTGGAGCTTGGCGAAGTAGATGCCCGAGACCGCGTTGGCCGGCACCGCCCAGGAAGCCGACTCGCTCCAGTTGCCACAGTCGACGAGGCCGGTGGACGATTCCGTTTTGCACGCCGGCTGGCTCTGCGGAAGGCTCGCCGAGGGCTGCACGGTGTCGACCTTGCGGGCGCCTTTGCCGTCGTAGTAGCCCATCCGGTAGATGTCGAGGCGGTAGTCGGTGGAGGGGGTGCTGACCTTGAAGCGGATGGTCTGGCCCTGGGCGACGCTGATGTCGGTGGCGAAGCCCTGGATCGTCGAGTCGCCGGCGCCCGACACATCCCATTCGGAAGCGGGATTGCCGGTTTTCGAGTTCTCACAGACGATCTCGTTGGCAGGCGCGTCACAGGGGCCCGCCGAGGCGCTTGCCGCGAACACGGCCTGGCCTCCCAGCAGAAGCAGGGCAAGCGTGATTATTCCTACGCGAAAGGAAGACACCTATCGCAGCAACGCTCGTCGAGCCGAGTTTTTTTGCGGCCGCTGCAAAGCGCCGCCCGTGCCTACGGCGTGCCTCTGGCTCTAACCCTCAGCTAGAGGTCTAGACCCGGCCTCTGCCGACGCTTTGGAGGCCGGCTGATCGTGCGCCGCCAAGGACACCGGCGAGGACGCGTTGCGAAGCACCAGCCGCGGTTTTCCGCTGCCGTCGGCGGACACCGTGTAGACGTCGAGGCCGTCCGAGTAGACCAGCGCCCGATTGTCGAGCCACTCCGGCTGGTCGTCGATCGAGCGCTGCTCGGCGACCGGATGCGCCTTCAGCGTCGCCAGGTCGAGGACCGCGAGGCGCCAGCGATTCTCATCGCCGATGCGGCTCTTGAAGGCGATCCTGGTCCCGTCCGGCGACAACGAGGGGCACTCGACGCCGTCGCGCAGGACGCGCATCGTCTGCCGCTTCACGTCTCCTTCGACGAGGTAGTAGCGATCGCCGGTGTGCAGGGTCGCGTAGAAGCGGTTGGGATCGGCGGCGAAGGTGATGCCCCAGAAGTTGAAGTCGACGGCTTCGAACGGCTCGCCGTCGCGAGTGACCTTGAAGTCCTCGAGGTTGCCGAGCAGCTCGCCGTTGCGCATGTCGACGATCGTCGTCACGGTCGAGAAGCCGCCTGAGCTGACGTAGGCGTGCCCGTTGACGAAGACGGTCATCGCCCCGTAGCGCCCGTCGCTCGAGACCCGTGCCCGCGAGGGCAGCCCGGCCAGATCGAGGTGCTCCAGTGGCTGCAGCGAGGAATCGACGATCGTCGCCTCGTAGCTGACTCCGGATTCCGCGGTGGCGAGGCAAAGGCCGCGATCGCCGGCGAAGTAGACCCGCTCGCAACTGAGCTCTCCCCCGTCCACCTCCCGGGGGTGGCCGCCCTCGAGGACGAAGACGCGACCGTTGAGGAACGGGTCCTCACGATCGACGGCCCGGACCATCAGCTGCGCCGAGGCCAGGTCGCCCGCTCCCTGGCCAGCAACCGGCTGCGCGTCGGTCGAGACCGAGCTGGGGTCGAGCGCCGCGAAGACCAGGTAGCCGACACCGGCGAGGATGCAAAGGCCCGCGATCGCGGCCAGCGCCCACCTGCGACCTTTGCTCATCCCACCGGTTCTTGCCGCAACCGCATCAGCAGGGGCGTGGCGACGAGCAGGGCCGCCAGCAGGGCGACGGCGAAGAGCAGCACGGCGCTTTTCAGCCCGAGCGCGAACCAGAGGGCGCCGAAGATCAGCGAGGATCCGAATTTGCCGAGGCTCATGACCGTGATCAGTATCCCGATCCCGGTCGCCTGAAGCCGCTCCGGCAGGATCGCTCCGGCGAGCGCCGTGGTGACCCCGTCGGTGGCGGCGAAGTAGACCCCGAGCGCGAGCAGGGCGAACAGCACTCCCCCGGTCCCGATCGAGGAAAGCAGCAACCCGTAGACCGGCAACAGCACGGCGTGGCCGGCAAGCAGCACCGGCACGCGGCCGATCCGGTCGGCGAGCCGGCCAACCGGTATCGCCAGAGCCATGAAGGCGACCGCGGTGACGACGAAGAGCAGCGGGAAGACGGTTGGGTCGAAGTTGCTCTGGCGCTGCAGGCCGACGTAGATCAGCGTGTCGGAGACGCTGGCCAGGGCCAGCCCCCCGGCAGCGAGAAGCAGCAGCCGGAAGCGGCGGTCGGCGGCGATGCCGAGCGCGACCCGCAGCGAGGGCTTCGCCGCGCTTGCCGCCGGAGCGCGATCCGGTCGGGCCTTGACCGCCAGCACCAGTACGGCGAGACCGAGAAAGGCGAAGGCGGTGCTGACCACGAAGACGGCATCGAAGCGGGCCGGCGCGAGGAGCAGGATGCCGAAGGCGACCAGCGGGCCCAGCATCGCCCCGGCGCTGTCCATCGCCCGGTGCACGCCAAAAGAGGTCGCCAGCCCTGCCTTGGTGCTGGAGAGCGAGATCAGCGCGTCGCGGGGCGCGGTGCGGATCCCCTTGCCGATGCGGTCGCTGGCGACGAGCGCCCCGATCGCCCCCACCGAGCTGCCGGCGACGACGAGCCCGACCTTGCAAACCGCGGAGAGGCCGTAGCCGAGCGTCATCACCTCCTTGTGGCGTTGCAGCCGGTCGGAGGCGAAGCCGCTGCCGACCTGGACGATCGCCGCGGCGCCGCGATAGAGGCCGTCGATCGCCCCCAGCGCAAGCGGCGTGACCCCGACCGAGAAGACCAGGTACAGCGGCAGCACGGTGGCAACCATCTCGGCCGAGATGTCGGTGAGCAGGCTCACCATGCCAAGCAGGACGACGTTGCGGGGAACCGAGAGGCGGGCAGCCGGCGTCGCCCACAAGCGTGGCTTCAGCAGGGCTTTTGAAGCCTCAACCTGGTACACGCGAGAGCTCTCCGCGGGACTCGGCTCGATCCCTCGGGCGGGCCCTTGGAGTCATCGCGTGCTCGTAGGCGGCGAGCAGGGCATCGGTGGACTGCTGCCAGGAAAGCTCGCTGACGCGGCGGCGCCCCTCGCTCCCCATCTCCTCCCGGCGCGGCTCGTCCTCGAGCAGCTCGTGGACGCAGCGGCCGAGGTCGGCGGGCTCCGAGGAGGCGACGTAGGCGGCGGCGGGGCCAGCCGAGATCCTCGTCTCGGGCAGGTCGTAGGAGGCGATCGCGCATCCCATCGCCATGTACTCGGGGACCTTCTTCATCGTCGAGGCGTCGTTGAGCGGGTTCGGCGGGTCGGGCGCCAGGCAGACGTCGGCGGTGGAGAGGATGCGGCGGATTTCCTCATCGCCGTGCCAGCCGGCGAACTCGACCGACTCGGAGATCCCCAGCTCGCCCGCCAGCGCTTCCATCCGCGGGCGGACCTCGCCCTCGCCGACGAAGACGGCGTGCCAGTCGTCCTCGCGCAGCTCGCCAAGCGCCCCGAGAGCGCGAACCGCGTGGTCGATGCCGTCCTGAGGCCCCATTCGCCCCAAGTAGGCAATCAGGTGCGGGCGCCCCCGGCGCAGCGCCGGATCGGCCGCTACCCGTCTAAAACGCTCCAGATCGGGGTTGTTGCGAACCACGAAGACATCGTCGGGGCGCACGCCACCGCGCTCGATCGCGCTCCGCCGGTAGGACTCGTTGGTCGAGAGCACGACGTCGGCGGAGCGCATCGCGTGGCGCTCGAAGGCGAGCAGGGCCCGGTAGGGAAGGCCCGTGCGGCCATAGCGGGCGCGGAAGAGCTCGGGAGCGAGATCGTGCTGGTCGAAGATGAAACGGGCGCCGCCGCGGCGCGCCGCCCGCGCTGCCAGCAGCAGGAAGTCGGGTGGGTTGGCCGCGTGGACGACGTCGAAGGGCTGTTCGCGCTGCAGCCTGCGAACGAGCCGGCGGGTCCGCCAGAGCGCCTGGGCGTACTCGCGCACGTAACCGAGCGTGCTGCCGGCGGGCCGCAGCGGATAGCGGTGGATCTCGATCCCTTCCAGCGTTTCGCTGGCCGCCTGCTCTTCGTCAGACGCCGCGGCGCAGACGATCGTCACCTGCCATCCGGCCTCGGTGAGAGTGCGGCTCTCGTCCCAGACGCGGCGGTCTCCGGGGACCGGCGCGTTCTCACTGATCATCAGGATGCGGCGGGGGCGCTGCGAGCTCACGCGGCGCCTTTCCCGTGCAGCACGGTCGGCAGGGTGAGCAGGAGGATCTTCAGGTTGAGCAGCAGCGAGCGCTGCTCGACGTACTCGGTGTCGAACTCGATCATCTGCTGGAAGGTCAGCGTGCTTCGCCCCCGCACCTGCCAGAGGCCGGTTATCCCGGGCCGCACGGCGAAGCGGCGGAAGGCCTCGGAGGGGTACTTGTCGACCTCGTACTGGATCGGCGGACGGGGGCCGACCAGCGACATCTCTCCGCGCAGGACGTTCCAGAGCTGCGGCAGCTCGTCGAGGCTGGTGCGGCGCAGCAACGAGCCGACCCGCGTCACCCGCTTGTCGCGCTCGAGCTTGACCATCGGACGGGCGCTGCGCTCGCCAGCGGCGATCATCTTCTCGACGTGCGCGCGGTGGGCGCCGGCGCCGGCCCCTTCCTGCATCGTGCGGAACTTGGCGACGGCGAACGGCTCGAGGTTGCGGCCGACGCGGCGCTGCCTGTAGATCGCCGGGCCGGGCGAGTCGAGCCTGACGGTCAGGGCGACGAGAAGGAGGAGCGGCGAAAGCACGATCAGCAGGGCGAGCGCGCCGACCAAGTCGAGCGCGCGCATCGCGACCTCGGCCGCGGGCGACGTCTGCACCGTGCCGACGGCAGGCTCCGCCGCGGCATTGGCCGAGAACGTCTCGATCGTGCCCGCTTCGGCCATCACACCACTTCGGCGATCGCGTAGTGGGTCAGTCGATCGAGGACGTAGTCCTGGGCCTCGTCGGAGAGACCGGGGAAGAGCGGCAGCAGCACGACCTCCTCTGCCGCCGAATCGGTGTGCGGAAGGTCGATGCCGGGGGTGGCGTAAGAGCTCTCGTGGTGGATCGCCATCACCCCTCGGCGGGTCGCCACGCCATCCTGGAGAAGCAGACGCATCAGCTCCGCGGCGTCGGCAGGCGCTCCCGCGGCAACGCGGATCGGATACGACTGCCAGGTGCGCTCGGCGTACTCGGGTTCAAAGGGGGTTTCGATCCACTCGAGATCGGCCAGCGCCTCGGTATAGCGCTCGGCCAAACGCCGGCGCTCGCTGAGCACGACGTCGAGGACGTCGAGCTGGCGCAGGCCGACGGCCGCCTGTAGATCGGTCATCCGCGCGTTCCAGCCTCGCTCGGGATAGTGCTCGATCACCACGTCGGTGGCCGCGTGGCGGGCCAGCGCCGACTGGTCCATGGCGTGCTGGCGCAGCCTGCGCAGGCGCTCGGCGATCTCCGGGTCGTGGACGGCGATCATCCCTCCCTCGCCGCAGGTGATCACCTTGCGGGGGTGGAAAGAGAAGCAGGCGAGCGGCCCCAACGAGCCGATCGGGCGGCCGCGGTGCAGGGCGCCGATCGCACAGGCCGCATCCTCGACGAGGGTCAGGCCATGGCGCTCGGCAAGGGCCATGAAGCCGTCCATGTCGGCGGGCAGGCCGACCTGGTGGACCGGCATCACCGCTTTGGTCCGTGAGGTCAGGCGGCGCTCGACGTCGGCCGGATCGAGGTTGTAGGTGAGCGGGTCGACGTCGGCGAAGACCGGTGTCGCTCCGCAGTGCCAGACCGCGTTGGCGGTCGCGATGAAGGAGAGCGAGGGGACGATCACCTCGTCGCCGGGGCCGATTCCCGAGGCGTAGAGGGCAAGGTGCAGCGCCGTCGTGCAGCTCGTCGTCGCCACCGCCTCCGGGGCGCCGACGCGCTCGGCGAAGGCTCGCTCGAACTCCTCGACGCGCGGCCCCTGGGTCAGCCAGCCCGAGGAGATCACCTCGGCGACCGCCTCGGCCTCACCGCCGCCGAACCACGGCTTGGCGAAGGGGACCTTCACCGCGCCGCCGTTCCCACCGAGACGGGGACTGCGGAATCGGAGCGATTGGCACGCCACCAGTCGACGAGTTGGGAAAGGCCCTCCTCGAGATCGATCTCGGCGCTGAAGCCGAGCGCTTCCTTGGCGGCGGAGGTGTCGGCAAGCCGGCGCGTAACCCCGTTCACAGAGCGCTCCGGGCCGTATTCGACGGAGAGATCCGAGCCCATCACCCGCAGCAGCGCTTCGGCGAGCTCGTTGAGACTCGTCTCGACCCCGCTGGCGATGTTGAAGACCGCATCGGTCACGTCGGCTTCGGCGGCGAGGATGTTGGCCCGGGCGATGTCGGGCACGCAGACGAAGTCCATCGTCTGGGCGCCGTCGCCGAAGATCAAGGGCGGTTCGCCGGCGGCGATGCGCTCCATCCAGCGGACCAGCACCTCGGTGTAGACGCCATGGACGTCCATCCGCGGGCCGTAGACGTTGAAGTAGCGGAGCCCCACGTAGTCGAGCCCCGTCATCGCGTGGTAGCTGCGCAGCAGCCCCTCGTTGAAGACCTTCGATGCGCCGTAGAGGGTGTCGTTGGCGTAGGGATGGTGATCCTCGTCGGTGGGGAACTCCGTCGCCAGGCCGTAGACCGACGCTGAGGAGGCAACGACCATCTTGCTGACTTCGGCCGCCGCGGCCGCCTCGACGACGTTGAAGGTGCCGTCGACCAGCACCTCGAGCGCGAGGCGTGGCTCCTCGGCGCACTGCGTGATCCGGATCGCCGCCTGGTGGAAGACGATGTCGGCGCCCTCGGTGAGCTCGCCGACGAGCGCCTTGTCGCGCACGTCGCCCTCGATGACGGTGACCTTGCCGTTTTCCTCGGCCCAGGCGAGGTTCTGCCTGCGTCCCCGAACGAAGTTGTCGAGCACCACGACCTCCCCCGCCCCCCGCTCGACCAGCTGGTCGACGAGGGTGGAGCCGATCGTGCCGGCGCCCCCGGTGACGAATATCTTCTTGGCTTGGATCATTGGAGAACTAACGGGTGCAAGGGCGCGATGTTTCCGCGCGAGAAAGGCCAAGTCTTCTCCTGGCGTTGGTCCTGCAACGCATGAGCCCGACGCCTCAGAACACCAATGCCTCCACCGCGCCCCGCGAGCTGCTGGTCGTCGGCTCCGGGGGCTTTGCGCGCGAGACCGTCGAAGCGGTGCGGGCGCTCAACGCCCACAGCCCGACCTGGCTACTGCAGGGCTTCCTCGACGACAACCCCGAGCGACACGGCGAGACGATCGGCGGCCTGCCGGTCCTCGGCCCACTCGAGCTGGTTCACGAGCGGCCGGATACAGCTGTCGTGATCGCCACCGGGAGGCCCGACAACTACGTCAGCCGGCGACTGATCCGCGACCGCCTCGATCTGGACGACGAGCGCTACGCGACGATCATCCACCCGACGGCGACCGTCGGCGAGACCTGCCAGGTCGGCCCGGGGTCGGTCCTGCTCGCCCACGTCGATCTCACCGCCGACGTCGTCGTCGGCAGCCACGTGGCGATGATGCCGCAGGTCGTCCTGCCACACGACACGAGGATCGAAGACTTTGCAACCCTCGCCTCCGGAGTCAGGGTCGGCGGCGGCTGCCAAATCGCCGAAGGGGCCTACATCGGCAGCAGTGCCTGCCTTCTGCAAGGGACCGAGGTTGGCCCCTGGGCAATGGTCGGGATGGGCTCCGTCGTAACCCGCGACGTCCCGGCCGAGCGCCTCTGGCACGGAGCACCCGCCCGTGACGAGGGTGAGGCGCCGCTTCCAGGCGGCCAAGCCCCCACGCCGCGCTGATCTCACTCAGATTCCGTGGCGGCGCCAGCGCGCCCAGCGACGCTCGTTCTGCAGCCGCCGCAGTGCTGCCCGCGCCACGAAGGGAGGCGCCAGAGGCGCGTAACGCTCCCCCACCCTGCGCCGGCGCTGTAGAGCGCGCCACTCCGGCAGTGAGGTCGCGTGCGGCCAGGTGTCGAGAGCGAACTCGACCAGCTCGTCGATCGGCTCGCTGCCGGCGCGGCCGCGGTCGTAGGCGTGGCTCGAGTAGTCGAGAGCCTGGCGGGCGAGGCGCTCGCGGGCACTGTCGTGGAGCTCACCGGCGTCGCGGAATCGCGATCCCGGCCCGGCGAAGACGATGTCGAAGGCGTCGCGGCGCCCACCGTGGTCGTGCAGCGCCCCGGAGTTGACTGTCCGCTGCATGCTTTGCTGGTGGACGCGGTAGAGACCCTGGACCGCGCCCTCGATTCGAGCCACGTCGCTGACCGCCGCCAGGCGCATCCACATCTCGAAGTCGGAGGTGTGCGGGAGGCGGGCATCGCAGTAGCCGACCTCCTCCAGCAGCGACCTGCGCACCAGCGCCTCGGGGTTGCTGATGCAGTTGCGGCCCGTCCTGCAGCGCTCGGCGAGCCAGTCGCGGCCAGCCCAGACGACACAGCCGCTTGCCACCTCGGCGACCGATTCCGGCGGCGAGCCTTCGAAATGCCGCGGCTGGCCGTAGACCAGGCCGACCCGCGGATAGTGCTCCATCACCGCCGCTGCCCGCGACAGCGCGCCGGGAGCGAGCAGGTCGTCGGCGTCGAGCTTGATGACGTAGTCGCCGGTGGCAGCCTGCAGACCGTCGTTGAAGGTGACG
>Ga0164241_10004510_pt1 | contig 13441 bp, 11 predicted proteins | sample OricomyardsoilBY_FD_108780 | JGI IMG/M metagenome (GOLD analysis project Ga0164241, IMG submission 108780) | Backyard soil microbial communities from Emeryville, California, USA - Original compost - Back yard soil (BY) | ecosystem: Environmental > Terrestrial > Soil > Unclassified | place: USA...
CAGCAGGCCATCCAGGCGATCGAGTTGCGCTTCGCGAGCGAGCTGCTCGACATGATCCTGTCCGGTGCACAGCGTGCTGCTGAGGTTCCCGACCGGCTCCGGTCGTTCGGGGTGGATCCTTCGGGCCGGCTGGCGGTGCTCACCGTCGCGTTCGCCGATGGCAACGAGTCGACGTTGCCCGGGCTGTCGGAGACGATCGGCGAGTTCTTCCTGACCCAGAGCCTGGCCGTGGTCGTCGCGGGCGGCAGCCAGGATGTGGTCGCCGTTCTGCAGCAGCCTCGGCGGGATCTCAAGGAGCTCGCGGAGTCGCTGTGCACCGTGGTCCGGAAGCGGTTCCCTGATCGGCGACCCGTGGTCGGGCTCGGTGACATCGCCGCGTCGGCGGGGGAGCTGCGCCAACCGCTGGTCCAGTCCCGGGAGGCCTGCCAGGTACTGCGTCGGCGGCGCGGAGGGCAGGCGGTCGCGTCGTTCCGCGAACTCGGCACGCATCGGCTGCTTCTCGGACTACAAGACAGCGGGACGCTCCGCGGATTCGCGGACGGCGTGCTCGGGCCGTTGCGCGATCACGACAGTTCGCGGGACAGCGAGCTCGAGCCGACGCTGCGGGCCTTCCTGGCCCACGACGGTCAGTTCGGTGCCACCGCGGCCGCGCTCTACGTGCACGTGAACACCCTGCGGAACCGGCTCGCGAAGATCACCGAACTGACCGGCCGCGACGTTGCTCGCACGGACGACCGAGTGGATCTGTACCTGGCCCTGGAGGCGGACGAGATGTCAGGGTCCGGCTAGCGGTCAGCGCAGGACGTCGATGGCGAGATCGGTCGGCTGCGGACCGTTGATCACGTTCAGGTCCTGCGGGCACGCGGACACCACGACCACGCAGTCGAGCTCGGCCCGGAAGGTGATCGAGTCGCCGGGCACCGTGGCCGCGGGCAACCAGTCGAGCGTGCCGTCGGCACGCACCGGAATGCGCATGAACAGGTTCACCGGCTGCGGTACCACGCTGACGTCGACCCCGAGTGCGGCCCGCAGGTTCCGTGCACACGACGGATGATCCGGTACGCCGAGGCCTGCGTACCGGGCGTCGTCGCAGGCTGACAGGAGTAGGTCGTGCTCACCCGGCGAGGTGTCGTCGACCAGGGTCAGGACGGGTCGGCGCTCGTCGGTCATGAAGGCTTCGCCGATGGCGGGAAAGAGCCGGCTGATCGCCGTCCGGGTGTGCGAGGCGCTGAGGTGTTCGGTGGTGATCCCGGACGGCGAGGCGACGTACGCGAAGAGATCGCCGACCTGTTGGCCGGCGACATCGACGACACGGACGTGCTCGCCTCGCTGCACCCGGACGGCGCGTCCGGTCCGGGCGGGTACTGGGGTGCGAACGGCTGGCTGCATGTCGCCAAGTCCATCAGCCTGAGCTCCGGCTTTCAGTGGACGATCATCTAGCCGTTCGCGCTGATGGTGTGGCTTGATCCATCGCATCGGGGCGCTCGTGCCTGCTGAAGTCGGGGTATGGAACAGACAACGACTGCTGTGCACCCGGCCCTGCGACCGATCGGACTCGGCGCGGTCGAGCTCGCCAACCGCTTCGCCGTCGCCCCGATGACCCGGGTCTCCGCGACGCCTGACGGCGTGCCGACGTCCGAGATGGCCGACTACTACGCCGCGTTCGCCGAGGGCGGGTTCGGTCTGGTGATCACCGAGGGGATCTACCCCGACTCGTCGTACAGCCAGGGCTATCTGAACCAGCCGGGTCTCAGTACGCCGTCCCAGGTTGAAGGCTGGCGCGAGATCACCGGCCGGGTCCACGCGGCCGGGCGGCGGATCGTCGCCCAGTTGATGCACGCGGGTGCGATCTCTCAGGGCAATCCGCACAGCGCAGAGCTGGTCGGCCCCTCAGCCGTCCAGCCGAAGGGCGAGATGATGCCCGAGTACGGCGGACAGGGGTCCTGGCCGATGCCGCGTGCGCTGACGGCCGGTGAGATCGAGGAAGTGATCGCCGGATTCGCCGCTGCCGCAGTGCGCGCCTACGACGCAGGCTTCGACGGCGTCGAGATCCACGGCGCGAACGGCTACCTCCTCGACCAGTTCCTGACCGTCTACACCAACCAGCGCACGGACACGTACGGCGGACCGGTCGCGAATCGGATCCGGTTGATGGCGGGGTCGCGGACGCCGTCGTGCGCGCGACGCCGGCGGACTTCCTCGTCGGTGTGCGGCTGTCGCAGACCAAGGTGAACGACTTCGAGTACCGCTGGCCCGGCGGTGCGTACGACGCCGAGATCATCTTCGAGGCCTTGGCCGGTCAGGGGATCGACTATCTGCACATCGCCAGCGAAGGACGCGACTGGATCGAGACCGCGCGCCTGCAGGGCGGTCAGACGATCACCGGTCTGGCCCGCAAGGTGAGCGGTCTGCCGGTGATCGCGAACGGCGGCATGCACGACCCGGATCAGGCTGACCGGGTGCTGACCGACGGCCATGCCGATCTGGTCTCCATCGCCCGCGGTGCGCTGGCGAACCCCGACCTGCCCCGGCGACTGGAGAACGATCACTCGCTCGACCGGTTCGACCACGGGATGCTCCAGCCGGCAGCGACGCTGGCCAACGCGAAGCAGTGGCAGACTGGTCGGTCATGACCAGCTCGACGTGGCACGGCGGGGCCCAGGCCGTCGTCACGCTGACCTTCGACGTCGATGCGGAGACGCCGATCCTCGCGGCCGGACGCCGGTACGCCGACCATCTGATGACGATGTCGCACCAGGCCTACGGCCCGGAGGTCGGCGTACCCCGGATCCTCGAGTTGCTGGCGGACCTCGGCGTACCGGCGACGTTCTTCGTACCGGGGTGGGTGGCCGAACAGCGACCGGGGCTCGCGGCAACGATCGTGGAGCACGGCCACGAGGTGGCGCACCACTCCTACAGCCATCGTGCGCCGACCTCGCTGACTGCGGCCGAGGAGCGGGCGGACTTCGAGCGGGCGCTCGAGGTTTTCGTTGCGCAGGGCATCGAGATCCGGGGGCACCGGGCCGCGTTGTGGGAGGCGACCCGGGTCACGCTCGATCTGGTCGCCGAGCACGGTCTGTCGTACGACTCGTCGTTGATGGGTGACGATCGGCCGTACGTGCTCGATGTGCCGCGGCGGCCGGTCGTGGAGTTGCCGGTGCACTGGTCGCTGGACGACTGGGAGCAGTACGCGTTCCTGCCGTCGCCGCAGATCGGGTCCGTTATCGAGTCGCCGCAGAAGGTGCTGGAGAAGTGGCGCGGCGAGCTGGACGCGATGCGGCACTACCGGTGCCTGTTCAACCTGTGTCTGCACCCGTTCCTGTCCGGTCGCCCCAGCCGGCTGCTCGCCGTGCGATCCCTGATCGAGTACGCCCAGTCGTGCGGCGACGTGACCTTCGCCCGATGCCGCGACCTGGCCGACGCCGCCGCATCCGACCCGACCCTGCACCCCCGAACTCCACCCACCATCACCCCGGATCCCACCGTCTACCCGGACTGAGTGGATCGCGTGCTGAAGGTGTTGCGGTAGTTGGTGGGCGGTACGCCGAGGGCTCGGGTGAAATGACGGCGGAGGTTGGTGCCGGTGCCGATGCCGACGGTGGCGGCGATGTGCTCGATCGGAGCCTTGGTGGTTTCGAGGAGGTTCTGTGCCTCGCGGACGCGTTCGCGCTGGACCCATTGGAGCGGGCTCAGACCGGTGCCTGCTCTGAAGAGCCGGGTGAGATGCCGGGGGCTGACGTGGAACTCGTCGGCCATCCGGGTCACCGTCAACGGCTCTCCGAGGTTGGACCGGACCCAGTCCAGTAGCACTCCGAGTCGCAGACCGTCGGCCGGTGGCACGGGCGTTTCGACGTACTGCGCTTGGCCGCCGTCGCGATGCGGTGGTGCGACGAGCCGTCGGGCGACCGCGTTGGCCGCTCGTACGCCGAGGTCGTCGCGGAGCATGTGCAGACACAGGTCGAGCCCGGCCACCTCGCCGGCCGACGTCAGGATCTGGCCTTCGTCGACGTACAGCACGTCGGTGACGACGTCGACGGACGGGTACTCGCGGGCGAGCCGGTCCACGTGCATCCAGTGCGTGGTGGCGCGCCGGTCGTCGAGCAGGCCGGCCGCGGCGAGGGCGAACGCGCCGGTGCAGATCGAGGCGATCCGGGCGCCATTGCGGTACGCCTCCTGCAGCAGCGGGATCAACTGCGCCGGCGGCGGGGCGGTCGTGTCGTAGAGCGACGGCACGATGATCGTGTCGAGGTTGACGATCGCTTCCAGCGGGTACGTCGTACCCGCCCGGAACCAGCCGGGGCCGACCTCCGCATCGGGCTCGGCGTAGACGCCGAAGTCGTACCACGGGTCGTGGATCTCAGGCCGGGGCCGCCCGAACACCGTGCACGCGGCCGTCAGTCCCAGCAGGCCCGTCCCGTCCGTCACCACCGCGCCAACCTTCATGGCTCGAATAGTACGGCACCTCCCATTCGGGACATCACCGGTTGTGTCCCGAAGCGTTCGATCTGTGGCGCTGAGAGGCTCGCAGGCTCGATCCGATCCTTCGACGATGGACGGGTGTCCAATCGATCCTTGCTCGCCCCGGCCGACTCCCGGCCGCTCCACCAGCCAAATGCGTGGCTGACAGCCGCAGCCGCCCTCGCCGTCGTGGGTTGGGGCGCGAACCAGTTCGCGCCCTTGCTCGTCATGTACGAAGAGCGCAGCGGCGTCAGCGTCGCGGCCGCCCAGGGCATGTTCGCCTTGTACGCCATCGGCCTGGTGCCTGGCCTGTTCGTCGGCGGACCGCTGTCGGACCGCCGCGACCGACGCACGATCGTGCTCTGGGGCCTCGGCTTGTCACTGGTGGCGAGCGTCGCGCTCGGTCTTGGCGGCACGTGGCACACGGGCTTCCTGTACGTCGGCAGACTCGTCGCCGGTGTGGCCAGCGGTGTCGTCTTCAGTTGCGGGACGGCCTGGCTGCAGGAACTCAGCACCGAGGGTCCTGGCGGCACGCCTCGCGGTCCGGCGCGGGCGACGATCTCCATGACGGCCGGGTTCGCGTTGGGTCCGCTGGTGGCTGGTGTCTTTGCGCAATACGCTCCGCGGCCGCTGCTGACGGCGTACCTGCCGCATGTCGTCCTGCTGCTCGTCGCCTACGCCGCCGTGTCCCGGATGCCGCGGACGACGCCCGTCGTACGACGCATCGCGGTGGATGCCACGGGGTCGGTTGATCCGGGGAGGCGGCGGCTCCGGATGGTCGTGTTGCCGCTCGCGCCGTGGGTGTTCATCACCGGAGCGGTCGGTCTGGCGATTCTGCCGGGCAGCGCGCGGGAGGCCGTCGCCGGTCACGCGGTTCTGTTCGCCAGCGTCGCGGTCTCACTCTGCGCCTTCGCCGGGCTGGTCATGCAGCCGGTGGTGCGTGTCCTCCACCACCGACGTCGTACGGTCAAGCTCACGTCGTTCGGACTCGCGGTTGCGGGCCTCGTCCTGGGTGCGCTGGCAACGGCGTATTCCTCTGTCCCGCTCGTGCTGGCCGGCGTCGTCGTACTCGGCGGTGCCTGCGGGGCCCTCATGGTCACCGGCCTCACCGACGCCCGCGCCCTCGCCCCACCGCACGCCCTGGGGCGAACAGTCGCCACCTTCCAGGCCGGCACCTACGCCGGCTACGTCAGCCCCTTCTTCATCGCCCTCCTCAACCGAGCCGTCCCTCTCCCCACCATCCTCACCGCCCTCGCCGTAGCAGCCGCCGCCACCGCAACCTGGGTAGTCCTGACCGAAGCCGTCCTCGGCAGCCGGGGGAACTGAACCGCCGAGCACGACCGAGGTTGATAGCAGGTTGTGGTCAGAGGGTGTGGATTCGCGTACGGTTGGAGGGTCGCTGGGGGCTGGGGCGATCGTGGGGATGCAGCGCTATGTCTCATGGGGAGATTGGGCCCGTTTGGCTGCGCTGTCTCGGGGCGGCGGGGGAGTCGCGTGCGGCGCGGGTGGTTTGTGATGCGCTGGCGGGGGCGGGAGTTGTGGCGGCGGCGCATGCGGTGGGGCGGATCGGGGTCGTTGTGGTCGACGCGATCTCGGAGCGCGAGGTGTCTTTCGTGCGCGCTGCCGCGGCCGACGGTGAGCAGCGGGTGCTGGTCGTCGTGGCCGGAGAGTCGCTCGACATCGACGGGTCCTGGCGGCTGTTGTCGGCGGGTGCGGGCGACGTCATTGCCTGGGACCGATCGGATGAACCTGCTGCCGATGCGGTAGAGCGATTGCGACGGTGGCAGTTGGTCGACGAACTGGTGGACTCCCGACCGGTGACCGAGACGCTGGTCGGTCGCTCGCCGGCCTGGCGTCGGGTACTGCGGCAGATCGTGGAAGTCGCGCACTTCACCACACTGTCGTTGTTGATCACCGGCGAGAGCGGGACAGGCAAGGAGTTGGTCGCGCGGTTGGTGCACGCGCTGGATCCGCGGCCGGACAAAGGCGACCTCGTCGTGCTGGACTGCACCACCGTCGTGCCGTCGCTGTCCGGCAGTGAGTTCTTCGGCCATGAACGCGGCGCGTTCACCGGTGCGGTCGCTCAGCGGGTGGGTGCCTTCGGGGAGGCCGACGGCGGCACGTTGTTCCTGGACGAGGTGGGTGAGCTGCCGTTGCAGCTCCAGGCCGAGCTGCTTCGCGTGATCCAGGAAGGCACCTACAAGCGGGTCGGCGGGAACACCTGGCACCGGACCAAGTTCCGCCTGATCTGCGCGACGAACCGGGACCTGCTCGACGAGGAACGGCGCGGGACGTTCCGGCGCGACTTCTACCATCGGATCGCCGCCTGGCGGTGCGGTCTGCCGAGTCTGCGTGAACGGACCCGGGACATCCTGCCCCTCGCCGAGCACTTCGCGGGTCTGCAGGAGGCGGACGGTGGGTTCGACCCCGCGGTCTGCGCATTGCTGACCCAACGTTCCTACCCCGGCAACGTGCGCGATCTGCAGACGTTGGTCGAGCGGATCGCGCAGCGGCACGTCGGCCGGGGACCGATCACGGTCGGCGATGTCCCCGACGACGAGCGACCAGTCCACGATGTGCAGGAAACCTGGCGGACCGGACATGCGTTCGAGGGTGCGGTGATGCAGGCCCTGGCCGGCGGCGCGTCGCTCAAGGAGATCGGCGACCTGGCGCGCGACACGGCCGTGCGGCTCGCGGTCGCGCAGGAGGACGGGAACCTGAGGAGGGCCGCACGGCTCCTCACGGTCAGCGAACGTGCGCTGCAACTGCGACGGGCGGCGCAGCTGCAAGGGGGTTGACCTCCGGCCCGAGCAGACCGAGCAGCGTGCCGCCGGTGACCGCTTGCTCGTCCTCCCGGCGGAGCCCGAGCGCCCTGATCTTCGCGAGTTCGAGTCCGGGATGGAGCCACGGGCCGTCGGACCCGAACACGAGCTTCTCCGGTCCGGCGCGCCGTACCGCCTCGACGAGGAGGTCGAACCGCCGTACGCCGGACGTGTCGGCGTACACGTTGGGCAGCCGCGCGAGCAGGTCGATCACCACCCGCTGCGCGGCCCAGTCGTCGGCGAAGCTGCCCAGGTGCGGCACGATGAACGCGACCCGCGGGAACTCGGTCGCGAACAACTCGAGCGTTTCGACGCGACCCATCGGGTCGTAGAGCACCGGCAGGCCGAACCGGTCCGCCACCCGTGCGATCTCGGGTGTCAGCGCGGCATCGTGCCGATGGACCTTCAGGCCGCGGAGGCCGAGTTGGTACACGGACTCGTGCACCAACTCGGCGACCCGGCCGGCATCGCGTGCGGGGTGGACGAACGCGAACCCGATGAACCGCTGCGGCCGCTCGGCCACCACCCGCGCCACAGCTCGGTTGGCGGCCAGGTAGTCGCCGTGGAACACCGAGAACAGGACAGTGCGCGTGATGCCCGCGGCGTCGGCGCGGCGCAGGTACCTGTCCAGCCGGCCGACGTCCCACGGACCGGTGAGCGTGTCGCCGCGCCCCACGTGACAGTGGCCGTCAACGATCGTCATCGCCCTAGGGCCGCTGGACCCGTACGGCGCCAGCCGGCAGCCGTGCGAACCGGTCCTCGACGAAGAACGCGTTGTTCCGCTGGTTGAGGCCGGCACGTTGACCCAGCCACTGCCAGTGCTGGCTCTTCGCGTAGTCCTTGGTGAACTTCAGCCACTGCGCGTCGTTCGGCAGTCGTCCATGGCGGTCGCGGAAGTAGACCGCCGTACTGGCGAACTGCGTCGCGTTGCCGACCGGGTTCGCGATGGCTCCGGTCAGCGCGTTGGTGGCCAGGGTGCGGGCGGGCTGGGGGAGCGCTGCCCAGGCAGTGCTCTGCAGCTTGAGGAACTGCCGCAACTGGCCGACCGGGATCCCCGGCGGCGCTGGTGGTGGATAGGTCGCACCCGTCTTGACGAACTCCGGTTTGGTCATATGCCGGCGGGCAGCACCCCAGTTGCGCAACGACGCCTGCAGCGGGGTCGAGTACGCGCGCAGGAACCCGTGGAACGTCGGGTACTGACGATGCCGGATCAGACCGTAGAGGTTGATCATGGCCCAGATGACCGCCCGGTTGTCGGCGTTGTCGCCCCCGCCGGCCTCACCGACGATGAACCGCGCGGTCCACACGAGGTCGTCGCTGGTGAACTGGTACGTGAACCGCGTACCGTCCGGCCGCGTCGCGTGGATCGTGCCCAGCCGCACACTCTGCGGCCCACCGCCGGGAGCGCTCGGTGCACTCGGCGTGCTGGGTACAGCCTGAGGGGCGCTCGGGATGTACGACGTACCGCCCGCCGCCGGCGTGGTCGTGAAGGACACGTGCATGTGGTCGTGATGCCCGGCCAGCGGCGAGACCCCCTTGACCTGAGGGTCGTTGAAGAACACCCGGGAGACCTGCACGACGGGGTTGTTCTTGATCAGGTCGACCAGCTCCTGCGTGAGCTGGCGGGAGTACACCGGCATCGTGAAGTTGACCGGCTCGTCCTTGCCGTCGTTGCGCACCGGGCGGATGTCGACGTCGGTGCCGCGCTGGTGCGACTTGTGCGGAGACATCGGGCCGCCGCCGCGCAGGCTGATGTCGGTGATGCCGATCCGCGGCCCGTGCGGATGCCGTCGCTGCCACTCCGCGGCGATCGTCGTCACCGCGCGCAGCGTCTCCTTGCGGCCGTACTGGCGGCCGGGGTTCTTGCAGTAGAACCCCGGCCCCGACGCCGGCAGGGCGGTGTCCAGTGGGTCCGACCCGGGTGAGGTGGAGACCTCACCCCACGTCTCGTCGAGGAACGCTTCGGTCGTCATGGTTCAGCCTTCCTGATCAGACGGTGCCCGAGTAACCGGGCAGCCGGACGGGTGTCGACGGACGGCGGGCGCCGCCGGCGAGTTGATCGAGCAGCCGTTGCCGCAGCAGCACCGACGGCATCGTGGTGTCCACCGGGTCGACGGTGAGATCGGCTCCGGTCACCGCCTGGTAGGCGTGGATGTAGCCCTGCAACTCCGGACGCCAGTAGCGGACCCAGTTGGCGGCCTGCTGCGGCAGTCTGATGTCGTTCCAGTTGCCGTAGCGGATGCCGATCAGCAGCTGCTCTCCGAAGATCGCCAGATCGCGGAAGTGCAGCACCGATGCGTCGGGCCAGCCGTACAGGCGCTTGACCGTCTCCACCGGATCCATCCAGGCCTCCGGGTACGCGACCATCGTCCGGCTCGGCAGGAACTCGCGCATCTCCGGACGGGCCAGCATGTACTGGTACATCAGGTCCTCCTGGCGTGCCTGCCAGGGCAGTTCGAGGTACTGGTTGCCCTGTCCCTCGGTCAGCTGCAGGTGCACCTCCTTGAGTGCGTTGAGGACCGGGAAGGCGTCTGCCAGCACGGTGGTGTCGTCGTCCTCCTTGAGGAACGCCGAGACCACGTGCAGGAGGCGGTGGAAGCTGCCGAGGAAGTGCACCCGGCTGTCCGCCGGACGCATCGGTGGCTGGCCGGGCTGCAGCATGCTGATGCCGTAGTGGTGGAACAGTTCGTACGCGACCCGGGTGTCGGTGAGCCGGTGCTGCTCGTCGTTGACCATGCCCCACATCAGGTTGCTCAGCGGACGCAGCGGATCGATCTCGAGATGCGCGAGCGGATCCGGTCCGCGACCGGTCCGGACGTTCTGGAACCGCAGCAGCAGCGCGGAGATCGCGTGTACCAGATGCGCCTCGCGATGCCAGTAGTTCCAGATCAGCTCGATCAGGCACGGGTTCGTCAGCTTGCTCTGCAGGATCCCGTAGGTGTTGACACCGATGTTGCGGTCGCCGACCACGTCGACGTCGCCGAGCTTGAGCCGGATCACCGCCAGGTACGGCAGGAACGCCTGGTCCTCCTCACCCGGCAGCCGTGGACCTTCGGTGATGTAGTCCTCCCACTGGCTGCGGATCTCGGCGCGGAACGGGTCGTCGTCCAGACCCGGACGGTTCAGCCGGACCCGCTCCTCGTCGAGGTCGAGTCCCTTGAACGGCCGGCCCAACCGGTCGGCATCCACGCGGACACCGCAGTGCGCCATCATGAACACCTCGGTCGCCGTCTTCAGCACCCGGTACTGGTCCATGTCCGGGAACGGCAGCGAGCGCGTCTTCTGCAGCTTGGCGAGCCGTCGTACGTCGCGCTTGCGCAGGGTCCCGGCCAGGAACTCGGAGTACCGGTTGAACGAGAGCGCCTGGGTGCTGTTGCGGATCGCGACCCAGAACGCCTGGTCGTCGGTGTCCACGACGTCGCCGCGGCGCATCGTCACCGCGACCGCGTCGCCGGAGGCGAACGGCCGGGCCCGCACGGTGACCTCGGCCAGGCCGTGCACGATCTCGGTCGTCGACGACGGGGGAGGACCGCCGCTGCCGCGCCTGGTCGGCTGCACCTCGATCGTGAGCCTGACCCGGACGTCGAACGCGCCGGGAGTCTGGTCGTCGGGCACATGCCAGACGGCCGTCGCCTCGGTCACGTCCTCGGTGTCGTAGGTCTGGACGACGCGCGGTCCGCGGCCCGGGAAGTTCCAGGACGCCTCCGTGATGTAGAACGGCTCCTTGGTCTGGGGTGTGGCGACGAGCCGCACCCGGCCGGCCTGCTCGATCACGGTCGGCTTGGCCTCTACGTGGACCTGCGAATAGTCGATTGGCATCAGGGTTTCTCCTCTGAACTGATGAAAGATGCACCGGCGGAGACGTGGCTGCCGGCTGCGGCGAACGTCGAGTCGAGCGCCCACCGGGTGAGCAGGTCGTTGACGACTCCGCTCTCGTCCTCCGGTCTGAGCCGGCCGTCGGCGCGGGCCTGGCCGAGGATCGCGAACGCCAGCGTCGGAGGTTCCCGGCACAGACGGGCGGGGTCGGCCAGCACCTGGTCGTACCGCCGCGCGAGCCGGTCAGGCGTCCGTTCCCGGGTGGGCAGGATGTCTGCCAGCGAGCGATCGCGCAGCGCCGCCGGGCGGTGCCCGACCACGAGTTGGGCGAGCAGCCGGCAGGTACGGCGCAGTGTCGCGAAGAGCCGTCGCCGTACGGCATCGAGACCCGTCGCGGGGTACAACTGGTCCCACAGGCGGGCGACCGCGGCCCATTGCGGATGCGGGTACAGAACGTCGCCCATCGCGCAGCTGAGATGGACCCGGATCCACGGGAACGGATGCGGGTCGTTGTCGGCCATCCGCATCACGAAGACGCGCGGCAGGCTCACGACACCCATCAGCCCGAGCGTCGAGCCGATCCCGAGCTTGCCCACCGAGTGCAGGTCGGCCACGATCTCGGAGAGCCACCGGTGCCACAACGACCAGGCCGGTCGTTCGTCGTCCGGCCGCGTCCGCGCGAAGCGTCGAACCTCGCGCTGCAAGGACGGAACCAGCTCCAGCAGCGCGGCGACCTGGTGCCCGCATTCGTGCAGCAGCGACGAAGCGATTCCGCTGGACCCGATCATCCGCTCCCGCGGGATCAGCACGAGTGCCGTCGGACTCGGGTCACCGCCGGCCAACCGGGTCCGTGCGCGCCGGATCGCCGCGCCCTGACCTCGATCGAGGTAGCAGATGATCGGCGGTACGGCGATGCCCGGAAGCTGCAGGGCGTCCCTGGCGGCCACGTCCAACCCGGACAGCCAGATACCGATCCTGCTCTCGCTGCGTTGCGTGATCGCCTGCTGGAAGGTGTCGAACTGCGTCAGTACGTCGTTGAACCGCCAGCGCAGGCCGACGAACCGTCGTTGCTGCTCGTCGGGTGACGCGGTCGCGCCGGCACCGAGGAGCCAGTCGTAGTACGTGTCCAACCGTCGCCGCAGTTCGTCACGTCCCTGGATCAGGAACCGCTCGACGGCCATCAAAGCGTCGGGCGCGAGCGCGGCGGCCGGCAGCATCGACTCGTGCAGCACGAACGGCTGCACGAGTGCCAGCCGCGTGCGCAGCGCACGGCACTCCTGCTCCAGGAACCACACGGCGTCGGCCATCGCGGTCACGCCCCGTACAGCACGATCTGGCTGCCCTGGCGTGACCAGCGACCTCCTGATTGACGTGACCTGCGGGAGCCGTACTCGGTCTGCGGGCCGGAGTCGCCGCCGGAGTCCGGCCCGGCATCGGGCGGAGGACCGTCAGGCGGTCCCGCGTCCTTCTTCGCTGCCGGCGTATCGGGCATGCCGCCGCCCGGGGGTTCCTGCGATGGGGGAGCCATCGCCGGGTACGCCGGCGGGAAGGCCGGCACCGGGTACGGCCAAGGCGCGTAGGGGCCGGGCCCGTAGGCCGGCGCCGGGTGATGGTGCGGACGCCGACGACGTCGCTGCTGCTGGGAACCGTGCCACTGACCCGGCCGCGCGTACGACGGGAAGCTCCGCGCCACACCACCGGCGTGCCGGCGCGCGGCCGCGTAGGCGGACGCTCGGGCCACCCGCTGCGGTTGACCGCGTCGCTGGGACAACGCCGCGTTGCGGGTCGCGGCCGCGGAGAACCGGACGTACCGGCGGGCGACCTCGAACTCGGCCTCGTCCTGGCTGAACCCTTCCAGCTCGCCGACCTCGGCCTCGAACAACTTCGTCGCCATACTGCCCAGCCGGGTGCCGATCGCCGTACCGATGCCTGGGGCAACGAACGATCCGATCGCACCGCCGACCATCGGCAGCGCCTTCTTGGCGACGTTCTTGAGGATGCCGCCGAGGGCCTTGCCGGTCGGCGAGTCGAGGAAGCCGCCGACGCCCTTGGCGACGTTCTTGATCAGGCCGCCGAGGAACTGCTCGAGCTCGGCCTCGTCGCGGATCTCCAGCAGCTGGGCCGCCAGTTCCATCTCCTGCTGTTCGCCGAGCGGGCTGGAGAACTCGCCGGACAGTTCCTGCAGCTCTTCCTCGAACTGCTGCAACTCACCGAACGAGGCTTCCTGGAATTCTCCGTACTCGCTCTCGCCGTACGACTCGCCTTCGCCGAATTCGCCGTACTGCTCGGCCTCTCCGAACTCGGCTTCGCCGTACTCGGCTTCGCCGTACTCGGCTTCGCCGTAC
>Ga0164241_10004511_pt1 | contig 13440 bp, 16 predicted proteins | sample OricomyardsoilBY_FD_108780 | JGI IMG/M metagenome (GOLD analysis project Ga0164241, IMG submission 108780) | Backyard soil microbial communities from Emeryville, California, USA - Original compost - Back yard soil (BY) | ecosystem: Environmental > Terrestrial > Soil > Unclassified | place: USA...
ATCGGCCCCTACAACCACTCAACGCACCGCTACACCAACAACCTGGTGCTGTACGGCGTACCCATAGCCCGGAGCTGACGTACCAGTTTCGTACGCCGGCCGGAGGCGGCCATAATTTCTGAATGACCCTCCGAATACTCGCGCTTTCAGGCAGTTATGGATTCTTGCGAGACTCAAAAAATCACCTGTTTTCTTGAGGAATCAGCCTCACGCTGAGCGTTCCATTCGTACGTCCTGAGTCCTACTCTCAGAAGTAACGTCGCGCTGAAATGGGGAGGGCAGTGATGACCGAGTACGCACCGCCGGGGGATTCAGGTTCGACCGAGAATGAGGGGCGCCCACGTCTCCCCACGGAGATCGTCGATGTCCTGCTGCGCGGCCTGGAGGGAGCCCGGGACCGCATCGGCTCCGGCGAGATCGAACCCGACAGCCTGGTCTGCGCTGGTCTCTACTACGACGGTCACCATTACTGCCCGGTGCTGTACATCAACTAGCCGGCAGGTGCTCAACTTTCGGAGGGGGATCTCATGACAGAGGCAGGTTCGGCTCAGCAAGCAACTCAGGGCAGCGGCTCACCGGGCCCGGACCCAAGGGCGGAGCTGCTGGATGTCCTCATCCGGGGTCTGGAAATGGCTCGGCGAAAGTCCGAGCCAGGAATTCCGGGCGAGCAGCCGCTAGAACTGTTCTGCACATATTTTTATGCCGAGACGGGCACGCTCCTCTGCCCGTTCCTCTACTACCATGCGTGACGGGCTCGCTGATCTACCTCCCGGTTCGGTGAAAGAGGCGCGCCTGGCAGCGGTCGAAGAGGTCCTTGCCGACGGCGTGCCCTTCGGGCGATCGGGGTATATCGCCGAGGAGGTCGCGGCGGTCTACACCGATCTCCTGACCCTCGTTGCCGGCACCTCGACAGCTGCCGCCGGTCTGCTGACCAGGCTCGATGAAATGGGTCAAGCGTCCCGTGTCGCTGTCCTCCGCGACTCGTTGCTGAGGCGAACCATCGAGGATGGCGCCTTGAGGACCCTCAAGGGCATTGACACCATCGAACCGGCGATGCTGGACGATCTGCTGACCTCTGCGGCCGCTGCCGCCGTGACCGGGAATCGAACTCTGCTCAACGAGCACGCGCGCGGCGCCTGCCTCGGGCCGACGCCGGACTTCGGCTATGTGTGGATCGGCGATCAGACCGACGGACTCGCCGGACGGCGGTTCACGGAAGAGATTCTCAAGCGCGTTCCTGGATTTCGTGTCTCTGCGGCCGACCAGAATCAGGTCGAGACACTCGCCAGAGGCGCCCGCCTCGCTTCCCGCGTCGCGCCGGCCCTTGCGAGCAGCGCACTGTCTCACATTTTCATGGTCGTGCTCGGTGAATTCGAAGCAGAAGACCAGTTGTTCAACTCGTTCACCCTGCCCGGGCTGCCCGGCGTACTCATTCTGTCCCCGGATGTTCTGGCCGGCGACAGCGCCGCGGCCGAAGCCTTGTTCCACGAGGCCTTCCATCTCAAGTTCATCGACATCGACTACATTCGTCCGCTCTTCGCGCCCGGATTCCGGCAGGAGACCTCGCCTCGGATCACCCCGGAGTGGCACGAGAACGACCCCAGCCGCGGCAGTTGGCCGGTCGACCGGGTACTCACCTCGATGCACGTCTACCTCGCGCTCGCCGTCTTCTTCGAGAAGGTCGCGAGTACGGATGAGCCTGCCTGGGAGAACGCTGCTGCCCGTGCGGACCAGTGCAGAACGAGGGCGACCTGGCTGTCGAACACAGCTCAGGACTACCTCGATCACCTCTCCGATTCGGGCAGACATTTCGTCGCGTCGATCCGCGCGATGCTTTCCGACCTGAACGAAGCTCAGTAGGTCCGGCGAGCCAGGGCAATACGGGGCGAGACGCATGCCACGGCTGTGCTTCCGCGGCTCTCAGTCCAGCGACGCGGACCAGTCGGTGGCGGGCAGGAGCTCGCGGAGCGTCGACGTTCGGTGCATGCCCAGAACCACCTCGGTCTCAAGGTTCGCGGGGTCGATCTGGCGGATGAACTCTCGGCAGCGGCCGCACGGTGGGACGACGTGAACCGGCCCCTGGTCCTCGCCTCGCCAGACAGCCACGATCTTGGCGATCTTGTACTCCCTCGCGGTCACCATCGCCGCGATCGCCGCGTGCTCGGCGCAGAACCCCGTACCGGAGGCGGTGTCGATACACACACCGACGTACACGTGGCCGGCGTCAGTGACGAGAGCCGACGCCACATCGCCGAAGAGTCGATCGCCGACACGGTGAGGGTGCAGCACGGCCACGGCCGCGTCGATCAGGCCGCCGTTACCTCGAACGATCATGCACGGGAACGTAGCAACGTTGTCCGCGGTGCGGCCATCGGATTTCGTCAGGTTCTCGAACACGTGCAGGCCGGTGGCCACGTAGCGCGACCGCCCGCATACCTTCGTTCGCGTCCTTGCCGGAGCCGCGTACGGCGTTTCGTCACCCAGCAGGGGTGATGCCGGGGCGCCCCTGTCGGTATCAGGGTAGGGGCGTGGTCCAGGTAACGACGCTGGCCCGCGCTTCCCCGTCCTCCCAGGCGCGCGGTGCGTGTCCGGGCGCGGGCGGAAGGGATGACTATGACTGTGAAGACCGAGAGTCGCAGATCGGCAAGCCCTGCCGCGCGGGCGTTCCGTAGAGATTCGAAGCAGGCCGGGACACTCGAGCAGTTGAGCCGTGCGGACCGGGTCGCGCTCGGGAAGGACGCGCGGAAGATCACCCCGCGGGAGTCGCACGCGGACTTCCAGCCCGCGGGGTCGCGTGATCCGGTGGGGCTGTTGCTGGATCAGTCGAAGTCGCGGGTGAAGGAGCTCGTGCCGATCCGGTACGGGCGGATGCTGGTGTCGGCGTTCACGTTCTACCGAGGGGCCGCACTGCCGATGGCGGCCGACCTGGCCACGACGCCCACGTCGGGGCTGCGGGTGCAGTTGTGCGGAGATGCGCACCTGTCGAATTTCGGCGCGTACGCCTCACCGGAGCGGGAGTTGGTCTTCGACGTCAACGACTTCGACGAGACGCTGCCCGGCCCGTTCGAATGGGACGTCAAGCGGCTGGCAGCGAGCCTGGCAGTGGCGGGACGGGACAACGGGTTCGGAGGCAAGCACCGCCGCAAGATCGTCCTTGCGGGGGTGGAGGCGTACCGGCAGGCGATGCGCGGATTCGCGAAGCAGACGTTCCTGGAGGTCTGGTACGCGCACCTGGACATCGAGGACGCCATCGTGCAGTTCCGGTCCCAGATGAAGACCAAAGGTTTCAAGGCCACCGAGAAGATGCTGGCCAAGGCCCACACCCGCGACAGCACTCAGGCGCTACGCAAGCTGACCACCGTGGTCGACGGCCGTCGGCGGATCATCAGTGACCCGCCGATGGTCGTTCCCGTCGAGGAGATCTTCGCCGACGAGCAGGCCGGCGAGGTCTATGAGCAGATCAGCGCGGTGCTGGGCAAGTACCGGCGCACCCTGCAGTCCGACCGGCGGCACATGCTCAAGCAGTTCACGCTCGTCCAGACGGCCCGCAAGGTCGTCGGCGTGGGCAGCGTCGGTACGCGCGCCTGGATCGTGCTGATGGACAGTGGGGACGGAGTCGAACCGGTGTTCCTCCAGGCCAAGGAGGTGCAGTCGTCGGTCCTGGCGGAGTACTGCGGGCGCAGCCAGTACACCAATCAGGGTGAGCGTGTGGTCGCTGGACAGCACCTGATGCAGGCAGAGAGCGACATCTTCCTCGGCTGGACCCACATGACAGGCCCGGACGGAGTGGACCGCGACTACTACGTCCGCCAGCTCAAGGACTGGAAGTTCTCCTTCCCGATCGAGCAGGCGGCACCCTCGGGCTTGGCGGTCTATGCCCGTGTCTGTGGCTGGACCCTGGCCCGCGCTCACGCTCGCTCCGGCGACCGCGTTGCCCTGGCCGCCTACCTCGGCGGCTCGGACGCCTTCGACCAGGCGATCGCCGACTTCGCCGAAACCTACGCCGACCAGAACGATCGCGACTTCGCCGCGCTCCAGAGCGCCGTCAACGACGGCAGAGCCCAAGCGACCACGGACATCTGACAACCGACCCGGGCGGTCCGGCCCGGACGGCCGACAAGGAAAGGGATGCGCGCCATGGCAGAACCCGCCATCAATCCCGATGCCGAAACCACGGGGTCTCTTGGGCGCCGGTACTTTATCCGGTTCGAGGAAGACACCTTGCGGCAACGGCCGTTGTGGATCCGGCTGATCATCGAGTTCCTGGGCACCTTCGTCCTGGTGACGGTGGCGGCCGGATCAGGGGTGATCAATCAGTACGTGGGCAACGAACCGATCAGCAGGACCGCGGCGGTGATCGCGCCCGGGGCCGTGGTGATGGCCATGATCTACGCCTGGGGCCCGCTGTCAGGACTCCACATCAACCCCGCGGTGACTTTCGCCTTTGCCGCCCGGGGAGTGTTTCCCACTAAATGGGTGGTGCCGTACTGGGTGGTCCAGATGGCGGGGGCCATCTGTGCCGCGCTGTTCCTGCAGTTGATGTTCGTCAACGCCCGCGCAGGCGGGAACTACCCGATCAACACTCCCGGCGGGGAGTGGAAGTCGATGGTGATGGAAACCGTCCTGACCGCGATCCTGGCCAGCGTCATCCTCAACACCGCGACCGGTGGCCGCAGCATCGGCCACAACGCCGCGATCGCCGTCGGCTCGACGGTCGCGCTGCTCGGCTTGTTCGCCAGCCCGATCAGCGGTGCGTCCATGAACCCGGCCCGCACCCTCGGGCCCGACATCGTCGGCAACGACTACACCGGCTGGTGGGTCTACATCGTCGGGCCTGTCATCGGGGCCGCCATCGCCGTCGCGATCATCGGCGCCGTACGCGGCCTGCCCGACAAGGACGAGCGCGACGCTGCCGAAGGCGACGCCCTACCGATGACCGAAACCCCCACCCCCGAAAGCACAACCGCCAACTAGCCAACTCCATGTGGGAGCTATGCCGTATACCGGAGCCGGATCAGACCGTTCGGGAGCGCCCAGGCGGCGCGGGTGCCTCGGTCCGCGGTCAGGAAGTCTCGGAAGAGCAGGGCATACCGCTCGTTCGGGCGGCCCGTGACCCGGACGTGCACGTTGCCCGGCCGGGTGCCCGCCGGGGGACGGAACACGCGCTCGTCCCACGCGGCCGGGTCGCCGTCCCAGCTGTCCGGCACGTGATCCCGAAGCTCGTGAGCACCCGGCGACCGGGTGAATCCCGCAGCCAGCAGGCCGTTCTCGAGCTGCTCCGCGATCACGTGAACGCGATCCTCGCCGAGCAATTCGAGCCATTGGTCCACGTCGGCGGCCCGGAGGCCCACGTCGGGTCCCGAACCAGGATCGGCCGAGCGGTAACCTCCGGGCGTCTGCCGGACAACAGGCCATCGAGGACCGGGGGCCGAACGAGCTCTCGATGGACGAGGAGGCCCGCAACTTGTTGGACGAGGGTTGGTTCGCGGCGATCTACCGGCGCAGATACGAGGACGTCTACAAGTACGCCGTACGCCGGGTCGGCCCCGAGTCGGCGCGGGACGTGGCCGCCGAGGTGTTCCTGGTGCTCTGGCGCCGGAGTACCAGCCTGGAAGAGGCTGACGAGCTCGCCTATCTGTACGGCGTCGCCCGCAAGGTGACCGCGAATCTGCTGCGATCGCGGCGGCGGCGTGGTGCGCTGATCCAGCGGGTGAGTTCGGCGCTGGCAGCCGGCGTGGCGCAGCAGTTGGATCCGATGGGTGCGGTTGACGCGGCAGTCGTCGTACGGGCTGCGGTGGCTCAGCTTCCGGCCAGGGATCAAGAGGCCTTGCTCCTGGTGGAGTGGGAGGACGTCGACATGGCGACCGGCGGCCGGATCGCCGGCTGCTCGGCGAAAACCTTCGCTGTCCGGGTGCACCGGGCCCGCCGCCGCTTGGCCGAACTGCTCGGTGAGGCCGATCGATCCGGACGGGCGCTCGGTGTGGTGGGCGACCTGGGAGGAACACGATGAAGGACGAGCAGATCATCGATCTGATCCACGAGATCGACCCCGCCCGCGGCCACGACGTCGTACCGGCGGGACAGCTCGATTCTCGGGCAGAGGCCGACCTGGCCAAGATTCTGGCCGGCAAGCGACGTCGGATCGGCTGGCCGCAATGGGCCGTCGTCGTCACGGCCGTCGTCGCGGTCGCGGCCACCTCGCTGGTGATCGCGAGGCCATGGTCGGTCGGTCAGGAGGCCCCCGTGATCGGCACACCGCCTGTGCTGCGGTTTCAGAAGGTGGATGACAGGCCGGCTCCGACGCAGCTGCTCGAGTTCGCCCGGCGGGTCCGGGCGCTCCCACCCGAGCCCGCCACCGGCCCGGTCCTGCGGATCGCCACCAAGTGGGGTGGGGGCAAGGCCGAGCAGGACTCGAGCGGCAAGATGACCGCGTACTTCGACACCGAATCCCCGGTGCGCTTCGTCCTGAAGGGCGGCTTGTACGCGCAGCAGGAGGACGGCGAGGTGCTCGGGCCGAGTCCGGTGCAGTGGCCGGAGGGCGCCTCCAGCGACCCGGCAACTCTGCGCACGCAGCTGATCAAAGACCGTCCAGGGGGTGCGAGCCCACGCGGGCAGTTCATCTCCGCAGTCCTGGACCTGCAACGGGAGTCGATCCCGGGCCCGGGCGTCCGAGCGGCCGTCCTGACCCTGATGTCGGAACAGGCCGGTGTGATCGCTGAGGGCACGACCATCGACCGGATCGGGCGCTTGACGGTCGGCTACTCACTGCCGGACGACTACGGCACCCTGCACACGTGGCTTTTCGACGCCAAGACCGGCGTACTGCTCGACGCCGAAGAGGTCTTCCTCGGCGTGGAGCTGGATCCGTCGCCCCACACCCCCGCGACTCGCCGCACGGCGAAACCCACCGCCCCTACGGTCACCGGCTACGAGATCTTCACGTCCCGCGACTACGTGGCCAAGATCCCTCGATAGAACCACCGGGCGCTCGGGCGTCGATCGCGGGTCGCCGCAGACGAGACGTAGATCACATTCGATCCGGCCTCACAGATTGCCCAGGCTGTTTCGTCGGATTTCTGCCTGAGGCAGACGGCGGCCGGCGGCCACCGCCTGCCGACCCCTGCGACACATAGCGTCAGATGTCTGCGCCCCTCACACCTTGGAGTTCGTAATGAACCGCCCCCTTGACTTCCATCTCTCGCGCCGTGGCGTCCTGCGCGCGGGCGCCGGCGCCTCGCTCGCCGCGCTCGGGCTCGGCGCCGGCGCGCAGACCGCCTCCGCGGTGGCCACCACCAAGCGATTCGATCTCACGCAGCCGTCGTACGACCTGTTCCGGTCCAAGCGGACGCACGGCCCGCGGGTCCAGCAGAGCTTCGCCTTCGACTGGGTGCACAAGTACTTGTTCGTGGCAACGAAGCGGGTCGGGGCCGCCGAGTCCGACGGCAACCTGTGCATCAGCAAGATGGACTTTCACGGGAACTACATCTCGTACATGCACCTCAACGGCTTCGGCCACGGCGTCGCCTTCGCCGCACTACCGCGCGGTAATGGCACCGAGCTGTGGGTCGAGTGCGCCAAGAACAAGGACGGGTTCGGCACCGCGCTCACCTCCGTCGCTTACGTCGCCAACGCCACCCTCAGCTGGCCGGTTGGCTCGGCCTACCACCCGATCCCTGGGGCCAGCGAGTACACCTGCTCCGTCGACCCGGTCTACCAGCGCATGATCGTGCGCTACCAGAGCAGCGAGGGCAAGCGCATCGCCGTGTTCCCCCTCTCCGACTTCACTACGCGCAAGTTCGGTGTGCCCCTGGTCGACTTCAAGCAGCCGGCCATCTCCGGCACTCCGCAGGGCTACGCCCTCTACGGCTCGTACATGTACTACCTGACGGGTGACCCGTACCCCGGCGACGGCCACCCCACCGGCGTCGGCAACGCCAAGATCAGCAGCATCAACATCAACACCGGCACCGTGAAGGAGAAGCCCGTCCTCACCAAGGCCGGCCTCACGCTCTGGCACCGTGAGCCTGAGGGTCTCGCGATCTACAAGACTGATGCCGGCGAGCCCCGCCTTTTCATCGGCTTCGCGACCGGTAAGCCGGGCGATCGGCGCTCCAGCATCTTCTACAAGAAGGACCTGATCTGAGCTACGTCCGCCCGGCGGCCAATCGCAGGCCGCCGGGCTTGGCCAACCTTTTTGCCGAGCCTTTCAACCGTTGCAGGTCGATCAGTGTGGCCTGCAACGTGCCGCTGATAGGTTGTCTGCGGTGAGCTCGAGGGAGACGTGGGGTCTCGCGCCGATGAGCGACGGGGCGCACCTCAGTTGGACTGCGCTGGGGGACACAGCTCGGACGCCTCCCGTGGTGATGCTGCATGGCGGGCCTGGCCTGCCGGACTATCTCGGCGACGTCGCCGGCATGATCGACGATCTCGCGCCCGTCTACCGCTACGACCAGCGTGGCACCGGCCAGTCGCCGTGGCAGGGCCGTCATACCAGCTCGCGGCATGTTGCGGACCTTGCTGAGCTGCTCGACCTGTGGGAGGCGCCCACGACCGTGTTGATCGGACACTCTTACGGCACTGACCTGGCCAGCCGGTTCTGCCTGGCCCACCCGGACAGAGTGGCCGCACTGTTGTTGATGGCCGGGCCGTTCGTCGGTGACTGGCGCGCCGGAGACCGCTTGGCGCGCAGCCGCCACATGTCTGCAGCACAGCAGGACCGCTACCGCCAGTTGGGTGAACTGCCGCACCGCACAGAGGATCAGGAACGCGAGTGGCTCACGCTGGGCTGGTTCACCGACCATTTCGATCCCGAACGCGGTTGGATCTGGGCCGCGGAGGCCGCCCGGGAACGCAGACCCGTCAACTACGCGATGAACCGCGAACTGGGCGAGGAACGAGGCGCAGATCCCCTCGATCTGCACGTCGACGAGCTGAGCGCGAGCCTGCCTGCGCAGGTGGAGATCATCGGCGGCGCTGGCGATCCTCGCCCGCTGTCGGCACTTGAATCACTTGCGGCCCGGCTCGGCGTTCGCCTGACACGGATCGATGCCGCCGGCCACGAACCATGGCTCGAGCAGCCCGACGTCGTACGCGACCATGTCCGAAGATTCGTGCGAGAGAGCGCAGAGGCGTAGGGCGTGATGCGTGCGTACAGGGGAGACTGATCGCGGACGGCGGCGCTCGCCGGGGCGGATCCTGCTCGTCACGCTGATCGTCGTGGCGACGCTCTTCCTGGCTTGGAGGGTCGCCGTCGTCGGAGCACGGGAGGCACATTTCGGCAGCGGGTTCGACGACCGGCGGTTCGACAAGCTGGAGACGGAGTTCGATCACAGGCAGGCGGCCTTCGGCAAGGCAGAGGCCCGGATGCGGGAGTTGGTGGCCGCGCACCCGCAGGCCGAACGGATCGGCTGGAGCATGGCGTGGATCTGCGTGCGCGACGCCGGACAGGCCGAAGCCTGTAAGCCGACGACTCCAGACGATCAGGCGACGTACGGGGCTCTGTGGGGCACCGACGTGATCGTGCATCAGGCGAAAGACGAAGGGCGCACGTTCTTCCGCGTCTACGGGAACGACCCGCCGCGCTACACGATCATGCACGTAGCCGACGGCACGGACGTGGAGGCGTTCGCGGACGACCGCGGGTTCCGGAGCAGCCGGGCACTGGAGCCGGGGTGGGCGCTTCTCGGGCCGATCCCCGACCTGGACCGTGAGAACGAGCAGTGGCAGTAGGGCGCCCCGTCACACTCCGACGAAGCTCACGGTTTCTCTCATGTCCGCCCGCGCGGTGCGCAGAGGTGGCACGCCTTCGCTCTCGAACCCCACGGACACACCGCAGACCAGTACGAGCCCGTCGTCGGCTCCGACAATCCGGCTGACAGTCTTGCGATACGTCGTCCACATCACCTGGGGGCAGCTGTGCAACCCTTCCGCCCTGAGTAACAGCATGACCGTCTGCAGGTACATCCCCGCATCCGCCCATTGTCCGGGCCCGGTCGCCCGGTCGAGGTAGCAGAACAGTACGACGGGCGCCCCGAATGCCGTCGAGTTCAAGGCGGCGATCTTCGTTGGCCTGTCGGGGTGATCCGGATCGCATTTCGGTCGCAGGGCTGGTGATCTGTTGGGGTGGATAGGTTGATCGCTCGGACTCGAACGAGGTGGGTGTGCATGAACCACGAACAGAGCCTTGGTCCTGAGCAGGAACGGCTGCGGCGGTTCGCCGATCTGGTTGTCCGGGTCGGCGTGAACGTCGAACCGGGACAAGGCGTTGTGGTGAATGCCGACATCGCCCAGGCGGAGGTTGCCCGAGCGATCGTCGAGCAGGCCTATGTGGCTGGAGCGGGTTGGGTGGAAACGGTCTGGTCCGACGGGCCGATCAGACGATCGGAGCTCATGCACGCCACGATCGAGAACCTGACAGCCGATCGACCCTGGGCGCTCGAGCGGATCCGCGGCTGGGCGAACGACGGGTTCGCATCGATCGCTCTGAGCGGTAACCCGCAGGCCAATCTGTTCGCCGATATCGACCCGACCCGGCTGACGGCATTCCGAAGGCAGGAAAAGGCGGCAAGTCGGCAGGCAGTGCTCGATGGACGACGGCGTTGGACAGAGGTCGCGGCGCCGAATGCCGGCTGGGCGACTCAGGTCTATGGCGAGCCTGACGTCGAGCGGCTGTGGACAGCGGTTGCGTGCGCGATGAGGCTTGACGAGCCCGATCCGGTCGCGCGGTGGCGCGAGCGGGCGGCGACTCTCGCGGCCCGCGCCGCCGCTCTCGACGAGCTGCAGATCAGCAAGCTCCGATACGTCGGCGAAGGCACCGACCTGACCGTCGGGCTGATCCCGGGCTGTCGATGGACCGGTGGGTCGGTGACCGATCCGGCAGGCGTCGTCTACATGCCCAACATTCCGACGGAAGAGGTCTTCACCAGCCCTGACCGCCGCCGCGCGGAGGGCATCGTTCGTGTGACCAAGCCGGTCATCATCGCGGGCCAATTGGTGGAACGTCTGCGGCTGACGTTCGCAGAAGGGCGCATCTCCGAGGTCGCCGCAAGCGTCGGCGTCGACGTAGCCCGTGCTCAACTCGACAGCGACCGCGGAGCTCGCAGTCTGGGTGAGGTGGCCTTGGTCGACAAGGAATCCCGAGTCGCCCAAGCCGGCACGGTATTCCACAACACTTTGTTCGACGAGAACGCCGGCAGTCACATCGCCTGGGGGCAGAGCCTCCCGTTCGCCATCGACAACAGCCAGGAACTTGCGCCGGATGAGCGCTATGCCGTGGGTCTCAACGCCTCGGGCGTCCACACGGACATCGTCATAGGCGGCGAGGGCCTCACCGTCACAGCCAAGACTCCTCAGGGCTGGGTACCCCTGCTTGAGAACGACGCCTGGGCACTGACGAGCTGATCGCCCGAGGGGTCGACAGTCCCGGTGACGACCATCCGCCACAGCCGCGGCTGACGTGCAGAGTTGTGTTGTAGGGCGGGCGGGACTCGAACCCGCGACCCGGGGATTGTGAGAGCTTGTGTGGTCGGATCTGGAGCCGGCTCCAGGCAAGCTGTTAGGTTCTCGTGATGACGACCTACTCGCCGGCCGAGGCGGCCGCACAATCCGGGTTCAGCATCGATACGCTGCGCTATTACGAGCGCGAAGGCATTCTGCCGCGCATCGAGCGCAGCGCTGGTGGCCGGCGCGTGTACAGCGACGGCGATCTCTGGATGCTCGGATTCCTGCGGTGCCTGCGGGACACAGGTATGTCGATCGAGCAGCTGCGTCGGTACGGCGAGTTGAGCCGTGACGACACCACGATGCCGGAGCGAGTCACTTTGCTCGAGGAGCACGCCGCCTCGATCCGGGCGAGGATCGCCGAGCTCGATGCGGTCCTCGCCCGGGTTGAGGAGAAGACGGACTGGTACCGCGGGGAACTCCGCCGGATGGAGGATGCGACGTCCTGACCCAGCCCCGGCATTGGGGCTGTCCGCGCGTTGTCGCCTATGCGCCGTCCAGCGCCGCCAGTTCATCCTCGGTGAGGATGGTGGACGCGCCTACCACGGCCTGCTCGACCTGTTCGACGCTGCTGGCTCCGACGATCGGGGTCAGCGCCGGGTTCCCGGACGCCAGCCACGCGAGCACCACCTGGCCCGGTCGGAGTCCGCGCGCGGTGGCGATGCGGGTCAGCGCCGCCAGCCGTCGTTCGGTGCCGGGGTGGCAGTACTCGGTCTCGAGTGGGCGGTCATTGCGGTCGTACCGGCCCTGGAGGGTGGCGGTGTAGACCCAGCCGTCGAACGACGGGTTGCGCCGCAGGAAGTCGAGGCCGTCCGGTGACAGCATTCCCAGCGGGATCGGCTGGCCCTCCACGGCCATGCCGCCGGCGGGCTGGAGGTAGGAGTAGCGCTCCTGGTAAGCGGTTGGTTGGGGATGGCCGGCGCGTTCGGCGGCGGCCCGGATCCGCTCGAGCAGCCAGGACGGATGGTTCGACACGCCCCAGCGAGCGGTCAGGCCGTCACGGACCAGGCCGCCGAACGTCTCGACCAGGTCCTCCACCGCAACGGTCGGGTCTTCGACGTGCGCCCAGTACAGGTCCACACCGTCCACGCCCAGCCGCTCCAAGCTCTGTGCCATGGCTCCGCGCACGACGTCCTCGCTCAGCCCTTCGAGGTGGTCGGGGAACCCGCCGACCCGCGTGGGCTGGGCGCCGACCTTGGTACTGAGGCGGACGCGGACCCCGGAGTTCGACGCCAGCCAGCGGCCCAGCAGCGCCTCACTCTGGCCGCCGAAGCCGGTCTCGGAGGTCCAGAAGCTGTAGTTGTCGGAGGTGTCGATGAAGGCTCCGCCCAGTTCGGCGTACCGGTCGAGGATCGCGAAGGCTGTCCGCTCGTCCACCGTGGTGCCGAAGTACATCGACCCGAGGGCCATCGTGGGTGTGTTCATGGCCCCAGCCTGGTTGCTGGAGTGGACTCCAGGTCAAGCCCGCGAGTTCACGAAAGCTCAAGAAACAACCGGAGCCACCGTCAAGCATCTGCCGGAGCCGCGTAAGCAAGAGCCCGAGCCAACCCGTCATGTCCCCGAACAGTGGTCACGTGGTGGGTTGCGCGGCGGTTCACCCGCACCGGGTGATGCCTGTCTTGGCGGACCGGACCAGTCTGGTTAGGCGTACCCGGGCGCTGCGGCGGCGTACGAGACGCGCGCACGGTGAACAAAGGGAACACGAATGAGTGCTGAAGGTCAGCGCGAGGCGTTGTGATCCCGCGTCAGTACCCGCACCCCTTCCCTGGATCGGAGCCTCATGACCACGAACACACCCGAGGCCACCCCGGCGGCGCAGAAGCCGACCATCGTCCTCATTCACGGTCTTTGGCTCACGCCGCTCAGCTGGGAAGGCTGGAAGCAGCGCTTCGAGTCGAAGGGCCACACCGTGCTAGCACCGGCCTGGCCGGGACTCGAGGG
>Ga0164241_10004512_pt1 | contig 13437 bp, 12 predicted proteins | sample OricomyardsoilBY_FD_108780 | JGI IMG/M metagenome (GOLD analysis project Ga0164241, IMG submission 108780) | Backyard soil microbial communities from Emeryville, California, USA - Original compost - Back yard soil (BY) | ecosystem: Environmental > Terrestrial > Soil > Unclassified | place: USA...
CAAGCAACAGCGTGCCGGAGAGGATGTACATCCACTCGTAGCCGGGATGGACTTGCTGCTCGCCGACGTGCGACAAGCTGACCGGGAGGATCTGCTTGAAGGCATTGAGACCTTCAGGGTTTCTCGTCAATGCCAACCAGGTGGACCCATTTCGAGACACCGCCCGCGGATGCACCCGAGGATCGGCCACTTGCGGCGCGCCGACGAGCGTGTCCAGGGGGACCCGGTACTCGCGTGCGATCGCGAACAGTAGTTCAAGGGTGGGTCTGCGCCTGCCGGATTCCAGGCGCGAAAGGGTGCTGATCGATATTCCCGTGCTGGCGCTGAGACGCTCGAGAGTGATGTGCCGGGCGGTGCGGATGTCACGAAGTCGCGGTCCGACGCCGGCGGGATCCCATTCTTCCGTCATGGAGCAAGTTTGCCATAGTGGCAAAACTACTTGCAATGTGCAACGGTCGCGAGCATTGTGCTCTCATGGCAAAAGAAACGACTTTAATCACCCACCAGGACGTACTTGACGTCCTCATCGTTGGCGGCGGCCTTGCGGGCCTCGGGGGAGCGCTCATGCTGAGCCGTGCACGCCGTTCCGTTGTCGTTGTCGATGCCGGCCACCCTCGGAATGCTCCGGCCGCGCACACCCACGGATACCTGACTCGAGACGGATTCCCTCCGCTGGAGATGCTGCGTCTGGGCCGTGACGAGATTCGCTCGTATGGAAATCAGATCGTTGACGGTGAGGTGGTGTCCGTCGACAAGAACGACGCGGGACTGTACGTGGTTCGTCTGGAGAGCGGCGCCACGTATCACGCTCGGCGGTTGCTGGTGACAACAGGCCTCGTCGATGAGCTTCCCGACATCCCTGGCATTGCCGAGCGGTGGGGCAAGGACGTCGTCCACTGCCCATACTGCTTCGGTTGGGAAATCCGTGACGAACCGATGGCGATACTCGGTGGCGCTGCGCACTCGGTCGCACAGGCCCTCATGTGGCGGCAATGGACCGACGACCTCACGTTCGTGACGCCAGACTCATCCACACTCAGCTCAACCGAGCGTGAGCAACTCTCTGCCCGCGACATCCGCGTGGTTGAGGGCACAATCGACAGTCTTGCCATCGATGACGATGACCGCCTCCGCGGCGTCGTTCTCGCCGATGGCACAACAATTCCAGTGCTTGTGCTGGTAATCGCGCCCCGTTTCTCGGCGCGAGGAGCGCTCCTGAGCACACTCGACATCGAGCTGAGCGAACACCCCGCGGGAATCGGTTCACAGATCTCAGCAGACGCCACCGGGCGGACCACCGACCCCGGCACCTGGGTGGCGGGAAACGTCGCCGATGTGTCCGCCGGGATTATGCAATCCGCCGCGTCAGGCGTTCTCGCCGCAGCAGCAATCAACGGCGATCTCATCCGCGATGACGTCGCACACGCTGTGGAATCGGTCCGCCACCAGTAATACCGATCGCCGCCAGAAACTCTATTCGCTTCCATCAACACAGAAAGGACACATCTGTGTCCACCAACTCTTTACCAACTCGATCGGTCACGGCCGAACGATCCACCGCCGATCCGCGTCGCTGGCTCGGCCTGGCCGTCATCGCGCTCTCGACGCTGATGGTCGTGCTCGACAATTCCATTGTCACCATTGCTCTCCCCGATGCTCAGGCCGACCTCGGGATCAGTGACACCAACCGTCAATGGGTTGTCACTGCGTACGCCCTCGCCTTTGGCGGACTTCTGCTCATTGGCGGCCGTGTCGCGGATTTCACCGGCCGCAAACGCGCCTTCATCATCGGCCTCATCGGATTTGCTGCGGCTTCCGCCGTCGGGGGGATCGCTCCCGACTCCGCGATCCTCATCGCCGCCCGCGCCTTGCAGGGAGCTTTCGCGGCCCTGCTAGCGCCCGCGGCGCTCTCGTTGCTCGTAGAAACTTTTCCTGAACCTCGCGAGCGGGCGAAGGCGTTCGGCGTTTACGGCGCCGTCCAGGGTGCAGGCGGTGCGTTGGGACTCGTCGTCGGCGGGATGCTCACCGAATACATCGACTGGCGGTGGTGCCTTCTCGTGAACCTTCCGATCGCCGTTGTCGCGCTTCTGATGGCAATTCCAACGCTGCGGGAGAGCCGGGCCAGCGGCGATCGTCGGTATGACGTTCCCGGTGCCGTTTTGATTACGGCCGCGCTCATCTCGTTCGTGGCCGCCCTGACGTTCGCGGCGACCCCCGGTCTGGGCTGGCGCGCACCCGTCACGCTCATCCTGCTCCCGGTCGGCGTGGTCCTGGTGATTGCGTTCTTCGTCGTGGAGGGCCACACGACCCACCCGCTCTTGCCACTACGCATCATTGCCGATCGCACTCGAGGTGGCGCTCTCCTGTCTGGGCTCTTCGTGTTCGCCGGGATGTTCGGGATGTTTCTCTTCTTGACCTACTACTTCCAAGTGAACCTTCACTACTCACCGCTGCAGGCAGGCTTCGCGTTCCTGCCGTTTTCGGGCGGAATCATCCTTACCTCGACTCTCGCAGCGTCGCTACTGCCTCGGCTGGGTGGCAAAGTTCTCCTCGCTGGCGGAACTGCCCTTGGCGCGATCGGAATTGTCCTTCTGACCGGTCTCGGAACTCACTCCACGTACGTCGGTGGTGTTCTGCCGACATTGATCATCATGAGTATCGGGCTTGGCTCTGCCTTCGTGCCGCTGTCCGCCCTGGCGCTAAATGGTGTCGCCCCTCACGACGCGGGCGTCGCCAGCGCGCTCGTCAACGTCACTCAGCAGGTCGGCGGCGCTCTTGGTACCGCCGTGCTCAACACGGTGTACCTGAGCGCCATCAGTTTCTTCATAGTGACCCACCGTTCCGCATCGGCGACAGGTTTCGCAACGAGCGTTGCTGGGCTCCATGTTGCGTTTACAGTCAGCGGCGCTCTGCTGGCAGCGGCATCCGTCGTCGCCGTCGTCTTCATCGTGCGCACGAAGAAGACGACGTCTACTCCGTCCCAGGATGACGCGCCAGAATAGAACGATGGAATACATCAAACTCGGCAATACGGGTCTCGACATCTCGCCGATCGCTCTCGGCTGCATGACGTACGGGGATCCAAAGCGCGGCAACCATTCGTGGTCGTTGCCAGAAGACGACAGCCGGACGCTGATCAAACAGGCATGCGAAGCCGGGATCAACTTCTTCGACACGGCAAACGTCTACTCGAACGGCTCAAGCGAAGAGATCGTTGGGCGGGCTCTTGCCGACTTCGCGCTGCGAGACGAAGTCGTGATCGCGACGAAGGTGCATGGGCGCATGCGGCCAGGTCCGAACGGCGCCGGGCTCTCTCGCAAGGAGATCATGCACGAAATCGATGAAAGTCTGCGCAGACTCGGTACGGAGTATGTCGACCTGTACCAAATTCACCGCTGGGATGACACTGTTCCGATCGAAGAGACATTGGAAGCGCTGAACGATGTCGTGAAAGCGGGGAAAGCCCGCTACATTGGCGCGTCATCGATGTATGCGTGGCAGTTCTCGAAGGCGCTTCACCTTCAGCGTGAGAACGGTTGGGGTCGGTTTGTCTCCATGCAGAACCACTACAACCTGCTCAACCGCGAGGAAGAGCGCGAAATGTATCCGCTGTGCGCCGACGAACGGATCGGCGCGATTCCGTGGAGTCCGCTGGCGCGCGGACGCCTGACGCGCGAATGGGGTGCTCAGACCACGCGTACTCAAACTGACGAGTTCGGAAAGACGCTGTATTCGATGGAGGCCAACGATCGGGAAATTGTTGACATTGTCGGCACGATCGCTGCGCAGCGAGGTGTGCCGCGTGCTCAAATCGCGTTGGCGTGGGTGTCGAAAAACGCGGTTGTCTCGGCACCGATCGTTGGCGCGCGCACGGCACAGCAACTCGATGACGCTGTCGCTTCACTGGACATTCAGCTGACCGACGACGAGATCACCCGGCTGGAGGCCCCATACCTGCCGCATCCGCTTGTCGGCTTCTGATCGTCGACCGAAGTGAGATACTTGCAGTCATGGAAGTAATTCTCTGGAGCGTTCTCGGTCTCATTGGCGGCGTTGGTTTCATCCTTGGAATCTGTGGTGCCGTCGCGATGATCAAGTCGCCGTACCGCGGCTGAATCACTTCTGATGGCTGACGAGCACGCCACCGTACACGTCGACCTCCTCGTGCTCGGGTTCGGCAAGGGCGGCAAAACCCTCGCCGGAACATTCGGCAGGCTGGGCAAGCGCGTTGCGATGGTCGAGCAGTCCGATCAGATGTACGGCGGTACCTGCATCAATATCGGCTGCGTACCGACGAAGGCGCTCGTGCACGACGCCGAAGAACGGCGGCCGGGTGACGACCCCGCCGCCTGGTACGAGAAAGCTGTCACGCGCAAGAACACGCTGACGGCCGCGATGCGTGCCAAGAACTTCTCGATGCTCGACGATCAGGATTCCGTCACGGTGATCACCGGGCATGGCACGTTCGTCTCTGCCCACGAGGTTGAGGTGACGGCTGGCGATGACGTCATGCGGATCACAGCGAACACGATCATCATCAACACCGGTTCCGAGCCGATCATCCCGAACATCGATGGCATCGCCGAAAGCACACGCGTTGTCACGAGTACGGATGCGATCGCCTCGGCGTCGCTGCCGCGTCGACTCGTGATCGTCGGTGGAGGCTACATCGGAGTCGAATTCGCCGGAATGTACTCTCAGTTCGGTTCACAGGTGACGGTGCTGGAGTCTGCGCCCCGAGTGCTCAATCGCGAGGATGACGACGTCGCCGACACCGCACGCGCCATTCTCGAGGAAAACGGCGTCACGTTCGTGGTCTCGGCACGGGTGACCAGCATTCGCGACGAGCCTGACGGAACCACCGTCACGTTCACTCGTGGCGACTCCGCGACCGGGGAGACCGTTCAGGCGGATGCTGTGCTGGTCGCGTCTGGCCGGCGGCCGGCGACCGAAGGCCTCGGCCTGGAGCGGGCAGGCATTCGCACAACGGATCGCGGGGCCGTTGCGGTCGACGAGCACCTGCGTACCAGCGCGGAGCACGTGTTCGCGGTCGGTGACGTCAACGGCGGGCCGCAGTTCACCTACATCTCGCTCGATGACAACCGCATCGTGCTCAACCACCTGACCGGTGACAAGACGCGCTCGGTCGCTGACCGTGTTGCCGTGCCGTACACCGTATTCATGACTCCGTCACTGTCGCGAGTCGGCCTGACGGAAGCGCAAGCGCGCGACAGCGGTCGAAACGTGCTGGTCGCGGCCAAGCCGGTAGCCCAGGTCGCGGCCATGCCGCGTGCCAAAATCGTTGGGGAGTCCCGCGGACTCATGAAATTCGTCGTGGATGCCGATAGCGATCAGATCCTCGGTGCCGCGTTGCTCAGTTACGACTCGCACGAGGTCATCAACACCGTCGCGCTGGCAATGCGTCGTGGTGCGCCCGCGACTGAACTGCGTGAGGCGATCTACACGCATCCGTCGATGACGGAAGGGCTCAACGAGGTTCTCGCCGCGCTGGCGTGACTCGCTCGTAGCTGCGGAAGCGGTAGCGGATGCCCGTGCGAGACGTGCTCCAGCCAGTGCCGGGCTGCGTGTCCCGCAGTTCCCACGCAACCGAGATCGGTGGCGCGTACGTATCGCCGCGCGAGTCGATCTCGATTTCCGTCACTTCGAGTCGGTCAGCGATGTCCATCGTTTGCGCATAGAGCACTCCACCGCCGATGATCCACACCATGTTGTCGGCATCCGGTTCCGCGATCGTCAGCGCATCACTGACCGAATGAGCGACCAACGCACCATCCGCGTTCCAGTCAGTCTGTGTAGTCACCACGACGTTGCGGCGCCCCGGCAGCGGCCGGAAACGATCGGGGAGTGAGTCCCAGGTACGGCGACCCATGATGACAGTGCCGGTTCCCGTGACGGCACGAAAATGCGCAGAATCCTCCGGGACATGCCACGGAATCCCGCCGGCGTTGCCGATCACTCCGGAGCGCGATTGCGCCCAAATGAGCCCGAGCGTCATACCGCGACGGCCGCGCGGATCGCCGGGTGATGCTGGTAATCGACGAGCTCGAAGTCTTCGAAGCGGTAGTCGAAGATGGAATCCGGGCGCCGCGTGATGCGCAGCGTGGGAGATGGGAACGGCTCGCGTGAGAGCTGCTCGTTCACCTGATCGAGATGGTTGTCGTAGATGTGGCAGTCGCCACCGGTCCACACGAAATCACCCGGTTCCAGACCGACATGCTGGGCGACCATCATCGTCAAAAGAGCATAGCTGGCGATATTGAACGGAACGCCGAGGAACAGATCGGCGCTGCGCTGATACAGCTGACAGGAGAGTCTTCCGTCAGCGACATAGAACTGGAATAACGCGTGACACGGTGCCAGCGCCATCGACGGGATTTCGGAGACGTTCCACGCGGAAACAATCATGCGGCGTGAGTCCGGATCCGTACGCAGAGTGTCGATGAGTTGTGCGATCTGGTCGATGTGTCCGCCGTCCGGCGTCGGCCACGAGCGCCACTGAACGCCGTAGACCGGTCCGAGTTCGCCGGAAGCATCGGCCCACTCGTCCCAGATGGTCACGCCGTTCTCACGCAGCCAGCCGACGTTGCTCTCGCCACGCAGAAACCACAACAACTCGTATGCGATCGATTTGAAATGCACCCGCTTGGTGGTGATCAGCGGAAAGCCTTCGCTCAGGTCGAATCGCAACTGCCGCCCGAACACGCTACGGGTGCCGGTGCCGGTGCGATCGGACTTGGCCGAGCCGTTGGCCAGCGTGTCTCGTAGCAGGTCTTCGTATGGTGTTGCGATCATGGTTTTCATTGATTCCGTGGTCATCGGTTCGATGCTACGACGTTCAGCGGCGATTCGGTTGCGGGCGCGGCCGAACAACTAGGCTCAAGTCGTGAGTTATTCGCTGTCGGATGTGTGTACGGTGCTGGAACGGCTGTGGCCGGCGGATGGAGCAGAAGAGTGGGATGCGTCCGGGCTGGTCAGCGGCAACCTCGCTGCTCCCGTTGAACGCATCATGCTGACAGTCGACGCGGTCGCCGAAACAGTTGATGAAGCCATCGGTTCCAATGCCGATTTGCTGTTGGCTCACCATCCTTTGCTGCTGCGCGGTGTGACATCCGTCGCAGAAGACCGCTACAAGGGTGCGCTGCTAGCCAGGCTCATCCGGGCTGACTGCGCACTTGTGGCTGCTCACACGAACGCCGACGTCGTCGCTGACGGCACGTCTGCCGTCTTTGCCAAGCTGCTGGGAGTGCAGCACACACATCCGATCGTCGATGGTGAGCGCCCAGGGACCGGCATCGGCCGAATCGGGCGATTAGAGCACCCAACCACGGTGGGTCGCCTGGCGAGGCGCATCGCGGACGTGTTGCCTGCGACCGCTGGCGGCATCCGCGCGGCCGGTGACTATGACGCCGTCGTCAACACCGTGGCACTGTGCGCCGGCGCGGGCGACGCATACCTCGCGAATGAGGCGGTTCGGAGCGCTGACGTTTACGTGACCTCCGACCTGCGGCATCATCCCGCGTCGGAAGCGCGAGAGCAGGCACGTGTGGCCGGCGGCCCCGCGCTCATTGACGTGTCACACTGGGCAAGCGAGTGGCTGTGGCTGGAAACCGCGGCACGTCAGCTGAGCGAGGCGCTGCCTGAGATCGCCATCACGATCAGCGAAACACGCACAGACCCGTGGGACTTTGCGATTGTTCAATAGCCCAACCCCCAGAATGAAAGTGGAGAACACGTGAAGGCCACCCCCGATGAGCAGAAGGAACTGCTCAGGTTGCAAGCAGTCGACACTCGACTGTCGCAGCTTGCGCACACACTGAAATCCCTTCCTCAGCACCGGGCGCTGAGCGAATTGGCGCCGTCGGTGGATGCTGTGCGTCAGCGCCACACCGCGAAGGTCGGGGAACTCGAGGATGCGCGCACCGAACTGTCACGCGCGGAATCGGACGTGACGGTCGTGGAAGCTCGAATGGCACGCGACGCCGCACGTCTGCAACAGACATCGTCGGTGAAAGACATTCAAGCGCTCGAGGCGGAAGTTGATGCGTTGCGGAAGCGGCGCAGCGATCTCGAAGACATCGAGCTTGCCGTGATGGAACGAATAGAAGGCCTCGAGGCCGAACTTGCCGCGATCACGAGGGAACGCGACGAGCTCGCCGCTCAGGTGACCACGTTGGAGTCGGCCAAGGGCGAAGAGCAGGGCGTGCTCGAGAAGCAGAGCGCGGCGGCTACTGCCGATCGTGACGCGATCGCCAGCGCCATCCCTGACGATCTGATTGCTCTGTACGAGCGCCAGCGGGCTCGGTACGGCATCGGGGCAGCACTCCTGGTGCGTGGCGTGTCGATGGGGAGCAACGTCAAACTCACCGAGTCCGATCTGCAGACGATACGGGTCGCCGCTCCCGACGACGTCGTGATCTGCCCCGACAGCGGTGCGATCCTCATCCGCAACGAGGAATCTGGCCTCTAATTAGTCGCGTGCGCGTCCGGTAGGCTTCACTACGGGAGTGGGTCGGCAAGACGGTCGCGTCATCCAGATCGTCCATCGGGCGATGTGGATGCCGAGGAACGTCCGGGCTCCAGAGAGCAGGACGGTGGGTAACACCCACCCGGGGTAACCCGCGAGACAGTGCCACAGAAAACAGACCGCCACAGGGCAACCTGCGGTAAGGGTGAAACGGTGGTGTAAGAGACCACCAGCGGCCGGGGCGACTCGGTCGGCTTGGTAAACCTCGTCCGGAGCAAGGTCAGACAGGAAACTAAGAGGCTGCTCGTCTCGTTTCCGGGTAGACCGCTAGAGGGCTGCGGCAACGTAGTCCCGAGATAGATGGCCGTCCACGGTGGGATTTCCGGATCTCACCCGGACAGAACCCGGCGTAGCAGCCGGCCCATTCCTTTGCTTGCGTGCATGAACCCTACCGCTCGGCGTCGGGGACAAATCGGTACCCCATACCCGGTTCGGTGAGCAGGTATCGCGGGCGAGACGGTTGTGGTTCCAGTTTCTTGCGGAGTTGCGCCATGTACAGCCTGAGGTAGCCAGTATCTGTTGTGTACTGGGGCCCCCATACTTCGGTGAGTAACACCTGCCGGGTCACCAGCCGATGCGGGTTCCGCAACAAGACGTCAAGCATCCGCCATTCTGTCGGTGTCAGCCGAACCACTTGGAATTCGCTGCCGATCTGTTTGGTGACCGATTTCGCCGCCAGATCGATCGTGACCGCTCCGAATCCGACGGTCGGTTGGTCAGCGGTGTTCGGCGCCCGCCGCGTCAGAGCACGAATGCGGGCAAGCAGCTCATCGGCCGCGAACGGTTTGGTGACGTAGTCGTCGGCGCCGGCGTCGAGAGCATCGACCTTGTCGGCCGAGTCCGTGCGCCCGGACACGACCAGAATCGGCATTGCGCTCCAGCCTCGGATGCCTTCGATTGCCTCTATGCCATTGAGTTTCGGCATGCCCAAATCAAGCATGACAAGATCCGGATGCTCAGAGATCGCCTGACCGAGCGCATCAGCACCATTGCCCGCAATCACCGTTTCGTAACCGCGCGCACGGAGCATGACGGTCAATGCCCGAAGAATTTGCGGGTCATCGTCGGCAATGAGAATTTTCACGATTGCTCCTCAGCAAACGGCAGTGCAATGACCATAGTCAGTCCACCCCCGGGAGTGTCCTCTGGTGTCAAGGTACCGCCCATACCGTCGACGAAGCCCTTGGACAGGGCAAGGCCCAATCCGATGCCGGCCTCGTTGTCCGTGTCGTCGAGGCGCTGAAAAGGCATGAAAATGTCATCCCGATGCTCGGGAGGGACGCCCGGGCCCGTGTCGATGATTCGAATCTCGACGGTGTCGTGGAACTCACTCGCTGTCACGATCGGGAATGACCCGGTGGGCGAGAAACGCAGGGCGTTGCCCAAAAGATTGACGATGACGCGTTGCAAGAGCACTGCGTCGGCCCGCACCGCGTGGAGATCCGCTGGAATGGCAATCTCGACGGTTCCAGGTGCGAGTGCCAACTCGTCAAGCGCAGCAGGCAGAACATCATCGAGATCGACCGGCGCCAGAGAGACAGCCAACACACCCGCCTGCACCCGACTGACATCTAAGAGGTTGGTGACAAGGTCGGCAAGACCGTTCAAACTGACCTGTGCGGTATCGAGAAGCTCTCTTCGGTCGACGTCCGACCATTCGATGTCGGTTGACTGCAGGCTCGTGACGGCCGCGGTGGCGGCGGCAAGCGGACGTCGCAGGTCATGACCGAGTGCTGCAAGCAGCGCGCTTCGCACCCTGTCGGCATTCACAAGAGGCGCGACCTGCACTGCCGTTGCACTGAGATCGCGGTGTTCAAGGGCCGCGTCCAACTGTGCGATGATCACGGCGAGCAGCCGTCTGTCCGCTGCTGCTAAGTCACGACCGGACAGTTCAAGCGTCGCACGAGTGCCGACCGGCATGACCACTGTGTGTTCCGCATCCGCGGGTTCACCATCAGTCATCAGCGGCTGTTCACCCGCGAGCAGTCGAACACCGGTCAACCCGAACGCTTCTCGTGTGCGGGAAATGAGTGCTCGCAGCGAGTCGTCTCCGTGGATGACACCTCCTGCCACGGTGGCCAGTAGCTCCGATTCTGATGCGGCGCGGAGTGCGGCTCGAGTTCGCCGTGCCGCCTGGTCGACGACGAGGCTGACCAACGCTGCGATAACGATGAAAAGTGCCAGTGCGAGCAAGTGCAAAGGCTCAGCGACCGTGATCGTATAGAGCGGCGCAACAAAAAAGTAGTCGAGGGTGACGCCAGAGAGCGCTGCGGCGAACAAGGCGGGCCAGATGCCTCCGACGAGGGCAACCAACACGACCAGAAGTTGGTAGCTCAGCACATCGCTGGTGATCGCATCGTTCGAACGAAAGCCTGTCAGCATCCAGGTGAGCAGCGGTCCGCCGACGAGCGCGAGCACGAAGCCCAGCACCCTCCTGCGCACCGACAGGCCCCCGCCCAAACGCGGCAGCCGCATCCGACCGCCGGCGGCATCGTGGGTGACGATATGCACGTCGATGTCGCCCGACTCGCGGATGACGGTCGACCCGATGCCTGGACCCGTAAACAGCGCGGTGATACGGCTGCGGCGTGACACGCCGACAACAAGTTGTGTTGCGTTGCTCGCCCGCGCGAACTCGATGAGCGCCCGTGGAATGTCGTTGCCGACGACCTGGTGATACGTGCCGCCGAATTGCTCGACGAGTGCGCGCTGTACGGAGAGAGCACCCGGATTCGAATCACGCAGACCGTCGTTGGCTGTCACGTGCACGGCGAGCAGGTCGCCTCCAGAAGCGCGCGTCGCAATCCGCATCCCGCGACGGATCAGCGTTTCACCTTCGGGTCCTCCCGTCAGGGCAACGACCACCCGTTCGCGCGTCTCCCACGTGTCGGCAATTCCGTGTTCCTGTCGGTAGCGCTGCAATGAGCTATCGACCTCGTCGGCCAACCACAGCAACGCCAATTCCCGCAGCGCCGTGAGATTGCCGAGGCGGAAGTAGTTCGAGAGCGCCGCATCGATGCGTGCCGATGGGTACACAAGTCCGTCGGTAAGTCTGTCCCGAAGGGACTGCGGCGCAAGGTCCACGACCTCGATTTGGTCGGCGCCCCGCAGCACAACGTCTGGAATGGTTTCGTGCTGTGTTATTCCAGTAATCTGTTCAACCACGTCGTTCAACGATTCGATGTGTTGAATGTTGACGGTGGAAATCACGTCGATACCGGCATCGAGCAGCGCATTGACGTCGTGCCAGCGTTTCTCGTTGGTCAGGCCGGGTGCGTTCGTGTGCGCCAGCTCGTCAACCAGCGCCACATCGGGTCGTCGGTGCAGAACGGCGGCCAGGTCGAGGTCGGTCAGTGTGATGCCCCGATGCTCGACGGATGCGCGCGGCACTACTTCCAAGCCCTCGACCATCGCGGCGGTGGCCGCACGTTCGTGCGTCTCGACGATCGCAATGACCACGTCTTTGCCTGAGGCGCTGAGCCGCTTGCCTTCCTCGAGCATCGCGTATGTCTTACCGACGCCTGGAGCCGCGCCGAGCAAAACACGAAGCTGCCCTCTGGCCATGTTGTCGCCTTATCAGTTTCCCGCCGGGTCGAGATCGGACAATGCGATGTTCAGTTCGAGAACATTCACTGCCGGCTCGCCGAGAAACCCAAGATCCCGACCCTGAATGCTATTCTCGACCATCCGCCTGACTCGCTCTTCCGAGAGCCCCCGTTTTGCAGCGACTCTGTGCACCTGCAGCAGCGCGTAAGACGGACTGATCTGCGGATCCAGCCCGGATCCGGATGCGGTGAGCGCATCGGCCGGGATTGATCCGCGCCGCACGCCATCCAGCTTTTCGATGGCCGCCGCCCGATATGCGATCGCGGAGGCGAGGGCGGGGTTTGTTGTGCTGAGGTTGCTTCCGCCCGAGGATCGCGCGTCATAGCCGGCAACTGACGGTCGCGGTTGGAACCACCGAGCAAGAGCGTTTCCTTGTGGCGTGCTGAACGATTGGCCGATCAGAGTCGAACCGACGATTTTCCCGTGAGACGACACGAGGCTGCCATTGGCTTGATTCGGCATCGTGACCTGTGCGATACCGGTTATCGCCAGCGGGTAGACGATACCGAGTGCAGCTGTCAGCACCAGCATGGCGCGAAGCGCCACCCAGTAGTGTCGTCCGGAGCCGCGAAATGAATTGTGCATGATGAGCGCCCTTGTGCGTATGTCAGTAGATCAGAACCCGGGAATGAGCGCGACAACGAGATCGATCAGTTTGATTCCGATGAATGGTGCGATGATGCCGCCGAGCCCATAAATGAGCAGATTGCGGCCGAGCAGAGCGGATGCGCCCCCCGGTCGGTAGTGCACGCCGCGGAGGGCAAGCGGGATCAAGATGACGATGATGATCGCGTTGAAGATGACCGCAGACAGGATGGCAGACGCAGGCGAGTGAAGTTGCATGATGTTCAGCGTCTGAAGGCCAGGGAATGCGCCGACGAAGATCGCAGGAATGATCGCAAAATACTTTGCGACGTCGTTGGCGATGGAGAACGTCGTCAGGGCTCCGCGTGTAATGAGAAGTTGCTTGCCGATCCTGACGATGTCGATGAGTTTTGTCGGATCGGAGTCGAGATCGACCATATTGCCTGCCTCTTTCGCCGCTGACGTGCCTGTGTTCATCGCGACACCCACGTCTGCCTGCGCGAGCGCGGGAGCATCATTGGTTCCATCGCCGGTCATCGCCACCAGGTTGCCGCCTGCTTGCTCGCGGCGGATCAGTGCAAGCTTGTCTTCCGGAGTCGCCTCGGCCAGAAAGTCATCGACACCCGCCTCTGCGGCGATCGCTGCGGCCGTGAGCGGATTGTCACCGGTCACCATGACCGTTCGAATGCCCATCGACCGCA
>Ga0164241_10004513_pt1 | contig 13434 bp, 15 predicted proteins | sample OricomyardsoilBY_FD_108780 | JGI IMG/M metagenome (GOLD analysis project Ga0164241, IMG submission 108780) | Backyard soil microbial communities from Emeryville, California, USA - Original compost - Back yard soil (BY) | ecosystem: Environmental > Terrestrial > Soil > Unclassified | place: USA...
GAAGGCGCCGCTGCCGGGTGTGCTCGCGCACCAGTACTTCGGGCACGCCGACGGCTCGATGCTTGTCCTCTATTCGTGGCTGCGCGTCGAGGCCGGGCTCGCGCCCGACGTTGCGTTCGAGGAGGCGGTGAAGCGCTCCACCGGCGTGCGCCGCGCTGACGTCCGAGACCTACTGCCCACGCACGCCGTGGCCTGACCCGAGGAGAACGAGATGGAGGACTTCACCAGCGTTGCGACGTGGCTTCAGGCAACCGGGCCCTACGGGCTCGTGGCCGTCTTGGCGTGGGCGTTCTGGAAGGTGAACGAGAAGAAGGACGCCCAGCTCCGCGAGCTGTTCGACAAGGTGGCCGAGATGGGCCGCGCACAAACGGAGGCCGTGACCAAGGTCGAGGCCGCGCTCGTCGCGCTGAAGGAGGCCATCGAGGACATGCACGACAAGGCCGCGTGAGGACCGTGCGCGGAGTTCTCGCGAGGTAACGCGGGCTTCCGCGCGCCGGTCGATTTCTCGCTTCTTCGCCTTGGAAGGTCGCCAGAAGGAAGCCTGTATGTCGTCGCGAACGGGGCGCACCGCACGAACCACCCCGACGGAGACGACGACATGAAGGTGAGCGAGCTGATCGAGCTGTTGGAGGAGCAGGACCCGGACGCCGAGGTGCTCGTGATGTCCCAGCCCAACTGGCCGTTCGAGCTGAGCCTCGCAGGCGTGACGACGCGCGAAGAGATGCTCCGCGCCGATCGCGACGAGGACGGCGATGGCGACGACGACGAGGAGCCCCGCCTCGAGCGCGGCACGGCCAAGAGCGACGTCTTCCTCGTCGAGGGAGAGCAGCTCCGCTACGGCTCGAAGACGGCGTGGAGCGTCGCCATGCGTTGAGCGCGAGCGCGGTTCCCAGCGAGGTGGATTCTTCACGGAATGACCTTGCTGGGGGCGCGAACGGAAGCCTGTATGGCGAAGCGATCAACGCGGAGGACGACGATGCAGACCACGAACAAGAAGCGCCCCAACAAGAAGGAGCCGACGGTCGACGAGCTGCTCGCCGCCATCGCGAAGGCGACGCTCCACATCGACACGCTCGAGACACGCAAGAGCGACTCGCTCGACTTCCACGACGTCGCGGTCTGGTCGGTGAAGGCCGCGCTTGAGGCCGCGTACAGCGCGGGGCTCGCCGCCGCCAAGGAGGAGCGATGACGACGCTCGGCACCACGACGACCTACGACGGCACCGAGCACGCTTATCTGCGGGGCCACGAGGTGCGCATCGTCGCGGTGCTGAAGAACGCCCTGCGTGCCGACTACGACCCGGACCGGGAGGGGCAGTATATCCGCGACGAGGAAGACCTCGAGCGCGCGGGCGGCGTGACCGCCGACGACCGCGTCGAGGTGCAACCATGGCTCGCTGCGGAGGGACGCTTCAGCTTCGTGTCGAGCGACCCGCGCGCCATCGACCTCGCGTGCTTCGCGAGCCTGAAGCGCTGACGACCTGAGCGACGACGCGCTCCATCACGGAGCGCAAGCCCACCACGCGAGCCAAGGGCGCGCGCGTGAAGGGCGACGTGTACCCAGCGCCCGACGAGGAGAGCAGTCATGAGCACGAAGACCAAGACCACGAAGGCGAAGTCCAAGAAGGAGAACCTCGCAGCCCTCGGGCTGCCGGCGCTGTGGGAGCGCTTCAAGAAGGCGACGGGGGAGACCACCAAGAGCCCGAACAAGAAGTTCCTCATCCGGCGCATCGAGGAGGCGTTGGCCGCGCGCGCCGTCGAGCCGGCGCCCGCCGAGGAGCCGCTGCGCCCGCCGCGCACCAGCGCGCGCGCGACGCCGGTGCCTGAGCCCGAGACGACGCTCGCCGAGAGCCCGCCGCCGAAGCCGCGCGGTCGGTTCGCGGCGATGACGATCGAGGATCTGCAGACGAAGTACCTTGAGGTCGTGCGGCGTGCGACGGGCAGCGATGACCGCCGCTACCTCATCTGGAAGATCCGCGAGGCCGAGAAGGGCCGCATCAACGTCGGGCCTCGCAAGACGCGGGCGCGCGATGGTGAGCCGCTCGATGTGAAGATCCTGCCGCTGCGGCTCGAGGCCGACGTCGCCGACAAGATGGACGAGGCCTGGCGCGCGAAGGGCATCAAGAACCGCATGGAGTTCTTCCGGGGGGCCATCGGCCACTACCTCGCGCATCTCGGCGCGCGCGACGCAGCCGCGCTCTTCACGAACGCGGGCGCCACGGGCGCGTGAACGCGGCGGAATCGGAGGGGCGTCGGCAGGCCTACAACCGCCTCCGACGCCCCATCTGCGTGGAACCTCGGGCTATTCCAAACGCCTGAAAACACATGCGACATCAACGCATTCGACCTTGCTAGGGGCGCGAACGGAAGCCTGTATGTCCTCACGCGACGGGCATGGGGCTCGACGCGAACGCGAGGACGATGACGATGAGGATCAAGAGCACCACCGCCTTCCGCGCCTACGCCGACACGCGCGCCAAGAGCGCCACCGAGCAGGCCGCCGCGACGGCGAGCTTCATGGTGAAGTCGGTGAACAAGGACGGCTCGATCAGCCGCATGGCGCCCACCAGGAACGCCTGGAGGTACGACGCATTCGCCACCGCCGAGGACGCGGAGAAGCGCCGCGCCCAGCTTGAGGCGATGAACCCCGGCTCGCGCTACGCGGTGGTCGCGCTCTGACGCGCGCCACGGGCGCCGACGTTGTCTCACGTGGCCGTGTCACGCAGCCCGGCGTTGTCCCCCCGCGCGAAGGGCTACGCGCGCGCCCGAGCGACACGTAGACGCGGCCCAATCGTCGTGTAGGCAGCCGACCTCCAAGTGCCCGAAAGAACATCAAGAATCGACATCCGCCGGCCTTGCTATAGGTCGAAACGGAAGCCTGTATGTCCTCACGCGACGGGCACTTCGCACGACGCGCCACGGAGGACGACGATGAGCACGACGACGAAGAACACGCTGGCGACGAAGACGGTGAGCCAGGGCGAGAGCCGCTACGGGACGCCCGAGCCGCAGATCGCGCTCTGCTTCCCGAAGGGAACCAGCCACCGCGTCGTGAAGGCCGCGCTGCACAAGCTCGCCGCCGAGATCGAGTTGGCGACGCCCGCAAGCGAGCGCTGGTGCGTGAACACCGAGGACTACAACGAGAGCGGGCGCGTGTACCTCGAGCTCGCCGAGGCGACGCCCGACGAGGCCGCGCGCGGGATGGCGATCATCACGAAGCTGGCAGGGTGAGCGGCGGCGGCTTCAGGGCGGGCTCAGGTCCGATCGCGCAGGCGGTAGCCGACGCCCGGCTCCGTGACGAGGAGCTTCGGGCGAGAAGGGTTTGCTTCCACCTTCTTGCGCAGCTCGGCCATGTGCACGCGAACGTAGTGCGTCTGCGCGGCATAGGCCGGACCCCACACCTCCTTCAGAATCTGGCGATGAGTGAGCACCTTGCCGGCATGCTGAGCGAACAGCACGAGGAGCTTGTACTCGATGGGCGTGAGCCGAAGCTCCTGTTCTCCCCGGAACACCTCGCGGCGTACGAGGTCGATCTTGATGTCGCCAAACTCGTAGGACTGCACCTCGGCGCCGCCACGTGATGACTCGGCGTGGCGAAGCGCGACGCGCATGCGCGCGAGGAGCTCGTTCACGCCGAACGGCTTCGTGAGGTAGTCGTCGGCTCCCGCGTCGAGCGCCGCCACCTTGTCGTCCTCCCGTCCGCGCGCCGAGAGCACGATCACCGGCACGCGGCTCCACTCCCTGAGTTGCCGAGTGAGGTCAATACCGTCGCCATCCGGGAGGCCGAGATCCAAGAGGACGAGATCGGGGTTGTGACTCGTCAAGAGCTGCATGCCCTCGGACGCGCGCTCGGCCTCGAGCAACCTGTGGCCACGCGATGTCAGCGTCGCGCGGATGAACTTGCGCATCTCTGGCTCGTCCTCGACGACCAGCACCAGCGGGCCGATGGCCGTCATGAGCCAGCTCCTTCTGTGGGACTCGAGGGCACCCCTTCGGTCTTCGGCATCACGATGCGAAAGACCGCGCCTCCAGAGGCGCGGCTCTCGGCTGAGATCGTTCCGCCGTGCGCGTCGACGATAGCTTTGCAGATCGGCAGCCCGAGCCCGGCCCCCGACACGCCCACGTGCGGCCCGCGGAAGAACTTGTCGAACACCTTCGTCTCGGCCCCGGGGGGGATGCCAGACCCGTGATCGATGACCTCGGTCGTAACGAGTTGTCCTTCAGCACGTGCCCGCACTTCGATAGGCGTATCCGGCGGCGTGTACTTGTCGGCGTTCTCGAGGAGGTTCACGAAGAGCTGCTCGAAGAGAACGGGATCGACAAACATCAGCGGGACGTCTTCGCTGATGTCGACGGTCACTGCTCTTCGCTCGAGCCGATCCTCCAGGCGTGTCAGCGCGGAGCTCAGGATCTCGTCGAGCGGCACCCAGTCCCGCTTCAGCAGAATGCCGCCAGATTCGAGGCGCGTCATGTCGAGTAGGTTGCCGACGAGCCGCTCCAACCGCGACGCCTCGCCGACGATCGACTCGACGAGCTCGGCGCGCGTCCCCGGCGGGAGGTCTTCGTCGCGCACCGCCGTCGCAGCGCCGGTAATCGTCGCGAGAGGCGTACGCAGATCGTGCGACACTGCAGAGAGGAGCGAGGCGCGCATCTCCTCGGTCTGCGCCCGAAGGGTGGCAACCTTCGCCTCCTCCGAGAGCCGCACTCGTTCGAGCGCTGCGGCCGTCTGCTTGCAGAACAGCTCGAGGAAGGCGCGCTGGTCGGTCCGGAACGGGAACTCGCCCTCGGGGACTAGCGCCAAGACGCCGAGCCGGGACTGACCGATGCGGAGGGGCGCGCAGAGGACGCGAGAGCCGTGGAGCGTCTCGGTGCCAAGCCCCGCGAGCTGGTCGTGCTCGTGACTCCACTTGGCGACGCCGAGGTCCTTGGGGTCGCCCTTCCAATCATGCGGCGAGGAGCTGAGGGTACGAATGCCTCCGGCCCCATCGAACGAGAGCAGCGCGACTCGTGCTGCAAAGATCTCCCCGGCGTGATTCGCGGCGACGCGTGCGACGTCGTCGCTCGTGTCCGCTGAGGTGAGGTCACGGGTCAGGGCATAGAGGACGGCCGTGCGCTCCTCCCGTCCCAGCGCGTCCTGCTCTTGACGCCGGAGGCGGCCCACCAGCTCGCTGATTGCGATGCCGACGCCGAACATCATGGCGAACGTCAGAAAGTAGTTGCGGTCCTCGACGGTGAACGTGTGGAACGGCGGTACGAAGAAGAAGTCGTAGGCCGCGACGCTCAGGGCTGCTGACAACAGCGCAGGGCCCCGACCGAACCAGGCAGCTGCGATCATCACGGCCAGCAGGAAGAGCATCTCCAGGTCGGGCAATTGAAGGGTTGCCCGCAGCAGCGCGGCGATGCCCAGCGAAGCGAGCACCAGGACGACGCTTCCGACGTAATGGCGTAGCGGGGCGTGGGCCGAGTTGCCGGCGGGTGATCGCGTCGGCGCGTCGGCCGGCTCGTCGCCGCTGATGACGTGAACGTCGATGTCGCCGCTGCCGCGGACGACGTCGTCGAGGAGCGAGCCGCGAACTCGGTCCCGGAAGCGGGAGTGCGTCGGCTTGCCAATGACGATGCGGGTGACGTTGTGCTTGCGAGCGTAGTGAAGGATGGCATCGGGGATGCTCGTCCCGGTGAGCCGAGTGACGGTTGCGCCGAGACTCTCCGCGACCCGCAGATGAACCTCGAGGCGCTCGCGGTCCGCCTCGCTCATCGTGCCGACTCTCAGAGGCTCGACGTACGCGGCGACCCACGGGCACCGCAGCCCTGCGGCCATCCGTGCGGCCGCGCGGATGAGCCTGCCCGAGCTCGGCGCGGGCCCCACGCAGACGAGGATCCGCTCGCCCGCCGGCCAGGTGGCGGCCACGCCTTCTTGCTCGCGAAACTCGCGGACGTCTTCGTCGACGTGCTGGGCCGTGCGCCGCAGCGCGAGCTCTCGAAGCGAGAGCAGGTTCCCGCGTTGGAAAAAGTGGTCCGCGGCGCGCCGCGCTTGCTCCGGCAGGTAGACCTTGCCCTCCTTCAAGCGCTGAAGGAGCTCCTCGGGGGCGATGTCCACCAGCTCGATCGCGTCCGCCTGGTCGATCACCGAGTCGGGGACCGTCTCGCGGACCTGGACGCGAGTGATCTGCGCGATGACGTCGTTCAGGCTCTCGATGTGCTGAACGTTCATCGTTGTGAACACGTCGATGCCGGCCGCGAGCAGCTCCTCGATGTCCTGCCAGCGCTTCGGGTGCCGCGAGCCGGGCGCGTTGGTATGCGCCAGCTCGTCAACGAGCAGCAGCTTGGGCTTCCGTGCGAGCGCCGCGTCGAGGTCGAACTCCTCCAGCACGCGCCCTCGGTACTCGACCTTGCGTCGCGGCAAGAGCTCGAGCCCGAGGACGAGCGACGCTGTCTCGTGCCTTCGATGCGTCTCGACCAGACCGACGACCACGTCGAGCTTCTGGTCCGTCACGAGGTCCCGGGCCACCTGCAGCATGCGGTACGTCTTGCCGACGCCCGGCGCGAAGCCGAAGAAGATCTTGAGCTTCCCCCTGCGCTTTCGCGCTTCCTCCTCCTGTACTCGCCGGAGCAGCGCGTCCGGGTCCGGTCTGTCGCCTGGGTCACTCATCCGTGAAAGTCCTGTGCGTTCGTATAGTTAGGCGCCGCCTCTGGCCAGGTCGTCAAGCGCTAGATTCAACCGGAGGAGGTTCACCCTCGGCTCGCCGAGCAGACCCAGGCTGCGTCCTTCTACGTGCGCCTCGACCAGCGCACGAACCCGCTCTTCCGAGAGGCCCCGCGCCCGGGCGACGCGGCCGACCTGGAAGAGCGCCGCAGCCGGTGAGATGTGGGGATCGAGCCCACTGCCAGAGGCCGTCACCAAGTCGACCGGCACGGACTCCGCGGCGTGTTCCGGATGCGCAGCCCGAAGCGCCGCGACGCGGTCTCCCACCGAGGCGATGAGCGCGGGGTTCGACGGTCCGAGGTTCGAGCCGGTCGAGACGCGCGCGTCGTAAGGCGCAGGACTGGTGGCTGACGGGCGACCCCAGAAGTAGCGAGCGTCGTCGAAGCTCTGGCCGATCAGGGCGGACCCCACGACTTGCCCGCCACGTTCGAGCAGGCTGCCGTTCGCCTGCTCCGGAAATGCTACCTGCGCCACCCCAGTGACCGCGAGCGGATAGGCGATGCCCGTCACCAGCGTGAAGACGCCGAGGAGGACCGCTGCCGGACGAAGAATGCTGATCATGGTCATCACCTTTCAGCTCACCCCGATCGCCGTCAGCGCGACGTCGATGAGCTTGATGCACGGGAACGGGAGCAGAACGCCGCCGAGGCCGTAGACGAGGATGTTTCTGCGGAGGAGCGCGGGCGCGGGCGCGGGTCGATATTGGATTCCCCGAAGCGCCAGCGGGATCAGCGCGATGATGATGAGCGCGTTGAAGATCACGGCGCTCAGGACCGCCGTCGTCGGCGAGTGCAGCCCCATGACGTTCAGCGCGCCAAGCGCCGGATAGGTCGCGACGAAGGCCGCGGGGATGATGGCGAAGTACTTGGCGAGGTCGTTGGCGATGCTGAACGTCGTCAGCGAGCCGCGGGTCATGAGCATCTGTTTGCCGATCTCGACGATGGACAGGAGCTTGGTCGGGTTCGAGTCGAGGTCGACCATGTTCCCGGCCTCCTTCGCGGCCTGCGTCCCGGTGTTCATGGCCACGGCGACGTCCGCCTGCGCGAGCGCCGGCGCGTCGTTCGTGCCATCGCCCGTCATCGCCACGAGGTGACCCTTCTGCTGGTAATCGCGGATCATCGAGAGCTTCGCCTCGGGAGTCGCCTCCGCGAGGAAGTCGTCAACGCCCGCCTCGGCGGCGATGGCCGCGGCGGTGAGCGGGTTGTCACCCGTGATCATCACGGTCTTGATGCCAATGCGGCGCATCTCCGCGAAGCGCTCTCGGATGCCGCCCTTGACGATGTCCTTGAGCTGGACGACCCCGAGCACCCGCGCGCCGTCGGCGACTACCAGCGGCGTCGCGCCCTGCTTCGCGACCTCTTCGACCATCGCCCGAACCTGGGGCGGGAACGTCCCTCGGTTCTCCTCGACGAACCGCACGATGGCGTCGGTCGCCCCCTTCCGGATCTGCCTCCCGTTCAGGTCGACGCCGCTCATCCGGGTCTGCGCGGTGAACGGAACGAAGGTCGCGCCCAGCGCCTCGATGTCACGTCCTCGCAGGCCGTGCTTCTCCTTCGCCAGGACGACGATCGAACGCCCCTCCGGCGTCTCATCCGCGAGCGATGAGAGCTGCGCAGCGTCGGCGAGGGCGCTCTCCTTCACACCAGGAGCCGGGAGGAACTCGGTCGCTTGGCGGTTGCCGAGGGTGATGGTGCCGGTCTTGTCGAGGAGCAGGACATCGACATCGCCTGCGGCCTCGACAGCTCGTCCGGAGGTGGCGATCACGTTCGCTTGGATCATGCGGTCCATGCCTGCGATGCCGATGGCCGACAACAGTCCGCCGATGGTGGTCGGGATGAGGCAGACGAGGAGCGCTACGAGGATAGTGAGCGGCACTGCGGTGCCTTGGCCCGAGCTCGTGACCGCGTACTGCGAGAACGGGAGCAGCGTGACCGTCGCGAGGAGGAAGATGATCGTCAGCGCCGCGAGCAGGATGTCGAGCGCGACCTCGTTAGGTGTCTTCTTGCGCTTGGCGCCTTCCACCATCGCGATCATCCGGTCGAGGAACGTCTCGCCGGGGTTGGTGGTCACGCGAACGATGAGCCAATCGGAGAGGACGCGCGTTCCTCCGGTGACCGCGCTTCGGTCGCCGCCGCTCTCGCGGATGACCGGGGCGCTCTCGCCGGTGATCGCGCTCTCGTCGACCGAGGCGACACCTTCGATGATCTCCCCGTCGGCTGGGATGAGCTCCCCAGCAGCGACGAACACCACGTCGTCGATGCGAAGAGACGATGACGCCACATCGTCCAGCGCGTCAGCGCGACGCGCAGGATCCGCCAGATGAACGGTACGCTCGACACCGCGCTTCAGGCGCTTCGCGATGACGTCCTGGCGGGCCTTGCGGAGCGTGTCCGCTTGCGCCTTCCCGCGGCCCTCGGCCATGGCTTCGGCGAAGTTGGCGAAGAGGACCGTGAACCAGAGCCAGAGGGCGACGGCGAGGATGAAGCCCGGATGGGCGTCGCCTTGGCCCGTGGCGGCGGCGTGGATGAACAAGAGCGTCGTGAACGCGCTCCCGATCTCCACGACGAACATGACGGGGTTCTTCACCATGCGTCGCGGGTCGAGCTTCTTGAACGCAAGGGCGATCGCGGGACGCACGATGGACATCTCGAACAGCGGTCTCGGGTGGTGTGCGGTGTGTGACATGGCTTCGTCCTTTTCAGCGGCCCGAGAGCTGGAGGTGCTCGACGATGGGACCGAGCGCGAGCGCCGGGATGAACGTGAGCGCGCCCACGAGGACGATCGTCCCGACGAGCAGCCCGATGAAGAGAGGCGTGTGCGTCGGGAGTGTCCCAGCGCTCTGGGGCACGAGCGTCTTCTTCGCGAGGGAGCCGGCGATCGCGAGCACCGGGACGATGACCCAGTAGCGCCCGATGAGCATGCAGAGGCCGATCGCCGTCGCGTAGAACGTCCCGCTGGCGGTGAGACCGCCGAAGGCCGAACCGTTGTTGTTGGCGCCCGACGAGAACGCGTAGAGGATCTCGCTGAAGCCGTGTGCTCCGGGGTTCGCGAGAGCCTCTTTCGTCTCCGGCACCAGGGACGCGATGGCGCTTCCCACGAGCACCGCTGCGGCCGGGAGGAGGATGACGAGCGACGCCATCTTCATCTCGTAGGCCTCGATCTTCTTGCCGAGGTACTCCGGGGTTCGGCCGACCATGAGCCCGGCGATGAACACGGCGATGATCGCGTACACGAGCATGCCGTAGAGCCCGGAGCCGACGCCGCCGAAGATGATCTCGCCGAGCTGCATCAGCCACATGGGCACGAGACCACCGAGCGGCGTGAAGCTGTCGTGCATGGCGTTGACCGACCCGTTGGAGGCGGCCGTCGTCGCCGTCGCCCATAGAGCGCTGTTCGCGATCCCGAAGCGGACCTCCTTACCCTCCATGTTGCCGCCCGACGAAGCGGTGGACGCGATCTGGTCCACGCCTGCCGAGGTGAAGAGCGGGTTGCCCGCTTGCTCGAACGAGGTCGTGGCGATGAGCAGCGGGATGAAGACCGCGAGCATCGCGATGAACACCGCCCAGCCCTGCCGGCGGTCCTTCACCATCGCCCCGAACGTGAAGCAGAGCGCCGCGGGGATGAGCAGGATCGAGATCACCTCGAAGAAGTTCGAGAGCGGCGTCGGGTTCTCGAACGGGTGCGCCGAGTTGACGTTGAAGAAGCCGCCACCGTTGGTGCCGAGCTGCTTGATGGCGATCTGAGACGCCGCAGGGCCGAGAGCGAGAATTTGATCGACGATGCTGCCGCTATCGGCGCTCATCGGGTCGAGCAGCCGTGCGGTCGCCGATCCTGAGAAGGTCTGAACCACGCCCTGCGAGACCAGCAGCAGCGCCAGCACAAACGAGAGCGGCACCAGGACGTACAGCGTCGTGCGAGTCAGATCGACCCAGAAGCTGCCGAGCCCCTCGGTCGTGCGTCGCGTGAACCCCCGGATGAAGGCGACCAACACAGCCATGCCCGTCGCCGCCGAGACGAAGTTCTGCACGGCGATCCCGAGCATCTGTGTGAGGTGGCTCATCGTCGTCTCGCCGCCGTAGGCCTGCCAGTTCGTGTTCGTGGCGAAGCTGACTGCGGCGTTGAACGACACCTCCGGCGACACGTTCGCGAGGCCTGCCGGGTTGAGCGGCAGCGCGGCCTGCGTGCGCTGAAGGAGGTAGAGCACGAGCGCGCCGAGGAGATTGAAGACGAGCACGCTGACCGCGTACTTCTTCCAGGACATCTCCTCGTCGGGGCGGACACCCGCGAGCCGATAGAAGACCCGCTCGAGCGGGCCTAGTACGCGCTGAGCGAGGCGGGCCTCGCCGCTGTACACGCGGGCCATGTACGAGCCGAGGGGCACCGCGAGCGCGAGCAGCGCGATCAGGAAGACCGCAAATTGGAGGACTGCGTTCGCGGTCATGACAGCTTCTCCGGGAAAAGGAGCGCGAAGCCCAGGTAGGCGAGGAGGAGCACGGCCAGCACGCCGCCGACGATGAGGAGCGACGTCATGGCTAGACCCTCTCGCAGAGGCGCACGAAGCCCCAGGTGAGCAGGAAGAACCCGCAGATGATGGTGATGAAGACGATGTCCATGATTCAGCTCCTCAGCGAGACGGTTGGGGTGCGAACCGCGCTGCGAGGTCGCGGCACTCACTGTCGCACTCCGGAAAGCGCTTGATGAAGTCGGCCTGCTGCCGGCAGTACTCGGCCACCTCGGGCCCGCGCGCCTGCGTGCAGGAGGAGCGAAGGGTCTCGCGCGTCCTTTCGTACAGGGCGCGCCGCTCGGGCTCCGGGAGCTCCGAGAGCTCGCGGTCGAGGCGTGTGTGCATGAAGACCGCGAGCAGAGCAGCGGAGAGCAGACCTAGCGCTGCTGCGAGCCACGCCAGGACACGCCGCACGTTTGATGAGAGGGGCTTCATCGTTCGCTCCGTTCAGAACCACGTGGTCGCTCCGATGGTGAGGGTGTCTTGCGACGCGCGGTTCGCGACGAACGGGGTGGCGCCACCGTCTCCAGCGACGTTGCCTCCGAAGTACATGTCGGCACCGGCGTGGTCGTGGCGGTACTCGAGCTGGAACGACACGCGCTCGTGGGGCCGAAAATCGACCGTCGCCGTGCCCGAGCTGACCCACGGCGCCGGCCAGAAGATCGGCGCTGCTCGTCCGGCTGCGTTCTCGGCCACGTGCTCGTAGAAGACGTCGCCACGGACGGCGAAGAAGAGCGGCGCCACAACTCGGAAGCGGGCGTAGAGCGCGCCTGCCGCCCACGCGCTCACGCCGAACTCGTTGGGCTCGAAGCCGCCGTTCGCGTGCGCGCGGAGCGAGAGCCACGGCGTCGCCTGCCAGGTCACATGGGAGTCGAAGAGATGGCGCCAGGCGCGGCCTTCGGGCGCACCCTGGGGGCGCTCGACGCCGCCGAAGTAGAGAAGCGACACGGCGATGTCGGATCGGTCGTACGTGAGCTGGGCCGAGATCGACTTCTCGTCGTTGTTGTCGACGACGGAGTTCCAGCCGTTGTAGCCCGCGAGCGTCACGGCCCACTCGTCGGTGAGCGCGCACGAAGCCCGCACGCCGGTGTGATAGAAGGGCAGCCCGAAGAACAGGTTCGAGCGCGACCAGTTCCAGTTGTCGTGCACCGCGATCGACTCCGGGCCGATCGGTGAGAGAAACAGCCCCGCAGTCACGGTGAGCCCGCCACCGACTCCGAAGCGGTATCCGGCGTACGCCTGTTGGACGTACTTCCAGAGCTCGGCGTCGCTGGCGTTCGCGCCGCTCGCGCCTGGCGCGCTCGGTTCGCTCAGGTAGTACGTCGAAGGCGTGTGGCCGACCTGCAGCGTCAGCCGGCCAACGAGTCCCTGGTAGTCCCACGCGGCATCGAGCGCGACGTTCGAGAGGGTGAAGGTGTTGTGACGATTGTCGAAGCCGCGGAAGTTGGTGATGCCGTTCGACGGGTTGTTGAAGTTCCATTGGTACAACGCCTCCGCGTAGCCGCCGAGGCGGAACGGGCTCGGCGCGGTGTCGGTCGCGGGGATCGCGGGCGCTGTGCCCGTGTCGGCGGTCGCCGGCGTCACCTCGGGGGCGGCGGTGCGGGCGCCTCGCTCGGCTTCGAGCTCACGAACACGCGCGAGGAGGTCATCGAGCTGCGCCTGCGTGGGAGCGTCGGCGGCAACGGAGCTGTCGGGATCGGGCGTCCCACCATCGGGCGCTTGAGCATGCGCCAGGCTGCCCAGCGTCAGGACGCTGGCGGCGAAGACAGCCGGAAGGATGCAAAGGGACGGCGAGCGCATGGGTGACTCCTTGCACCCAGTTCGTACCGCCTCCCCGATCTCGTCGCGGTCAAGCCGGGCCGTCCCGGCATCAAGAAAAGATCAACTTGGCGCTCGCCCGCGAGGCCCAGCGCAAGAGCGAGTGCGCTCGCAGCGTGGTGGCACGTGGGCACCGTTCGTCGCTCGTCGCGAGCCGTCGCCCCGATGATGAACAGGCTCGGCCTCGTCGCAGACGCCGAAGCTGCTAACCAACGGGGCCGATCGTTAACCGCCGGGTACGCAGTTAAACGCCTCTCGGCTTCTCTCTCCCCACGGGACAGGAGAGAGAGCGGGAAAGCTGTCCTGCGTATTCCGACGTGATCCGATCAGCGTTCCGACGGCATTCGATCAGCGTTCCGAAAGTATCCGATCAGGATTCCGGAGCATTCGATCGGCATTTCCGCTCATCC
>Ga0164241_10004514_pt1 | contig 13432 bp, 12 predicted proteins | sample OricomyardsoilBY_FD_108780 | JGI IMG/M metagenome (GOLD analysis project Ga0164241, IMG submission 108780) | Backyard soil microbial communities from Emeryville, California, USA - Original compost - Back yard soil (BY) | ecosystem: Environmental > Terrestrial > Soil > Unclassified | place: USA...
AAGCTGGTCAAGTTCCGCGGCGAGTTCGTCTGGCACAGCCACGAGCACGAGGACGAGCTGTTCTACGTCGTGCGCGGCTCGTTTCGAATGGAGTTGAGAGACCGCACGGTCGAACTCCGCGAAGGCGAGATGTTCGTCGTCCCGCGCGGCGTCGAGCACCGTCCCGTCGCCGATGAGGAAGTGGCCGTCATGCTCTTCGAGCCCGCCGCCACCCTGAACACCGGCAACGCCGGCGGCGACAAGACGGTGGCGCAGCCGGAGTGGATCTAGCCGGCCTCGCGGATGGAACCCGGCCTCCGGGCGGGTTGGATGGGTCCGCGCACTCCATTTTCGGACGCTTTTGACGAGTCGCGCCGACTTTTTCGGCGCGTTTGGCCGCCCCGAGCCGCACACTGCTGCCATGAAAACCAAGGCCGTCCGCGCTTCCGTCCTGTGTCTTCTGCTCTCCGCCACGTTCGTGCCCGCCATCGCCGCCGAGAAGGAAAAGAAATCCAAGTCGCGGGAACGCTCCGGCAGCTACGAGTCCAGCAAGGGAAAATCCGGCACCCTCGACCACACGGCCACGCACGACGGCGACCAGACCGCGCGCCACACCAGCGTGACCAACCAGGATGGGCAGACGGCCACGCGGGACAGCGTGCGCACCACCGACGCCGCCAACGGCACCAGCTCGGCCACCGCCACCTCGACGGGCCCCGGCGGCAAAACCGCCACCCTCGACAGCACATCCCGGAAGAACGCCGACGGATCCGTCAGCACCACGGGCACGCGCACCGGTTTCAACGGCAAGGAGAGCAAGCTGGACGCGACCACCACCAAGACCGCCGATGGCCGCAAGACCACGGGCACCATCACCCACGCCAACGGGAAAACCACCGAGTTCAGCAGTACCGTGCAGCACGCGGACGGCCAGACGACCAAGACCCAGACGGCGACCGGACCCGGCGGCAAGACGGAGGAGCGCATCGTCCTTACAAAGAAGAACGCCGACGGCTCCATCACCCGGCAGATCCAGGTGACGAATCCGGACGGCACGACCTCGACGCGCACCGAAACGGTGAAGGTCGAGCCCGCGAAGCCCTAGCGCGCCTATTCCGCCTTCAGCAGCGCCAGCGGATCCACCTTCGCTGCGCGCCGCGCGGGCAGCAGTCCGCCCAGCACCGCGGCGAGCACGCCGGCCCCGACCGCCACGGCGAGCGCGAGCCAGTCGATGCTCAGCCCGGTCATCATCTTCGCCCCGAGCGCGTAGAGCAGGCCCACCGACAGGGCCAGGCCCAGCAGCGCGCCGGCGACGCCGAGTCGCAGCGCATCGCGCACCAGGTCGCGCCACACCTGGCCCGGCTCGGCGCCGATGGCCAAGCGCACCGCGATTTCGCGCGAGCGGCTCGCGACGAGATAACCAAGCGTACCGAGCACGCCAATCACCGCGAGCAGCGTGGCCAGCACGCTGAAGCCCGCCGTGAGTTTCACCGCGGCGAGGTCGTTGCGCATCCAGCGCTGCACGCGCTCCTCGATCGTGAGCCAGGAGGAGAACATCAGCGCCGGCTCCGCCGCCCCGACCGCCTTGCGCACCTGTTCGCGCACGACCGCGGCGTCGCCTTCCACCCGGATGACGAGGCAGCCCGGCGGCACCTGCAGCTGGCGGTAAGGCACGAAGGACATCGCGGCGGGCTCGTCGCGCACGCCGTTCAGGCGGGCGTCGCTGACCACGCCCACGATCTCGAAATCCTCGGCGTCCGCCGTGAGGCCGAAGCCGTAGCGCCGCCCGATGGGGTCGAGTTCGCCGAACGCCTGCCGCGCAAGGCGCTGGTTGATGATGGCGACCTTGGGCTTGTCCGCGCCGTCCGCCGCCGTGAACCCGCGGCCGCGCAGCAGCGTCATGCCCATCGCCGCGAAATAACCGTCGTCGATGTACTCGTGCTGCAGGCTGCTGTTCTGCGTCATGAGCACATCCGTCCCGCGGAAATAAACCCCGCTCGCCGAGCGGCTGCGGCTCAGCGCGCCGCTGGCGGCGAAACCGACCGACCGCACCTGCGGCAGCTTGAGCGCCGCCTCGCGCAGCCGCGTGGTGACGGCCTCATCCTGTTCCTGGGCAAAGCCCGCGCCGCGCAGGTCGAAGAACGTCGAGATCACGCTGGTGCGCGCGTAGCCGAGGTCGGCTGAAACCGCGCGTTGGAAATCCCGCGCCAGCGAGGCGGCGACCGCCACCATCAGCACCGAGACCGCCAGCTGCACCACGATGAGCGCCCGGCCCACCCGCAGCGTGCCGCGACCGCCGGTCGCGCGCTGCTGCAGGATGGTTTGCGGCGAGAGCCGCGCGCCCAGCCACGCCGGCACCGCACCGAGCACGACACCCAACAGCACCGCGAGTCCCGCGACGCCGAGCAAAAGAACCGGATCGAGCCCGGGCAGCGGCACACCCGGCGCCAGCCAGGCACCGAGCACCGTGGTCAGCCACGCGCCCACCAGCAGGCCGGCGAGCGCCCCGCCGGCGGAAAGGAGCACGCCCTCGAGCAGGACCGCGCGCGCGAGGCGCCAGCGGCCCGCGCCCAGCGCCAGCCGGACGCCGAGTTCGCGACTGCGGCCGAGGATGCGCAGCAGGAGCAGCGTGGAGGTGTTGGCCGCGGTGACGCACAGCATCGCCACGACCAGGAGAATCAAGGTGAGCGCGGCGCCGCGGAAGCCGTTGCGCGTCGAGGAGAATCCCTGCGGGCTCGCCTCAAGCAGCGGACGCTGGCGGCCGATCTGTTCGCGCTCCCGCGCATCGTCGACCTCGCCCATCAACCGTTGCTGCTGCGGCTGCCAGGCGGCGTCCAGGGCCGCCTGCGCGGCGCCCGGCGCGCCGGCGACGCGCACCATCACGTTGAGCCACGACACGCGGTCGTCGCGCACCCAATCCTTCAGTTCCGGACCGTCGCCGTTGGCGATGATCGACGCCGACGGGCGCACGCGCAGCGCGGCATGCAGGCCCTTGGGCAGCCAGATTTCCGGGGCGCTGCCGAGCGACAGGCCGTTGAAATCCCGCGGGGTGACCCCGACGATGGTCACCTCGTGGTCGTTGAGGCGCACGGTGCGGCCGATGGCCGCGGGATCGCCGCCGAGTTTCTGCTGCCACCAGGACCAGGATGCGACCGCGACGAAGCGCGGGCGATCCAGCTCGTCGTCCGCCGCCTCGAGCAGGCGGCCGTGGGCGGGCGTCAGCTGCAGCCCGCGGAAAAATCCGCCCGACACCAGTTGCGCGCTGACGGGCTCGGCCGAACCCTCGCCCTGCCGGAGCGCCAGCTGCGTGTTGGTGGCGTAGGCGATCACCCGGCCGGCCAAAGCCGGATCGGCCTCGAGGCGCTGGACGGTGCCGGCGCCCAGGCGGTACGGGCGGTGTTCCTCGGCCGTGTTGTAGGCGAGGTAAAGTTGTTCGGGATGCGGCAGCGGCAGCGGCAGCCAGAGCATGCCGCGCACGAAGGTGAAGATCGCGATCGTGACCCCGAGCCCGAGCGCGAGGATGGAAACCAGGCTGGCGGCAAACGCCGGGCGGCGCACCAGGCTGCGCGCGGCGATGCGGATGTCCTGGCCGAGCGATTCGATGCCCGGCCAGCCGAGCGCCTCCTCGGTTTCCTCGCGCGTCGACAGCACGTTGCCGAAGGCGAGGTGCGCGCGGCGGCGGGCCTCGGTGCGATCGAGGCCCTGGCGGACGCCCTCCTCGGTCAGCAGCTCGACGTGCGTGCGCATTTCCTCCTCGAGCCGGCGCAGGCGCGCGCCGCGGCCAAAGAGATTGCGGAATTTTTCGGACAGGCGGCTCATGGGGCGTCGGTGGCGAGGACCGCGTTGACGAGTGCGGCGACGCGCTGCCAGTTGGCGACTTCGTCCTTGAGCTGTTTGCGGCCGGCGGCCGTGAGCGAGTAGAAGCGCGCGCGGCGGTTGTTCTCGCTCGTGCCCCACTCCGACGCGATCCAGCCCTGCTCCTCGAGGCGCACCAGCGCCGGGTAGATCGTGCCCTGGTTGAGCATCACCGTGTCGCCCGACACCTGCTCGATGCGGCGCGCGATCCCGAAGCCATGCTGCGGCCCGAGGCCCGCGAGGGTTTTCAGGACCAGCAGGTCCAGCGTGCCCTGCAGGAGGTCGGTGCGGTCGGAGTTGCTCATGTAGATTTCCAACAGGAGCCCCTGTTGAAAGTCAACAGGAGATGCCGTGCGGCATTTGATGATGCTGGTGGAACCTGACCTCCGGGCAGGTTTGGTTCGTCTTCCGCCCCGAAAGCCCGCCCGGAGGTCGGGCTCCGCCACGTCTGCCGGGGGCGGCGGTTACCGCGGGCGGTGAATTATCGCCGGGTTTTTCCCGGGGCGGGCCGAAACCGGACGCGGGGGTTCCCGTCTCGGGCCATAACCATGAAACATGATCCCTATTTCAAATACCTGGCCGCCTTCATTCTCGCCGGGGTGATCCTGGCTTTCGTCGATCCGACTCCGACCGTCGCCCAGCTGGAGCCTAGTCACCGCGTCGCGGCCAACGCCGTGCCTGCGCAGCCCGCCCGGAGCTGACCCGCCGGAGGGCGCGCGTTCCGCCGTTGCGCCACGCCGGGGAACCGCCCATTCCGGAGGGAATGGAAAAACCCGCCGCGACTTCGCCCTCCGCCTGGCGCTGGATTCCGTCGCTCTATTTCGCGCAGGGCCTGCCATATGTCGCGGTGATGACGCTGTCGGTGGTGATGTACAAGAACCTCGGGGTCTCGAACGACGACATCGCGTTCTACACGAGCTGGCTCTACCTGCCGTGGGTCATCAAGCCGCTGTGGTCGCCGCTGGTGGACCTGTTCGGCACCAAGCGCGCGTGGATCCTCGCGTTGCAGTTCGTCGTCGGCGCGGCCTTCGCGCTCGTGGCGCTGACGCTGCCCGCCTCCGATTTCTTCCGCTACTCGCTCGCCGTGCTCTGGCTGCTCGCCTTCAGCTCGGCGACGCATGACATCGCGGCGGACGGCTTCTACCTGCTCGGGCTGCCCGGGCACCAGCAGGCGTCGTTCGTCGGCGTGCGCAGCACCTGCTTCCGGCTGGCGATGATCGCCGGCCAGGGCGGGCTCGTTTATCTGGCGGGACATCTCGAGAAAACCACGGGCGATATTCCCCGCGCGTGGATGATCGTGTTCGGCGCGCTGGCCGCCGTCTTCGCCGTGGCCGCCGCGTACCATGGGTTCGTGTTGCCGCGGCCGGACGCGGACCGGCCGGTGCCGAGCCGCGGCAATCCGTTCGCGGAATTCCTCGCGGTGTTCGCGGATTTTTTCCGCAAGCCCGGCATCGGCGCGACGCTGGCTTTCCTGCTCCTCTATCGCTTTGCGGAATCGCAGGCGTTGAAGCTGGTCATTCCCTTTCTCCGCGACGATCGCGCGCGCGGCGGCCTGGGCGTTTCCACCGAGGACGTCGGCATCGTGTACGGCACCGTGGGCATCGTGGCGCTGCTGCTCGGCGGCCTGCTGGGCGGCTGGGCGATTTCGCGCGCCGGCCTGAAGCGGATGCTGTGGCCGATGATCACGGCGATGAATCTGCCCAACCTGATCTTCGTCGCGTTCGCCTACACGCAACCCTCCAGCCTGTGGGTCGTCGGCGCCGGGCTGGCCGTCGAGCAATTCGGCTACGGCTTCGGGTTTGCGGCCTACCTGCTCTACATGATCCAGGTCGCGGAAGGCGCGAGCAAGACGGCGCACTACGCGATCTGCACCGGCTTCATGGCGCTCGGCATGATGCTGCCCGGGCTGAAGGCCGGCTGGATCCAGGAGCGCCTCGGCTACGAGCATTTCTTCCTGTGGGTGATGGCGTGCACGATCCCGTCGTTCGCCGCCGCGGCGCTGGTGAAGATCGATCCGGCGTTTGGGAAGAAGGCGTAGCGGTCGCGCCTTACTTCTTCCCGCCCTGCACCGCCTCGAACAGCTTCCGCCACTGGAACGCCGGGCCCGGGTCCACTTTGTTTTCCTGCACGTGGAAATGGCCGAGCACGCCGCGGTAGCCGGCGTATTTGCCCTGCGACAGCGCCTGCGGAATCAGGCGTCCGTCGCGGCCGTGCGGATAGTTGGCGGTCATTTTCGGAAACACCCGGGTGAGCGTCGCCGTGAGCTTGGCCAGCGCGGCGTATTGCTCCGGCGTGAAATCGTACTGCACGAGCGCCTTGCCTTGCAGCGAACCGCGCACGAGGTCGGGACGCGCCGGACGCGCGACGAAGTTGGGCGTGCGGATGCCCGTCTCCTTGATGCGTGCCGGCACCTGCATCACGGTGCGCCCGGTGGCGTCGCGCCGGTACCAGTCGGCGAGGATCTCGCGCTCCTTTCCTTTCTCCGGATAAGCCCCGAGGTTGGCGATCGCGATGCCGATGCTGCGGTCGTTGGCGATCGTGGCGTGCGCGGCGCGTTCGCGCAGGTCGAGCGTCTGGTAGATCGTGCCGTCGACATCGAGGAGGAAGTGCACGCTGAGTTTCCGTTCCTGCAGGATGTTGAAGCAAATGCGGCTGAGCCCGCAGCCGTCGTAATGCAGCACGAACTGGTCGACCACGCGCTGGAGCGCGATGAGGTCGCGGCGCTCCGGCGGCCCGGCCAGCGGCGCGCGCGGCGGACTGCTGCTGACCTTGTGGCCGTCGTAGCCGCCGCGCTCCAGCCAGGTCACCACGCGCGTGCCGGTGGCAAAGCGCCGGCCGGCCACGATGATTTCGTCGCCACGGCCGGAGGCGGCCTGGATCGGCGGATCGGAGACGACGGGACGCGGCGCCGGCTTGGGCGCCTTCGGCGCGCTGGAGCAACCCGCCAGCCCCAGCGCCAGCGCGGTCGCACAGAACAGGCTCGCGAACCGCATGCTACCGGCCCGGGACACGGGCAAATCCCTGGCGCCGCAGCGCGCGGTGCAATTCACGGACGTGCGCGTGGTCGCGCGTTTCCACCGTGCACATCACGTTTACCGCGGAAACATCCGGCCCGCTGAACGCGCGGTCGTGCCCGATGTCCTTCACGCTCGCGCCGCAGCCGGCGATGACCTTCGCCAGTTCCGACAACCCGCCGGGGCGGTCGCTGATCGTCACCGTGAAGCGCGCCATGCGGCCGTCGTGGACGAGGCCCTTTTCAATCACGCGGCTGAGGACGGACGGATCGATGTTCCCGCCACACACCGTGAGCACGACCTTCTTGCCGCGCAGTTCGGGCAGCAGGCCGGCCATCAACGCCGCGAGCGGCGCGGCGGCCGCGCCCTCGACGACGATCTTTTCCATCTCGACCATCCGCAGGATGGCGAGGGCGATCCAGTCCTCACTCACGCGCACGACGCGGTCGAGGCGGGGGCGGGCGAGTTCGAAGGCGTTGCCGCCGACTTTCAGCACGGCGAGACCGTCGGCCAGCGTGGCGCGGCGCGGGATCGTGACCGGGCGCTTCGCCTTGAGCGCGGCGGTGAAACTGGCGGTGGCTACCGACTCGACGCCGATGAGCTTGAGGCGCGGGCGCAGCGCCTTCGCGGCGACGGCGAGACCGGCGATGAGGCCGGCGCCGCCGATGGGCGCCACGATCGCGTCGGCGTCCTTCACCTGCTCGAGAATTTCCAGGGCCATCGTGCCCTGCCCGGCGATGATGGCGGGATCGTCGAAGCCGTGGATGTACGTCAACCCTTGTTCCGCCACGAGCCGGTTGGCTTCGGCACGTGCTTCGGTGAAATCGCGCCCGTGGATCATCACGCGGGCGCCGAGTTTCTGGCACGTCGTGATTTTGATCAGCGGCGCGTAGTCCGGCATGACGACCGTCACGGGAATGCCGAGCAGCTGCCCGTGGTAGGCGAGGCCGAGCGCGTGGTTGCCGGCGGACGCGGCGATCACGCCCCGCTGCTGCTGCTTTTTCGGCAGGCCGAGCAGCGCGTTGCGCGCGCCGCGTTCCTTGAACGAGCCGGTGCGCTGCAGGTTGTCGAGTTTGCAGAAGATCCGGGCGCCGGTGATTTCCGAGAGCGGGATCGATTCGGGGCAGGGCGTCACGACCACGCCGCCGGTGATGCGGCGGCGGGCGGAGCGGATGTCGGCGAGGGTGACGGTCGCGGTTTTAATGCGGGCAACCTAAGGCCGGCGGCGGCGCAGGCAACGCCGCTGTGGGGTGGGCCCCGAAAATAAGCCGCCCGCACCGGACGTGCGGGCGGCGCGAATGATCGGAATGAAATATCATGCGCCACCCGGCGGCTGGCCGGGTGGCCCCGGGCTTATTTGGCCGGGGCGGCGGCCGGCGCCGGCGCGACGACGGGCTGCTGCTGGAGAAATTTCTGCCACGCCTGCTGCAGGCCCTGGCGTTCGCTCGCATCAAGCTTGCCGTCGTGGTTGGCGTCGAAGCGCTCCAGCGCCTGCTTGCGTCCTGCCTGGAAACGTTCGCGCATCTGTTGGCCGGCGGCGCGCGCCTCGCTGCGCTCCGCGTCGTTCAGGCGGTGATCGCCGTCGTGATCGAAACGCTGGAGCATGGCCGAGCGCATGCGATCGTGCCGGTGATGGTTCCGCTTCGCCATTTTCTTCCAGCGCTGGAACTGGCGGAACTCGCGAAATTCCCGGTACTCGGCGAAGTCGTGCCGGCCCTCGGGTCCACCCGGGCCGCGGAAATGGCCGGGGCCGCGCTCGCCGCCGCGGCCGCCGCGCCCGCGGAATTCCCCCGCGCGCTTTTCCCACTCGGCGCGGGCCGTCGCGCGCTCGGCGTCGTCGAGCTTGCCGTCATGGTTGGCATCGAAGCGCTCGAGCATGCGCTGGCGGAACGGATGATCCCCTTGCGGGGGCGGCGGGTTGGCGGACGGCGGGGTCACGGCGGGCGCCGGACTTTGCGCCAGGGCCGAACCGGCGAATAGCGTTGCTGTCAGGAGGTAGAGAGATACGAAGCTGGTTTTCATTGCAGGGCGGGGATGGTTGTACAGGAAGACGCCCCCCTCCCCGCACGGTTACACGCCTCCCTTTCCACATGTACCAGGTCACCTTTTCCGAACAGAGCATGCGCGAGCTCAACCGGTTGGACAAACTCGCCCAACTGGAGGCCATCGAGCCGATCAGCAAGATTCGCCCCGCCGACCTCGCCAACCCGCGCGAGCCGCTGGGCAAGTTCACGCGCGGCACCAAGGAATTCTACCGGCTGCGCGCCGGGGAGTTCCGGTTCTACTTCGACGTGAAGGACGACACGCTCCACACGCACTACATCCTCCACAAGTCGTCGCTGGAGGATCTCCTTTTCCGCATGAAACTGCCGGTGTCGGAACAGCAGTTGTTCGAGCAGGACTCCAAATTCTGGAAGTACCTCGAGAGCCTGACGAAATAACCGGCCATGTCGGACCTGCAGCAACGCGACAACCCGTACAACGTCACGCAGGCGAGCCGGATTTATTTCCTGCCGAACCTGATGACGGCGGGAAATTTGTTCTGCGGATTCGCCGCCGTCATCAAGTGCATCCAGGCGCGCCTGCTGACCGACGCGGGGGAATACGCCGCCTCGCACGCCGGCCAGTCGGCCACCACCCTCTACACGCATGCGGTCTGGCTCATCCTGGCCGCGGTGATCTTCGACTCGCTCGACGGCCGGCTGGCCCGCATGGGCGGTCGCACCTCGCTGTTCGGCGCGGAGTTCGACTCGCTCGCGGACGTCGTCTCCTTCGGCGTCACGCCGGCGCTGATGGTGTTCTTCCTGATCCTTGCCCCGCGCGGCGACTACCAGTGGTTCCGCGAGTTCGGGTGGATGATCGCCTTCATCTACCTGTTGTGCGGCGCGGTGCGCCTGGCCCGGTTCAACGTCATCACCAACCCCCTGCTCCATCGCAGCGAGGCCGAATCCCACAAGGATTTCGTCGGCCTGCCCATCCCCGCCGCGGCCGGCACGGTCGCCTCGCTGGTGCTGCTACTCCTGAACATGGCGGCGAACGCCAAGGAATTGCGCCAGCTGACCCTCGCCCTGCCGCTGATCCTCATCCTGGTGTCGTTTTTGATGGTGAGCACGGTGCGCTACCCGAGCTTCAAGCAGGTCAATTGGGAGACGCGGACGCGTTTCCGGACCTTCGTGATTGTTTTCATCGGGATCGTCCTCGTCGTCCGGCTGCAGGAGGTCTCCCTGTTCTTCCTTTTCCTGGCTTACATCGCCTACGGTCTCTTCACGCATTACCAGCGCGGCGTACGCCATGCCCAGATGCGGGTCCTGCGGCGAAAGGTTGTGAAGATGAAGCAGGAAGGTTCTGAATAACTTTTGCGTGTGAACAACCACCGGGTTGTTCGGGGTTGTTCAGACCGGCTTCACAGCCCCGCCGGGACCCGGTTTCCCTCGGTGGACGGGCGGTTGCTCGCAAAAACCCGGGACATAATAATACGAATACTTGCTTATTTAATCCCCCTTTTATCTCCTAGGACCGTTAAAAACCCCAACAACTTTCCTGCCTGATGAAATTCAAGATCAACCGCGACCATTTCAGCCATGGCCTGTCCCAGGTCCTTAATGTCGTCGGTTCCAAGGCAGCGATGCCCATCCTGAGCAACGTGCTCATCGAGGCGGAGAAGGATTCCATTTCCCTGACGACCACCAACCTTGACCTCGGCATCCGCTGCAAGATCAAGGCCGAGGTGAAGGAAGGCGGCTCCGTGACCCTGCCGGTGAAGCGCCTCGCGACCATCGTGCGCGAGCTGCCGAACGTTGACGTGTCCTTCGACGCCTCCGCCAACCACCAGGTGAAGATCGCCTCGGGCGGTTCCAACTTCCGCATCATGGGCATCGGCGCCGAGGAGTTCCCGAAGCTGCCGGACTCCAGCGACGACAAGAGCCACGAGCTCGACCAGGGCGAACTCGCCACGATGCTGGGCAACGTCGCGTATGCGCAGTCGACCGACGAGACGCGCTACATCCTCAACGGCGTCTATTTCAACTTCAAGGACGGCAAGCTCGCGCTCGTCGCCACCGACGGCCGCCGCCTCGCCCTCGTGAGCAAGGAACTGAATGTCCCCGCCTCCGGCGCGGGCGCCATCATCCTCCCCGCCAAGACCGTGGCCGAGCTGCTGCGCCTCCTCGGCAAGGGCGAGAAGCTCAAGATCGCCTTCAACGAGCGCCGCGCGGCGTTCCAGATCGACACCGGCAAGGAGTCCGGCGGCCTGACCGACAGCATCTACCTCTTTTCGAAGGTCGTTGAGGGCAACTACCCCAATTACCAACAGGTCATTCCCAAGGAGACGCACCAGCGCATCAAGCTCGAGCGCGAGCTCTTCCTCCAGTGCGTGCACCGCGCCGCGCTGGTGACCTCCGAGAAATCCAACTCGGTCAAGATCAAGCTCTCCTCGAATCTCCTCGAGATCACCGCCTCCTCGCCCGATTTCGGCGAGGCCCACGAATCGATGGCGATCTCCTACAGCGGCCCGGACCTCCAGGTCGCCTTCAACCCGCAGTTTGTCATGGACCCGCTCCGCGCGCTCACCAAGGACGAGGTCTTCTTTGAACTGAAGGACGAGGTGAGCCCGGGCGTCTTCAAGACCCTCGAGAGTTTTGTCTGCGTCATCATGCCGGTGCGGCTGAGCTGAGTGCGTTCCGGCGCCGCCGCGCCGAATTCCCTTAATGTCCGAGGCACTGTCCCTGTTCCTGGCCCCATCGGTGGCCGTCCTGCTGTTGTTGTTCTACATCAACCTGCGGCTCGCCTCGCCGTTGCTCGCCATCCCGATCCGCTGGCTGCGCTGGATCCTCTTCGCGGTGTTCGCCGCGCAGGCCAACGACCAGCTCGCCTTCATCGACCGCCCGGCCTGGGTCATCGCGCTGGCGGCCTTCCTTGGCTGGTTCCTGGTCGAGTCCGCCTTCAACTGGCTCAAGGTGAGCGCCATCAGCCTCAGCCCGCTGCCGCTGTTCCCGCGCTACGTGGTCAATACCAGCGGCGACGAGTGGCCGACGCAGCAGCGCCTGCTCAAGGTGCGCGACTGGCTGCGCGAGCATAAGTTCGCGCCGGTCCAGGCGCTCAAGGCCGAGCTCGGCGGCGGCATCTGGCTGCGCACCTCGGTGCACCACAACCAGCCGGGCACCATCCGCCTCCACACGCTCTTCGTCCCGCAGGAAAGCGGCGCCATCACGGTCTGCTTCAGCCTCTCCAGCCGCACGGCCAGCGGCCGGCGCTACCTGACCGACAATCTCTACATCCCCTTCGGCGGCTTCTACCCGGAGAACTGGTACGTCGAGCGCACGCCGTGGCGCCGCCGCCTCGCCCGCCTCATGGCCCGTCATGAGAAACGCCTCGCCGCCGCCGGCGAGGAGCTGGTGGCGTGGGACACGTCGCCGATCGACGACATCAACCAGCAGCAGCAGCAGATGGAGATGGTCAACACGGAGCTCGGTTACCTCCAGCCGCACGCCGACCGCGAGGAATACGGCAAGATCACCCCCGAAGGCCGCTTCCGCGTCTGGAAGGAAGCCTGGTTGCTCGATTACTTCGGTGTCGCGCAACGCTACTGACCTGTTCGCCGGGGGCCGCTGGCGGCCGTTGCTCACGCTGGGTCTGCTCGTCGCCGCCGTCTTCGGCCCGGTCTTCTGGTTCGACTTCGTCCGCTGGGACGACCCGGTCAACATCACGCACAACCCGCTGCTGACCGAGCCGTGGTCGCGCGAGTTGCTGGCCAAGCTGGTGAACGGGGACACCGCGCTGCGCTTCAAGCCGCTGCCCTGGCTGCTCTATCGCGGCACGCACGCGCTCTTCGGTTTCCAACCCGGCGCGTGGCACGCGCTGAACCTCGCACTGCACTTTGGCGCGGTCATGATGGCGTGGTTCGTTTTCCGCGCGACGCTCGCGCGCCTGCGGCCGGCGGCGCCCGAGTCGGCGCGCGCCTTCCTCGCGTGGCTCGGCGCGGCGGTGTGGGCCGTCCATCCGGCGCACGTGGAACCCGCGGTGTGGGCCACGGCAACGCCCTACCCGCTGATGGTGATTTTCCTGCTGGGTTCGTTTTGGTTTTATCTGCGCGCGACCGATCCCGCTGCGGGCGTCGCGACGCGCCGGCGCGATTTCATCTGGTCATGGCTGCTCGCCGTCGGCAGCTACGCGAGCTACCCGGTCGGCGTGACCTACGGCCTGTGGCTGGTCGTGGCGGATATCTGGATCCTGCGCGCCGCGCCGCTCGACACGCGCGCGCCGGCGGCGTGGCTGCGCTGGAGCGTGCGGCCCCTGCTCTTCCTGCTGCCGGCGGTGGCCAGCGTGTTGGTGACTTTCCAGAGCAGCTCGACAACGCCGTGGCTTTACCCGGCGCCGGCGACGCTGGCCGAGGTGGGCGTGCCCGTGCGGCTCGAGATGGCGGCGGCGATGCTGACGTCGGTGTGGGCGCACTTCTTCCTGCCCTTCGGGCTCACGCCGAACAACCCGATGATCCCGCCGGAGATGATCCACGGTCCGCTGATCCTGACGATGGCGGCGGTGGCGATTTTCGTGGTGGGCAGCGCGCTCGTACTGCAACGGCGCTC
>Ga0164241_10004515_pt1 | contig 13430 bp, 15 predicted proteins | sample OricomyardsoilBY_FD_108780 | JGI IMG/M metagenome (GOLD analysis project Ga0164241, IMG submission 108780) | Backyard soil microbial communities from Emeryville, California, USA - Original compost - Back yard soil (BY) | ecosystem: Environmental > Terrestrial > Soil > Unclassified | place: USA...
GCCATCGGCGGTCTTGCTGACCATATCGGTCCATTGCTTGCCGGCGGGCGCCGCGGCACCGGCCACCGGCGCGGCAGCGGGCACCGCCTGATTGGTGGTGGTATCCGCGGTCTTGTTGCAGGCCGCGGCGAACACCAGCGGCAGGGCGGCCAGGGCGAAACGAAGCTTCATGGTCGAGGTTCTCCGTAGGGGATCAATTGGCGCCGGCGGCGCGGAGCAAAGGTTCGAGCGGGGGCCAGCCGAACACCTTTTGATACTGGCCGTTGATCAGGAAGCCGGGCGTGCCTTCGAAGCCGGCCGGCGCGCTGTCGTGCATCGCCTCGATCTTCTGGCGCAGGCCGTCGTCGGCGAAGCACGCGTCGAGCTGCGCGTCGGTCAGGCCCTGGTCGTGCGCCAGCGCGATCAGCCCGGAGCGCTGCGCGAGCAGCTTCAGCTGCGCGTCCATCGGATACATCGCCAAACGCATCTGGTTCACCTGATAATAGTTCCAGCCGGGCGGAAACCATTCCTGCTGATGCGCGAAGATCGCGTCGTTGACCTTCAGGAAGTTCGCCGGCCCGGCGCAATGCGCGATCACCGCCGCGGCCTTGTCGACCGGATCGCGCGTCCAGTTGCGGATTTCCCAGCTGGTCGAGCCGTTGCGCACCATGCCGCCCTTCAAGGCGGGCGCGGACTGCTCGGAAAATTCGGCGCAATGCGGGCAGGTGTAGCTGAGATATTCGACCAGCTTCACCTTGGCGTCGGGATTGCCGATCAGGAACCCGCCCTGCGGCGTCTCGCTGACCGTGGTCGTCCAATCGGCCGGAGGCGGCGCGGCGGACATGAGAAACACGGCGCCCAACATCGCCAGCAACGCCCACGCGAACCGCATCATTCCTCCGTCTGGTTGACCAAGGGCGTGCCGCGCGTCGCGGCGACGCCCGCCGCCAGCGCCTCGAGCACCGCTTTCAGTTCGGGATCACCGATCGCGCGCAGGCTGTTGCCGAGCTCGACCGGCACCGGCCGGAGCGAAGGCGGCGCGCGGCGCGGCTCGGGCGCGGGCACGTCACCCTGCTTGATGACGACACGCGCGACCGCGGCATAGCCGAAGAAGCGGTTCACCCGCTCGACGATCTCGGGCGCGATATGCTGCATCATCGGCGCGTGCGCGCCGCGCACGGTGAGGGTCAGCACGCCATTGGCGCGCTCGCCGTGCGGGAAGCGGATCGATTCGGGCTGCGACACCCCGGCATAGCGCACGCCGACGATCTCCGCCCAGCGGCTGACCACCGCGCTCTGCACGAAGCCGAATCGGCGGAACGCCGCGCGCCCGACATCGGGCAGCAGCTCGGAGACCGCGCGCGCGCGGTTGCTGCGGCGCGGTTCGGGCTTCGGACCGCCAGTCTTTTGACCGGATGGGGGAGCGCGCTTGCTCATCCGCCGATCCATGCCATAGCCGCGCGGTGGCCGCAAAGCGTTCCTCGTCCGAAACCCCCGATATCGCCGCTCCGCTGCTCGCCTGGTACGATCGCCATCGCCGTACGCTGCCGTGGCGCGCGCCGCCCGGCGAGACGCCCGATCCGTATCGCGTGTGGCTGTCCGAAGTGATGCTGCAGCAGACGACCGTCGCCGCGGTGACGCCGCGCTTCCTTGCCTGGACGCAGCGCTGGCCCGATTTCGCCAGCCTCGCGGCGGCCGATGAGGCCGAGGTGATGGCCGCCTGGGCGGGGCTTGGCTATTATGCCCGGGCGCGCAATCTGATCGCCTGCGCCAAAGCGGTGGTGCGCGAACATGGCGGGGTGTTTCCGCGCGACGAGGCGGCGCTGCGCGCATTGCCGGGGCTCGGCGCCTATACCGCCGCGGCGATCGCGGCGATCGCGTTCGACCAGCCCGCCGTGGTGGTCGATGCCAATGTCGAGCGCGTCGTCGCGCGATTGTTCGCGGTTCGCACGCCGCTGCCCGGCGCGCGCGCGGCGATTCGCGACGGCACGGCGCGGATCACCCCCGACACGCGGCCCGGCGATTTCGCGCAGGCGATGATGGACCTCGGATCGGCGATCTGCACGCCGCGCCGCCCGCGTTGCCTGCTCTGTCCGTTGCAACGCGCCTGCGCGGCGTTCGCCGCCGGTGCGCCCGAGGCCTATCCGGTCAAGCCGGCGAAAAAGGCGCGGCCGCAGCGGTACGGCACGATCTTCTGGGCACAGGCGGGCGATCAATTGCTGCTGGTGCGGCGGCCGGATAAGGGGTTGCTCGGCGGGATGCGCGCCTTGCCGACCGGGCCGTGGAGCGACACCCAGCCGGGATTGGCGGGTGCGCCGATCGCCGCCGACTGGACCATGCGCAGCGAAACGGTGACGCACGGCTTCACCCATTTCGGGCTGGAACTGGCGCTTGCCGTCGCCCGCGTCGAGGCGCAAGCAGCGCCCGCGGACGCGCTATGGTGGCCGATCGCCGCGCTCGATTCGGCGGGGCTGCCGACGGTGTTCGCCAAGGCCGCGGAAACGATAGGGAGGATCGCATGAGATTGGGGACGATGTTGACCGGCGCCGCGCTGAGCGCGTTGCTCGCCGGGGGCGCCTTCGCGGTACAGGCGAGCCCGCAGGCCGCGCCGCAACCCGTCCCCGTACCCGTCCCCGTTACTGCCGCGCCCGTGCCCTCCGCTTCGCTCCTTCCCGGCACGCAGGCACTGTTCGATTCCTATGTCGCCGACCGCAAGATGCCGGGGATCGTCGGCGCGTTCGGGATGGGCGACCTGCCGACCGTGTTCGTCTCCGCCGGGCATATCTCGAACGATCCCGGCGCGGCGTCGGCCGGGCCCGACAGCCTGTGGCGGGTCTATTCGATGACCAAGCCGATCACCGCGATGGCGGCGATGATCCTGATCCAGGACGGCAAGATGACGCTCGACGAGCCGATCAGCGACTTCATCCCCGCGTTCAAAAACATGCGCGTGCAGCTCAACGAGAACACGCTCGATTCGCGCCCCGCGACGCGCCCGATCACGGTGCGCAACCTGCTGACCCACACCGCCGGCCTGGGCTACAACATCATCACCAAGGGGCCGTTGCTCGACGATTACAACAAGCACGGCATCACCCCCGGCGCGATCAACGCGCAGTTCGAGGCACAGATGCGCCCCGCGCGGCCGACCTCGCTCGCCGAATTCGCCGATCGCGTCGCCGCCGAGCCGCTGATCGCCGATCCCGGCACCAAATGGAGCTATTCGATCGGCCTCGACCTGATGGGCGCGGTGATCGAGAAAGCGAGCGGGATGCCGTTCGACCGCTTCGTGCAGACGCGCATCCTCGATCCGCTCAAGATGAATTCGACCTATTGGACGGTGCCGCAGAGCGAGGCGGGGCGGCTCGCCACCAATTACACCTTCGTCGGCGGAGCGATGCTGCCGGTCGATCCGGGCGTCGGCTCGCTGTGGCTCAAGCCGCCGAGCTTTCCTTATGGCGGCGCGGGCCTCGTCATGTCGGCGCGCGATTACGACCGCTTCCTGCACATGCTGCAGGACGGCGGCACGCTCGACGGCGTGCGCGTAATGAAGCCCGAGACGGTGGCGCTGGCGATGTCCAACCTGCTGCCGCCCGGCGTCGAATTCGGTGGCGCGGTGGCCAATACCGGCGGGCAGACCACGGGGCCCAAGATGGGCTTCGGCGCAGGCGGATCGGTGATCCTCGAAAGCGTGCCCGGTGGTCCGTCCAAAGGCACCTATGGCTGGGGCGGCGCAGCCGGCACGATCGCCTGGGTCGATCCGGCACGCCACGCGCGTGGCACGGTGATGGTCAATTACTTCCCCGGCGAGCAATGGCCGTTGCGCGCCGATGTGGGCAAGGCGCTGTTCGCCGACATGGCGCGTTACGGCCAGCAGTGATCCGGGCGGGCTTTACCGGCAGCACGCTCGACCGCGCCGACCGGCTGCGGCACGACGAGCAGGCGTTCGCCGCCGCGCAGGGCGAGTGGCGCGCGCGGCTGCTCAAGCTGAACGGGCTGGTGCCCGAGGTGAGCGACGACGGGGCTTTGGTCTGGACCACGCTCGCCGATGCGCCCCCGGATGCCGTCCTGTTCCTGCTCGGGCTCGACGGCGAGCGGCCGCATTTCGTCGCGTGGGAGCCGGCCGCCGGGCCCGCCGAGCCGGCGCCGATGCGCGCGCCGGCGGTGGCCCAGGCGCTGGCGAGCCTGCGGCCGGAGGAAGCCGCGACCTATGCCGCGGCGCGCAGCCTGATCGAATGGCACAACCGCCACCGCCATTGCGCCAATTGCGGCACGCCGACCGCCATCATCCGCGCCGGCTGGGCGCGCACCTGCCCGAATTGCGGCGCGGAGCATTTCCCGCGCGTCGATCCCGTGGTGATCATGATCGCCGAGTATGACGGGCGCGCATTGCTCGGGCGCGGCAAGGGCTGGCCGCCGGGCCGCTATTCGGCGCTCGCCGGGTTCCTGGAACCGGGCGAATCGATCGAGGAAGCGGTGGCGCGCGAGATCCTGGAGGAAGCGGGGGTGCGGATCGGTGCGGTGCGCTACGTCGCCAGCCAGCCCTGGCCGTTCCCGTCGCAACTGATGATCGCGTGCGTCGGCGAGGCGCTGGGCGACGCGCTGACGGTCGATCCCCACGAATTGGAGGACGCGATCTGGGTGAGCCGCGACGACGTCCGCCGCGTGCTGGCGGGCGGCGAAGGGCCGTTCGTGGCGCCACCCCCTTATGCGATCGCTCATACGCTGCTGACGGAGTGGGTTTTAGGGTAGTTGGATCGAAATTCAGCTCCCCTCCCTGCAAGGGAGGGGTCGGGGGTGGGTGCGCGCGTCGGCGCGCCCGAAGACTCCGCTAACGTCCGACAATGTAGCGGCGGCCGAGGCATCGAGCCTCGGCCGCCGCTGAACCCACCCCTTGCCCCTCCCTTTCAGGGAGGGGAATCCTGAATGCCCCTTCCCTTCCGCCCCTCAATCCGCCAAGCGGCGCGGCCATGATCGAGACCATCCTCGCCAAGCTCGCCGCCTTCGCGGTCGCGGTGATCTCCGCGCTGGGCTATCCCGGCATCGTCCTGCTGATGGCGATCGAGAGCGCGTGCATCCCGCTGCCGAGCGAGGTGATCATGCCGTTCGCCGGCTATCTCGTCTCGCAGGGCGTGTTCACTTTGGTCGGCGCGGCGACCGCGGCGGCGATCGGCGAGAATATCGGGGCATTCATCGCCTACGAGGCGGGCAAGCGCGGCGGCCGGCCGTTGGTCGAGCGCTATGGCCATTATCTGCTGATCGATGCGCACCATCTGGAGCAGGCCGATCGCTTCTTCGCGCGCTACGGCTCGGTCGCGGCGTTGATCGGCCGGCTGCTGCCGGTGATCCGCACCTTCATCGCCTTCCCCGCCGGGGTCACGCGGATGAACCGCGCCAAGTTCCACCTCTACACCACGCTCGGCTCGTGGCCGTGGTGCTTCGCGCTCGCGTGGATCGGCATGAAGCTGGGCAAGGCCTGGGACAGCGATCCGCGGATCAAGGCTGCGTTCCACTCCGCCGACGCGGTGATCGTCGTCGTCGTGCTGGCCGCGGCAGCATGGTTCGTGCGGAGCCGCCTCAAGGGGCGGCGGAAGGCGCCCTGAGCCGTGCGGCCGCGGCGTGCGTGCGCGCGTCGCGCTCACCGGCCACCTTCGCCGCCATCGCTTGATAGCGCGCGAGCAGTTCGGGGCCGGCGCGCTCGGGCGAGCCCGAATCGAACGGCGGCGCGGGATCATATTCGAGGCTGAGCTGGACGAAGCGCGCATGCTCCTCGCCGCGGATCGCGGCGGTCAGCGCCAGCGCGAAATCGATTCCCGCGGTCACCCCGCCGCCGGTCACGCGGTTGCGATCGAACACCACGCGCTGCTTCACGGGAATCGCGCCGAACGCCGCGAGCAGGTGATGCGAGGCCCAATGCGTCGTCGCACGATAGCCGTCGAGCAATCCTGCCGCGCCGAGCAGCAAGGCGCCGGTGCAGACGCTCGTCACCCATTGCGCGCGCGCCGCGGCTTGGCGGATCCAGGCGAGCGTCGCTTCATCCTCCATCGCATCCTGCGTGCCGAAGCCGCCGGGCACGCAGAGGATATCGGGCTGCGCCGCGTCGGCGAAGCTGGCGGTGGGGAGCAGCGCGAGGCCGGCATCGGTCGGCACCGGATCGCGCGTCTTCGCGACGAGATCGACCTTCGTATTGCCGAGCCGCGACAGCACTTGTGCCGGGCCGGTCAGATCGAGCTGCGTGACCTCGGGGAAGAGCAGGAACGCGACTTTGAGCGGCGACACGTCAGGCATCGGCGGTCTCCCTGGTGCGGCGGACGAGCCAGCCGAGCAGCGGCAGCGCGACGACGAGATACAGCATCATGCCGGCCCAGCCGGGCCAGCCCCAGAATTGATTGGCGATCGTGCGGACCTTGCCGGCGAGCAGGGCGGGGATGACCTGATCGGTGAGGGGGAAGGCATAAACGTCGCGCGCAGTGATCGTCGTCGCGGCGACCGCGCCGTTGATCGCGAGCGACAGGCCGAGCAGCACGACGAGCGGCCGGCGCCAGCGGCCCCGCCACAAGGGCGCGAGGCCGAGCGCGAGGAAGCCGAAGGCGGGCACGAGATGGCGCGGGCCGGTCGAATCGCCGCCGTCCCAATAGACATAGGCGGCATTGTACAACAGCATGACCAGCGCCAGCGCCGCGGCGAGCCAGCCGAGATCGCGCGTCTCGCGCGCCGCGATCAGCCGCGCGATCCCGAACGGCGCGAGCAGCAGCACCGGCGCGACCCATATCAGCCCGCGGCGCAACCCGGCGAGCAAGGCGATCGCCACGTCGAAGCGCGGCACGCCGAGCCCGAAAAAGCCCTGGCTCATGCCGGAGAAGCCGACCACGCCCTGATAACCGATATGGAACGGCGTGCCGAACGCGGCGCGATCGTAGAGCGCCATCGGCAGCAGCGCGATCAGCGCCGCCGCCGCGCCAAGCGCGAACAGGCGCAGCCGCCGCGGCCCGGAGAGATCGCGCGTGCGCCACAGCATCCAGAGCAACAGCAAGGCGGCGGGCAACGCCGCCTGCAGCTCGATCAACCCCGCCAGCCCAAGCGCGCCGCCCGCGATCAGCGGATAGCGCGCGCGCGCCAGATCGCGCGCGTCCGCCGTGCCGCGCCAGATCGCCCAGAATGCGATCAGCAGCAAGGCCGAGACCGGCGCATGTTCGAGCATGGTCGTCGACCAGCCCCAGACCGGCGTGCCGAGCGCGTAGCCGAGCGCGGCGGCCAGCCCCGCCGCGACGCTGCCGGTGATGCCGATCGCGAGATCGAGCAGCAGCACCGCCGCGAACGCGGTCAACGGCGCGACGAACAGGCTCGTCACCACACGCAACCGCAGCGCCATGTAATGGGTCAGGCCGGGGTCGTAGAGATCGGCGGGATGCGCGTCGGCACGGTCGCCGGTCGCCGCGTCGGTCGCCCACACCAGCGGCGTGGCGATCAGCGTCATGCCCGGCGCCTTGTCGAGATACAGGTGATCGCCGAAGCGCGCCTTGTCGATCGTGAGCGCGGCATAGCGATCGATCGCAGGATCGTGCCGCTCGGCCAGCCCGATCGCGGCGAACAGGCGCGTGGACGTGTTGGGATTGAACTCGTCCGAGCCGAACCACGCGCACGAAAACCACACCAACACGAACAGCCCCAGCGCGATGCCGTGCGGCGCGCGGGGGCGCGGGGCGGCGTTCAAGGCGCCTCGGCCTCTTCCTTCTTGCGCGCCCGGTTCTCGGCGCGGGCAGCCTGGAACTGCTGGGCCATGCAGCCGGTCGAGCCGCCGGGGCCGACCGGGGTGCAGCTGCCGATCCCGGCATCGCCCGCCGCCATCACCGGCGCGAGCTTCGCCGCCCAGGCGGCGTTTTCGGGCGTGACCTTGAACTCGCGCATTTCCTTGGGAATGCGGAACTGCTCGTCGGCGCTGCGCCGCGTGCAGACCACCACTTCGTTGCCTTGCGTGTCGGTCGGGCATTTCTCGTTGCCGAACAGCACCAGCACGCCGTTGACCGGGGCGTTGCGCGAGACCTCGCCGGGGGCCTGCGGCGCGGCCTTGGGCGCGGCGCCGGGCAGCGCGACCTGCCCGCTCTTGCCCGGCGTGATGATCACCGGCGTGCCGATCGGAGTCGCGGCGGGCGCGGCCTGCGCGGATGCAGGCGCGGGTGGCGGGGCCGGGGTCACGGTTTGCGCGGCGAGCGGCGGCGCTGCAAGCAACACCGAAATCGCGAACATCGTCCTGCCGATCATCGCCTTCTCCCGGTTCAGATGCGCTTGGCCGTCGCGATCGCCACGCGACAGCCCAGCCGGATCAATCCGCTGAGCAGCGGATAAGCGGGCGCCGCTTCCGCACCGCTCGCCAACGCCGTGTCGCGATGCTCCAGCTCCTCGGCCTGGAACTCGGCGATCGCCGCGCTGAGCTCGGCATCGCTAGCGCCGAGTTCCTGAAGCTGCTCTGAATAATGTTTGTCGATTTCGGTTTCCACCGCCGCGGTGCACGCCATCGCCGCCTCGGGGCCGATCGCCGCGGTCACCGCGCCGAGAGCGAAGCCGGCAACGTTCCAGAACGGTTGCAGCAAGGTCGGCCGCACCCCGCGTTCGGCGACCATCGTATCGAAAAAAGCGCGTTGGCGCTCCTCCTGCCCCGCCATGCCGGCGATCTTGCGCGCGGCGGGCGAGCGATCGCCCATCACCGCGAGCTGCCCGGCATAGATGCGTGTGGCGCCATATTCGCCCGCCTGGTCGACGCGGATCATCGAATCCGTGCGCCGCCGCGGATCGCCGGGACGCCAGCCGCTCACCGCCGGTTGCGCCGCAACAGGAACCCGACCACCACCGCGCCGCCGAGCGACAGGATCGCGTTGAAGCCGGCGAGCGAGACGCCGAACAGGGTCCATTGCGGCGCGTCGCAGCGCACGATCGGCGCCTTCATGATCTGCGCCAGCACGTCGTCGACGCTGCCGCTGTGCGAGATGGTCGCGGTGCAGGGCGTGAAACCTTCCCACCAATGATATTCGACTCCGGCATGGAGCACGCCGATCACGCCCGAGGCGGCAATCGCGAGCGCCGCGAGACCGATCGACAGGCGACGCAGCCCGACGCCCGGCACCAGAAAGGCGAGGAGCGCGAGCGGCAGCGCGGCGTAATGCGGCCAGCGCTGCCAGTGACACATCTCGCACGGCACCAGTCCGCCGATCAGCTGGAAGCCCCAGGCCCCGGCGAGCAGAGCGGCGGGCAGCAGCAGCGCGATCCAGCGCGCGCGGACCATGTCGCGCGTCATGCTATTTCTTCGCCGCCACCACCGGCGCCGCGCCGCCCAGCCGGGCGATCGTGTCGAGCGCGTAATGCAGCTGGAAATCGTCGATCCCCTGCTTCTTCAGCGCGTCGGGCGTCGCGGAGAAACGCGGATCGGTCTTGGTATCCTGCTCGAGCGCCTTGTCGTCGGACTTCACCTCGTTGATCAGATGGCGGCGCAGGTCGTCCTCGCGGAAAACGGGGCGCGTCTTGTAATCGGGATCGGAGATTTCGGGCACCACCACGTCGGGCTGGATGCCGCCTTCCTGCACCGAGCGGCCCGATGGGGTGTAATAGCGCGCGGTGGTGAGGCGTAGCGCGGCGTTGCTGCCGAGCGGGATCAACGTCTGCACCGATCCCTTGCCGAAGGTGCGCTCGCCCATGATCAGCGCGCGGTGCTGGTCCTGCAGCGCGCCGGCGACGATCTCCGAGGCGGAGGCGGTGCCGGCATTGGTCAGCACGATCACCGGCAAACCGTGCGCATCGTCGCCCGGCTTGGCATAATAGCGCTCGATATCGTCCTTCTCGCGGCCGCGCTGCGAGACGATCTCGCCATGATCGAGGAACGCGTCGGATACCTCGATCGCCTGGGTCAACAAGCCCCCGCCATTGTCGCGCAGATCGACGACATAGCCGAGCGGGCGATGACCGAGCGCCTTGTCGATGCCCTGGATCGCGGCGCGCGTATCGGCGCCGGTCGCCTCCGAGAAGGTGTTGATGTTGATATAGCCGACCTGGCCCTTCACTTCCCATTTGACCGGCTTGGTGATGATGACCTCGCGCGTCAGCGTCACTTCCATCGGCTTATCGCGGCCGGGGCGGATGATCGTCAGCGTCACCTTCGAGCCGGGCTTGCCGCGCATTTGCTGCACCGCATCGTCGAGCGTGCCGCCGTAAAGCAACTTGCCGTCGATATTGGTGATGTAATCGCCCGATTTGATCCCGGCGCGCCCGGCGGGGGTGTCTTCCTGCGGCGCGATCACCTTGACCGCGCCGTCCTCCTGCGTGACCGTCAGGCCGAGGCCGCCATAATTGCCTTCGGTCTGGATCCTCAGATTGTCGAAATCGAGCGCGTCCTCGTAGCTCGAATGCGGATCGAGCGCGGCGAGCATTCCCTCGATCGCGCCGTGGATCAACGTCTTGTCGTCGACCTTGTCGACATAATCCGCCTTCACCCTGTTGAAGACGTCCATGAACAGATCGAGCTGGTGATAGGTGTCGCTGTCCACCGCCGCCATCGCACCGGTCGCGACGGGCACCAAAGCGAGCGCCGCGGCGATCGCGGTGGCCTGGAGGAAAGCGCGGGTCTTGGTTCGGGGCATCGATCGGCAATCCGGTACGCGAGGGGACAATCGGGCGCATGGTAGCGGCTTTTCCGGCCGCGTCATAGCGGCGCCGTGGCGCGAATCAGCCGGTCAAGGGCAGCATGTCGACCGGCCGGCCCTTGCGCCGGAGCTCGACCGTCACCTGCGCAGCCGCGGCATCCCCGGCCTCGCCGACCGGCGCGCCCTGGCCGATCGTCTCGCCGGTGCGGACCGCGAGCGTGCCCAGCCCCGAGAGCAACGTCGTCCAGCCCTGGCCATGGTCGATGATCACGATCTGCCCGTAATCGCGGAACGGGCCGGCATACGCGACATGCCCGCCCGACGGCGCCACCACTTCGGCCTCGCGCGCGACCGCGAAGGTCAGCCCGCGCGAGCGCACGCCGGCATCGGACAATTCGCCGAAGCCGGTGACGAGCTTGCCGGTGACCGGCAGGCGATACGGCGCGGTGGACGGCGTCCAGGGCACCGTATCGATCGGATTGCCCACCTCGCCCGGCCGTGGCGGACGCGGCAGCGGCCCGGGCAGCGCGGCGAGTTTCTGGCGGGTATCGGCATCGCTGCCGATCTGATTCATCAGGTCGACGATATCGCGCGCCTGCTCGCCCAGCGCGATCGCCCGGTCCGATTCGACCAGCGCATCGCGGCCGAGCGCGCGGCTCTTGAGGCGATGCTCGGCTTCGAGCCGGGCGAGGTCGAGGCGCCGCTGCTCGAGTTGCTGACGGCTGTCGGCAAGGCTTTGCGCGGCGATCTGCGCATCGGCTTCGAGACGCCGCGTGCGATCGAGATCGGCGCGCACGCCCGCGGTCTGCCGCTGGATTACCGGCAAGGTATCGGCAAGCACGGCGCGAACATGCACCATGTCGTCGACCGAGCCGGGCTGCACCAAGGCGATCAGAGCGGGGCGCCGCGCCATCGATTGCAGCGCCGCCATCAGCCGCACGATCGGCCCCTGCTGCGTCGCCAGCCGCGCCTGTTGCGCGCGCAGCAAGCGATCGACGATCGCGATCCGCGCCTGCGCCGCGGCAATGTCGGCCTCGGCCTGCTGCACGCCGGCGGCGACGGCCGCCTCCTCGGTGCGCGCCTTGGCGGCTTCGTCCTGCTCGGCGGCGGCGGCGCGCTGGAGCTGATCGGCGCGCGCGGCGGCGGCCTGCGACTGCCCCTTCGCCTCGCTCAGCCGCTGCTGCTGCTCGGCGAGGCTCGGCGCCTGTGCGGCAGGCGCGCCGGCGGCGACAACGGCAAGCCCGGCGCTCGCGATCAATCCTGCCCATCCCCACCGCATCGCCTTATCCTTCGCGATGATAGGGATGATTGGCAAGGATCGCGGTGGCGCGGAACAATTGCTCGGCGAGCATCGCGCGGGCGAGCAGATGCGGCCAGGTCGCGCGGCCGAACGACAGCAGCATGTCCGCCTCGGCCCGCTCGGCATCCCCGAACCCGTCCGCCGCGCCGATCAGGAAGCGCGCCTCGCGCACACCGTCGTCGCGCCAGCGCCCAAGCCGCTCGGCGAAGGCGAGGCTGCCGAGCAGCTCGCCTTTCTCGTCGAGCAGGATGCGCTTGGTCTGACCCTCGATCGCCGGCATCCGCCCCCCGGTATCGGGCAATTCGGTGATCCGCGTCGGCCAGGCGATGCGCTTCAGATAGCGCTCGACCAGCTCCGCCTCGGGCGACCGCCCGATCCGCCCGCGCGCGACGATGTGGAGCAGCATGAACCTTTTCAACCAATTCGGCTGTTGTCGGCATAGTCCTACACCACCAGCGCGTTGCCGCTAACCGCTCATTCGTCATATTCTGAGCGTGACGGCAACAAAGCCGTCAGAAAGGACGTGAGAATGTGTCGTTAGCCGATGTGTGTGCGGTTCTTGTCGCGATGTGCGCTTTCGCCGCCTTGATCCTCAAGGTGGTGGAAGTGTCTCGCTCCAAGTAGCACGCCGGGCGGAGGGCGCGCTACAACGCGTCCTCCAAACGATGAACCCCGGGCGCTACAACACCCGGGGTTCAGAAAGGACAAATGCCTCGTTAGCGACATCGATATAGCGCGATCCGCCAGAAAAATCAACTGGCCGCCGCCGGGCTCGGCGTGTCGCCGAACGCCCACATCCGCTCGAGATTGTAGAAGCTGCGCACCTCGGGACGGAACAGGTGGACGATCACGTCGCCGGCATCGATCAGCACCCAATCGGCGGTCGGCAAGCCCTCGATCCGCGCACTGCGGCCGAACTCGCCCTTGATCTTCTCGACCAGCTTGGAGGCCATCGAGGCGACCTGGCGCGTCGAGCGGCCCGAGGCGATCACCATGTGATCGGCGATCGACGATTTGCCGCCGAGCGGGATCGAGATCGTGTCGACCGCCTGATCGTCGTCGAGGCTCGACAGGACGAGTTGATGCAACGCGTCCGATCCGTCGGGATCGGACGAACGCGATACGTGCGGGGATGGTGGCAAGTTAGCTCCTGGGCCAGGGTTTTTGGGGCTGAGGTTTCGGTTGCGCGCCGTGCGTGAAACGGCGCTGCCAGGCGGGATCGGCCAAACGCAGCCGGGTCGCTGAAGTCTGATCGGGTAGAAAACGCAACAGCACGAGTGCCGGCAATCTCCACGTCGTCCAACTCTTCGCCTGGTGCGCGGGCCGAACGAAGCGCCGCAACCAGCCCATCGCGAGGGCCGCGAGGGCATCCGCATCATAACCCGGCCGCGCGACGACCGCAATCGGCATGGTGGCGGCAATTTTCCGCCAGCCGCGCCAGTGATGGAAGCCGACCAGATTGTCCGCTCCCATCAGCCAGATGAAATCGTGGCGCGGATAGAGCCGCTTGATCTTGACGA
>Ga0164241_10004516_pt1 | contig 13430 bp, 9 predicted proteins | sample OricomyardsoilBY_FD_108780 | JGI IMG/M metagenome (GOLD analysis project Ga0164241, IMG submission 108780) | Backyard soil microbial communities from Emeryville, California, USA - Original compost - Back yard soil (BY) | ecosystem: Environmental > Terrestrial > Soil > Unclassified | place: USA...
CATGGGCTCCTACCACGACGCGTACCGGCAGAGCCTCGAGGACCCCGAGGGGTTCTGGCTCGCCGCGGCCGCCGCCATCGACTGGGACAAGCCGCCGACGAAGGCCCTCGACGCCGGCGCGGCGCCGCTGTACCGGTGGTTCCCGGACGGTGAGCTCAACACCTGCCACAACGCGCTGGACCGCCACGTCGACGGCGGCCGGGCCGACCAGCCGGCGCTCGTCTACGACTCGCCGGTCACCGGGAGCAAGGCGACCTACACCTACCGCGAGCTGCGTGACGAGGTCGCCCGGTTCGCGGGCGTGCTCGCCGGACTCGGCGTGACCAAGGGCGACCGGGTGATCGTCTACATGCCGATGGTGCCCCGCGCGGTCGTGACGATGCTCGCGTGCGCGCGGCTCGGCGCGGTGCACTCGGTGGTGTTCGGCGGGTTCGCGCCCCGCGAGCTGGCCACCCGGGTCGACGACGCGCGGCCGAAGGTCATCGTGGCGGCGTCGTGCGGCATCGAGCCGACCAGGATCGTCGAGTACAAACCGATCATCGACGAGGCACTCGGCCTGGCCTCCCACCAACCGGACAAGGTGGTGGTGGCGCAGCGCGAGCAGGCGCGCGCGACGCTCGGCGACCGGGACGTGGACTGGGACGAGGCGATGGCGTCCGCCGAACCTACCGACTGCGTGCCGGTCGCGGCCACCGACCCGCTGTACGTCCTGTACACGTCCGGCACGACCGGGAAGCCGAAGGGCGTCGTCCGGGACAACGGCGGGCACGCGGTGGCGCTGGCCTGGTCGCTGCCGAACATCTACGACATCCACCCCGGCGAGGTTTTCTGGACCGCGTCCGACGTCGGCTGGGTCGTCGGACATTCGTACATCGTGTACGCGCCGCTGCTGGTGGGCGCGACTTCTGTGCTGTACGAGGGCAAGCCGGTGGGGACGCCGGATGCGGGCGCGTTCTGGCGGGTCATCGCCGAGCACGGCGCGAAGGCGCTGTTCACCGCGCCGACCGCGTTCCGCGCGATCAAGCGGGTCGACCCGACCGGCGCCGAGATCGCCAAGTACGACCTGTCGAAGTTCGAGACGCTGTTCCTCGCGGGCGAGCGGCTGGACCCGGAGACCTACCACTGGGCGGGCGACAAGCTGGGCGTGCCGGTGGTCGACCACTGGTGGCAGACCGAGACGGGCTGGCCGATCTGCGCGAACCTGCGCGGCCTGGAGCCGATGCCGATCAAGGCCGGCTCGCCGAGCGTGCCCGTGCCGGGCTACGACGTGGCGATCCTCGACCCGTCCGGCGCCGAGGTGCCGCGCGGCCAGGAGGGCGCGATCGCGATCCGGCTGCCGTTGCCGCCGGGCACGCTGCCGACGCTGTGGGGCGACGACGCGCGGTACATCGAGTCGTACCTGTCGCAGTACGAGGGTTTCTACCTGACCGGCGACGGCGGTTTCGTCGACGAGGACGGCTACGTCTACGTCATGGGCCGCACGGACGACGTGATCAACGTGGCCGGCCACCGACTGTCGACCGGCTCGATGGAGGCCGTGCTGGCCGCGCACCCGGCGGTGGCCGAGTGTGCGGTGATCGGCGTGCGGGACTCGTTGAAGGGTCAGCTGCCGCGGGGTTTCGTGGTACTCAAGGCGGGCGCATCCGTGCCGGAGGAGCAACTGCGCGCGGAGCTGGTCGAGGCCGTGCGCAAGGAGATCGGCCCGGTGGCGGCGTTCCGTGACGTGTCCGTTGTGGACGGTCTGCCGAAGACCCGCTCGGGCAAGATCCTGCGCAAGACGATGCGCGGCATAGCCGACGGCCGCGACGAGCCGGTCCCGTCGACCATCGAGGACGCGGGCGTGCTGGACGCCCTGCGTCCCGTCCTGCGCGGCGAGCCCTAGGCGAGTGCCGGCCCCGTCAGCCGGCGGGGTCGTACCCGAACGCGTGCACCTCCTGCGCGCACCGGCAGGTACTTCGTCATCGCATGCCTCAGAGGTTGATCATGTGGCCGGCGAGGCCGTGGATCGCCTCCTTGACGGCTTCGCCCAGGGTCGGGTGGGCGTGGATGTTGCGGGCCACCTCGTGGACGGTCAGGTCCCATTGCTGGGCCAGCGTCAGCTCGGGCAGCAGCTCGGTGACGTCCGGGCCGATGAGGTGCCCGCCGAGCAGCTCGCCGTACTTCGCATCCGACAGCAGCTTCACGAAGCCGCGTGCGTCGCCGAGGCCGTGGGACTTGCCGTTCGCGGTGAACGGGAACTTCGCGACCTGCACGTCGTAGCCGGCCTCGCGGGCCTGCTCCTCGGTGTAGCCGAAGCTCGCGATCTGCGGCTGGCAGTACGTGGCGCGCGGGATCATGCGGTAGTCGAGCTCCATGGTCTCCGCGCCGCCGATGGTCTCCGCGGCCACGATGCCCATCGCCTCGGCGGCGTGGGCCAGCATGAGCTTCGCGGTGACGTCGCCGATCGCGAAGATGTGCGGGACGTTCGTCCGGCAGAACCCGTCGATCTCGATCGCGCCGCGGTCGGTCGTGCGCACGCCGGTGGCCTCGAGGCCGTAGCCCTCGATGTTCGGCTGGAAGCCGATGGCCTGCAGGACCTTGTCGGCCTTGAGGGTCTTGAGCTCGCCGTTGGCGGACACCTCGACGACGACCTGCTCGCCGGAGTCGTCGATCGACTCGACCTTCGTCGAGGTCAGCACGGTGACGCCGAGCTTGCGGTAGTGCCGGGCCAGCTCCTTGGACACCTCGACGTCTTCGAGCGGCACCAGCCGGTCGAGGAACTCGACGATCGTGACCTCGACGCCGTAGTTGGCGAGCACGTAGGCGAACTCGACGCCGATCGCGCCCGCCCCGGCGATGATCATGCTGCCGGGCAGCTCGGGCGTGAGGATCTGCTCCTCGTAGGTGACCACGCGCTCGGACAGCTGGGTGCCCGGCAGCAACTTGGTCTTCGCGCCGGTGGCGATGATGCAGTTGTCGAACGTGATCTCGTCGGTGCCCTGGTCGGTCTGCACCTCGAGCGTGTTCGGGCCGGCGAACGTGCCGAAGCCGGTGAACTCGGTGATCGAGTTCTTCTTCATCAGGTAATGCACGCCCTTGACGCGCCCGTCGGCGACCGTGCGGCTGCGCGCGTGCGCGACGCCGAAGTCGAACGTGACCTGCCCCTCGATGCCGAACGTCTTCTGTTCGTTGTTGAAGATGTAGGCCAGCTCCGCGTTGCGCAGCAGCGCCTTGGACGGGATGCAGCCGACGTTCAGGCAGACCCCACCCCAGTACTTCTCCTCCACGACGGCGACCGAGAGCCCGAGCTGGGCCGCACGGACGGCGGCCACGTACCCACCCGGCCCGGCCCCGAGGACGACGACATTGAAATGAGTGCTCACGCCGACCACCCTAATCGGAATTCGCTCGCTGCCTCGTGAACTGTCCACAAGCAGGCAGTTGTCCACAGGCAAGATCCACATCGCCCGTCATGTCGGTGACCACCGATAGACTGGCGCTGAGGGGTGCCCCCGGAGAGGGTGGGGGCCGCGATTCACGGGGCGGCGTGCGTTCCGTCAAAGTCGCAAGGCCGCCGAGGCCTTGAAAGCCGCCTTGATCTGCGGCAACGGGATCAGCCGGCTCCGGGCGGTCCGAAGGTCGAGACGCACGCCTGCCAGGCCGGGTCCGGCAGATGGCGGCGCATCCGGCCGAACAGCGTCCACAGCCCGTCGCGGTGGCGTGCCAGCACCTCGGGGTTGTGCGTGGCGACATCGATCTCGTTGGCCGCGGTGATGGCGGCGAACGCGCGCAGTCCGGGACCGTCGAGGTGGTCGTCCCGGCCGGTGAACCGGTTGTGGAACGCGGGTGACGGCTCGCCCAGCCGCGGGTACACCACGCCCCGGTCGCAGCCGCCGTAGACGAACACCAGTTGTTCGGCGGCCTTCCCGACCGCGGCGCGCAGCAGTTCGCGTTCGGTGAGGTCCAGCAGCGCCTGCGGGAAGCCGTCCGTGCCGTAGGCCGCGTGGGTCAGGCCCGCCAGCGCCACGTGGTCCGGCTCCGCCCACGCACGCAACGTCGTGTGCACCCGCTCGAGGTGCGCCAGCAGGGTGCCGCCCGGATGCGGCAGTTCGCCCGCGCCGCGGGCCTCCAGCAGTTCCCGTGCGTCCACGGCTCCAGCCTACCCCGTATTGGTTCGACCAATTGGTTCAACCACTGCGCCGATCGGCCGCTCAAGTCGCGGGCCACAGCAGCCGAGAACGGTCGTGAGAAGTTCGCGAACCAAGCAACACCACCGTGAGAAGTTGGCCGTGGATCCGTTGCGACAGCTCGATTTCCGGTCCGATTTACAACGTCTTCCGCATGTGTCTTGACAGCGGGCCCCGGCAGGCCCAAAGTTCTCCCATTGGTCTATACCACTAGGTCTGAACCATTGGTGCGGGCTCGGCACGAGGCCGGGCGCGGAAGGGACGGCAGAGAAGTGAAGCGCTGGACGAAGGCGATGGTCGGCGCGGCCGCCATCGCACTGGCTACCGCGGGCTGTGCCGGGTCGGGCGGCACCGACAACAGCGGTGACGAGGCGAAGGCGGGCGAGCCCCGCACCCTCACCGTGTGGCTGATGAACGGCTCCGCGCCGCAGACCCTCACCGACTCGCTCAACAAGGAGTTCGAGAAAAAGCACGACGGTGTCACGGTCAAGTACGAAGTCCAGGAGTGGAACGGCATCCAGGACAAGCTGACCACCGCCCTGGGCAGCCAGGAACCGCCGGACGTCATCGAGCTCGGCAACACCCAGGCGCCGTCGTTCGCCTCCGAGAAGGTGCTCACCGACCTGTCCGGTGACGTCGACAAGCTCAACGGCGACCAGTGGCTCGACAGCCTCAAGGCCTCCGGCGAGTGGGACGGCAAGCAGTACTCGACCCCGTTCTACGCCGCGAATCGTGAGGTCATCTACCGCACGGACATGTTCGAGCAGGCCGGCATCACCGCCCCGCCGACCTCGCGGGACGAGTGGCTCGACGCGATCACCAAGCTGAAGGCCAAGTTCGGCAAGGACAAGCAGTTCCAGCCGCTCTACCTGCCGGGCCAGAACTGGTACGCACTGCTGTCGTTCATCTACGACGAGGGCGGCGACATCGCGAAGAAGGACGGCAACGACTTCACCGCGACGGTGAACAGCGACGAGGCCAAGGCCGGCCTGGAGTTCTACAAGCAGCTGGTCGACGCGTCCGGGACCACCGCGCCCAAGGACAACGACGAGCAGAACCCCGAGCAGGCCGGCATCTACGGCCAGGGCAAGGTCGCGATGATGATCGCGCTGCCGTGGGAGGTCGACACCGCGGCCAAGGACCACCCGGACATCAAGGAGAAGACCTCGGCGTTCCCGATCCCGTCGAAGAACGCGGGCGAGACCGCGCCGGTGTTCCAGGGCGGCTCGAACCTGGCCATCCCGCTCAACAGCAAGAACGCCGACCTGGCCAAGGAGTACCTCGCGCTGATGCTGAGCTCGAAGTACCAGGCGCAGTTCGCCCAGGCCGGCATGGTGCCCGGCGCGTCGACCGACCTCTCGGCGCTCGACGCGAACCCGGTGAGCAAGGCGATGGCCGAGGCGTCGAAGAACGGCAAGTCGGTCCCGGCGACGCCGAAGTGGGCGACCATCGAGGCAGGCCAGAACCCGCTCAAGGACATGCTGACCGCCTACCTGACCGGCGCGAAGAGCATCGACGCAGCGACGGATGACGCCAACAAGGCGCTGGACGCGGCCTTCAGCGGTTCATGACCCGCTGATGACCGCGACCGCACAGATCACGGTGCCGGCGGGCTCGTCCCCGCCGGCACCGCCGCGCGCCGGCCGGCCCCGCCGTGCCGGATTCGGGGAGCGCACCGTCCCGTACCTCCTGCTCGCGCCCGCCGTCATCACCATGCTGGTGCTGCTCGGCTGGCCCGCGATCCAGGTGGTCGGCATCAGCTTCCGCAAGCTCGACCTGGGTGAGCTCGTCCGCGGCGAGGTCGTCTGGGTCGGGCTCGACAACTACGTGTCCGTGCTGTCCGACCCCGAGGTCTGGACCATCACGCTGCGCACGGTGCTCTTCACCGTGGCCTGCGTGGTCGGCACGGTCCTCGCCGGCCTGCTCATCGCGGTGCTCATGCGGCACCTGTCGAGCAAGGTCCGCATCGCGCTGCAGGTCTGCCTCGTGCTGGCCTGGGCGACGCCGATCCTGGCCACCACCACGGTGTTCCAATGGATCTTCGACCAGCAGTACGGGATCCTCAACAAGACCCTGGTCAAGCTCGGCTTCGAATCGTTCGCCGGGTTCTCCTGGTTCTCCTCCGGCGCCAGCACGCTGACCGTCATCGGCCTGCTGATCGTGTGGCAGGCCGTGCCGTTCGTGTGCTTCACCATCTACGCCGGGCTGCTGGCCGCGCCGCGCGAGCTGTACGAGGCGGCGAGCATCGACGGCGCGAGCGGGTGGCAAACGTTTGCGACCGTCTCGTGGCCGGCGATCCGGTCGCTGGTCACGCTGGCCACGTTCCTGTCGGTGATCTGGGACTTCAAGGTGTTCGCGCAGGTCTGGGCGATCCGCCAGGGCGGCCCGGACGGCGAGAGCACGACGCTGCCGGTGGTGCTGTACCTGAAGGGCATCGCGCAGCGGCACTTCGGCGTCGCGTCCGCGATCGCGGTCCTGATGATCATCGTGCTGCTCGCGCTGACCGCCCGCTACCTGCAACTGCTGCTGCGTTCCCGGGAGGCTGATGTGTCGTGAGGAAGACCAGAGGTCAACAGATCGCGCTGAACACCGTCGGGATCGTCGTCGCCGTGCTGTTCGCGTTCCCGACGTACTGGATGCTCACCAGCTCGATCAAGCCGTCCGGCGACCTGCTCACCCCGGACTACGACCTGGTGCCGCTCGCGGTCACGTTCGACAACTTCGCGAGCGCGATCGCCAAGCCCGGTTTCGTCGTGCACCTGGCGAACAGCCTGATCGTCACGCTCGGCGCGGTCGCCTGCTCGCTCGTGGCGGGCGTGCTGGCGGCGTTCCCGCTGGCGCGGCTGCGTTTCCGCGGGCGCAAGGGTTTCCTGCTGCTGGTGCTGATCGCGCAGATGGCGCCGATCGAGGCGTTGTTCATCCCGATGTTCCTGCTGATGCAGGACGCCGGGCTGCTGAACAAGCTGCCGTCGCTGCTGCTCGTGTACTTCGCGATCACGCTGCCGTTCACGGTGTGGACGCTGCGCGGGTTCGTCGCGGGCATCCCGTTCGAGCTCGAGGAGGCGGCGATGGTCGACGGCTGCGGCCGGTTCGGCGCCTTCCGCCGGGTGGTGCTGCCGCTGCTCGGACCGGGTCTGGTGGCGACGTCGGTGTTCGCGTTCATCACGGCGTGGAACGAGTTCCTGTACGCGCTGGTGTTCATGCGGGACGCGGACAAGCAGACGCTGCCGGTGTGGCTGGCCACCTTCAAGACGGTGTTCGGCACGGACTGGGGCGGGATCATGGCGGCGTCGGTGCTCTACGCGCTGCCCGCGCTGGTGTTCTTCCTGATCGTGCAGCGCAAGCTGGTGTCCGGCGCGACCGCCGGAGCCCTCAAAGGTTGACGGGTTGTGGTCTGGACCACGGGTGGTCTATACCTGGTTGACCTGCCCCAGTCCTTTGGAGGACCCGTGTCCAGGCACCCTGCTTCCCGGCGCGCGCATACCGTCGTGGCCGTCGCCGCCCTCGCGTTGTTCGGCGCCGCTGTGCCGGCCTCGGCGGCGCCCGGCCACCTTCACGTCAAGGAGTCACGCATGACGCAGGTGATACCGGCGCCGGTGTCGGTCTCCCCGGCTCGCGGCGGTGGTGAGTTCCGCCTGAGCCGGGACGCCGCCATCCACGCCGGTCACGGCGCCCGCCAGGTCGCCGACTACCTCGCCGGCGTGCTGCGGCCGTCGACCGGCTACAGGCTGCCGGTGTCCGACCGCAACCACGACGCCGAGATCTCGCTGTCGCTCGGCAAGGTCCCGGCGCGGCTGGGTGACGAGGGCTACCAGCTCGACGTCGACCGGCACGGCGTCGAACTGAAGGCCCGCACGGCGCACGGCCTGTTCGCCGGCGTGCAGACGCTGCGACAGCTGCTGCCCGTGCAGGTCGAGAGCCGCACGGTGGCGCACGGGCCGTGGACGGTGCCGGCCGGCCGGATCGTCGACTACCCGCGCTTCGCCCACCGCGGCGCGATGCTCGACGTGGCACGGCATTTCTTCGCGCCGGACGAGGTGAAGCGCTACATCGACCAGATGGCGCTGTACAAGATCAACACGCTGCACCTGCACCTCGCGGACGACCAGGGCTGGCGCATCGAGATCAAGAGCTGGCCGCGGCTGACGACCTACGGCGGCTCGACCGAGGTCGGCGGCGGCCCGGGCGGCTTCTACACGCAGGACCAGTACCGCGACCTGGTCGCCTACGCGGGCGCGCGCGGGATCACGGTCGTGCCCGAGATCGACATGCCGGGCCACACGAACGCGGCGCTGGCGTCGTACGCGGAGCTGAACTGCGACGGCGTGGCGCCGCCGCTGTACACCGGGATCGAGGTCGGGTTCAGCTCGCTGTGCATCGACAAGGAGATCACCTACCAGTTCGTGGACGACGTCCTGCGCGAGCTGGCCGCGCTCACTCCGGGCGAGTACCTGCACATCGGCGGCGACGAGGCGCACGCGACGACGGAGCCGGACTACATCAAGTTCTTCCAGCGGGTGCTGCCGATGGTCGAGGCGCTGGGCAAGAAGGTGACCGGCTGGCACGACCTGCTCAAGGCGACGCCGCCGGCGTCCGCGCTGCCGCAGTACTGGGGCACCGAGCCGACCAACGCCCTGGTGACCGACGCGGTCGCGCGGGGCAACAAGGTCCTGCTGTCGCCGGCGAACAAGTCGTACCTGGACATGAAGTACGACGAGAACACCCCGCTGGGCCTGTCGTGGGCGGGCTTCATCGAGGTGGCCGACGCGTACGGCTGGGACCCGGGTTCGTACCTGACGGGAGTCCCGGAGTCGGCGATCGCCGGGGTGCAGGCGCCACTGTGGTCGGAGACGCTGGAGAACAGCGACCACATCGAGTTCATGGCGTTCCCGCGGCTGCCGGCCATCGCGGAGCTGGCCTGGTCACCGTGGTCGACCCACGACTGGGAGTCGTTCCGCACCCGCCTGGCCGGCGAGGCGCCGCGCTGGGTCGAGATGGGCGTGGACTTCTACCGCTCCCCGCAGATCGACTGGCCTGAGTGAGTTGTCCGGGTCCATCGCCGGCTCCTCAGCCGGCGATGGACCCGTTCACCGGCTGGACCGTGCCCGTCAACCGGGCGCGTTCCGCCGCGAACACCGCGAGGTGTGACTCCAGGGACTCCGCCGGGCCCGACAGGATGTGTGCCGCGTCGCCCGTGGACACCGCGGTGGTGAACGCGTCCAGCAGGCCCGCGTCGCCACCGCCGTGGCCGGCCGACGCGTCCTGGCCCTCGCTCGCGACGCGGTGTTCCGACACCTCGCCCGACACGAAGTCGTGCAGGCGGACCCGCTCGCCGTCGCCGTCGATGCAGCCCCGGGTGCCGAAGATCTGCGTGCGCCGGTCCTGGTGCGGGGTGAACGCGGTCATCGTGAACGTCGCCGTCACGCCGCCCGCGAACTCCAGCGCCACCACCTGGTGGTCCACCACGTCGTTGTCGCACGCGTACACGCACCGCCCGTACGGGCCGTCCCGCAGCGCCGCGCGCACCCCGGACTCGGTGACCTCGTCGGTGATCACGCTGACCGGCCAGCCCGTGCGGCCCTCCGCCAGCCTGCCCAGGTACAGCCGCGGCGCGGAGTACGCGCAGTCCGGCTCGATCGCACAGTCCACGCACCGGTCGGCCGCGCCCGCGGGCTGCTGCGCCCGGACGAAGTGCCGCAGCGAACCGAAGCTCGACACCCGCTCGATCGGCCGGCCGACGATGTGGCGCAGCCAGTCGATGTCGTGCCCGGACTTGGCCAGCAGCATGAACGACGCCAGGTCGCTGCGCCGCCAGTTGCCGCGCACGTAGGAGTGCGCGTAGTGCCAGTGCCCCACCGGTTCCAGATGCTGCACGCTCATCACGTCGCCGATCCGGCCGTCGTCGAGCAGCCGCTTCACCAGCCGGGTGTATGGCCGGTACCGCAGCACGTGGCAGACCGCGAACAGCACACCCGCGTCGGTGACCGCGCGCACGAGTTCCGTGCACTCGTCCTCCGTCGGGGCGAGCGGCTTCTCCACCATCAGGTGATAGCCGTTGTCCGCCAGCGTGATCGCCGGGCCGACGTGATCGGAGTCCTGCGTCGTGACGATGGCCGCGTCGGCCAGCCGGGGTGCACCCGCCAGCTCGTGCCACGAGCGGAACGCTCGTTCCGGCGGGATCCCGTGCCGCCGGGCGAACTCCTCGCGCTGGTGCGCGCGCGGCTCGGCGACCGCCAGTACCCGCCCGCGATCCGGGTGCGCGGCGAGCCAGTCCCCGTAGCCGAAACCCCGCTGCCCCGCCCCCACCACGGCGAACGTCACCGGCCGGTCCATCACGCCCTCCGAAATGCCGTCACCACAACCGATGCGGTCGTCCGCACCGGCTCGGGCAGCGCCGCCACCCGCTCTCCCAATGCCTCCCGTCCAATGTGCCACGCGCTCGGCCCCATGCCCACCAGCGACAGCACGTCCGCGTGTGACAGTGCCAGCTCGAACTCGCACGTGTCCTGAGTGGACACCACGAGCGGCGCCAGCTGCTCGGCGATCCGCTGCGCCTTGTCCGGCGCCACGGTCAGCAGCTCGAGATCGGCGACCAGCCCGGCCAGATGATCGGTCGTCGGCGAGACCACGACCAGCACCCCGTCCGGCGCGAGGATCCGGTCGAGCTCTGCCGGGTTGCGCGGCGCGAACACGTTGAGCACCACCGAGATCGCCCCCGTACGCACCGGCAGCGTGCCCCACGCGTCACAGCCGACCGCGCCGAGCCGCGGGTGCGCCCGCGCCGCACGCCGCAACGCCGGCTTGGAGATCTCGAGCGCCAGCCCGACCCGCTCCGGGTCCGCGTCAAGCACCGCGGCCAGGTAGTGGCCGGTACCCGCGCCAAGGTCCGCAACGCACCCGCCTGCGGCACCGCGTCCCACCGCACCGGAACCCACCGCACCCGAGCGCGCGGCACCGACAGCCGCGGCACCGGACTCCGCAACGCCCGAGACCGGCGTGCCGGAGCCGGCCGCACTCGAGCCGGCCGCACCTAAGCCCGCGGCACCAGGCTCTGCAGCATCGAACCCCGCGGCGGCCGAGTTCGCAGCATCGGGCTCCGCTGCACCCGAGCCAGCCGCACCGGAGCCCGCATCACCAAGGTCAGCGGCACCGGAGCCGACAGCACCTAAGCCGCCGGCACCGGAGGCCACGATGCCGGAGCCGGCATCGTTAATGTCTCCGGCGCCCGCATCTGCAGCGGAACCGGCGGCCGCAGCGAAGCCGGTGGCGGCCACGATCGCGCGGGCGATCGGCGCGTAGTGCCCGGCGTCGAGGAACGCGGCGCGCGCGGCGACCATGTCCGCGTTGTCGCCGCTCACCGGCGCCTTTCCCGCCAGCAGGCTCACGTAGCCCTGCCGCGCGACGTCGAACCCGTGCCCGGACCCGCACCGCACCGCAGCATCGGCCTGCCCCAGGTCCGCGCCGCAGTGCGGGCACACCAGGTAGGGCAGGACGTCAGCCAGCATCGGACGCCAGCGCCTCGATCCGCCGGTGCAACCGGTCGACCCGTGCCTCGGACTCCGGCTTCATCAGCACACTGCGCAGCAGCCGTGCACCGTCCACGTCGGCCGTGACACCCGCGTGCCGGCGGGCGAAGTCCGCGGCGCCGACCTTCAGCACGGACAGGAAGACCGGGTCCGCCTTGTCCCGCATGCCGTCGGTCATCACCCGGGCACTCGCCGCGTCGATCGCCGACAGGCTGTCCCGGCGCGGGAAGTAGCTGACGATGTCGAGCTCCGGCTGCTGGTACAGCTCGAGGTGTGGCGAGTCCTCGAGCAGCTCCGCCCAGCCGAGCGCGGCCCGCCTGCCCGCCGCGAGGAACCGGCCGAGCCCGTCCGGCGTCGGCGGGATCACCTGGAACGTCAGCCACAACGCGGCCGCCGCGGCGCCCGCGCGCGAGCACTCCAGGCTGATCTCGCCGAGATGCAGGTCGGCCTCGGTGAAGTAGGTGTACGGCGAGTCGTGGTGGTAGAAGCGCGCCACCTCCGGGTCGGCGAAGATGACCGCACCGCACCCGTAGGGCTGCAGCCCGTGCTTGTGCGGGTCGACGACCACCGAGTCGCAGCCGGCGATCGCCCGCCACGGCCGTGGGTCGATCGACTCCTCCTCACCGAGGAGGGTGAAGAACCCGCCGTACGCGGCGTCCACATGCAACCGGATGCCGTACTTCTCCTTCAGTGCCAGTGCCTCGTGGACCGGGTCGACCGCGCCGAGCCCCGTGGTGCCGGCGGTGACGACGACGGTGCCGATGTCCTCCTTTCGCAACAGGTCCTCGAGCGCGTCGAGGTCCATGCGCCCGGCCGCGTCGACCGGGACGGTGTGTCCGGCCAGGCCGAGCACCTGGCACATGCGTGCGTGCGTGTAGTGGCTCTCCGCGCTGTACGCGACTCCCTTGCCCGGGTGGGACTCACGCGCGACGAACAGCGCCTCGAGGTTGGCGACCGTGCCGCCACCGGTGAGGTGCCCGAGATGCGTGCCGAACCCGAACATCCCGGCGAGGGCGGCGACCGCCTCGCGTTCCATCTTCGCGGTGGCCGGCCCACCGTCCAGCGCGTGGTTGTTCGGGTTGACGAGCATCGTGGTCAGGTAGCCCGCGACCGCCACCGGGTGCGGCGGCTTGAGCATCTGACCGGCGAAGTCGGGGTGGAAGAACGGGTAGTTGTCCGTGAGCCGCTCGGTGAGCTCCGCGAACGCCGCCCGGAACCGGTCGGGGTCGACCCGCTGGCACGGGTGCACCGGATGGTCGGCGAACGTCCGCTGCCACGCGTCGACCGCGTCCACACCCTGGCGCAGCCACCCGGAAAGGTCCGTCATGCCCTCACGATCGCATGCCGGCGGCCCCGGACATGACGAAGGACGCCTCCCGCTCCGAGGCGTCCTTCGTCAGGGTGTTTCCGGTGCCGTCAGCGGCGGGCGCCCCGGGCCCGCATCAGCAGCACCAATGCGCCACCGCCCAGCAGGAGAGCGGCGCCGAGCGCGACGAGAGGTCCGGTCACGGCACCGGTCTCGGCCAGGTCCTGCTCCTCTGCCGCGGCCGACACGTCGTCGGACGAGTCCCCCGGCGTGGGCCCGCCTTCGCCACCCACACCGGTCGTGGTCGTGGGTGCCTCGGACGTCGGGGTGTCGGTCGGCGGCGTGTCGGTGGTGCTCGAGGACGGCGGGGTGGACGGGGTCGTCGTCTCGCTCTTGTCTACGCCGCAGACGAACCAGTGGCTCACGGCCGCG
>Ga0164241_10004517_pt1 | contig 13429 bp, 9 predicted proteins | sample OricomyardsoilBY_FD_108780 | JGI IMG/M metagenome (GOLD analysis project Ga0164241, IMG submission 108780) | Backyard soil microbial communities from Emeryville, California, USA - Original compost - Back yard soil (BY) | ecosystem: Environmental > Terrestrial > Soil > Unclassified | place: USA...
GTATTCCACCGAGTTCGCCTGGGCCACGGCACGCGACGGCACCAAGGTACCGGTGAGCATCGTGTATGCGAAGAGCACGCCGCGCAATGGCAGCGCGCCGCTGCTGCAGATTGGTTATGGATCGTACGGCGCTTCCTACGACCCCGAGTTCTCCTACCTGACGCCGTCGCTGCTGGATCGCGGCTTCGTAGTCGCCATCGCACACATCCGCGGCGGCCAGGAGATGGGCCGGGCGTGGTACGAGAACGGCAAACTACTCAACAAGAAAAACACCTTCACGGATTTCATCGACGTGACGCGCTGGCTGGTCGCCAACCGCTACGCCGACAAGTCGCGGGTGTTCGCGCTCGGCCGCTCGGCGGGTGGATTGCTGATGGGCGCCATTGCCAACCTGGCCCCGCAGGACTATCGCGGCATCGTCACCGGCGTGCCGTTCGTCGACGTGGTCACCACCATGCTGGACGAGTCCATCCCGCTCACCACCAATGAATTCGACGAGTGGGGCAACCCCAAGGAAAAGAAATACTACGACTACATGCTGTCGTATTCGCCGTATGACAACCTCGGCGCGCACGACTACCCTGCGCTGTTCATCCACTCCGGCCTCTGGGACAGCCAGGTGCAATACTTCGAGCCCACCAAGTACGTCGCGCGCCTGCGGGCACGGCGCACGGGGAACAGCCTCGTGATCCTGCGCACCAACATGGAGGCGGGTCACGGCGGCAAGTCGGGGCGCTACGAGCACTACCGGGAGTACGCCGAGCAATACGCGTTCATCATCGACCAGGCCGGCATCCGGAACTGAGTCGAGACGCGCATGTCATTCCTCTGATGTGGGTCGTGCGCGCCATGCTGGTCGTGTCGCTCGTCGTCATGGCGGGCTGCGAGACATCGCGGCACCGCGCGGCCGAGCCTGCCGCGGCGCCGACCGCGCGGTTCGAGCCGGTGAAATGGTCGAAGCTGCCAGGCTGGAAGACGGATGACGCGCTCGCCGCCTGGCCCGCGGTAGTCAGCACCTGCCACGTATTGGGTGCGCGCGCCGAATGGCAGGCATTCTGCTCCGCGGTCATGGCGGCCAGTCCCGCCGATGCGGCCTTCGTGCGCGGCTTCCTGGAGCAGCAGCTGACGCCGTATCGCATCGAGCGCGTCACCGGCCGCAAGCGCGAAACCAGGGGCTTGGTCACCGGCTATTACGAACCGCTGCTCCATGGCGCGCGCGAGCGCAGCGAGGCTTTTGCCACGCCGCTGTATCGACCGCCGGAAGACCTGCTCATCGTGGATCTCGCCAGCGTGATCCCCGAGCTCAAAGGCAAACGCGTGCGCGGCCGGCTCGAAGGCAACAAGGTGGTGCCTTACTACACGCGCGCGGCGACCCGCGAAGCGCCCAGCCTCGCGGGACACGAGATCGTGTGGATCGACAACGCGCTCGATGCGTTCATGCTGGAGATACAGGGCTCGGGTCGCGTGCAGCTGACTACCGGCGAGACCATTCGCCTGCAGTACGCCGACCAGAACGGCCAGCCCTACCGCTCCATCGGCCGATATCTCGCCGACAAGGGTTACATGACCATCGACCAGGTGAACACGCCAGCGATTCGCAACTGGCTGGCGGCGAACCCCGCACGTGTGAACGAAGTGCTCGACAGCAATCCCAGCGTGGTGTTCTTCAACGAAGCACCGCTCGAGGATCCCTCGATCGGCCCCAAGGGCGCGCAGGGCATGCCGCTGACGGCTGGCCGCTCGATCGCGGTGGATCCGAAGTTCCTGCCCCTGGGCGCACCCATGTTCCTATCCACCACTCATCCCGGCAGCGAACTCCCGCTGCAACGAGTCGTCGTCGCGCAGGACACCGGCGGCGCGATCCGCGGACCCGTGCGCGCGGACCTGTTCTTCGGCTTCGGCAGCGACGCCGGCGCGCAGGCCGGCATGATGAAGAACGATCTCGAGATGTGGCTGTTGTGGCCTCGCGGCGCGCCGCCACCATGAAGGGCAGTGTCTTCGTCGGCATCGGCGGCTGGAACTTCGCGCCGTGGCGCGGCAGCTTCTACCCGAAAGGACTGGTGCAATCCCAAGAGCTGCACTACGCCAGCCGCGCGCTCACCTCGATCGAGATCAACTCGACGTTCTACGGCCTGCAGAAGCCCGCGACATTCCAGAAGTGGCACGACGAGACGCCTGACGGCTTCGTGTTCAGCGTCAAGGCGCCGAGGTTCGTGATGCATCGCAAGCGCCTCGCGGAAGGCGCATCGAGCATCGAACGCTTCCTGGCCAGCGGAGTTCTGCGGCTCGGCAGCAAGCTCGGTCCCCTCAACTGGCAGCTCGAGCCCACCAAGCCATTCGACGCAGAGGAAGTGGCCGACTTCCTGGCGCTGCTGCCACCGCGGATCGACGGCCATCCGCTGCGCCACGTGCTCGAAGCGCGCCACCCGAGTTTCGACTGCGAGGAGTTCTTCGCGCTGGCCCGCCAGCACGGCGTGGCCATCGTCGAGGCCGGCGATTCGGAGTATCCGCACCTCGAGGCGCGCACCGCGCCCTTCAGCTACCTGCGACTGATGGGCACCCGGGAGAACTCACCGCAGGGTTACGCGCCCGCCGCGCTCGCGCGCTGGCGTGAACATGCCCAAACCCTGGCGCGCGAGGGTGACGTGTTCCTGTATTTCATCAGCGGCGCCAAGCAGCGCAATCCGCAGGCGGCGCTGGCGCTGCTCGCCTCGCTCGCGGCCGGATGAGCAGGCTTCGCCCGCGTCAGGCCGCGCGGCTGCCTTCGTTGGCCTTCAGCAGCGACACCACGTTGCGCTCCACCCAGCGGCCGAACAACCCGGCGAGCCGCGCCAGCGAACGCCCCAGCGGGGTCAATCGGTACTCCACGCGCGGCGGCAGCTCGGGGTAACTCCGCCGGCTAACTAGTCCGAAGGACTCGAGCTTGCGCAGTGTCTGGATGAGCATCTTCTCGGACACGCCATCCACGCTGCGGCGGATCTCGGCGGTGCGCATCGGCCCGTTGGCGAGCTGCGCGACCACCAGCAGCGTCCACTTCTCGGCGAGCACGGCCATGACGCGCCGCGACGGGCAGCGCGCGCTGTACACATTGGCGATGGGCTGGTTCTTCGGCATGCGCGCGACGTTACCACGCGGCGGCGCCGGCTCATACTTACCGCGAGGTAAGTACCCGCCGCTGTGACACTTACCAGAAGGTAAGTACTTGTGGTCGGGTGCGTATACGACCAGAATCCCGCCCCCGATACGTCAACGAGGCAATGGAGTCCGCCATGCAACTGTACTACTCGCCCGGTGCCTGCTCGCTCGCGTCCCACATCACGCTGCGCGAAGCCGGCCTCCCCGTCGAACTGAAGAAGACCGACACGAAGACCAAGAAACTCGAGGATGGATCCGACTACTTCGCGGTGAACTCCAAGGGCTCGGTACCCGCGCTGCGTCTCGATGACGGCCAGGTCCTCACGGAAGGCCCGGCCATCCTGCAGTACCTCGCCGACCTGAAGCCCGAGTCGAAGCTCGCGCCCAAGGCCGGCACGCTCGAGCGTTACCGGCTGCTCGAGTGGCTGAACTTCATCACCAGCGAAGTCCACAAGAGCTTCTCGCCGCTGTTCAATCCCACGGCCGACGCCAAGGTGAAGGAATACACCCAGCAGAACCTCGAGAAGAAGTTCGACTGGCTCGACAAGCAACTCGCCGGCAAGCAGTACCTCACCGGTGACCAGTTCACGATCGCCGACGCCTACCTGTTCGTGGTCGCGAACTGGAGCAATTTCGTCGGCATCGAGCTGGGCCGCTGGCCGGCGCTCAAGGCGTTCCTGGATCGCGTCGCGGCGCGCCCCAAGGTGCAGGAAGCACTGGCCGCCGAAGGCCTGCTCAAGAAGGCTGCCTGAGGCAGAAATGAAAAGGCCGCGGTGAATGCCGCGGCCTTTTCCAATCCGTTGGCGAATCGTTCAGAGCTGGACGCGACCGCGCTGCGATGAGCGTGCGGCGTTGGCCATCGCAACGCTGGGCTTCATGCCGTTACGACCCTTGCCCGGCAGGGACACGAACTCGGCGCGGCTGGCCGGCGCGGCGGGATTGACCCAGTGCCCGCGGGTGATCGACTTCTCCACCCACTCATGCGCCTGCTTCGACGCATACAGCGGACCGGCGACCGGCGACTGCGGTGCGCTGGGCGCATCCTGGTTGATCCCGAGCAACTGCGTGCTCGCGAGCGAGCCGACGAAGATGCCGCCGGCACCTGCAAACATGACGATCAACCAGACGCGTAACACGAGAATTCCCGGGTGGTGGTTCGAATGGGGCGCGGATCATAGCCTGATCCTGGCCCGATACCCCTAACAGTCGCCATTTGGCGACGCCATTATGTGCAGCGGGCGCTCCGTCTTGACGGCCATGATGCTTTTCGTGAGTCCGAGCCACTTCTCGTCGCGGATTTCGGCACCTTCGAACATGCTGCCGAGCTCGCGCCGATCCAGCAGGCACCAGTCCGGGTTGGTCGACTTCGGCCAGAAGCGCGCCGCGAACTTCAGCAAGGGCAACAACAGCCGGCGCGGCAGGAAAGCCACGAACGGCAGCCAGCTATGACTTTCCAGGACGAACCATCGATAGGGTGTCTGCACGAAAAACTGTCGCCCCACGCGCTGGATCTCACGCGCGAATTCGCGCTGATGCGCCAGTGACAGCTCGCGGAATTCCTTGCCCGAACGCAACTGCCACACCTGGTCCTTGGGGATGGTCACGTGTTCGATCACCGAGGAGCAGTACACGATGTCGAAGTAGCCGTCGGGGAACGGCAGCTTGCCGTTCGCACCCACCAGCACCGGCACGAAGCCATAACTCTGGCGGCCGCGCTCCAGCGCCATGGGATTGATGTCCGCGATGAAGGTGTTCTCGGGCCGCACCGGGGTACCGTCGAGCACGGCGTGGATGTTGCCGCCCCACTCCGAGCCGAGGTCGAGGATGCGCGTACCCCCGTCGAGGCCGAAGGCCGCGCGAAACAGACCCGCGCGCCGCTGGCGCGCGCGCACCGAAAGCTTCTGGAACAACGCGGTGAAGTACTTGCCCACCCGCGGATTCTGACTCCGCGCCCAGCGGAGAGCCGGCGGCGGGATGCCGCCGGCTTCCGTCAGTAAGCTCCCACCGCGGCTGTCAGAACTTGCCGCGCACGCCCATGAAGAAGCGTTTTCCGAAGGTCTCGAACTGGATGGGACGCGCCGCCGCGTTCTCCTGCACCAGTTCCTCGTCGGTGAGGTTGATGCCTTCCAGGAACACCGACAGGTTCTCGTTGATGTCGTAGCCCAGCGAAGCATCGAGCTGGCCGTATTCGCGGTTGAACTCCGGCAGGCTGCCGCGGCCCGAGGCGGTGATCAGCCACTGGTCGCGCCAGTTGTACGAGGCACGCGCGCTGAAGCCGTGGTTCTCGTAGTACAGCGAGGCGTTGTAGCTGTTGCGCGAGAGACCGGGGAAGGTCAGCGCCGAGCCGTCGAAGATGTTGGTCTGGGTGAAGCCCTTGTCCTTCTGGTAGGTGTAGTTAGCCAGCAGGCCGAATCCCTTCCAGAAACCGGGCAGCTTGTCGAAGTTGTACTGCACGCCACCTTCGACTCCGTCGATGGTGACCTCGTCGTTGCCATTGATCGGGCTGGTGATCTGGTACGTCAGTCCGTCGTTGGGATTCACCTCACCCACGGTCTGCAGCAGGATGAAGCGCGAGATGTCCTTGCGGAACACCGCCAGCGACGCGAAGTTGGTGTCCGAGAAGTACCACTCCAGTCCCAGGTCGTAGTTGGTCGCGAGGAAGGGCAGCAGGTCCGGATTGCCGCGCGAACCGGTGAGGCCGACGATGTCGCGGCTGAGCCGGATCGCCAGCTGCGAGGGCGAAGGCCGCGCCAGCACCTTGCCGGCCGCCAGTCGCGCCACCAGCACGTCGGGAATCAATCCCACCTTGAGGTTCAGCGAGGGCAGCACCTCGTTGTAGTCACCCTCGGCCTCTCCGGGCGGGAAGGTCACCACGCCCATCGGCGCCACCACGCGGTTGTAACCCGTCGACAGCGTGTCGGTCTCGATGTAACGCGCGCCGATGTTGCCCGAGATCGGCATCTTGAGATCGTCGAAGCGGAAATCGAACTGCGTGAACGCGCCGGTGGTTTCCTCCTCGACGGTCCAGTTGTCGAGGTAGGCGATGAACGTACCGTTGGTGTTCGGATTGGTGTTGGCCACGTTCACGTCGAGATTTCCGGCCAGCGGATTGACCGCGCCAGCCGCCGCCAGGGCGGCGTCGACCGTGGCATCGGTGTTGTCATTCCAGAAGCGCACCGAGTTGTCGAAGCCGAGGTCACCGGTCTTGTAGAACCCGATGTCGTTGGTGGTCGAGGTGGTGTCGATGATGCCTTCGATCGTCGCGCACGGGACCTGCGCCACCACGATGTTGTTGGCGCTGGTCGTATCCGCGGCCGGCGTGCGGCACGACAGGCGCACGGTCTTCTGCCGCAGGATCTGGTCGGTGGTGTACTTGTGCTTCTGCGCACCCACCTTGATCGTCATCCAGTCCGCCGGGCTCCAGGCGACGTCGAAGCCGCCGGTGATTTCATCGGTGTTGTTGTCGCGCGGGTTGTACACCGAGTCGAGGCGGTTCACGCCGGCGCCCGAATTGAGATCGAAACCGGCGGGGAACGTGATCTCGGGTGCGGCCTTGCTACCCGTGTAGTCGACGATGGCGCGGCTCACGCCGAACACCTGCGCCGTGGAGTTGATCTCGTCGTTGTGGACCTTGGCCTCGGAATAGTCGACGCGGGCGTCCACTTTCCACGAGGGTGTGATTTCCCATTCCGCGCCCAGCGAGGTGGTGTACTGCGTGCGCGTCAGGCTGCCGAGAATGTTGCGGTAGGACAGATCGAGCGGAAACGAGCCGTTGGCGCCGTTGCCGGTGAACTCGATGTGCGAGACGGTGTTGTCCTCGCCCACCACGGTATTCGCGTAGTCGAACAGGCCGCCGTCGGCATTGAGCTGCAGCAGCGAGTTGTCGACTTCCTCGAAGCCGCGCGCCCAGGTCACGTCCCAGAAGGTCTTGAAATTGTCGGTGGGGCGGAACTCCACCATGGTGTTCACCGCGCGGCGCTCGGTCTCGCGGCGATTGTTGATGTAGCGCGGGATCTGCGGGTACCAGTCGCAGGTGCCGTCGGCATTGAAGTCATTGCGGAGCGCGCCACGGGTCACGGGCGCGGAGCAGGTGGTCGAGGTCGGCGGATTGACGCGATTCCAGCCCGTGGTGTTCGCGGTGGCGTCGTACAGATGACGCTTTTCCCATTGCACGGCGATCAGCGCGCCGAGCTTGTCGTCGAAGAACAGCTTGCTGCCGAACAGCGCCAGCTTCGGATCGGTGGCCTCGGCGAGGTCCGAATACACGGCCTGCGCCGAGCCCGCGACATAACCATCCGGCGAATCGAACGGCCGGCGCGTGTTGATGCGCACCGTGCTGATTCCACCTTCGGTCATTTCCGCGGTGGGCGTCTTGATCACGTCGATGCGCGAGACGAATTCCACCGGCAGGTCGCGGAAGTCGATGGCGCGGTCGGTGGCCGCGACGGTCAGCGACAACGCCGCGGTGCCGTTCACTTCGACGCGGATCAGGTTGGGCTCGGCGCCGCGCACGCTGACGCCACGGCCTTCGCCGTCCTGCCGCGTGATCTGCACGCCGGTCACTCGCTGCAGGGCCTCGCTCAGGTTCTTGTCGGGGAAATCGCCGATGTCCTCGGCCGAGATGGAATCGACGATCTGCGTCGAATCGCGTTTGAACTCGAGCGAGTTGCGCAGGCCGGCACGGATGCCCGTGACCACGACTTCATCGATGGCCTCGGCCTGCTGCCCATTGGCTGGCTGCGTGTCGTCCGCGGAAGCGGCGACGGGCGCGAGCAGTCCGCACGCGCCGATGACACAGACCTGACCTGCCGCGCGCGTGCGCAGCTTGCGAGAGTTGAAATGACCCACCTGAATCCCCCCATGTTGTTGGTAGCCGTTTGGACGGCTTATGGCGGAATTTGCGCTTGAATGATCGTTTTTGCAACTTCTTGCGCGAAAGTGGCCGAAATGTCACCGGTTACCCATGGTAACGCTCACATTGCAGCGGCGCCCGCCCCGGTCGGGGGCGGGCGCCTGTCTAACTACTTGGCGGCGAAACGCTTCAGCGTGTAGTACGCGTCGAGCTGCTGCGGGGCGGGCGCGTCGAACAGGGTGCGCGACGCCAGGTTGAGATGATAGATGCGTGCCGTCTGGCGCGGATGCACCTTCGGCTGCTCGGTGGTCGCGAGCGTGATGGACACCGTCTTGCGATCCGGACTCACGGAAATCGCGGTGGTTGCCTCGTTGCGCGTGTCGAGTTCGGGCGACCCGTAGTCCGGCGCGTCACGGTAGGTCCACGACTCGAGCGACAAGGCCGACCGCAGGATCGAGGCGCTGACGCCGCCACCCAGTGGCTGCGTGAGCATGAGCTTGAACCCATCGTGCGTCGCCGACATGGCGACGATGCCGGGCTCGACGGTCTTCCCGTCCCAGCGCACGTGCTGCAGGCTCGCGACCTTGCCGCCCTTGGCCTGCCAGCCGCGCCCAGTCTGGCCTAACAAGAGACTGCCGTCGGGCATGAACACCGGCCGCATGACGCCGGATTCCAGCCCCTCGAAGAACGGCATGACGCTGCCCTGCTCCACGCCGTCGACTTTCTCCACCACCACGCGCAGCAGGTTCGACTGCGTCTGGTCGCCGATCAGCATCTGGCCCTTGAAGGGGCCGAACTTGTCGTCGAGTACCCAGGCCGGGTTGCCGGGGGAATTCGCCACCTTGTTGTGCGGGAACATGACGATCTCGCGCTCCTTGCGGCCCGCGACTTTGTCCCAGGCGATCTGCGGCGAATTCGGCGTCATGCCCGGCAGGTCCACCAGCCCCGCGGGATGCCCATAGAACGCATCCTTGCGCAGCACGAACAACTTCGACGTGCCGACGAAGTCACCCTGGTTGTCGGCATACCAGACGCGCCCATCCGGGCCCACGCCGAGGCTGGCGGGACTGCGCATTCCATTCGCGAACAGCTCGAACTTGCCGTCCGGCTGGATGTGCACGGCCCAGCCCGAGAAACCACCCCAGCTGCCCATGACATTGCCACCGCCGGTGTACGCGAGGCCGCTGCCGTCGTGCACCAGGTTGATGGCGATGTAGTACGAGCCGTCGGGCGCGCGCACCGGCCCGTGCATGTAGTTGTGGTAGTTGCCGTGATACGAGTTCGCGTCGAACAAGGTCTGGTAGTCGTCGGCGACGCCGTCGCCGTTGGTATCGCGGATGCGCGACAGCTCGGCCTTCTGGCCGGCGACGACGCTCAGTCCTTTGTTGTCCTCGACCACCACGCCGAGACTGTCGAACAGCCCTTCGGCGAACTGCCGCCACTCGCCGTCCACCAGGCGCCAGATGCCGGCGGTGCGCGTGGCCACGACTATCGTGCCGTCCTTGGCGCGCGCCAGTCCCAGCGCCTCGAACAGCTGGTCGCGCCCGTAGTTGTCCTTGGGCGGGTAATAGTTCTCGATGCCGTAGCCCGCGGGTAGTTTGGCGGTGGCGGCCGTCTTCACCAACGGCGCGCGCAGCGCCGAGTAGTTGGACGGCGCGGGCCGCCAGGCATTGGCGGAGACCGCCATGCGGCCGCGCAAGGTGGCGTCGAGTTTGCCGGCCGGCAGGGTCCAGCGGCCGTTCTCAAGTTTGCCGGCGCTGGGCGTCGCGCCCGCCAGCAATGTGTCGTTGAGCGCGAAAGCCTGCGGCGCGGCCAGCTTGCCGCTGAGCGCGATCGAGACCTGGCCGTCGGCCGCAATGGAGGTCGCCACGCCAATCTCGTTCTTCGCCACGCGGTAACGGAATACCGGCGCGGCCTGCTTGTCACGCGAATCGCGCGAATAACCCCGGAACTGTGCGTCGATGGCGGCGATGCGATCGAGCTGGTCCTGCGGGCTGTACAGCGACTCGCGGATCGCGGCCATGTCGCCGAACTTCGCGTCCTTGAAGGTGAAGTCGATCGGCGAGCCTGCGGCGTCGAGTGGCGCGAGCAGGTACTCGCGCTCGCCGAAACCGATCTCGCGGCTCTCATAGCCCAGCGCCAGTCCCTTGCCACCGCGATTGGTGAGCTCGCCCGACATGTCGAGGAAACCACCCTGCCAGATTTTCACGATGGCCAGCAGGCGTGGATCGAAGCTGTAGTTGATGCCGCCGGGATTACCCACGTGGATGGCGCGCGCCGAAGTGCCCGGCAACGGCCCGCGTTGCATGCGCACCGTGTCGTTGACCAGCCATTGCAGTCCATCGGCCAGCGGATCGTATGGCGGCGTGGGCTTGAGCTTGCCGAGCCAGGTGACCGGGCCGCGCTGCCCGAGGTCGTTCAGCGTGGCGAGGTACGCCCCGATGGCATCGATCTGTTCGTCGGAAATGATTTCCCGCGTGAACGGCGGCATCACGGCCGGGTAGGCCGTGCCCTGGGTGGCGCCGGATTCGGCGACCGCCAGCTGGTCGGCGGGAGCGCGTACCGAGTGGTACAGGTATTCGCGGTTCGCCTTCACCTGGAATCGGTGTCCCTCGCCGCCCTCGACCACTTCGCGCGTGCGCGCTTCGCTGCGGAACAGGCCGTACAGGTTCGGGCCGGAACTGACCGCCTGGCTGTCGCGTTCCACCTGGTGGCAGGCCTCGCATCCCACCGAGGTGAACAATTCCTTGCCGCGCGCCACGATGTCGATCAGCGTTTTCTCGTTGGTGTCGCCGCCGGAGGCCGGCGGCAGCGTGACCTCGTCGAAGTTGGCCGGGTCGTGGCGCGAATTGCGGACCGCGAACGTGCCTTCGTCGATGACGAAGAATGCCGGACCCCGCATGTCCTCCGCCGACCAGCGCGCGCCGGGACTGGCGCCGTCGAATATCACGTTGCGCTGGGACTTGCCGCCGGTGTTGATCTCGATCGCGAGCGCGTTGGTTTGCTTGTTGTAGCCGGCGTCAAAGCGCGGCGCGCGCATGCGCACCGTCAACTTCTGCCAGTCGCCGTTGCCGGTCATCGGCACCGCGTAGCGGCCCAGCAGGTACAGCGTGGCGCGTGCGCCTGTCGGGGCGCGGTACTCCAGCGAAGTCACGCTGTCGGCGGTGGTCACCCGCGACGCCAGTGCCTTGTCGATGCCCGTGGTGCTCGAGCTCACCGCGCCATCGGCCTGGGTCCACGCGGGGTTGTCCCGGAACGCGCCAAACCCGGAAGGCGCATCGGCGGCGCGAACCGCGACGAAACTTGCGAACACGGCGATGGTCAGAACCGCGAGGACACGGCCGGAAAACTTCGACATGGGACCCCCTTCTGGCCGGCTACACTAACCGAAAATTCCCGTCCCGAAACCCGTTTCACCCAGGTTCAACGATCCACAAAATGACATTGCTCTGGATGCTTCTTGCCGCTAATGGCGGCACCACGGCCGCCGCGCCCCTGCCGGTCGCTCCGGCCACGGAAATCATCGTCACCGGCTCGCGCGTGGCCACGCGCCCGGACGACCTGGCCGCCAATGTCACGGTGCTGAAGCGCGAGGACTTCGACGTCGAGAAACCGGCCAAGCTGGCCGACCTGCTGCGGCGCGTGGCCGGCGTGCACATCGACCAGGTGGGCGGCCGCGGCGGCACCGGTTCGCTCTACATGCGCGGCGCGGACCCTAACTACACGCTGGTACTGGTCGACGGCGTGCGCGTCAACGACCCCACCAACGCGCGCGGCGGCTCGTTCGATTTCTCGACCTTCGACGTGGCCGACGTGGAGCGCGTGGAAGTCGCGCGCGGCCCGTACTCGGCGGTGTACGGCGGCGACGCGCTCGCCGGCGTGGTCAACATCGTCACGCGGCGCGCGCCGCGTGATCGCACCCAGGGTTCGCTCGACGCCATGGGCGGCGCCTACGACACGCGCGAAGTGGTGTTGAATGCCGGCGGGCCGATGTCCTCGGGGCGCGGCAACTGGAACCTCGGCGCCAGCGACAGCAACGAGGGCGAAGTGGTGCGCGGCAATCACTTCGACTCGCAACGCGTCTCGGGCAGCGTCGATACCGAGCTCGGCGCCAATACCACGTTGTACGCCAGCGGCCGCTACGCCGAGTCCAGCCGCGAGGGTTTTCCCGACGACAGCGGCGGCTATGAGTTCGCGACCATCCGCGATCCCGAGAAACGCGACGCCGATGAAGCGGTGTTCGGCGCTGGTGCCACCACGCGCATCGGCGCCGCCACCTTCTCGCTGACCGCCGGGTATTTCGATCGCGACGATCACATCGATTCGCCCGGCGTTGCGCCGGGCATCCGCGACCCCTTCGGCCTGCCGCCGAGCGTGGTCGACACCAACCTGACGCGGTATTCGGTCACGCTCTCCGGCACGCAGAAGATTTCCGATCTGCTGTCGGTGGCCTATGGCATCGACTGGCTGCGCGAGCAAGGCGAGAGCGACGGCACGCTGGACTTCGGCTTTCCGGTGCCAACCTCCTTCGCGCTGACGCGCACCTCGTGGGCGCCGTTCACGGAAGTGCGCTTCGACTCCGGCGCAGGACTCTCGGCCCAGGCCGGCGTCCGGTTCGACAAGCCGGACGACATGGGCTCGGTGACCAGCCCGCGCCTGCGCGTGGCCTACGAATTCGGCGACAGCGGGGTCACGGTGGCCGGCGCCTGGGGCAAGGCATTCAAACTACCCAGCATGTACGCACTCGGCCATCCGCTGGTCGGCAACCCGGATCTCGCCCCCGAGCGCGGTGAGTCGCACGAGATCGAGCTCTCGCAGCAACTGCTGAACGGCAGGGCGAGCTGGAGCGCCACCTGGTTCGACAGTGCGTTCCGCAATGCCATCGACTTCGATCCGGGTCCGCCACCCATGCTGGTGAACCGCAATCGCGTCGACACCGACGGTTTCGAGCTCGCCGGGCACCTGGCGGTGAGCGAACAATGGCTGATGGATGCCAGCGTCACGCACGCGCGCAGCCGCATCGCGGGTACCAACGCCGAGTTGCGCAATCGCCCCGAGTGGCGCGCGGGCCTGGGGGCACACTGGTCGCCCATCGCCGCGCTGAAGCTCTCGGCAACCGCGACTTACGTGGGCACGGCGCTGGACTCGTCGATTGCCACCGGCGACGTGCGCCTCGATGCCTACACGCGCGTGGATGCCAGCGCCTCGTGGCAGGTGTCGCAGCGCTTCGAGGCGTATCTCGCAGTCGACAATCTCACCGACCAGCAGTACGAGGAATTCGTGGGCTTCGAGTCGCGCGGCATCGCGCCGCGCGCCGGCGTGCGCTTCAATTTCTGAGGCGCGGTAGCGAGTCGAGGGTTCCCTGGCGCAGGCGGCAACCCTGCTTCGCCACCTGGCCGTCGGCCTGCACGCGGAGCGCGGTGCAGACTTCGACCGTGCGGA
>Ga0164241_10004518_pt1 | contig 13429 bp, 7 predicted proteins | sample OricomyardsoilBY_FD_108780 | JGI IMG/M metagenome (GOLD analysis project Ga0164241, IMG submission 108780) | Backyard soil microbial communities from Emeryville, California, USA - Original compost - Back yard soil (BY) | ecosystem: Environmental > Terrestrial > Soil > Unclassified | place: USA...
GACGCGCTGTCGTGGCGCATTGACACTCGCTGCCTGCTCGCTCGCTCGCGGGTAGCGCGCGCGGGTCGTGAGCGCCGCTCCCTGCTGCGAGTTCTCGCTTGTGAAAGCGCCGCGAAGGACTAGGTACGAGTGCTAGATTCGGGCGAGTGGCGCAGCGCGCTCCGTCGTGATGCCGAGTCGGAATGAGCATGTCCACACCAGCACTGTCCGTGATGGAGCTAGCGGACGCCGCGGGCGCAGCGCGGGAGCCGGAAGCGATCAAGCCGACGGGCGCGCCCGGGGCCGAGCCTCTGGGACGACGATTGGGTGCGACCGGCCGCGGACAAGTGACCGCTCTGAGTGATGCCGCGCTCACGGAGGAGCTTCGCGCGTTGGCGCGCGAACACGGCGTCTCGGTCGAGACGGTTCTCACTGCCGCGTGGGCGCTCGTCATGCTGCGCTTCACGCGCGAGCGCGAGATCGCATTCGGAGTCGCGCCCGCGACCGGTGTCACGCTGGTCGGCCTCTCGCTGGACGAAGACACGTCCGTTTCGTCGCTCTTGGTGCAGGTCGAGCAACGGCTCGCCGAGCGCCAGTCGGGGCACGTCGAGCTCGTGCCCGACGTGCTGGTGCGCATCGACGGGCCGCTCCGGGCGGCGGAGGCCCCCCCGGGCGCCCGCGCCGGTGCTGAAGCCGTCCTGAATTTGAGCGTCGTCGTCGCCGGGACGCTGCGCGTCGCTCTCGACTTCGAGCGCGCGCGTTTCCGCCGCGGGATGCCGGAACGCGTCGCACGTGCGCTCCTCGTCACGCTCGGGGAGCTAGTGCGCGGGGCCCGCTTCGTTCGTGACGTGCAGGCGGTGCCCTCCGACGAACGCGAGCTCCAGCTCGTGACGTGGAACCAAACGGAGCGCCCGTTTCCGTCGGAGCTCCTGCTCCACGAGCCCTTCGAGGCGCGCGCGAAGCTCCAACCGGAAGCTGTCGCTCTCGAGACGTCCACGGAGTCGTTCACCTACGCGGAGCTCGACGCCGCCGCCAACCGGCTCGCGCACGCGCTGCGCGAGCGGGGGGCGCTGCCCGGCGTCAAGCTGGGCATCGCGCTGCCACGGAAGAGCTCGCTCGTCGTGGCGCTGCTCGCGGTCGTCAAGACGGGCGCCGCGTACGTGCCGCTCGATCCGAGCTATCCGGAGGAACGTCTGGCGCGCGTCCTCGAAGACGTGGCGCCGGTTCTCGTCGTCACGGATTCGCAGCTCGCTCAGCGCTTTTCCGCGTGCCCGACGTTCCTCGTGGACCAGACCGACGTGTCCGCCCTGCCGGCGACGCCCCTCCCGCGCGCGGCAGCTCCCGAGGACGTGTGTTACGTCATCTACACGTCCGGCAGCACGGGCACGCCGAAGGGCGCCGTGCTCCAGCACCGCGCCGTCGTGAACACGTGCACGTGGGTGAACCGCACGTTCGCGATCGGCCCGGGCGATCGACTGCTCTTCGTGACGTCGCCCTCCTTCGATCTCTCCGTGTACGACACCTTCGGGGCGCTCGGTGCCGGAGCGACGGTCGTCCTCGCCGAGGCGCAGCCGGGTACTGAGCCGGAGGCGCTCGCGGCTCTGGTTCGCGCGAAAAACATCACGATCTGGGATTCGGCGCCCGCGGCGCTCGAGGTCATCACGCCGTTCCTCGGAGCGCCGCCTGCCTCGACGACGCTCCGGCTCGTCATGCTGAGTGGCGACTTCATTCCGCTTCGCCTGATCGGGACGCTGCGGACCGCATTCCCGAACGCCCGGCTCGTGAGCCTCGGCGGCGCGACGGAAGCGGCCATCTGGTCGAACTGGTTTCCCATCGAGGAGCTCGGCGCCGATTGGGTGAGCGTTCCCTACGGAAAGCCGTTCGACAATTGCCGCTACTACGCGCTCGACTCGCGGCTCGAGCCCGTCCCCATCGGCGCCGTGGGTGAGCTCTACATCGGCGGCGCCTGCGTGGCGCTCGGCTACTTGAATCGCCCGGAGCTCACGGCCGAAAAGTTCTTGGCGGATCCCTTCACGGACCTACCTGGCAGCCGGCTCTATCGAACGGGCGACTTGGTGCGCTACTTCGAGTCGGGCGAGCTGGAGATCCTGGGACGCGCGGATCGGCAAACCAAGATCCGCGGCTACCGCATCGAGCTCGGGGAAATCGAAGCGGCGCTACGTGCGGTCCGCGGTGTGGAGGACGCCGTTTGCGTCGTGCGCGAGGTCGCCGGCGACAAGACGATCGTCGCTTACGTCGTCATGCAGCCTTCGGAAGCCGTCAGTGAATCCGAGCTCAAACGGGAGCTCTCCGGCTCATTGCCGGCGTTCATGCTTCCGAGCCGCGTCGTCTTCATCGCCGAGCTCGCGCTCTCGCCGAACGGCAAGCTCGACCGCACCAGCCTGCCGCCGCTCGACGTGCCGGCCGAGCACGCCGTCGTGGCGCCGCGTACGGCGACCGAACGAACGATGGCGGATATTTGGCGGCGTCTGCTCGGCCTTGCGAGCGTGGGCGTCACCGACAATTTCTTCGACGTCGGCGGCCACTCGCTCATCGCCGTGCGCCTCGTGAACGAGCTCAGGCGCGCCTTTTCGCTCGAAATCCCTTTGCCCACCGTCCTCGAGCACCCGACGATCGCCTCGCTGTCGGCCCACATCGACGCGCTCACGAGCGGACGCCCTGCGCTCGCCTCGGACGCTGCGATGCCCGCTGCCTCTTCCGCTCGGCAGTACCCGCCGCTGCATTGCATTGGGGGCACGGGCGGCAACCCCTTCGGAATTCGGCGGCTCGCGGCCGTGCTCGGCGCCGAACAGCCCGTCTTTCCGCTCAGCCCGGGCGGTGATCCCACGGGACGCGCCGTAGCGGATCTGGCCCGCGAAGTCGCTGCGGAGGTGCGGCGGGCTCAGCCGGCGGGACCGTATTTTCTCGCTGGCTTTTCCGCCGGGGGCGTCCTCGCGCTCGAGGCGGCGGAGCGCTTGCGTCGCGAGGGCGAACAGGTGCCGCTCGTGATCCTGCTCGACACCTTTCACCCGCAGCTCCCGAAATGGTCGACGCTGGAGCGCGTCCGGCTATTCGCGAAGATGTGCCGTCAGGCCGGGCTCGCCTACGCGCGCGCTCGGCTGCTCGCGCGACTCAAGTTCAAGCTCGAGCTCGCGAGCCGGCGCTTCGGTTGGGCTCGCACTCCCGTCAACCCCGAGGATCCGCTGGAGGCGCAAGCAGCCCTCGCGCTCGTGCTGCAGGGGTACGAGCCAAGCCGGTACGAAGGCGACGTGCTGCTGCTCAGGACAGAGCCCGGCACGGCCATGACCGACTATCGGACGGACGCGTGGAACGGTTGGCGCGGCGCGCTCGCGGGCCAATTCCGGGTCGCGTTGCTGCCCGGCCGCCATGAGGACCTTTTGCGCGAAAACGCGCCACTCACGGCCGAGGCATTGCGTGCCGCGCTCGCCTCGGCGCGTCTCGGAACGTTTGCCAGCTACGGAACACCATGAAATTGAGCCTTGTTTGTTGCACCCTCGGCGACCGTCCGGAAGAGCTCGAGCGCATGCTCTGCTCACTCGAACCCGGGCCTCATTCGATCGAGCTCATCGTCGTCGATCAAAGCGTGGACGCGCGCACGCGGCCGATCGTGGCCGCTCACGAGCGGCGCTTCGAGGTGAAGTTCGTGCAAAGCAGGCCCGGTCTGTCGCGCGCACGCAACGTGGGCCTCGAGCACGTGACGGGGGAGGTGCTCGCGTTCCCCGACGACGATTGCTGGTACCGGCCCGACACGATCCCGCGCGCCCTGGCTCATTTCGAGCGTGAGCCCGAGCTGGCGGGGCTTTCGGGGCGCTGGCTCGACGACGCCGGAGCTCCGTGCGGTCATCCCTGGCCGCGTGCGGCCGAGCCCATCACGCCGAAGAACGTCTGGCGAACGGCGATCTCCTTCACGATCTTCGCGCGCACTGCCGCCGTCCGGGCGCTGCGCTTCGATCCGCTCGTGGGCGTCGGGAGCGGCACCGCCATCGGCGCCGGGGAGGAAACGCTCTACCTCCTCAAGCTGCTCGCGACCGGCGCGCCCGTGAAATACGTTCCGGACGTCGAAGTGCACCACCCCTGGCGCGGCGTGAGCAGCATTCCGCTCGCGAAGGCCTACCGCTACGCCGTGGGCTTCGGGTACGTCGCCCGCGAGGTCAAATACCCCCCGAGCTTCATCCTGCCCCGGCTCGTCGTCCCGCTCGCTCGTGGGCTCGCGAGCGGCGTGAGCCTCGATTTTGCAGCCGCCAAGTACCACTTCACGAGCGCCGTCGGCCGAACCGTCGGCGTGCTTTGGGGGAAACAGCTCGCGGCGCGCGCCGCCTCGTGACGCTTCGACGACCAGTCCGGACGTCCGCTTCGGGAACGATTAGAACGTGGAGGATGCAGCGGCGACCTCGAACCGAGCGCTCGGCGTGAGCCTGCGCCGGCAAGCGTTCACCGGCACGCTGTGGAGCGTGCTCGAGAACACGGGCGCGCAAGCCACGAGCTTCCTGCTGTTCTTGATCTTTGCGCGGCTGATCGACCCGGGCGCCATCGGCCTCGTGCAGGTGGCGGTCACGTTCCTTTTGTTCTTCACCATCTTCGTGGAAGGCGGGTTTGCCACCGCCATCGTGCAGAGCGGTGACACGCGGCCGCGGCTGCTCAGCACGGCTTTTTGGCTGAGTTTCGGCGGCGGTACCTTGATCGCGATCGGGCTCGTCCCGCTCGCGCCGTTCGTCGCCCGCGCCTATCGCATCCCGGAGCTCACCCCGGTGGTGCGCACGCTCGCCTGGGTCTTGCCGATCATCACGCTCGCGACCGTGCAGCAGGCCTTGCTCACGCGCGAGCTCGCGTTCCGCACGCTCGCCAAGCGGCGGCTCATCGCGGTCCTCGCCGGCGGCATCGTGGGCGTCGTGCTCGCCTTCCGTGGCTTCGGCGTGTGGGCGCTCGTCGCGCGCTTCGGGTGCGAGATGGCGATGGCCTGCGTCATGGCGTGGGTTCTCGTCCCGTTTCGTCCGCAATGGACCTTCTCGCGTGACGACGCGCGCGTGCTCGCCGCTTTCAGCAGCCGCATCGTCGCCGCCGGCATCCTGGCGTTTTTCACGCGGCGCGTGGACGACATCGTCGTCGGTTTATTCCTTGGCCCGGTGGCGCTCGGCTACTTTGCCGTTGCGACGCGCTCCGTCGTGCTCGTGACCGAGGTCGCGCTGCGAGCCGCCCAACGCACGGCGTTGCCCATCTTCGCGCGCATGAGCGAGCCGGAGCGCACCGCGCGCGCGTTCCACGGCGCGGTCGAGCTTGCCGCGGCGTTCGCGACGCCCGTCTTCGTGGGCATGTCGGCCGTGTCGGAGGAGCTCTGCCTCGCCGTTTTCGGCCCGAAATGGCTGCCGGTCGTGCCGGCCATGCGCATCGTCGGCTTTTCCGGCGGGGCGATCGCCGTGGCCGCGTTCGTCGAGCCGCTCTTGATCTCACTCGGCAGGCCAGCCTGGGTCTTCTACGTTTCGATTTTCGAGGCGATCGTCGCGATCGCTTGCTCACTCATCTCCGTGCATTTCGGGCTGGCGGCCGTCGCCATCGGCTACGTCGTGCGAAATTACCTGGCGCTCCCTGCGGGCTTGTACCTCGCGCGCCGGAGCGTCGGCGTCAGCGTGCTCCGCGTCGTGAAGGCCACGCTCGTGCCGGCGCTCGCGGCGCTCGCGATGTGGCTCAGCGTGAGCGGGCTGCGTTTGCCTTTGGCGGGACTGCCGCCCTTCGTGCGCCTTTTGGTGCTCGTGCCTTGCGGAGCGGCCGTGTACGCGGCGGTCCTGTGGTTTTTGGCGCGTTCTACCGTCGAGCGCTCGTTCGCGCTCGTCCGCGGCGGCGGGCTCTCGCAACGCTGAGGGCGAAGAGCGTGAGCTGCCACGCGCTCGGCGTGAGCGCGCCATACCCGGGCAGAGCGCACCCGCACCCTCGCGAGGAGCGCTCGACGCGCGCTCCGGGGTTGGACGGCGACGGCGAGTGACTCGCGGGCGCCGTGAGCGGCGGCGCCGGGAACGTCAGGTAAATGGGGCCTTTCGCTTCCGAGAGCACGTAGCTCGACGCGAGCGGAAGCGGCGTTCCGAACAGGTTCGCCGCGGCGAGCGGCGCGGGCGTCGTGACTTCGATGTCGCCGCCGGACGCCGTCGACCAGAGCACGACGGCGCGCTCGGAGGGTCCGTCGAGCACGAGCGCGTTGACGACGGGTGCGCCGATTTCCAAAAAACCGCGCAGCGTGTGGCCCGACGTTTTCGCGCGCAGGGTCGCGAGCGCGCGCAGGGCAGGCTTCGGCGAACCGTCGTGGGTGAGTAGCCCGAAGTTCGACTCGTTGTCGCCCGGGTTTTTGCCGTCGTCCGTCAGGTCGTACCAAACGGCGACGGGGAAGCCCGCCAAGCGCGAGGCGAGCAGGCGCCGCACCGCCAAGACCGCCTGCCGCTCACGGGCGCGCACGCCGTCGCCTGCGCCGAACTGTGTCGAGGAGTAGCCCCACTCCGTATCCCAAATCGGCAGCTCTCGCCCGACGCGCCGGCGCACGATGCGGCGGGCTCGGACGAGCTCGTCCGTCAGCGACTCGGGAGCGGCCTCGTTGCGATACGGATGAATGCCGACGGCTTGTGCGTCCTCGGCGGCGCCGGCAGCCAGGAACGCGTCGAGGAACCCGAGCTCGAACCACGATAGCCCGCCCGTCACCACCTCGGCGTGAGGGTCGCCGGCATGCACCGCGCGCGCCCCGACGACGGCCGTCCGGGCCGCGGCCGCGGCGTTTGGCGCGGGCGGCCAGAATTTTGCGATGTTGGGCTCGTTCCAGATTTCGTAGCGAAAGCCGCGGCCGGCGTAGCGCGTGGCGGCCGCCCGCGCGAACGCCGCGAACCCGGCGCTCGCCGCGGCATCCACCGGTGGGCCGCCGCCGTACGCCGCGTGGCCCAACCCCAGCAAAAAAATCGGCCGCATCCCGCGGGACTCGAGCGCGGCGACGAAGCGATCGGCGTCACGAAAATCGTATTTGCCGCGCGGCTGCTCGAAGCGATCCCAGAACAAGTCGACGCGCGCCCAGGTGAGCCCCACCGCCTTGGCCGCGTCGAGCGCCCGGTCGTCCTCGAGGTCATGCAGGGCAACACCGAGCCCGTCGAAGAGCGCGGCCTCGGAGCGCGGCACGGGTAACATCTTGGCCGCGCGCGGGTCCAAGCGGGGTTTGAGCTCGTTGAACGAGGATAAGTCGTCGAAGTAGACACGGCCCTCGCCGCGCGCCTCGGTCGCTTCCACGAGCACGGCGATGGCGGCGACCGGTTCATGCAGCCGGCCGTCGTCGGCGCCGCCCCAATGTCGTTCGGCGTCGGCAAGCTCGAGCGTCGTCGTGAAAGGCGCGTCCGGATCGAGCACTCCGAGCGGGCGCCGGAAACGATACTGGAGCCATTGTCCGCTGGCGTCGCGCACGCGCGCGCCGAGCGAGACGTCGTCCGGCACGCGCGCCGTCACGCGCAAATACCGCATGGCCCTTGGCTCGGGGAGCTCAAGGACGGCGGCGACGTACGCGCCCCCGCGGCGAAAGTCGTAACGAAGGGCAGCCGTGCGCTCCTCGCCCGCCTGCGCGAGCTCGAGCTCGCCCGCCGCGCCGGCAAACTCTTCGCCCCGGCTGAGATGCCAGCGCGGATCGAGCTTTTTGCCGGAAAAATCGTCGAGCAGCTCGGCAGCGGCGGGGCGCGTGGCCGTCAACCCGAAGAACAGCGCGCCCGCCACCCAACCCGAGCGTCGGCGTGCCATCAGCGGCCCGCGACGAGGGCACCGTCGGGCGCCAGATCGAAGGCAGGTTCGGTGTGGTCACCGAGAGGCGCGACGGCCCTTCGTCGAGCCTGCACGGCTTCGTGGGCCGAGGCCGTCGCCGCCGCGGCGGCAAAAGCGTAGAAAGCGACGCCGAGGTCGAAGACGAAGCCAGACGCGACGGCTCCGAAGAGCGCGGCGACGAGCGCGTGGCGTGCCGCCCGCGCCACGACGTTCGACTCCCAGCCAGGGTTCGGCGAGCGCGCGAACAGCGCATGCAAAAAGCCGCCGAACAGCAGCACGCCCAACACGCCGAGGTTCGAGATCAACACGAGCGGGAAGCTCGACGCGCGCGCGGTCCCGAGACCCACGCCGAGGCCGTACGTGTCCACGAAGTTGAACCAGGCCTGGCGATTGAGCGCCATGCGATCCTCGCCCGAGCTCGTCTCGAGCTTGCGAATCAGCACGGAGTCGAAATACTCGACGGCGCGTTGGAATACGTCCCCGTTCAGGAGAGCCACGGTGACGGCGAGCAGCGCGATCGCGCCGAGCGCTACCGCCGGCGTGCGTACGCGTGGCACGAGCCCCCGCGAAAGGAGGGCCATGGCCCGTCCCGCAGCCAATAACCCCAGGTAGAGAATCAGCCCCGTGTACGCCGTGCTCGAGGTGGAAACGAGCAGCATCAGGAGCAGGAGCGCCGCGAGCGGCCCGGACCAGCGGGGCCGCTCGGGCGCGTAGAGCCAGGTCGCGAAGCAGAACGCGAAGAGGGGCAGGGTGAAGGTCGCGAACTGCGAAGCCTCGGCGAACGTCCCTTGAACGCGGAGCAGGCCGCCGAGCTCGTAGCTGTCGTAGATTTGATAGCCGCCCGTGCGCACGTACGTGAGGATTGGCGGCAGACCCGCGTAGTACTCGAGCACGTTCAACACCGCCGCGAAGCAGTCGAGCCCCGCGAGCAAAAAGACCGCCTTCTGAAAGACGCCGAGGCGTCCGGGCGCTGCGAGGAGCTCCCGCACTGCGAGGAACACGCAGAGATCGCAAATCGCGTAACAGGCCTGGGTGATGTTGCCCGACACCGGGCGCAGAGGGTAGAGCACGACGTCGAAGGCCGCGCTCGAGCGATCGATCGTGAGGATGTCGACCTGGCCGGCCAAAAGGCGTGGAACGACGATCGCGCTCGCGACGCCCCAGCCGACTAGCGTGACGAGCCAAACGGCGCTCTTGGGCACGCGCCGCAGGTACGGCGTCGCGCCCCGCGTGCGGAACGCCCGCCACACCAGGTACGGCAGGAAGCTCGCCGCGGGGGGCGCGCTCGCGCCTCCGAGCGCAGGAAACTCGACGGCCGCGGCCGCGCCGAACACGGTCAACGCAAGGAAAAAATACAGCGTGCCCGTGGCGGACAAGAACGGTCCGACGCCGAAGACCAGGAACGCGAAGAACGTGAGCGCCACGACCGCTCAGCCCGGCGCGTCGTGGTTCCGGGCGGGCGCGTGCGGCGCCACTCCCACCGAGCCGCGCGCCCTGCGCCGCGTGAGGCGCCGTCCCGACCTATTTCGCCGGCATTCCTCGTAAATGTCGAGGACGCGGGCGACCATCTTGTCGATGGCGAAATCGCTCGACCGCCGCTGGGCAGCGGCACCGAACGACTCGCGTAGCGCCGCGTCGTCGACGAGCTTGGCCAATGCACGCGCCATCGCGGGGGCGTCTTCGCACGGCGCGATGAAGCCGTCGACGCCGTCCACGACCGCGGAGCTCACGCCGCCGACGGGTGTCATCACGAGCGGCAACCCGGCGAACAAACGTTCGAGCGCCACGTAGGCGAGACCTTCGTACGCCGACGACAGCATCAAGAGGTCGAACGCTTGCATCGCTTCCGCGCCCGGCCGGTACCCGAGCCAGCTGACTTGGTCGGCGACACCGAGCGAGCGCGCGAGCGCGACGCATTCCTCTTCGAGCTCCCCGCGGCCGACGACCGCCAGTCGCACGTGGGGGCGCGTGCGAGCCAGCTCCGCGAACGCACGCAGCGCCATGCGCGGGTTTTTCTGCGGGCAGAGCCGCGCGACGAAGCCGATCACGATGTCGTCCGCCGGCAGCCCGAGCTCCGCGCGCCGCACCGCTTTGGGCACGACGGGCGCGGCCTCGAGTCCGTTCAGCACGACACGCAGCCGGTCCTCGGCGATGCCGAGCTCGCGAATGTGCCGGTACTCTTCCTGCGACGACGCCAGGATTCGATCGGTGAGCTCGCCGAGCGTCCGCTCGGCCAACGTGTAGATGCCGCGCTCCATGCGGCCGAGCAGCGGCGACATCGTGTAGATGCCGTGCGGCGTGTAGACGACGCTCGCGTCGGTCGTCGCTCCCGCGAGGCGGGCGATGGCGCCGCCTTTCGAGCTTTGCCCGTGGATCACGTCGAACGGGCCGTGCTCGTACACGTAGCGCCGCGCGCGTGCCGTCATGGCCGCGTCCTCGAGCCGCGGCGCGCGCGCCATCGGCAAAACGGCGGATTTGACTTGGGACAGCTCCTTCAAGCCGCGTGCGAACGGTGCGTCGATGCGATCCTCGGCGTAGAGCAGATGCACCTCGCAGCCCGCTCCGGAAAGGCCGCGCACGAGCTCGATGGTGTGCCGGCCTACCCCGGCCGAGGTCGCTTCGCAGATTTGCAGCACTTTGAGCCGTGCTCCGCTCGGACGCCGCTCTCCCGTTGATTCAAGCATGAGATTCCTCCGAAGTGACTTCGACCATGGCTTTCAAAAAGCCCAGGTTCTTCTGCGCGGCCGCCGTCCAGCTGAAGCGCTCGGCGCGCTGCCGTCCCAGGCGGACGAGCCGCTGCCGCTCCACCTCGTCCGACATCACGCGCTCGATGGCCTGCGCGAGGCCGGGCGCGTCGTGGGGCGACACGTAGAGCGCCGCGTCCCCGCACACTTCGGGCAACGACGCCGTGTTCGAGGCGATCACGGGGCAGCCGCACGCCATGGCCTCGATCACGGGGATGCCGAACCCCTCGTACAGGGAAGGGAACACGAAAACTCCAGCGTTTTCGTAGAGCGCGCGCAGCTCCTCGTCGGAGATGTAACCGACGTATTTGACGCGGTCCGACTGCGGCCAGGCCCCGCGCAAGACGTCACGGTCGGTCTTACCGGCGACGACGACGTCGAAGGAGCCCTCCCGGAGGTGCTCGAGAGCCTTCACGACCAGGGCGAAGTTCTTGTTCGGCGTCGGGCTGCTGACGGCCAGCACGTAGCGGTGCGGCACGAGCGCGTGGCGCGCAAGGATGCCCGTGTCGGCCGCGGATCGAACGACGTGCTGCCAGCCTGCGCTCGCCACGTTGAGCTTCTTGGGATCGCAACGAAAATACCGGGTGATTTCGCCGCGGGAGAACTCCGACACCGTCACGGCGCCGAACGCCCGCCGGAGCAAGACGTTCAGGAGGACCTTGTACCAAGTGCGGAAACGCCAGCTGAACGCTTGCGGCACCGCGAAGATGTTCGCGTCGTGGACGGTCACCATCTGGCGCGTCTTGAAGACGGGGCCCGTGGCGGAAAAGCTGAAGAGCGGCGCCCGGCCCACGAAGCGCGGCAGCGTCACCTGCTCCCAGAGGTTCCCCGCGAACGGCCCGATCGGTCGCGTTTTGATGGCGCGGAGCTGCGGGAATTCCGTGCCCTCGGGTGCGAGCACCTCGAGCTCGAACGGGACCTGCTCACGGTGCTCGTGCAAGAGCTCGTCGAGGGCGAGCAGGACCTCGCGGGCGTAGCGCTGCACGCCCGTCACCCGCTGCGTGAGGAAACGGCCGTTGATGTAGACGCTGGCGCGCGCACCCGGCGTCGGGCGCGACGCGGACCCGGAGACCGCAGCGTGCGGGGACGTGTCGAACCCGGGCTTGGTCGCGGCGCTCACGGGCGCGGCCTTCCGCCGTCGTGGTCGGCGTTCTCGTCGTACGACTCGAACCAGGCGTTCTCGTTGCCCACGGCGGGTTGCGCGACCACGTCGATGGGCCGGCGGGCCTCCGGCCACGGGACGCCGCTGCGCCGTCGCGTGAGGTCGAACGGCAGCTCACCGGACGGAGGCGGACGCTGCGACTGCCGCTCGCGACTGGGCAAATACTGCGCTTTCACGGGTTGCGGATGGGTCGAGCCGTTCACGACCACGGCCAGCCGCGGCACGTTTTCCGAGAGGCGATGCAGGTGCTCCTCCGCGAGCCGGCGCGAGGTGTGATCGAGGCGGATCACGCTGAGCACGGTCTCGGCGTGGGCGCAGAGGACGAGCGCGTCCGACACGAACGGGAAGCTCGGCGCGTCGATTAGCACGAAGTCGAAGTGCGGTCGCACGTGGTCGATGAGCTCCTGCATGCGCGAGCTCGTGAGGAGCTCCGGAGGTCCGCCGCCGCCGGAGCTCACGACGGCGAACAGGCTCTGCGGGAGGGACATGTACTGGACGACGTCGTCGAACGTGGCGTCACCGCGGAGCACGTCCTGCAGGCCCCGTCCGTCGCCGAGCAGCGTTTCGTAGGCCGACTTTTCTTTGCGCAGGTCCGCGTCCACGACGAGGACGCGGCGCTCGTCGGCGGCGAGCGCGGCTGCGAGCCATTGCACGCAGGTCGTCTTGCCGTCGTCCGGGCTCGGCGAGGTCACGAGGAGCACGTGCGCTCCGCGTCCGGTGTCTGCCCCCGCGCGATAAAGGTTCGTGCGTAGTCCGCGAAACGCTTCCGTGAAGCGCCAATCGCGGTCGTCGGCGGGCGCGTCGAACACGCCGAGCGCCTCCGGCGTCGTGCGCAAACGGCGGCGGCGGGGAATGCTCGCCAGAATCGAGGTCTTGGCGCTGTGCTGCACCTCGGATTCGGTCTGGAACGTGCGCGAGAACACGCTGCGCAGCAGCACGATCACCGTGCCGAGCAGCAGACCGAGCCCGCTCAGCCCCGCGCGCAACGCGACACGCGGCGAGTACTCGACCGTGGGCACGCGCGGCACGTCGAGGATGCGATTTTTCGACAGCGTCGAAGCCTTGATGATGCCCGCCTGCTGCTGGCGCTCGAGCAGGTAGGAATAGGTCTTGTTGTAGACCTCGGATTCGCGCACGAGCTGCGCGAGCCCGAGCTCGGCGCTCGGCACGCTGCGGAGCTTCTGCTCGTAACGTCCGATCATGCCGTTGAGCGCGGACAGATGTTGTTGGGAGCGGCCAAGCCGAGTTTCGACGTAGCCGCGGATGTTCTTGAGCTGCGCGTTCACCTGCGCGTGCTGGTCCTTGACGTCCGGCGCGGCGTCGTTGAAGCGGGCCTCGAGCTCCGCCTCTTTTTCCTTCGCTTTCGACAGCGAAGTCGCCATGTCTTGCAGCACCTTGTCGGTCGCCTCACCGACGAGGTAAGCGCCGACGGGAGGTCCGTGGCCCTTGAGCGAGCGCGAAACGTCGCTGAGCGCCGCTACGTCGAGTTGAGCGGCCACGCGTTGCTCCTCGAAGCGTCCGATCTGCTCGACCAGCGCTTTGGCTTCGCTGTCGAGCACGACCGCGGCGTTGTTACGCCGGTAAGTCGCAAGCTTTGCCTCGACGTCGTCGAGCGAGGCTTTGACGCTCGCGAGCTGCTGCGTCACGAAATTTTCCGCGGCCGTCGCGTCCTCGGTCTTCCACGACTGCCGTTCTTTCAGGTACCCGAGCATGAGCGCGTTCAAGAACTGGGAGGCTTGGCGCGGCGAAC
>Ga0164241_10004519_pt1 | contig 13424 bp, 11 predicted proteins | sample OricomyardsoilBY_FD_108780 | JGI IMG/M metagenome (GOLD analysis project Ga0164241, IMG submission 108780) | Backyard soil microbial communities from Emeryville, California, USA - Original compost - Back yard soil (BY) | ecosystem: Environmental > Terrestrial > Soil > Unclassified | place: USA...
GATCGGCGGCAACCCCTCGGTCGCCAAGGCCTGCGGCCTGGCCAAGGAGGTGCTCGAAAAGGACGGCGTCGAGAAGATCGCCGTGATGATGTCGATCGTCTCCAACACCCGCGTCGACATCGTCGCCCGCGGCGTCATCAAGGCCTGCCTGGAGCTCGGCAAGGACCCCGGCGAGACGATCGCGATCTTCCGCATCCCCGGCGCCTGGGAGGACGAGGGCTTCAAGATCCTCGACAAATACGGGGTCGAGTCCTGCGACCGTTCGGTCTCGCTCTGGGAAGCCGCCGGCCGCGCCGTCGCCAAGATCCAGGGGGAGGCCGCGTGAGCATCCTGCTCAACAGCGAGACGACCTTCATCGTCCAGGGCATCACCGGCCGCGAGGCGGTCAACCTGACCCGCGAGTGCCTCGACTACGGCTCCAAGGTCGTCGGCGGCGTCACCCCCGGCCGCAAGGGCCGCGAGGTGCATGGCGTGCCGGTCTTCGACACCGTCGCCCAGGCGGTCGAGAACCACGGCGGCCCGATCGACGGCTCGGTCGTCACCGTCCCCCCCGCCTTCACCAAGGACGCCGTCCTCGAGGCAATCGAGAACGGCATCAAGCTGATCGTCATCGTCACCGAGCGCATCCCGCGTCGCGACGTCGCCCAGATGGTCGAGCTGGCCAACCTGCGCGGCGCCCGCATCATCGGCCCCAACTGCCTCGGCCTGATCGTCCCCGAGGTCTGCAAGATGGGCGGCATCGGCGGCCCGGCCAAAGACGCCGCCAAGGCCTACGCGCCCGGCCCGGTCGGCGTGATGAGCCGCTCCGGTGGCATGACCACGGAGATCTCCTCTTCGCTGACCCAAGCGGGCCTCGGCGTTTCCACCGCCGTCTCGATCGGCGGCGACGCGATCATCGGCTCCACCTACGCCGAGCTGATGCCCTACTTCGAGGCCGACGAGCAGACCCAGGCGATCGTTATCTACACCGAGCCCGGCGGCCGCATGGAGGCGCAGCTCTCCGAATGGGTCAAGGACAACAACAGCCGCCTGCCGATCGTCGCCTTCATGGCCGGCAAGTTCATGGACGACGAGGAGATGAAGGGGATGAGCTTCGGCCACGCCGGCACGATCGTCGAGGGCGTCGAGGACACCGCGACGGAGAAGATCGCCCGGCTCGAAGCAGCCGGCATCCGCGTCGTCGAGCGGATCGACGAGATCCCCGACGCGGTCAAGCAGAAGCTGGGGGTTACGGCATGAGCGAGACGCTGAGCAAGGTCTTCATCGACGTCGAGGTCGATTCCTCGGTCGCGGGCGACGCCGAGCTGGCCAAGAAGCTCGAGGAAGTCTGCCCCGTCGACATCTTCAAGGCAAGCGACTCCGGGGGCGAGGTCGTCGAAAAGAACCTCGACGAGTGCGTGCTCTGCAACCTCTGCGTCGACGCCGCGCCGGAGGGCACGGTGCGCGTCATCAAGCTGTACGAGCAGTAGGCGAGGCCTGCTCTTGCTCCAGCGCTTCCTCGTAGAGGCGCTCGGGCAGCACGAGCATCGTCCGCAGCTCGGCGAGCGCGTCGTCGGAGCCTTCGATCATCGCCTCCTTCCCCTCATCGCTCGACTCGCCAACGACCAGGGCGGCGATCACGGCACGCGGATCGCCGCTCAGCGTCAGGTCGGGGTCGACCAACTCGCCGCGCTCGGCCGTGATCCAGCCGTCGGCGACCATGAGGCGGAAGCTGTTGCCACCACTGCGCAGCTGCACGCTCATCTCGGCGTCGGGCGGAGGCTGGAGGATGACGCGCAGCGAGTTCGGCAGCCAGGACACTTCGATCCCGTCGACGTCGTCGATCTGGAAGAAGTTGAGGCCCCAGCGGGCAAGCTCGAAGATCGACCGCTCGAGGCCGCGGCCGAGCTCGGTCAGCTCGTAGGCGGTGCCGGAGGCGGGTGGATCGAGGTCGCGGCGGCAGACGATGCCGTCGCTCTCGAGATCGCGTAGACGTTTGGTGAGCACGTCGGTCGGGGCACCGCCGACGGCGCGATCGAGGTCGGAGAAGCGCAGCGGCCCGAGCAGCAGCTCACGCACGATCAGCAGCGACCAGCGCTCGCCGATGCGATCGAGAGCGCTGGCGAGACTGCATGCCTGACCGTAATTGCGACGTGCCATAGCTCGATTCTATCAGTGTAATTGGAATTTCAAAGTCTTAACTTTGGATTCTGGTACTGTCCCGCGCCGTGCTCCTCTCACATTTGCTCCGGCCCACACGTTGAGCCCCCGATGACCCGGATCGCCGACCTCACCTGGAACCACCCGAAGCGGGTTCTCATCGCTGTCGCCGTCGTCGCGGTGCTCGCCATCGCCGTCGGCCGCGACGTCGAGCAGCACCTGCGGGCGGGGGGATTCACCGACGCCAGCTCGGAGAGCGAGCGGGCGACGCGGCTGCTGCGCGACTCGCTCGGCTACGACCCCAACCCGGCGATCGTCCTGGTCGTGCGCGACCCCGACGGGGGGCGGCTCGCCATCGGCTCCCCCACCGTGCGGCGCGAGGTCGGTCGCATCGTCGCCGGGGTCGAAGGGGTCGGGGACGTCGGCCGGGTCGTCAACCCGCTGCGCGACCCCCGCGCCGGCGCCGTCCTGATCGCCCGCGACGGCGAGTCGCTGGCGATTCCCGCCTACCTCTCCACAGAGGACGTCGAAGACGCCGGCGGCGTCGCCGCCGAAGGCGTCCAGGAGGTGATTGCCGGCAGCTCGCTCGCGATCGCCGAGGGCGGCTTCGTCCAGGGGTTCAACGAGACCAACGACCAGAGTCGCAGCGACCTGACTAAGGCGGAGCTGATCGCCTTCCCGATCCTCGCTCTCTTCCTGCTCTTCGTCTTCCGCGGTGTCGTCGCCGCCGGCATCCCGCTGCTGATCGGGGTGATCTCGATCGTCGGCACATTGCTCGTGCTGCGGGTGATGGCGACCTTCGTCGACACCTCGGTCTTCGCGCTCAACCTCGCCACCGGCCTCAGCCTCGGCCTCGCCGTCGACTACGCGCTGCTGATGGTCTCCCGATATCGCGAGGAGATCGCCGCCTCCGGCGCCACTCGCGAGGCGCACCGGCGCACGGTGCGGACCGCCGGCCGCACCGCGATTTTCTCCGGCTTCACAGTCGCCGCGGCGATGGCGGCTCTGATCGTGATGCCGCAGAGCTTCCTCTACTCGATGGCGGTCGCCGGCGCCTCGGTCGCCGTGCTCTCCGCCGTGATCGCCGTCCTCGTCGTCCCCTCGCTGCTGGCTCTGCTCGGCACCCGCATCGACGCGCTCTCGATCCGCCGCGGCCCGGCCGTCTCCGACAGCTCCGACGGCTGGTACCGGCTGGCCCGCGGCGTGATGCGGCGCCCGCTCGCCGTCGCCCTGGCCAGCTCGGCGCTGATGCTGGCCGCCGCGGCGCCGCTGCTCTGGACCAACCTGACCGGCCCCAGCGCCGAAGCGGTGCCGCCGGGGCTGCCCTCCTACGACGCCTACCGCTACCTCGAAAACCACTACCCGCGCGAACTGACCGAGGCGGTCACGGTCACCGTCGACGGGGAAGCCGGCCGCGGCGGCCTCGCCGCCTTCCAGGAGCGGATCGAAGCGATCGACGGGGTCGTACACGGCGCCCCGTTCAGGCCCGCCGCCGCGGGCGTGGCCTTCGCCAACTTCGAGCTCGAGGGGCCGGCCGTCGACGGCGCCTCACAGGACGCCGTGCACGAGATGCGCGACCTGGCGGCGCCGGGTGGCGCCAGCGTTCTCGTTTCCGGCAACACGGCCCGCTTTATCGACGAGAAGCAGAGCCTGATCGAACACGCGCCGGTCGTGGTCGGTCTGGTCGCTCTCTCCACCCTCGTCCTGCTCTTCCTGCTCACCGGCTCGGTCCTGCTGCCGGTCAAGACCCTGGTGATGAACTCGCTCACCCTGGGCGCGACGCTCGGCATCCTCGTCCTCGCCTTCCAGGCCGGCTGGCTCGACAAGCCGCTCGACTACACCGGACCGGGGGCGATCGAGGTGACCAGCCTGGTCTTCCTCTTCGCCGTCATCTTCGGCCTCGCCACCGACTACGCGGTTCTTGTCATGGGCAGGATCAAGGAGCGCCACGACCTCGGCGACTCCAACGAAGAGGCGGTCGCGGTCGGCATCGCCCGCACCGGCCGTGTGATCACCGCCGCGGCAGTCGCGATCGCCATCGTCTTCCTCGCCTTCGGCGTCAGCACCGTCTTCTACATCAAGCAGATCGCGATCGGCATGGCCTTCGGCGTGATGATCGACGCGACGATCGTCCGCGCCCTGCTCGTCCCCTCCCTGATGCGCCTCTTCGGCGAGTGGAACTGGTGGGCCCCGAAACCCCTCCGCCGCATCTATCTCCGCCTCGGCCTCTCCGAGTCCTGAGCAGCCCTCCACCCGCTCAGCAGCCCCATCCGCTGACTTGATGGGGCGCGTTTGTGTGCGTCCCGTCACGGGTACTTGTGCATGAATCGATGGCAAGTTAACCTGTGCATCGATCCCTGTAACGAAAGGTTGAGAGCAGTTGACCGATAAGACTCGCCGGGTCGCCATCGTCGGCGGCAACCGGATCCCCTTTGCGCGCTCGAACTCCGTCTACTCGCGAGCCTCGAACCAGGACATGCTCACCGCCGCCCTCGATGGGCTGGTCGGTCGCTTCTCGCTCGAGGGCGAGCGGCTCGGTGAGGTCGCCGGCGGCGCCGTGCTCAAGCACTCGCGCGACCGCGACCTGACCCGCGAGAGCGTGCTCGGCACTCGCCTCGCCGCCGAGACTCCCGCCTACGACGTTCAGCAGGCCTGCGGCACCGGCCTGGAGACGACGATCCTCGTCGCCAACAAGATCGCCCTCGGCCAGATCGACGCCGGCATCGCCTGCGGCGCCGACACCACCTCCGACGCGCCGATCGGCCTCAACGAGGACCTGCGCGGCGTCCTGCTCGACGTCAACCGCGAGAAGACGAACCTCGGCCGGCTCAGGCAGCTGACCCGCCTGCGGCCCAGTCAAATCGTTCCCGCCATCCCGCGCAACGAGGAGCCGCGCACCGGCCTTTCGATGGGCGAGCACTGCGCGATCATGGCCGCCGAGTGGGGAATCCCCCGCGAGGACCAGGACGAGCTGGCGGCGCGCAGCCACCACAACCTCGCCGCTGCCTACGAGCGCGGCTTCATGGACGACCTGGTCAGCCCCTACCTCGGCCTCGAGCGCGACCAGAACCTGCGTCCCGACTCCTCCCTGGAGAAGCTCGCCAAGCTCGGCCCGGTCTTCGGCGGCGAGGACGGGACAATGACCGCGGCCAACTCGACGCCGCTCAGCGACGGTGCCTCGGCGGTGCTGCTGGCCAGCGAGGAGTGGGCCAAGGAGCGCGGCCTGCCCGTCCTTGCCTACTTCGCCGACGGGCAGACGGCGGCAATCGACCACGTCCACAAGCGCGAGGGCCTGTTGATGGCACCTGCCTACGCGATGCCGATGATGCTCGACCGCGCCGGCCTGAAGCTGGGGGACTTCGACTTCTACGAGATCCACGAGGCCTTTGCCGCCCAGGTGCTCTGCACGCTGCGCGCCTGGGAGGACGAGCGCTTCTGCCGCGACCGGCTCGGTCGTGACGAGCCACTCGGCTCGATCGACCGCGAGCGGCTCAACGTCAACGGCGGCTCGCTGGCCGCCGGCCACCCCTTCGCCGCGACCGGCGGCCGCATCGTCGCCAGCCTCGCCAAGGCGCTCGACGAGCGCGGCTCGGGACGCGGGATGATCAGCATCTGCGCGGCCGGCGGCCAGGGTGTCGTCGCCGTACTCGAGAGCGCCGGAGGTGCAACCAAATGAGCGATCGTTACTCGCAAATCGTCAACTCGCCGCCGGGGCGCTTCATCGCCCCGCGCATCGGTCTCCCCCAGCCGGCCAAGCTCGAGCGCCACGCCGCCGGCACGCCGGTCGTCTCCGGCGCCGTCCTGCTCGGTGCCGCTCCCGGTGGGCGGCTCGAGAAGCAGGTCGAGCGCCTGCTCGGCGAGATCGACACGCCGCGCCCGGAGAAATCGGACTCGCCGGTCAAGGCGCTGGTCTTCGACGCGACCGGAATCGCCGACTCGACCGAGCTGGTCGAGCTACAGCGCTTCTTCCACCCCAACGTCAAGCGGGTGCAGCGCTCCGGCCGTGTGATCGTGCTCGGCGCGCCACCGGCGGGCCTGCCGGTGCGGGCGGCGACCGCGCAGCGGGCGCTGGAGGGCTTCACCCGCTCGCTCGCCAAGGAGATCGGCCGCGGCATTGCCGTGCAGCTCGTCCACGTCGCCGAGGGCGCCGCGGGCGAGATCGCCTCGACCCTGCGCTTCCTGCTCTCGCCGCGCTCCGCCTACGTCTCCGGCCAGGTGATCGAGGTCGGTACCGCGGTCGCCAAGGCGCCGGCGATCGAGTGGACCCAGCCGCTCGACGGCAAGATCGCCCTGGTAACCGGTGCCTCGCGCGGCATCGGCGAGGCGATCGCCGAAACCCTGCACCGCGACGGCGCCGGGCTGATCCTGCTCGACGTGCCGGCCCTCGCCGCCGACCTCGCCAAGGTCGCCAAGCGGCTCGACGCCGAGACGATCGAGCTCGACATCACCGAGGAGGACGCCCCGGCGGCGATCGCCGAGCAGCTCTCCGGCGGCGTCGACATCGTCGTCCACAACGCCGGCGTCACCCGCGATCGCACGATCGCCAAGATGCCCGAGGAGCGCTGGAGCTCGCTGATGGAGATCAACCTCTCTAGCGAGGAGCGGATCAACGACGAGCTACTCGGCCGCAAGCTGCTGCGCGAGAACGGCCGCATCGTCTGCGTCTCTTCGATGAGCGGCGTCGCCGGCAACTCCGGCCAGACCAACTACGCGACCTCGAAGGCGGGCGTGATCGGCATGGTTGAAGCGCTCGCTCCAGAGCTGGCCGAGAGCGGGATCACGATCAACGCCGTCGCCCCCGGTTTCATCGAGACGCAGATGACGGCGAAGATGCCGGTCACGATCCGCGAAGCGGGCCGGCGGATGAACAGCATGTCGCAGGGCGGCCTGCCGGTCGACGTCGCCGAGACGATCGGCTGGTTCGCCAGCCCCGCCTCTGCCGGGGTGACCGGTAACACGGTCCGCGTCTGCGGTCAGAGCCTGCTGGGAGCCTGATGGCGACGCGGACACTCGACAGTCCCCCCAGCATCCTGCCGCTCTACGCGCGCGCCGCGGCACCGATGATCCCCGGCGCCTCGCTGCTGCCCTTCGTGCCCGGCCGCGGTAAGGAGATCCCCGAGATCGAGCTGGTCCTCAGCGGCGTCCAGGCCGACCCCGAGCAGGTCGCCGCCTACGCCAAGGTCTGTGGCTTCGCTCTGCACGATCACCTCCCTCCCACCTACCCGCACGTGCTCGCCTTCCCGCTGCACATGGCGGTGATGGCCGATGGCAGCTTCCCGTTCGGCGCCGTCGGCCTGGTCCACGTCGAGAACCAGATCGTCCAGCGGCGGCGGATCGCGATCGGCGAGGAGCTGACGGTCCGCGTGCAGCCAACGGCGCTGCAACCGCACTCCAAGGGCCGCACCTTCTCCCTGCTCACCAAGGTCAGCGCCGACGGCGATGAGGTCTGGGAGAGCACCAGCACGATGCTGCGCCGTGGCCCGAGCGACACGGAGGCCCCTCCCAAGGACGGCAACTCCGAACTGCATCAACTTTTCCACCCAGCAGGTGGAGAAGTTGATGCAGTTGCCGGAGCGAGCGCGGAGTGGAAGCTCGGCGGCGACCTCGGGCGCCGCTACGCGGCCGTCTCAGGCGACCGCAATCCGATCCACATGCACTCGCTGAGCGCCAAGGCGCTTGGCTTCCCGCGCGCGATCGCCCACGGCATGTGGACAAAGGCGCGCTGCCTCGCTGCCCTGGAGAGCCGCTTGCCCGACACTTTCCAGGTCGACGTCCGCTTCCGCAAGCCGATCCTGCTTCCTGGCAAGGTCGAGTTCGCCAGCAGCGGCGAGGAAGATGAGATCGCATTCGCGGTGCGCGACGCAAAGCGCGACACACCCCACCTCGACGGCCGAGTCAAGCCCTCCGAGGCCAAACCCAATGACGGGAGGAAGTAGAGATGCCCACCGCAACCGAGGACAAGGGGATGGCCGAGCGCAGCATGGGGTTCGGCTTGCGCTGGCTGAACCGGCTTGCCGGCTCGGACCTGCTCGACCGGATCCGCATCCGCAAGCAGGTCGAGCGGGCGCTGTTCACCGGCACCAAGACCGGCTTCCGCTCGGCGACCGCCGCCGGGCGCACCTTCAAGGCCGCGCAGAAGCTGACCGGCCCGGCCCGGCAGGCGCCGAGCAAGCCGCGCAGCCTCTTCGACATCAGCCCCGACGACGAGCAGCAGATGCTCCAGGAAGGCGTCTGCGACTTCGCCGAGTCCAAGGTCCGCCCGGTCGCCAGCGAGGCCGACGCCGACCGCACGACCGCGCCGGAGCTGCTGTCCCAGGCCAACGAGCTCGGCATCAACATGCTCGGCGTCCCCGAGGAGCTCGGCGGCGTCATGCACGAGCAGGCCGCCGTGACCAGCGTGCTGATCGGCGAGGCGCTCGCCCACGGCGACATGGGGATCGCCTACGCGGCGCTCGCCCCCGGCGCCGTCGCCACCGCGATCGGGCACTGGGGCACGGCCGAGCAGGAGGCGACCTACCTGCCCGCCTTCACCGGCGAGGACACCCCCGCGGCGGCGCTGGCGATGCTCGAGCCCAAGCCGCTCTTCGATCCGCTGGCGCTCGACACCAAGGCGCGCCACGACGGCTCCGACTGGGTCCTCGACGGGGTCAAGTCGCTCGTCGCCCGCCCCGGCGACTGCGAGCTCTTCATCGTCGCCGCCGAGGCCGAGGGCCTCGGCCCGGCGCTCTTCGTGGTCGAGTCGGGCGCCTCCGGCCTCTCGACCGAGCCCGAGCCGGCGATGGGTCTGCGCCCCGCCGCGACTGGCCGCCTGCTGCTGGAGGAGGTGCGCCTGCCCGCTAGCGCCCTGATGGGGGAAGGCGAGCGCGAGGCCTACGTTGAGTGCGTGCAGCGGGCCCGGGTCGCCTGGTGCTCGCTGGCGATCGGCGCCGCCCAGGCGGTGCTCGACTACGTCATCCCCTACGTCAACGATCGGACCGCCTTCGGCGAACCGATCTCCAACCGCCAGGCGGTCGCCTTCGGCGTCGCCGACATCGGCATCGAGACCGACGGCATGCGACTGGCCACCTACCGGGCGGCGAGTCGCGCCGACCAGGGCCAGAACTTCGCTCGCGAGGCGGCCCTGGCCCGCCAGCTCTGCGCCAAAAAGGGCATGCAGATCGGCTCCGAAGGGGTGCAGCTGCTGGGCGGTCACGGCTTCGTCAAGGACCACCCGGTCGAGCGCTGGTACCGCGACCTCCGTGCAGCGGGCGTCATGGAGGGCGCCCTGCTCGTCTAGAGCGAAAGCAAACGATGATCAATCTCGAGATACCCAAGAAGTTCAAGCCGCTGGTCAGCCAGGCAAACCAGGTCGCCCAGGAGGTTTTCCGGCCGATCTCACGCAAGTACGACGAGGCCGAGCACTCCTATCCCAAGGAGCTCGACATGCTCGCCTCGCTGATCGACGGGATGAACGAAGGCAGCGACAGCGGTGCCGGCGCGGCTGGCGTACGGCGCGAGTCCAACGGCAACGGTGACAGCGGCAACCGCAACGGCTCCAACCTCTCCACCGTGCTCGGCATCATCGAGCTCTGCTGGGGCGACGTTGGCCTGCTGCTCTCGATGCCGCGTCAGGGGCTCGGCAACTCGGCGATCGCCTCGGTGGCGAGCGAGGAGCAACTCCAGCGCTACGGCGGCAGATGGGCGGCGATGGCGATCACCGAGCCCGAGGCGGGCTCCGACTCGGCCTCGATCCGCACCACAGCCGACCTCAGCGGCGACGAGTACGTGCTCAACGGCGAGAAGATCTTCGTCACCTCGGGCGACCGCGCCGACCTGATCGTCGTCTGGGCGACGCTCGACCGCAAAGTCGGACGGGCGGCGATCAAGTCGTTCATCGTCGAGCGCGACAACCCCGGCCTGAAGCTGGACCGGCTCGAGCACAAGCTCGGCATCCGCGCCTCCGACACCGCCAACTTCACCCTGCAGAACTGCCGGGTGCCCAAGGAGGCGCTGCTCGGCGATCCGGAGATCAACACCAAGCAGGGCTTCGGCGGGGCGATGCAAACCTTCGACAACACGCGGCCGCTGGTCGCCGGAATGGCGGTCGGCGTCGCCCGCGCCTCGCTCGAGGAGACGCGCAAGCGACTCGCCGAGGCGGGAGTCGAGATCGACTACGACGCGCCGGCGCTGGGCCAGTCCGCAGCGGCAGCCCGCTACCTGGAGATGGAGGCCGACTACGAGGCCGCCCTGCTGCTCACCCTGCAGGCGGCCTGGATGGCCGACAACGGCAAGCCCAACTCGCTGCAAGCATCGATGGCGAAGGCGAAGGCGGGGCGCACCTGCGTTGACGTCTGCCTCGGCTGCGTCGAGCTCTGCGGCAGCGTCGGCTACGCCGAGAACGACCTGCTCGAGAAGTGGGCGCGCGACGCGAAGATCCTCGACATCTTCGAGGGGACTCAGCAGATCCAGTTGCTGATCGTCGCCCGGCAGCTGCTGGGCAAGTCCTCAAGCGAACTCCGGTAGGTGATGAGGGGCCGGGTGTCCCTCCCCAAAACGCTCGGCGGGAGCCTCGCTTGAGTGTTTTGGGGAGGGACACCCGGCCCCTTTCAGCTCATCAGTCCAGCAGCACCCTGGGTAAGGCAGACTGGCGCCCGTGAACTTCATCGAAGACGTCATGGAGCAAGTTCCTGCCTCTCGGCTAGGAATCGTCGCTGTTGATGCTGAGGGGAATCGGCGGGACTGGTACTTCGGCGAATTGATCGCTTGCTCGGCGGGGCTCTCTGGCGCGTTCGCGGCTCGGGGAGTGCGGCGGGGCGATGTGGTGATGACCCTGGTCGGTAACCGGATCGAGTGGGCGCTTTCGCTGCTTGCCTGCTGGCGGATGGGGGCGGTGGCGCTTCCCTGCAACACGCAGTTGCGCAAGGGGGACCTCGAGCTGCGGGTGGCTGCCGCCAACCCGAAGCTCTGCGTGGGCGAGGAACGGCTGCTCGGCGAGCTGCCCGACGGGGTGGCGGCGATGACGATGGCGGAGGTCGCTCGGACTCTCGACGAGGACCTCCCTCAGGAGACACCTGCCGCGATCGAGGCGATGGACCCGGAGGATCCGGCGCTGATCGTCTTCACCTCCGGCACGACCGGCGAGCCGCGGGGGGTCGTGCACGCCTACCGTTACTTGGAGGGGCAGCGGACGCAGGCCGAGCACTGGCTCGGCTCGCGCGAAGGCGAGCTGGTCTGGTGCACGACGGCGCCGGGCTGGTCGAAGTCTGCCCGCAACGTCTTCCTCGCCCCCTGGCTGACCGGGGCCACCGCGGTCATCCACGACGGACGCTTCGACCCCGCCGAGCGGCTCGACTTCGCCGAGGCGCTCGGCGTCAACGTCCTTTGCCAGGCGCCGACCGAGTACCGCATGCTGGCCAAGCGCGCCACCCTGCGCCCCCTCCCCGCTCTGCGCCGCATGGTCTCGGCCGGCGAGGCGCTCGAGGCGGAGACGATCGCCGCCTTCCGCGAGACGCTCGGGCTCGAGCCCGCCGACGGCTACGGGCAGACCGAGACCGGCCACATCAGCGGCAACCTCGCCGGCGAGCCGGTCCGGCCGGGGTCGATGGGAAAACCGCTGCCGGGGATTGCGACACGAATCGTCGAGGGCGAGCTGCAACTTCGCGTCGACTCCTCCCCCACCTTCTTCTCGCGCTACCTCGACGGCGAGCGCTTCGAAGGCGAGTGGTGGCCGACCGGGGATCTAGTCCATGCCGACGAGGACGACTACCTCCACTTCGAGGGCCGCAGCGATGACATCATCCTTTCCTCCGGCTATCGGATCGGCCCCTTCGAGGTCGAGTCGGCGCTGCTTTCCCACCCCGACGTCGCCGAAGCGGCCGCGGTCGCCGCGCCCGACGCCGAGCGCGGCTCGGTCGTGCGGGCGATCGTCGTGCCCCGCAACCGCGAACCCAGCGAGGAGCTGGCCCGCGAGCTACAGGAGCACTGTAAGCGCCAGACCGCCCCCTACAAGTTCCCCCGCATCGTCGAGTTCGCCGCCGAGCTGCCGAAGACGAGCAGCGGCAAGATCAAGCGCGCCCAGCTGCGCGGCGACTAGACGTTTTTCGAACGCAGGCCCACCCTAGGGGTCATAGGCTGGACGGATGATTGACTCAACACCGACAAGGGGGATTTGAGTGAAACGGAGCATTCTGCTCACGCTCGTCGCCATGCTCGCGCTGACGATCGGACTCAACGGATCTGCGAGCGCCGGCGGGAGCGCCGATGCTCAGGCGGCCGCCAAGAAAGGCAAGTCGAAAGGCTGCAAGAGAAAGGGCAAAGGGAAAGGCAAAGCTTACGCCGGCTCCAGCGCCAAGAAAAAAGCCAAAGGGAAAGGCTGCAAGAAAGGCAAAGCGAAGCCGAAGGGAACTCCTACACCCGCCGGCGGAGACGACACGGTGACGCCCCCTGGCGCCAGCTGGCCGCCCGCCGACGGCACCTACAGCGACCTTGCCAACGGCGTCACCCTCGTGCTCACAAACGGGGGGACCAGCGCGACGCAGACGTTCAGCGGCCAAGGCACCTGCATCCCGGCCCTGATCTCGACCATCCCGGCGCCGACGTCGGTGGCCGCATCGAGCCTTACCACCACCGGCGAAGTGTCGTCGTCGGGAGCCTTCAACATCTTCTTGAAATCGAAGATGGTGGTCACCCCCGGCCTCGGGTACGAAGCGACCGTCGACTCGAAAGTGAGTGGCGGCATAGTGACTCCCTGCGACAAACCGGGAGTCGTCTTCAAGGGGACTCTCGCCAAAATCGGCTTCTAGGACGGCCTACGCCGTCGTTGCGGCGAGCCCGGAACCACGTCCGGACGGACGCAAAGTCCGTCCGGACGATTCGCGGAGTTAGGCTGGGCAGGTGGAGCAGATCGACCGCAAGCGGATCGCGGCACTGACCGAGGCCCAGCAGGAGCGGTTCCGCAACAACACCGCTCAGTCGGCGAAGACCTTCGAGCGCGCCGTCAAGGTGATGCCCAACGGCGTCCCCTCCTCCTTCCAGGTCAACGACCCCTGGCCGATCTATATCGAGCGCGGCCAGGGCAGCCGTGTCTGGGACGTCGACGGCAACGAGTACACCGACTTCCACAACGGCTTCGGGGTGATGTGCATCGGCCACGCCAACCCGACCGTCGGTGCTGCCGTGAAGAAGCGGATCGACGAAGGCACCCACTTCGCCGCCCCGACCGACGGCTCGATCGCCGTCGCCGAGGAGCTGACCCGCCGCTTCGGCCTCTCGCAGTGGCGCTTCAACAACTCCGGCACCGAGGCGAC
>Ga0164241_10004520_pt1 | contig 13423 bp, 9 predicted proteins | sample OricomyardsoilBY_FD_108780 | JGI IMG/M metagenome (GOLD analysis project Ga0164241, IMG submission 108780) | Backyard soil microbial communities from Emeryville, California, USA - Original compost - Back yard soil (BY) | ecosystem: Environmental > Terrestrial > Soil > Unclassified | place: USA...
GAACCCGCCATTGCGGTCGATGGTGCGCAGCGCGTTCATGCAGATGCGCAGCTTATAGGTCTGTCCCAGCGAATCGCTGGCGAGCGAAATCGTTTGCAGATTCGGGCGATACACCCGCTTGGTCTTATTGTTGGCGTGGCTGACATTATTGCCAACCAAAACACCTTTTCCGGTCAATTCGCAGCGGCGGGACATAGCTTTAACTCGTCAAAAAGAGGCGTCCTCATAAGGTTTTGACCGTTCCGGGTCAAGCGGGACCATAAGGCCCATCCGGGGGCTGGGCGGGCCAGGCCGCAAACCCCACCAGAAACTTTGTTAATTCGGCGCTGTCTGCGGCCCCATCATCCGCCAATGGCCCGATAAAGGTCTCTATTTGCAGCCAATGTCGGCCCTGAAAGGCCATGCGCCCATGGGCGCTGAGCGGCCCGCGCGTGGCCCGCACATCGTCATAGGTCACTCGCCAGCGGGCCTCCACCTCCGGCGTCAGATAGTCGGAGAACAGCTTACCGGTGATCGGCCCCATGACCTGCTCGATCGCGGTCCCGGCGAGTCGCGTCAGATATTCGATTCGTTGCGGCGTTTGCACCGCCTCCACCAGTCCGGCATAGGGCAGGAAGCTGCGCATGCCCTTGGGCGTGATGTCCCGGCGCTCCGGCATCAGGCGCACACCACGGCAGGCGCGCCAGTATTCATAGATCTTGATGACCATCGGGTGGGTCAGCGTCACCTCATGGTCGAGCGCGAGCGCTGCAACCGGCGTGTCCGGGCGCAATGGCCAGTCGTCGGACGAGTGCTTCACCACTAAAGGGTAACTTTCGAACAGCTTTTTCGCTGCATTCGGCGCGTTACATACTATCAGTGGTCATCGCCCACATCGAGCGAATACCCACCAATCATGCGTCAGGTTTGACAATTCGGCCAAACAAAATACGCGCCGCCGCATAAGGCAGGGTCTGCCCCGCCGTGACGGAACTTTCGAGTTGCTGGACATCATCTTTCAACCCGTGATGGGCCAAAAGCTGTTCATTGAAAACGGTTTGCACCTCGTTCCAGAACCAGCGTCTTAACTGATCCGCGCGCAGACGGGTGATGCGCCCACTCTGCGCCAGCGTGTCGTGAAAGCCTTTCATGGCCTCCCACGCTTCGGCAATGCCCTTGCCTTCCACTGATGACACGGTGCGCACCTGGGCGGGCAGGCCCTCATGTTTGGGCCGCATCAGATGCAGCGCCATGCGATAATCGGCAGCCGCGCGATTGGCCGCCGGAATCAAATCGCCATCCGCCTTGGTGACGAGCAGAATGTCGGCCAATTCCATCACGCCGCGCTTGATGCCCTGAAGATCATCGCCGCCGCCGGGGTTCTGCAACAACACGAACAGATCGGTCATATCGGCCACCGCCGTCTCGGACTGGCCAACCCCCACGGTCTCCACGATCACCACGTCAAAGCCCGCCGCCTCCGCCAGCAACAGTGCCTCGCGCGTGCGCCGGGCCACACCGCCCATGGTGATGCCCGCGGGCGACGGGCGAATAAAGGCAAGCGGATCACGCGACAGGTGCTCCATCCGCGTCTTGTCGCCCAAAATCGAGCCGCCCGAACGGCGGGAGGATGGGTCGATTGCCAACACAGCGACTTTGAACCCCTGCCCGGTCAGAAAACTGCCGAACGCCTCAATAAAGGTGGATTTGCCCGCCCCCGGCGCGCCGGAAATGCCGAGCCGCAGGCTTTTGCCGGTCTGCGGCAGAAGCGTGGTCAAAATATCTTCCGCTTTGGCCTGATCGGCGGGGCGGGTGGATTCGGCAAGCGTGATGGCGCGCGCCAGCGCTCGCCGGTCGCCCGAAGCAACCGCCTTCGCAAGGCTGGCAGCGTGTGTGTCTGGCTGTTTTGTCATGGTCCTCAACGGGTCATAATCGGGCCATGATGGCAAAGCAATTTCATTGGTCACAAACCGCACCCGGAGCTTTCATGCGCCCAGCCCGAACCGCCCTTCTTCTGCGCACAGCCCTTGCCGCGGCTCTGCTGGGCGCGCCCACGCTGGCCAACGCCGCAGGCGGCGCCGGGCAAGATGATGACGATGCTGGCCCCGCCTCGCGCCTGGCCCTCACCATGACGCTTTATGCAGGCGGTCTCGGCCTTGGCAAAGTAGACCTCGATGCCACCATGCGCGGCAGCAAATATCATGCGGTCTCGAATTTGGAGACCTCCGGCATCGTCAACACCTTCTGGCAGGCGCGCATTCAGGCAACCTCCTCCGGCGAGATCGCGGGCAACCGGCTTGAGCCCGCGCTCTACGATTCTTACACGACCAAGAAGGACAGCAAGCAGCAGGTCTCATTGACCTATGAACCGGCAGGCGCGATCCGCATTTTCGCGGTGCCTGCCTATTCGCTCGCCAAACACCCGATCACGCCGGAACAGCAGAAAGACACCTACGACCCCGTCAGCGCCATTCTGTTTGTCGCCTCCGGCCTCGGCGCGGATGCGAAAAACCCTTGCGCCGTCATCGCCCCGGTATTCGATGGCCGACGCCGCTACAATATCGAACTGAAAAAAATCAAAGACACCACTGTGTCGATGGACAACGGCCTCTATAAAGGCCCCGCCGTGCAGTGTGAGGCGCGCTATAACCAGATCGCAGGCTTCAGCCAGAAGGTGCTGGATAGCAATGCGAGCTTTCCCACCATCAAGGCCTGGGTCACCACCTTTGCGGGCGCGCATGGCAGAACCTATGTGGTTCCCTTGCGCGTCTGGGCCGACACACCCTACGGCGTGATCGCCGCCGTCACCTCCAGCCTCAAAATCGACGGGGTGGACAGAAAGACCGGCGGTTAGAACGCCGCCGGTCTTCTCATCTAGCTATTACAGCGGGCAGCTATTAGCGGGGATCTGGCGTCATCCGCAGATACGGCTTCAGTTTTTTCACGCCCTTGGGGAACAGCGTCTCGGCATCGGCATCGGACACCGATGTGGAGATGGCGACATCGCTGCTGCCACCTTCGACCGTCCAGTTCGCGGGCGTGCCAACCTTGTGCTTGCGGGTTAACTGCAACGCATCGAGCGCACGCAAGATTTCGTTGAAGTTGCGGCCCACGCTCATCGGATAGATCAGGATGAGAGAAATCTTCTTGTCCGGGTCGATCAAAAAGACGTTGCGCACCGTCTGATTATCCACCGGCGTCCGCTTGGAGACATCGCCCGAAGCGCCAGCGGGTAACATGTTGTAGAGCTTGGCAACCTTCAGATCAGTATCCCCGACTATCGGATAGTTCGGCACTGTGCCTTGCGTCTCGCCAATGTCCTTGGCCCAGTTCTTGTGATCCGCCACAGAGTCCACGGACACGGCAAGGATTTTGGCATCCCGCTTGTCATATTCCGGCTTGGTGCGCGCCATATACCCAAGTTCGGTGGTGCAGATCGGCGTGAAGTCCTTCGGATGCGAGAACAGCACGCCCCAGGAATTGCCCAGCCATTTGTGAAAGCTGATTTTGCCTTCGGTGGTCTCGGCTTCAAAATCCGGGGCGATATCGCCCAGTTGCAGCGACATAATGAAATCTCCTTTGCATCGGTTATGCGGTGAACGCGCTCTCACGCCAATTATGCATTGAGCCAATTAGCATTGAGAACGCGGGTATTTTTGCCGACATAGCTGTCGAAACGGAAGAATGGCACCACCGGACACGGCTGGAAAGCGCGAAAGTGCCACAAGGTGGCGTCATCAGGGCTTGGCGCTTAACCGCCAAAGCACTAGCCTTCACAGTTGAATTTGTCGGGTCACCGGCGTTGCGTAAGTATCTTTTTGCGTTCCTGTACCTGATCGCCAGCCCGGCCGCCGCCAACCCGCCGGTGGAAGCATTTGGCAATCTGCCCAGTCTCGCGCAACCAAAAATCGCGCCCGATGGAACACATTTCGCCGCCGTTCAGGCGCTGGATGGAAAGCCCGCAGCCGTCATCTACAAAGTCGGCGCAGGCCCCGGCACGTCGCCGGTGGTGATCCCTTCCGGGGAATCCACCGTCTCCTCCATCGACTGGGTGAAGAACGACCGGCTTCTCATCCGCCTCAAAACCAATGAGCGCGTGCTCGGCGACAGTCGCATCCGCACCTGGGAACGCTCCATCGCCGTGCGCGCCGATGGCAGCAACCTCGTCGTGCTGCTGAAAAACTTCCCCAGCCTGCGCAACAACACCGATGACGTTTACATCGTCGATAAAAATCTCGATGACCCAAATTCCATTTTGATGCCGCTGTTCCTGAAGAACATCGTCGTCAAAAGCGGCTATGAATATTACGATCCCTACGAAGATTTCCGGCTCGATCTGCTCAAGGTCAACCTCGACACCGGGGAAGGCCATATCTACGCCACCGGCAATTACAAAACAGCGGACTGGATTACCGATGGCCACGGCCATCTCAAAGCCCGGCTCGAACTCACCTTGCGTCCCTTACGTCACCAGTTGTTCGTCTATGACAACGGCGATTGGAAAGCCTCTGGCAGCTATGATGCTGAGGCTGATAATGGCGCGGGCGCTGTCGGCCTTACCGAAGATGGCAAGGCCGTGGCCCTGCTGCGCCACGATGACTACCCCACCACAGTCTTGCTGCGCCACGATCTGGCCACTGGCGATGAAAGCCAGGTGCTTTTTTCAAACCCGCAATACGACGTAATGGCCCCGATCAAGGACGAATGGACCGGCCGCGTCATCGGGGCGATGTATGCCGCCGATCAATTTGAATACCGCTATTTCGACCCGGAAAACCAGGCGTTGCAGAACGGGCTGGAAAAATCCTTCCCCGGCCTTTCCGTGCACGCCACCTCCATGAGCCTGGACAAGAGCAAAGTGATCGTCGCGGTTCAGGGCGCGCGGCAGCCGCCAAAATATTTCTTCCTCGATCGCACGACACATGATGCAACCGAAATCCTCTCCGCCTATCCGCTGCTGAAAGAGGCCGATCTGGGCGAGATGAAACCCTATCCCTACACAGCGCGCGACGGACTGGAGATCCCGGCCTATCTCACTTTGCCACCAGACAAAGTGGCAAAGAACCTTCCCACCGTCATCATGCCCCATGGCGGGCCAGATGCACGCGATGTTGTGGGGTTTGACTGGTGGGCGCAGTTTCTCGCCAATCGCGGCTATGCGGTGCTGCAACCGAATTATCGCGGTTCCAAAGGCTATGGCCGCAAATTCACCGAAGCGGGCCTGCACCAATGGGGCGCCAAGATGCAGGACGATCTTTCCGATGGTGTGAAAAAACTGATTGCGGATGGCATTGCCGATCCCAAACGCATCTGCATTGTCGGCGCCAGCTATGGCGGCTATGCGGCGCTGGCGGGTGCCACTTTCACGCCCGATCTTTATGCCTGCGCCATGAGTTTTGCGGGCGTGTCCGATCTCAACAAATTCATGTTCGCCCAGCGCAGCGATACGGGGAAAGATTCGCAGAGCACATCGTTCTGGACCAGCCGCGTCGGCAGCGACTGGACCGATTCCGACCGGCTGGAAAACACCTCGCCCGCGCTCCACGCGGACAAGGTGAAATGCCCGATCCTGCTCATGCATGGCGAAGGCGATACGACCGTGCGCATCAACCAGAGCGAAATGATGTTCGATGCGCTGAAAGCCGCGGGCAAAAATGTGGAATTCATCCGCATTGCGGGGGAAGATCACTATCTCAACTTTGCCGCCACCCGCATCCGGATGTTGAAAGAGCTGGAAGCCTTCCTCAAAAAGAACATCGGCACCTGAATCCCTCCACCTGCGGCAGGAATTGCACTGGATTGCGCGCCCCAAACCAGTAAACTGCGGGTTGCACGTTCATCTGGGGGGATCACATGAACCATCGCGCCATCACAGCCCTATGCGCTATCGCGTTCTCAACCGCGCCTGCCCTTGCCAATCCGCCGGTGGAAGCCTTTGGCAACCTCCCCCAATTGTCGGAGCCAAAGCTTGCGCCGGATGGCAAGCATTTCGCGGCCCTGCAATCGCTGGATGGCAAACCCGCCGTGCTGATTTATGCGGTGAACGCCCCCGCAGGCTCCAAGCCCGTCGTCGTCCCCTCAACCGAGGCGCTGGTGGATGCGTTTGAATGGGCCAATGCAGACCGGCTGGTCGTGCGCCTGAAAATGAGCTTCAAGCGGATAGATGATAACCGCGTCCGTCCCTGGGTGCGCACCCTGTCGGTCAAGGCGGATGGGTCGGACACCACCATTCTGCTGAAAAACAATCCGGCGTTTCAATATAACACCTACACATCCTACATCGTGGCGAAGGATGAACACGACCCGCAAAACGTCTACATCCCCATTTTCGTGCGCAACATCACCTTTCGCATGTTCCACGAATATAAAGACCCGAACGAAAAGTGGCGGCTCGATCTCTACAAAGTGAATCTGGAAACCGGTGAAGGCAAAACTTTCCAGACCGGCAATTTCCAGACATGGGACTGGATCATGGATGGGGAGGGTCACCTCGCCGCCCGCATAGATCTCACGCCCTATACCGATGTGCGCGATACGCTGCTGCAAAAGCTCTATGTCTATGACAACGGCAAATGGCTGAAGCCGCGCGCGTTCGATGCCACGGGCGACAACGGCGTCAACGATCTCGGCTTGACGGATGACGGCAAAGCCATGGTCGTCTGGCGCCACAACGGCCCCGGCCCCACCGCGCTGATGCGGCACGATCTGAAAACGGGGGATGAAAGCCAGACCCTGTGGTCCAACCCGCACTATGACGTGCTGGGCTCTTTGCGTGATGAATGGACGGGGCGTGTGATCGGCGCGGCCTATGCAGATGATCGCATGGAATATGCCTATTTCGATGAAACACGCGCCGCCATTCAGGCGGGCCTGCAACAGGCATTTCCCAATCTCAACGTGCACATCGTGTCGATAACCCGCGCCAAAGACAAAGTGATTGTCGCGGTCGATGGCCCGCGCCATCCGCTGTCTTACTATTTCCTCGATCGCACAACCCATGCGGCAAGCGAAATATTGCCTGCCTATCCCGGTCTCACGCCCGCCGATCTCGGCGACATGAAGCCCTACGCCTACACCGCACGCGATGGTCTCAACATTCCGGCCTATCTCACGCTGCCGCCGGGCAAAACGGCGAAGAATCTACCCACCATCATCCTTCCCCATGGCGGGCCGGATGATCGCGATGCGATTGGTTTCGATTGGATGGCGCAATTCTTCGCCAATCGCGGCTATGCAGTGCTGCAACCGAATTATCGCGGCTCCTATGGCTATGGCCGCGCCTTTACCGAAGCAGGCCTGCACCAATGGGGCCTGAAGATGCAGGACGATGTTACCGACGGCGTGAAAAAACTGATCGCGGATGGCATTGCCGATCCCAAGCGCATCTGCATCGTGGGCCGCGATGTTGGCGGTTATATCGCGCTTGCTGGCGCCGCCTTCACGCCCGATCTTTATGCCTGCGCCGCCAGCGTCAACGGCATTTCCGACCTGACAAAATTCATCGTCGCCAAACGCAGCGACTACGGCAAGGATTCGCGCACCCTCTCCTTCTGGTTCTCGCGCGTCGGCAACGATTATGACGATAGCAAACGGCTGGAAGCCACCTCCCCCGCCAATCAGGCCGCCCGCGTCAAAGCCCCCATCTTGCTCGTTCACAACAAAAACAACACCACCATCCGCGTAAACCAAAGCGAAGAAATGTTCAGCGCCCTAAAAAGCGCCGGCAAGGATGTGGAGTTTGTGCAGCTGGACGGCGACGACGACAAAATGGCCCTCACCCAAACCCGCGTGCGCATGCTCAAAGCGCTGGAAGCATTCCTGAAAAAGAACATCGGAACGTAAAAACGCCCACGCCCTCTGTCATGGCCCGCCAAGTGCGGGCCACCCAGGTGATGTTGGTTTGTATTGACAGTTAGAACTTAGATCTGAGTTCTAAAATCAAACATATTGCGATGCCACCTGGGTGGCCCGCACTTGGCGGGCCATGACAGACGGTTGAAGCAAAAAACTCACGCCGCCTGTTTCGCCTTCGCCGCGCGGATCAGCTTCAGCACCTTGCGCGCCGCATCGGGAATATTGGTGCCTGGCCCAAAAATCGCCGACACGCCCGCTTTTTCAAGGAAGGCATAATCCTGCGCCGGAATAACCCCGCCGCAGACGACCAGAATATCTCCGGCATCCTGCGCCTTCAGCGCGTCGATCAACATCGGCACCAGCGTCTTGTGCCCTGCGGCCTGGCTCGAAATGCCCACCACATGCACGTCCGCTTCAACCGCGTCCTTCGCAACTTCTTCGGGCGTCTGGAACAACGGCCCAATGTCCACGTCAAAACCCAGATCGGCAAAGGCAGTGGCAATGATCTTCGCGCCACGGTCATGCCCGTCCTGCCCCATCTTGGCGACGAGCATACGCGGGCGACGACCTTCTTCCTTGGCAAAGGTTTCCACCTCGCCAATGATCGCGGCAAATTCATTGTCGCCTTCATAAGCCCCGCCATACACACCGGAGATCGAGCGAATTTCCGCGCGGTGACGGCCAAACACTTTTTCCATCGCGTCGGAAATTTCGCCAATACTGGCCCGCGCCCGCGCCGCATCCACCGCAAGCGCCAGGAGATTACCATCGCCTTTGGCGCCTTCAGTCAGCGCATCCAACGCCGCTTTCACCTTGGCGGGATCGCGCGTCGCTTTCATCTTGGTCAGCCGCGCAATCTGTGAATCGCGCACCGCGACGTTGTCCACGTCGAGCACATCAATCGGCGCTTCATTGGCAAGCTGGAATTTGTTGACGCCGACGATCACATCCTCGCCCCTGTCCACCCGTGCCTGACGGCGGGCGGCCGCTTCCTCGATGCGCAATTTAGGAATGCCGGCTTCGACCGCCTTGGTCATACCGCCCATCTTTTCCACTTCGTCGATGATCTCGCGCGCCGCAGCAGCCAGCGAATGGGTCAGCGCCTCAACATAATACGACCCACCCAACGGATCGACCACCTTGGTCACATGGCTTTCATTCTGAAGAATGAGCTGCGTATTACGCGCAATACGGGCAGAGAATTCAGTCGGCAGCGCAATCGCCTCATCCAGCGAATTGGTGTGCAGAGACTGCGTGCCACCGAGCACCGCCGCCAGCGCCTCAATCGTCGTGCGCACTACGTTGTTGTAAGGGTCCTGCTCGGTCAGCGACACGCCGGAGGTCTGGCAATGGGTGCGCAGCATCAAACTGTCCTGCCGCTGGGCGCCCAGCTTCTCCATGATCTGCGACCACAACAGCCGCGCCGCGCGCAGCTTGGCCACTTCCATGAAGAAGTTCATGCCAATGCCAAAGAAGAACGAAAGACGCGGCGCAAAACTGTCGACCGGCAATCCCTTGCTCATCGCGGCGCGGGCATATTCCATGCCATCGGCCAGCGTGTAAGCAAGCTCCTGCACCGCGGTCGATCCGGCCTCATGCATGTGATAGCCGGAGATCGAAATCGAATTGAACTTCGGCATTCTCTGCGCGGTATATTCGATGATGTCCGCAATGATCCGCATCGAAGGCGCAGGCGGATAAATATAGGTGTTGCGCACCATGAATTATTTGAGAATATCGTTCTGAATCGTGCCGGAGAGTTTTTCCGACGGCACGCCCTGCTCCTCCCCCGCCACAATGAAGTTGGCCAGAATAGGGATCACCGCGCCGTTCATGGTCATCGACACGCTCATCTTGTCGAGCGGAATCCCGTCGAACAAAATCTTCATGTCCTCAACGGAGTCGATCGCCACACCGGCCTTACCCACGTCACCGGCCACGCGCGGATGATCGCTGTCATAGCCGCGATGCGTCGCCAGATCGAACGCCACCGAAAGCCCCATCTGCCCGGCAGCCAGATTTTTGCGATAGAAGGCGTTGGACTCCTCGGCGGTGGAAAAGCCCGCATACTGGCGAATGGTCCAGGGCCGCCCGGCATACATGGTGCCGCGCACGCCGCGCATGAACGGCATCGTGCCCGGCAGCGTGTCCACGCCCTCCAGCCCTTCCAGATCGTCAGCCGTATAAAGCGGCTTGATGGCAATCCCTTCAGGCGAGGCCCAGGTCAGGCTGTCCAGCGGCCGGTCCTTGAGTTCCTTCTGGGCCAGCTTCGCCCATGTTTCGAGATCCGTGGACCCGTGCCGCCAATGTTCCGTACTCATCCTGCCCTCACTGATTTTGAACTCTCACTATTGCACCAGCGAACCCCGAGGCAAGTGACACGCGGAAATCACTCCAAATTGTCCGCCCACGGAATATCCGCGTGCCCACCATCCCCCTGCCACCAAGCCTCCATTCACCCCCAAGATTTGGCGGTGAACGAATGTTGACAAACGACCCATAGTATGAGAACAAAGGATGATATTGATTCGGTTACCGATTCGGACGTGATTCGTACCTATCACGTTCCCAGTACGCCACCATCTATCCACAGCGGCTTAGCCCGCCTCCCCACCACCGCTTGCGCCCCTTGCCCTTAGCCCCCATCTTGGGCGGGACATGGCTCCCGCACATCCCCAGCGCGGCCGCCCGGATACAGCCGGGCGGATCACCGCGGTCCTCGGCCCCACCAACACCGGCAAAACGCATTTTGCCATCGAGCGGATGCTGGCGCATCGCTCCGGCATGATCGGCCTGCCGCTGCGCCTTCTGGCGCGGGAGGTTTACGACAAGGTCGTCCGCCTCAAAGGCGCCCCCGCCACCGCCCTCATCACCGGCGAAGAAAAAATCGTTCCGCCCAACGCGCGCTACTATGTCTGCACCGTGGAGGCGATGCCGCTGGACATCCGTGTCGCCTGCTTGGTGATCGACGAGATTCAGCTTTGCGCCGATCCCGAACGCGGCCATGTCTTCACCGACCGCCTGCTCTTTGCGCGCGGCGAGGAAGAAACGATGTTCCTCGGCGCCGATACAATGCGCGGCCTGATCCAGCGTTTCGTACCGCGCGCCTACTTCGTCTCCCGCGCCCGGTTTTCCGATCTGGCTTACACAGGCGCGAAAAAACTCACCCGCCTGCCGCGCCGTTCCGCCGTCGTCGCGTTCACCACCGAAGATGTCTATGGCATAGCCGAACTCATCCGCCGCCAGCGCGGCGGGGCTGCCGTGGTGCTGGGCGCGCTCTCCCCCCGCACGCGCAACGCACAAGTCGCGCTCTATCAATCCGGCGAGGTCGATTTTCTGGTGGCGACAGATGCCATCGGCATGGGCCTCAACATGGATGTCGATCACGTCGCCTTCGCCGCGCGGGAAAAGTTCGATGGCCACGTCACCCGCCCCCTCACGCCCGCCGAAATCGGCCAGATCGCAGGCCGCGCGGGCCGCCACATGAACGATGGCACTTTCGGCGTCACGGCGGATGCGGATGTGTTCGAGGAAGATGTCGTCGCCCGTGTGGAAGCCCACCGCTACGATCCGGTGCGCGTTCTGCAATGGCGCAACAGCGCGCTAGATTTTTCCTCGCTGAATGCGCTGCTGAACAGCCTCGACACCCCCGCCCCCTTGCGCGGCCTCGCCAAGGCCCGGCCCGCCAGCGATTTTCTCTCCCTGCGCGCCCTCGGTCAGCACGATCACATTCGTGAAACCGTCACCTCCCGCAGCAATCTCAAACGGTTATGGGATGTCTGCCAGCTCCCGGATTTCCGAAAACTCAGCATCGACGAGCATGTCCGCATGGTCGAAACGATCTATGGCCACCTGATGAGCGAGGCGGGCACCCTGCCCGATGACTGGCTGAATCGCCAGATCGAGCGGCTGAATGTGACGGAAGGCGATGTCGCAACACTCTCCGGCCGACTTGCGCAAATCCGCACCTGGACGTATGCCGCAAACCGACCGGGCTGGACAACCGACGCAGCCCATTGGCAGCAACGCACCCGCGCGGTGGAAGACAGGTTATCCGATGCTTTGCACGAACATCTCACCTTGCGGTTCATTGACCGCAGAACGTCTGTCCTGATGAAAAGCCTGCGCGAGGACGACGCCAACGATTTGCAGCTCGATGAATCGGGCGCGGTCATCATTGCCGGGGAAACCGTGGGCAAGCTGGAAGGCTTCCGCTTCGAGGCCGATCCGCGCGCCGAAGGCGTGCATGGCCGCACCTTGCGCGCCGCCGCCTTTCGCGGGCTCGAAGGCGAATTCCACGCCCGCGCCACGCGTCTCGCCGCAGACCCCGATGACAAAATCACCTTAAGCGAACATGGCCGTCTGTGGTGGGATGGGGCGATCATCGCGCGCCTCGCCGCTGGTGCGGGCGCGCTCGATCCGGTGGTGCAGGTACAGGCCGATGAATTGTTGCGCGGCGAACAGCGCAGCCTTGTGCAAGCTCGCCTCGATAGCTGGACGAAAGCAAAAATCGCCAAAACCCTCGCCCCGCTTATCGCCCTGCGCGATGGCACGGAAGCGAAGGCTGGTAGTCCCAACGCCATTCCCGCCAATGCGCGGGGCATCGCCTGGCAGTTATGTGAAAGCCTCGGCACCCTGCCGCGCAACCGCGATGAGATGGGCGATCTGCGCCCGCTGATCCGGGGTCTGCGCCCGTTCGGTGTCTGGCTTGGCCGCCGCAACGTCTACATGCCCGCACTGCTGAAGCCGGATGCGGCACGCCTGCTCTATCTGCTGCGCGGCATCGCTTTGCGGGTTGAACAATTCCCGCCCGCACCGCTGCCCGGCATCACCTCATTCACGATGGATGAGGGCATGCACCGCGATCTGCTTCATGCGGCGGGCTTCCGCGCCTATGGCGGGCGCGCCATCCGCCTCGACATGCTGGAACGGGTGGAAGAAGAACTCGACAAGGGCGCCACCACCGGCGTCACAGCCGAGGAGCTTTCCACAAAACTCGTTTCGCTGCTCGGCTGCGACCGCGAAAGTCTGGATCGTATTTTGGACGCGCTCGGCTGGCACAAACAAACCGTGCTGACAGAGCCTGTGAAGGCCGCGCCCACACCGCCTGAGCCTGTGCCAACGGAACCTGCGCCAACTGAACCTGCGCCAGACGAAGCCCCGGCAGAACCCACTCTGGCCGAAGCTGCGCCAGCCGAAGCGCCACCGGCTGAAACAGTAGAAGCCGAAGCGCCCGCAGAGCCGCAAAGCCCGGCAACCAAAATCGTTCTGCGCCGCAAGAGCCGTGGCCCGCGCAAGCCCCCGCATCGACACCAGCACCAACCAAAACAGGCCGTCACCCCACGCGCAGACTCTCCTTTCGCGGGACTGGCAGCCCTGATGGGCAAATAACACACCGGCAGATGCCAAAGCAGATCGACAAGCAGCAGATCGACAAATGCCGGATCGACAGATGCCGGATTGACAGATGGCTGTGGCACGCGCGGTTCTATAAAACCCGCGCCCTCGCCCAGTCCGCCGCCACCAAGGGCCGCATCCGGCTCAACGGTAATCGGGTTGAAAAAGCTCACCAGCCGGTCCGTCCGGGGGA
>Ga0164241_10004521_pt1 | contig 13422 bp, 10 predicted proteins | sample OricomyardsoilBY_FD_108780 | JGI IMG/M metagenome (GOLD analysis project Ga0164241, IMG submission 108780) | Backyard soil microbial communities from Emeryville, California, USA - Original compost - Back yard soil (BY) | ecosystem: Environmental > Terrestrial > Soil > Unclassified | place: USA...
GCCTATCGCGCGGGTGAGTTGCACGTGACGGCGGTGGTGCCGCGCGGCCAGTTCGACTGGATCCGAGAAAACCTCGGCGCCGAGCTGCACGTCGCGCCGCAGATGAGCACCTACTACTACGGATTCAATCTCGACCGGCCCAAGTTCCAGGATCCGCGCGTGCGCCGCGCGCTGTCGATGGTCATCGATCGCGAGCGCCTGGCGCACTCGGTGCTGCGCGTGGGAGAACTGCCGGCCTACGGCTGGGTGCCGCCCGGCGTGCACAACTACCAGTCACAGACTTTCGACTACGCCGCCACACTCATGCCGCAACGCATCGCCGAGGCGCGGAAGCTGCTGGCAGCCGCGGGTTACACGCGCGACAAGCCGCTGGATTTCGAGCTGCGCTACAACAACGGCGAGGTGCATACCAAGTGCGCCGTGGCCGTGGCCTCGATGTGGAAAGAGGCGCTGGGCGTCACCGCCCGCCTGGCCGGCGTCGAGTTCAAATCCATGATCCAGGACATCGACCGGCGCGACATCGACCTGTACCGGCTGTCCTGGGTAGGCGACTACAACGATCCCTATACCTTCCTGCAGTACATGAAGGGCGGCTTCGGCATCAACCTGATGCACTACGCCAGCAAGGACTACGACGCGTTGCTGGCCGCCGCGGCCCAGCAGGTCGACGTCGCGAAGCGGCGCGGACTGCTGGAGCAGGCCGAACGTACCGCGCTGGCCGATCATCCGTTGATTCCGCTGTATTTCTACGTGAACAAGCACCTGGTGAAGCCCGAGGTGCGCGGCTGGTATGACAACGTCATGAACATCTACTACTCGCAGGAATTTTCGCTGGCGACGCCGGCGATTTGACGTTAGTTGTCGGGACGCGCCGACGCTCCCACGATCTTGTCAGGCGGTCTCTGACAACGCGCACCCACCCGTTTCCCGTCCTGATGCGTCGGCAGACCGACATTCAGTCGACACACGCCTCCGCGATGATGCGACCGCACCGGCGTCGCGTTTCACACGCCGGTAACAAGGAGAGGTCGTGAGAGATTCATCTTCATTCACGGATACCCGTACAGGGTTCATCCCGCCGGAATTCCACGATGTCACCGACGTCGCCGAGTGCGCCCTCGATGAACAGCTCGAACAGTTGCAGCGGCGTTACGCCGCCGCCAGCCGTGCGGCCGCGCGCGCGCGCTTCGAGCAGGAATTGCTCGAGAAGCGCGATGACATCAACGTCAACGTGCTCGAACAGGCCCGGCGTCAGCGCGCCGCGGCCGAGACCCGCAGCCAGCAACTGCTGCGGGCCATCGACGCGCTGGAAGACCGCCTGGAAGTCCGAGACGTGGGGAGCTACTGATGCGCCGCTCGATCGACGACTATCGGCGCGCGCTCTGCTCCGCGATCCAGGCCCGCATCTCCGTTTCCAGCACCGACAGCGGCAAGGCTCCCATCCCGAGGAGCTTGTCGTGGAAGGCGCGGATGTCGAAGCGATCACCCAATGCCTTCTGCGCCTCGTCGCGCAGCGCCTGGATTTTCAGCTGACCTAACTTGTACGCCAGCGCCTGGCCCGGCCAGGAGATGTAGCGGTCCACTTCGTTCTGGATGTCGAGATCGCTGCGGCCGGTGTTCTGCTTGAAGTAGTAGATGGCCTGGTCGCGCGTCCACTTGAACGCGTGCATGCCGGTGTCGACCACCAGGCGCACCGCGCGCCACATGTCGTAGTTCAGCTGGCCGAACTTGGAGAAATCGTCCTTGTAGAGGCCGAGGTCGTAGCCGAGCTTTTCCGCATACAGGGCCCAGCCCTCGATGTACGCGGTGTAGTCCGCGTTGCGGCGGAAGTTCGGCAGCCCGGTGAGCTCGTACTGCAGCGCGATCTGCAGGTGATGGCCGGGAATCGACTCATGCGCCGTCAGCGCTTCCACTTCCCACGTCGGCCGGGTCTCCGGCTTGTAGAGATTCACGTAGAAGGCGCCCTTGCGCGAGCCATCCAGTGACGGCGGCATGTAATAGGCCGTGGTGGTGGTGGGCGCGGTGGCCGCCGGGATCACCTTGATGTCAAAATCCGTCTTCGGCAGGCGGCCGAACAGCTTCGGCAGCTCCGGCTTGATGCCGTTCGCGGTCTTCGTATATGCGGCCAGCAACTCTTCCGGCGTCTTGAAGAAGAAGCGCGGGTCGTTGCGCAGGAAGCTCAGGAACTGGTCCACCGTGCCGAGGAAGTTGATGCCTTCCAGCGTCTTTTCCATTTCGGCGCGGATGCGCTTCACTTCGTCCAGGCCCATGTTGTGGATGCGGGCAGGGTCGGGGTTGTCGAGGCTGGTGAAATACGAGATGCGGTTGCGGTAGTACTGGTCACCGCCCGGGATGTCGTAGATGCCGACGGTGTCGCGCGACGCGGGTAGATAGACCTCGCGCAGGAACTTGTCGAAGCGCTGGTACGCCGGGATCGCGACGGTGCTGATCGCGGTCTTGGCCGCGCCCGTGAGCCGCGTCTTCTCCGCGTCCGGAATGCCGGCCGGCATCTTCTTGAATGGCGCGTAGAACGGGTTGGCTTCGGCGTCCGCGCTCAGCGGGCCCTTGAGCTGCTCGAGCACCTTGTTGATGACCACGCGCGGCTGCGTCAGCCGCTCCTGGGTGCCCTGCGTGAGCAGCACGATCCACTGGTCGATGTACGGGCCGGAAGCGTTGATACGCGCGATCCAGTTGTCGTAGTCCTTGACCGAGTTGAACGGCGCGAACTCCGCCACCTCGGCCAGCTGCTGCGGACCGGCGTAGGTGCTGACTTCGAACATCCACGGCTTGAACTGGTAGGCGCCGATGCGCGTCCGGATGTCCCGCTCGAACAGCGTGAAGTTGAGCTTGTCTTCCTTGCCGAGCTTGTCGCGATTGATCTTGGTCAGCGCTTGCAGGTGCGAGTAATTGCGCTTCTGGCGCGCGTCGATGGCGACCTGCGTCATGTCCGGCAGCTTGTCGTTGTAGCGGGCATCACCGAGCGAGGTGGCCTGGATCGGGTTGTCCGCCAGGTCTTCCTGCCAGACCTGGTCGAAGAGCTTGAGCAGGGGTCCGTTGGCGGACTTCGGCTCCTTCGCGGCGAAGGCCGGGGCGATGACCAGTAATCCCAAAGGGGCCAGGAGGGAAATCAGTGTCTTGCGGCGCATAGGCCGGACATTCTCAGCTACCCGAGCGGGGAGCGGCAAGAGGTTCGGAGCGTACGTGCCCCATCGCGGGACGAAAGCGCAAAAGCTGAACGTGATCCACATGCGTATCACAGGAAATCAGCTTCACATTGGTGTCGTTCAGGAAGGCGGACAGGAAACTCCGGACGCCGTCGAATCGCTCGCGAGCGCCGGGCAGGTCCTGCACCTGGCCCACCACCTTCGCCTGCCAATGCTGGGCGCGCGGCTCACTCTTGCGAAGCTCTTCGAAGCAGCGGTCCAGCAGCAACAGGTCGGTGGAGAGCGTGGTATCGGTGAGCTCCGGATCCTGGACGCGGCCCGGCGGCCCGACGCGCAGGTGCACCAGGGCGCCGGACTCCAGCACCGCGTCGTACAGACATAACGCGAAGGTCGATTCGAGCTGCGCGACCAGCACCACGTCGCGGGTGACGACGTCGAAATGGTCGGGATCCACCCTGATTTCGGGAACGGAGGCTTCTGGCACGGTGAGTTGATAGTAGAGAGCTTTCTTCCCCGGCGCGCGCCCAACTTCTGCGGTCGGGTCGTCACGGGTTCCTGTGTTGCGGATCATCCCAGAGTCTCCCCGATGCACGCATGTCGCCGTGCGGCTACGTGCGAATCCGGCGTCATTGGTATTGGCGAATCAGACCCTGGGCGTATCATCGGGCCAGGATCAGGCTCTCCGCTGGAGGTCGCCATGCTTTCCGTACAGCAGCTGCTGGAACAGAAACCGAAGGGAATCTTCTCCGTCCTGCCCGACGATCCCGTGATAGCAGCCATCAGGAAAATGGCCGAGCACCACATCGGGGCGCTGCTCGTGATGACCGGCGACAAGCTCGTCGGCATCGTTTCCGAGCGCGACTACGCCCGCAAGGTGGTGTTGTTAGGACGCTCGTCCACCGAAACCCGCGTCGCCGAAATCATGACGCCCAAGGTCGTCACCGTGACGCCCAAGCAGGACGCGCACGATTGCATGCGGCTCATGACCGACAAGCGCATCCGGCACCTGCCGGTGGTCATGGGGGAGCGCGTGGTCGGCGTGCTCTCGATCGGTGACCTGGTGCGCGCCGTGATCATGGAGCAGGAACGCACCATCGCGGACCTCGAGACCTATATCCACGGGTGAGCGATCCCGCGGGACGTTGCGCCGGGAATGCACCCGCACGCCGCTTGATCCGCATCTCTGACGAAAAGCGCAGGACAGCACCCACGAGCGCGTAGGACCGATCGCGGCATCGCTGACCGCGGCCGCGCGCTACCGTGCCGGCGTGATCGACTTCGGCCAATGGCGCGACGCGCCCATCTTCCACAACTCGCTCACCGCCTGGCTGATCGCCGGGTCGGTGGTCGCGACCATATTCGCGATCCTCTTCGGCATTCGCGTGGCCATCCGCCGCTACGCCAGGCGGCTGAACTCCACCGAACGCACCGAGTTCCTCGAAATCCCGATGCTGGCACTGAGCCGCACTGCGCTGCTGTTCATGCTGATCGTGGCATTGAGCGCCGGCAGTCAGTCACTGAAACTCGGCAACACGCTGCAACGCGTCATCACCTCGGCACTGTTCATCGCATTCTTCTGGCAGATCGGCCTGTGGTTCGCGACGGCGGTGCGTGCCTGGGTCGAGAAACGGCGCGCGCGCAGCACCGTCGACGACCGCGCGGCGCTCGGCTCGCTCGACATCATCCGCTTCATCGCGAGCGTGGTGATCTGGTCACTGGTGCTGCTGCTGACGCTCGACAATCTCGGCGTGAACATCACCGCGCTGGTCGCGGGCCTGGGTGTCGGCGGCATTGCGGTGGCCCTGGCCACGCAGAACGTGCTGGGCGATCTGTTCGCTTCGCTGTCCATCGCATTGGACCGGCCGTTCGTGGTCGGCGATTTCCTGGCCGTCGACACCTTCCTCGGCGCCGTGGAGAACATCGGCATCAAGAGCACGCGGCTGCGCAGCCTCGACGGCGAACAGATCATCCTGTCCAACGGCGACCTGCTGAAGAGCCGCGTGCGCAACTACGGCCGCATGGTCGAGCGACGCGTGCAGTTCTCGGTGGGCGTGGCCTACACCACGCCGGTGGCGCAGCTCGAGCAGATCCCCGGATGGATCCGCGAATTCGTCAGCAAGGAAAAGGATACGCGCTTCGACCGTTCGCATTTCCTCAAGCACGGCGCATCGGCGCTGGAATTCGAGACCGTGTACTACGTGCTCTCGGCCGACTACAACCGCTACATGGACATCCAGCAGTCCATCAATCTCAATATCCACCGGCGATTTGGCGACCAGGGCATTGCCTTCGCGGTGACCACGCAGAACCAGGTGTTTGCGCGTGTGGCGCAGGCGCTGGAGGAAAAGCCCTCCACCGAAACCGCGGAGCGTGGCACCACCCGCAAGCGGGCCAACTAACGGCGCCAGAACGTCGCGGTGAACAGCACCAGCACGCTGAAGATTTCCAGCCGGCCCGTGAGCATGGCCAGCGTGCAGATCCAGGTCTGGACGTCGCTCAGAGGTTCGAAGGTCACCGACGGCCCGACCTCGCCCAGGGCCGGGCCCACGCTGTTCACCGAGCACACGATGGCCGAAAACGACGACACCAGGTCGAGCCCCGTGGCCAGCATGGCGAAGGTGAGCACGAGGATGGTGCCGAAGTAGAGGAAGATGAAAGCCAGGACCGAGTACGCGACCCGGTCGGGGATGGCGACACCGCCGATCCGGATCGGGATCACCGCACTCGGATGCACCAGCAGCTTCAGCTCGCGGCGAGCCTGCCGTACCAGCAGCAGTGTGCGGAACATCTTGATGCCGCCGCCCGTGGACCCGGTGTTGCTGGTGATGCAGCTGAGGAACAGCAGCCACACCGGAATGAACGCCGGCCACGTCTCGTAATTTTCGGTGACGAATCCCGCGGTGGTGGCGATCGATACCACGTTGAACAACGAATGGCGGAAGGCCTGTGCGAAACCGGAGTAGGTTCCGCTCCACCACAGCGCCAGCGTCACGAATCCCACCGAGATGGCGAGCAGGATGAGCGCCGCCTTGGCTTCCGTGTCGCGCTTGTAGGGCTTCAGCGAGAGATTGCGGAAGGCCAGGAAGTGGCGCGAGAAGTTCAGCACCGCAATCAGCATGATGACCACGAGCACCAGCTCGATGCCGGCATTGTTGAACCAGCCGACACTTTTGTCGTGCGTGGAGAAGCCACCCAGGGCGATGGCCGAGAAGCAGTGGCAGATGGCATCGAACCAGCTCATGCCGGCGATGTGCAACGCGACGATGCCGACGATCGTGAGAGCGAGATAGGTGAACCACAGGGACTTGGCGGTTTCGGTGATTCGTGGCGTGAGTTTCTCGTCCTTGACCGGCCCGGGAGTTTCCGCCTTGTAGAGCTGCATGCCGCCGACACCCAGCAGCGGCAACACGGCTACCGCCAGCACGATGATGCCGACGCCGCCGATCCAGTGCAGCAGGTGGCGCCAGAGATTGATCGACTGAGGCAGGTCGTCGAGATGATTGAGGACGGTCGAACCGTTGGTCGTGAGGCCCGACATGGCCTCGAAATAGGCATCGGTGAAGGTCAGGTCCGGCAGGGCGATCATCAACGGCACGGAGGCCGAAGCCGACATCAGCATCCAGGCCAGCGTGACCAGCAGGAATCCGTCGCGCGGCTTGAGCTCGCGGCGGAAGCGGCGCGTGACCATCGCGACACCGAGACCCACGAAGGCATTGATCAGTGCCGCCGCCACGAAATCCATGACGGCGCCATCCCGCGCGCCCAGCGACCAGGCGATCGGCAGCAGGTACAGCAGCCCGAAGAAGCCCATCATGAGGCCGAGTACATGCGCGACGGCGAGCACTTCTACTCCGCGAACTTCAGCGGCCGCCCGGGCCGGAGAACAGGCGTTCGACCTGTTCGACGTGGCGGCGGTCGGACAGGAACACGATCACGTGGTCGTCGTTGGCGATCAGCGTGTCGTGGTGCGCGATGTGCACTTCGTCGCCGCGCACCACCGCGCCGATGATGGCGCCGTCGGGAAGCGGGATCTCGCCGACGCTCCTGCCCACCACGCGCGAGGTCTTGTCCGTGCCGTGCACCACGGCTTCGAGCGCCTCGGCCGCTCCGCGCCGCAGCGAATGCACGCGCACCACGTCGCCGCGGCGCACGTGCGCCAGCAGCGAACCGATGGTGATGGTCTGCGGCGAGATCGCGATGTCGATGCTGCCGCTCTCCATGAGATCGGCGTACGACGGCTTGTTGATCAGCGCCATGACCTTCTTCGCCCCGAGGCGTTTGGCCAACATCGCGGAAAGAATGTTGGCTTCCTCGGAATTCGTCAGCGCTGCGAACACGTCGCAGCTGTCGATGTTTTCCTCGATGAGCAATTCTTCGTCGGCCGCGTCGCCCTGCAGCACGATGGTGTTGAGCAGGACCTCGGAGATGCGGCGCGCGCGCTTCGGGTCGCGTTCGATGAGCTTGACCTGGTTGTGCTCCTCCAGGCTGCGGGCCAGCGAAAGGCCGATGTTGCCGCCGCCGGCAATGACCACGCGCCGTGCCGGCGCCTCTTCCTTGCGGATCTCGCTCATGAACTTGCGGATGTCGTCGCGCGCCGCGAGGAAGAACACCTCGTCGTTCTCCTCGATGACGGTCTCGCCGTCGGGCGTCAGGCTGCGCCCGGCGCGGTAGATGGCCACCACGCGCGCCTCGGTGTTCGGATGGTGCTCCTTCAGCGCCTTGAGCTTCTGGCTGACCAGCAGGCCGCCTTTGCGCGCGCGGATGCCCACCAGGCGCACGCGGCCGTCGGCGAAGTCGAGCACCTGCAGCGCACCCGGAAACTTGATGAGCTGCGCGATGTACTCCGTGACCAGCTGCTCGGGGCTGATCCACACGTCGACCGACAGGGCTTCGTCCGCGAACAGCTTGGGATGGCGCGTGTATTCGCTGGACCGGATGCGCGCGATCTTGGTCCGCGTGCGGTACAGCGTGTACGCCACCTCGCAGGCCATCATGTTGACCTCGTCGCTCGAGGTCAGCGCCACGACAATATCGGCGGAGGCGCAACCGGCGGCTTCGAGTACCGATGGATAGGCCGCGTTGCCGGCCACCGTGCGGATGTCCAGGCGATCCTGCAGGTCGCGCAACACTTCTTCGTTGGTGTCGACGACCGTGACCTCGTTCGATTCTTCGCGGGACAGATGGTAAGCCGCGGTGCGCCCGACCTGGCCGGCGCCGAGTATCACGATCTTCATGGGGGCGGTATTGTAGTCGCGAATCGCCTGGTGCCGCTGGAATCTCAATCCAGGGGCCAGGCCGGCGATACGAGGGAGTCGAACCGAATGTCCGAAGTGTCAGCGGCGGCCGACGTACGTGCATTTGTCGTGACGCTTGTCCCGGGGACTAACAATCTGCGGGCCCAGGGTCCAGGTGAGATCCAGGTCACTCCGGCTTCCGCGGTGCTGATCTACCACGCATTCCGCCTCTTCGGCATGTCATTCGGCGCACGCCGGCGCGAATTCGCTGCCGGTGACATCATCAACGTCGAACAGCGTGGCCAGGTGGTCGTGCTGCGCACACGCGATGGCGCGGCGTGGATCGACTTGAAACTGCGTACACCCGAAGAAGCCGCAGCCTTCCGCGCCTTGCTGCCCGTGGAGACTACGCCGGAACATCGCCAGCAAGTCGAGAAGGAGGAGCAGTTCCACCAACACCTGGAGAAAGTCAGCGGCTGGGTATGGGTCACCCCGGGCATCATCGCGCTGAACGTGGCGGTGTTCCTGGTGATGCTGGCCGCCGGCGCGGGATTCGTGCAGACCGAACCTGCGGTCCACATCCGCTTTGGTTCCAACTACGGCCCGCTCACCTGGACCGGCGAACCCTGGCGGCTCATCACCTCCGCGTTCCTTCACTTCGGGATCATGCATCTCGCGTTCAACATGTACGCGCTGTACAGCGGGCGTCTCACGGAGCGGCTGTTCGGCAGCACCCGATTCGCGTTGATCTACCTGCTGTCGGCGTTATCCGGAAGCGTGGTCAGCGGCTGGTGGGACCCCGCACGCAACAGCGCGGGTGCTTCGGGTGCCATCTTCGGTGTCTACGGCGCGTTGCTGGTGTTTTTCGCGCTGCGGCGCGCGGACATTCCGCGTGACATGCTGCGCTCCTCCGGCCGTGGCGCGCTCACCCTCTGCATCTATTCGCTGGTGCTCGGTGCCGCCAATCCACTGGTGGACAACGCCTGCCACGTCGGCGGGTTGTTAGGCGGTGCGCTCGCGGCATTCTTCCTGGTGAGGCCGGTCGATCCGGCAGCGCGTGCCACGCCGCAACCCGGGCGCCTGGTGGTGGTGGCCGTGGGTATTTGCGCCGCGCTGCTCGTGCTCGCCGCGCCGTTGGCCCTTCCCAACGGTTCGCGTGCAGGCCCGCTGCGAATCCAGGTGGCGGAGGACCGTTTCGGGCAGGACGAAGCCAGGCTGGTGAATGTTCACCAGGACATCGCGAATGCCTACGATGCGAAGCAATTGAGCGCTGAGAAAACGGCCGAACGCCTGGAAATCGAGGTACTGGACCCCTGGGAAAAGGCCATGCAGACGATCCTGGATATTCCGCCCATCACTCCCGCCAGTTCGCCGGCCGCCAGACGACGAGAACTGCTGCAAACGTACGTGTTGGAACGAAAGTCGGCTTACGAGCTCACGATCCAGGCGCTCCGCCATCCCGATGTCGCCGCGGAGTCGAAAAACACGGCGGCCTGGCAACGAGTCGAAGGCCTGGTCAAGCAGCTGCAGGCGGAGTCTGGTAGTCCTTGAGGCAATTGCGGAAGGGAACCCGCGGAATATCCTCGGGTCGCAATATGCTGGAGGCGCCATGAAAACCGGTTTCGCCTGGGGTGTCACCCTGATGCTGTGCGCGGCGGTGGAAGCCGACGAGCCAGCCCCGTCGCAGACTGCCAAAGAGCAGGCGCCGCTCTCCGGACCCGCCACCACCACGCCGCAGCGCAGTGCGGCTCCGAAGTCCAAGACACTGGATCTGCGAATCGGTGATGTGCGCAAGTACATGATGCCGAATGAATACCGCGCCGCCATGAACGTGCCCGACGCGGACAAGACCACGGTGATCGTGCAGGGCGAGCGCAAGGTGGCGCCATTGCAGTCGGAGCTGCCCCAGCCCGTGGCGCTGGGCGCGGTTTACTCGCTGTTCCGCCACCCGACCACGGCCTGGCGGCTGTTCGTGCCGGACATGAGTGCCTACGCGCCCCAGCCCGGTCCGCCGGACGTAGTGCCGCCGCGCGAGTTCCGCTGGGGACCTTAGCGGTGCGCGTTGATCGAGTCGCGAAGGTCTTGCGCGGCCTTGCGCGCCGCGCTGGCGAAGTCGTCGCCCGAGCTGGCGTAGAGAATCGCGCGCGATGAGCTGATCACGAGACCGGTGCCGGCGGCGGTCTTGCCGGCCTTCATCACCTTGGCGACGTCGCCGCCCTGCGCGCCCACGCCCGGCACGAGGAAGGGCAGATCGCCGACGCGCGCGCGGATGTCCGCGAGCTCCTCGGGATAGGTGGCGCCGACCACCAGCATGCAGTTGCCCGCGCTGTTCCATTCCTTCGCGACGGTGTCGGCCACGTGCTGGAACAACTTGCGCCCCGGCCCGACGTTCAGATCCTGGAAATCCTTCGCGCCCGGGTTCGACGTGCGGCACAGGATGATGACGCCCTTGTCCGCGTGCTTGAGGAAGGGCTCCACCGAATCGCGGCCCAGGTAGGGATTCACGGTGACGGCATCCGCGCCGTAGCGCTCGAAGGCCTCCTGCGCGTATTGCTCGGCGGTGCTGCCGATGTCGCCGCGTTTACTGTCGAGAATCACGATCGAATTTGGCGAGCGCGTCTTGATGTAGTCGATGGTGTGCTCGAGCTGGTTCTCGGCGGCATGCGCGGCGTAGTGCGCGAACTGCGGCTTGTACGCGCACACCAGGTCGGCGGTCGCATCGATGATCGCCTTGTTGAAGGCGAAGATGCCGCCCGGCGCATCGCGGAACTGGTCGGGAAATTTCTTCGGTTCCGGATCCAGGCCCACGCAGACCAGCGAGTTCGTCGCCTTCCAGGCCGCGGCCAGCTTCTGTGCGTAGTTCACCTGACTACCTCCAGGTACTCGAGCATCATGATCTTCACGCCCAGCGAGGCGAAATTCACCTGGATGTTGGCCTGAGGACCCTGGCCTTCCACCTTGAGGATCACGCCTTCGCCGAATTTCTTGTGGCGCACGCGCGCACCGAGCTTCACGCCGGGCGCGAGCTCCTCGGTGGGCGGCTTGAAACGACCGGCGGCGACCGGCCGCGAGATCTGGATGCGCGGCCGCACTTCTTCGATCAGCTCCTCCGGGAACTCGTCGAGGAAACGCGAGCGCATGCCGAAATTGTCCATGCCGTGCAGGCGGCGCTGCTCGGCGTAGGTGAGGTACAACTGCTTCATGGCACGCGTGGTACCCACGTAGCAGAGGCGCCGTTCTTCCTCGATTCCTTCCGGGTCATTGAGGCTGCGCTGGTGCGGGAACAGCCCGTCTTCCATGCCGCACAGGAATACCACCGGGAACTCGAGGCCCTTGGCCGTGTGCAGGGTCATCATCTGCACGCAGTCTTCCCACTCGGCGGCCTGGCCTTCTCCCGACTCGAGCACCGCGTGCGCCAGGAAGGATTCCAGCGGCGGCAGCTTCTCGTCGACGCCGTCTTCGGACACGTTTGCCACGTCGGGCTCGAAGTTCCGCGCGGCTGTCACCAATTCGTTGAGGTTGTCGACGCGGGCTTCGCCGCGATCGGACGCCTTTTCCTTCTTGTGGTGCTCGACCAGTCCCGAGTTGGTGATGACGTGGTCGACCTGCTCGTGCAGTTCGAGACCGGCGACGTCATTCGCGAGCTGATCGATGAGCTTCAGGAATCCATTGACCGCGGCCTCGGCCTTGGGCCCCAGCGTGCCCGTGGCCACGCAGTGCGCGGCGGCCGTCCACAGGTGCGTGCCCGCGGCCTTGGCCTGATCGCGAACCTTGTCCAGGGTCGTGGCACCGATGCCGCGCGTGGGCAGGTTCACCACGCGTTCGAATGAGGCATCGTCCGCGCGGCTGGACACCAGCCGCAGGTAAGCGAGCGCATCCTTGATTTCCGCACGCTCGAAGAACCGCAGGCCGCCGTACACCTTGTAGGGAATGCGTGCCGACATGAACGCTTCTTCGAACGCGCGCGACTGCGCGTTGGAGCGGTACAGGATGGCCACGTCGCGCCGCAGGCCGCCGTGGTTCATCCACTCGCGAATGCGGTTCATGACGAACTCGGCCTCGTCGCGCTCGTTGAACGCGCCGTACAGCTTGATGCGATCGCCGTCGCTGCCCGAAGTCCACAGGTTCTTGCCCAGGCGCCCGGTGTTGTTCGAGATCAGCGTGTTCGCGGCTTTCAGGATGTTGCCGGTGGAGCGGTAGTTCTGCTCCAGGCGGTACATTTTCGCGCCCGGGTAATCGCGCGAGAACCGCGTGAGGTTCTCGACGCGCGCGCCGCGCCAGCGGTAGATGGACTGGTCGTCGTCGCCCACGATGAAGGGCGCGCCTTCGGGACCTGCCACCAGCAGTGCCCAGGCGTACTGGATCGCGTTCGTGTCCTGGAACTCGTCGATGAGCACGTGCTTGAAGCGGCGGCGGTAGTGCGCGATCAGCGACGGGTTGTCGCGCCAGAGTTCGTAGGCGCGCAGCAGCATCTCGGCGAAGTCGATCACGCCGGTGCGCTGGCACTGCGCCTCGTACTCGGCGTAGATCTTGATGAGCTGGCGGCGCGTCGGATCGCCGGCGTCCTTCATCGTGGCGGGGCGAACGCCCTCGTCCTTGTTGTGATTGATGAACCACTGGATCTCGCGCGGCACCCAGCGGGCCTCGTCGAGCTCCATGGCCCGCACGATCTTCTTGATGAGCCGCAGCTGGTCCTCGCTGTCGAGGATCTGGAAACTCTGCGGCAGGTTGGCTTCGCGCCAGTGCAGCCGCAGCAGCCGGTGCGCGATGCCGTGGAAGGTGCCCACCCACATCGAGCTGCCCGGCACGCCTAACAACTTTTCGATGCGGCCGCGCATCTCGTGCGCGGCCTTGTTGGTGAACGTCACCGCGAGGATGGAATGCGGCGAGGCGCCTTCGTTGGCGATGACCCAGGCGATGCGGTGCGTGAGCACGCGCGTCTTGCCGGAACCGGCGCCGGCCAGTACCAGCACGGGGCCCACGGGCGCGGAGACCGCGGCGGCTTGAGCCTCATTGAGGCCGGA
>Ga0164241_10004522_pt1 | contig 13421 bp, 12 predicted proteins | sample OricomyardsoilBY_FD_108780 | JGI IMG/M metagenome (GOLD analysis project Ga0164241, IMG submission 108780) | Backyard soil microbial communities from Emeryville, California, USA - Original compost - Back yard soil (BY) | ecosystem: Environmental > Terrestrial > Soil > Unclassified | place: USA...
GCTTTACCCACCACATGATCTTCAGGTACGTATCCCCAATAGCGGCTGTCCAATGAATTGTGGCGATTATCCCCCATCATCCAGTAATAATTCATTTTGAAAGTATAAGAAGTAGCAGGTTGATTATTTATAAAATATTGTCCATTCTTTTCTTCAAATTTATTGCCCTCGTAAGTGACAATACATCTCTTGTAGCGTCTTAAGTTTTCCGGGTTCAGCGTAATAGATGCTCCTTTTTTAGGTATCCAGATTGGTCCATAATCATCCACCGTCCAGCCATTGTCCGCTTCATAGGGGAACAGGTAAGGGCTCCTATCATATTCCTGTAGTGGGGCGGGCTGTATATCTTTTACGTTCGGAAACATTTTAAGTTCCAATTTTTCAGCATCGCTCATTCCGATAATATAAGAATTGGAATTCAGCATTCTCACCTGGTTCAGGTTGGGATCATCAGTATCCTGGATTCCGGCATCATTCAGTTTATCGGGGTCGAGAGGCCCGGTAGTAGTAACAAGATAATTGAACTCATGAAATTCCGGCGATGTCTGCGCGACTCCATTTATAAACACGATTCTGTTTTTAATTTGCAGTGAATCTCCCGCGATGGCTACGCATCTTTTGATAAAAAATTCTCTTTTATCCACCGGCCGTGTTCTTATTTCATCGCCATATTGATCTAAGACTCTTTGGCGTGCTTCCTGTTCAGAAACGTGATCCGCCATCATTCTTCCCTGTATTTCCTGGTAGTAAGTAACCTGGGAGCCGTGGTTGACATCATCTATCAATGTATCGTTTACCGGAAAATTGAAGACAACTACATCATTTCTTTTTACGGGCTTGGCAAACCATCGCGTGTACGGAATTTCGATCCATTCTACATAAGACTTGGTATCGGTGCCGATGATAGTATGCGACATAAAAGGCAGCGCCAGCGGAGTTTCGGGGATACGCGGACCATAAGCGAATTTATTCACAAACAGGAAGTCATTAACCAAAAGCGTTTTTTCCATTGATGGTGTAGGAATGGTATAGGCTTCGAAAACAAAGGTGCGAATCAGCGTTGCCGCCACGATGGCGAAGACCGCCGCGTCTATCCATTCCCGTATCGCTCCCTTTTTATAATTTTTTACTACTGCGGTGCCTGCATATCGTTCCTGATCAGAAAAACCGAGATAAGGAAAATAAATAAATGGAAAAAAAACGGTGAGAAAATGATGCCACAACCCGAACCGCCCAAAATGTTCTGTAAATTTTATCATGATCCAAATCGTAATAAACTGCCCGGCGATTGGAATAAACTGCAGGAAGAACCAGAGTTTTTTAAGCTCCATTTTTTCAACCATGCACCAGGTGTTATAAAACGGGATCAGTGCCTTCCATGGCGTAATACCTGCTTTTTTAAACATTCCATACAACCCGATAAAAACGGCGATGGTAGCGATAACAAATAATAGTAAACCTACACTCATGCGTTAATTTTTTTTAGCGGAAACAAAAGTAGCATATTAAAGCCCTTATTCTAAAAATGTATAAAAATTGTTATCATTAGTTTAACAAGTCATTTCTTCCGGTTTTGTACAATGTGCTTTATCAGTAGTTTTCGCCAGGTAAAAACAAAATAAAAACACTATTTTTTTGTTTGCCAGGGCAAGACCATCATAACAGGGCAAGATTAAATTCACTCATCACAAAATCTTCTTTAAAATATCAGTTACCTCATCCGCATTATTCATTGGCAGAAGGTGGCCACCCCCTTTAATTACATAATCCGCTTTTACATATTTTATGGGAAAGATATGATCGTTTGTTCCATGTATGTGCACTAGGTTTGGAGGTATCCATTCGTTCTTCCAATTAACTACTTCGTTCATTGCCCAGTTGCTGTATTGAAGATTCAGGTTGCGGCGATATTCTCTTAATAATTCCTTTTCCTCTTTGGTTTCTACGCCAAGTTTATAATTTTCTATCGGTTCCAGGATAGCGTAGGGTTTCATGGGGATGAACTGGTTCAGCCGTAATGTAGCCACAATTTTCATGTATAACGGTAACTCATCGCGGTTGCTAACGCTCGACAGTAAAACAACTTTTTCTACTGAAATTAATTTAGCGATTTCAATACTCATCATACCGCCGAAAGACAACCCAACTAAAACAGGGTTAGGATGAACAATGTTTTTGTTCATTCGCGATGCGTACGATTCGATGGATTCGTGCTTTTCGGGAATTTTCCACGGAATAAAATGAACATCGTTTTCTCCAAAATTAAGTTTTGAGAAAACACGCTCATCCGCTCCGAAACCACTGATGCAATAAATGTGTTTCATAATGGAAATCCGTTCCGATAGAAAAAATTATGATGCGAATTATCTTGTTTTTGGAAGTACATAATTCTCTACATCATCGGCCGTAATGTTTTTGCCCGAGAGTATTACCAATCGCTCCACCACATTTCTAAGTTCGCGTACATTGCCGGTCCAGTGATATTTTTGTAAGAGATCAATGGCTTTTCTATCAATCACTTTTTTTGCCTGGCCATATTCTGTGGCCACATCCTGCAAAAAACGGTCAATAAGCAACGGTATGTCGGATGATCTTTCATTTAACGTAGGAACATGTAAAATAATAACACCCAGCCTGTGATAGAGATCGAGCCTAAAATTTTTATTTTCTACTTCCTGCAGCAAGTTCTTATTGGTTGCGGCTATCACTCTTACATCTACGTTGATGTCCCTGTCAGCACCAACCCTGGTGATTTTACCTTCCTGGAGTGCGCGCAAAACCTTTGCCTGGGCGCTAAGGCTCATGTCGCCAATTTCATCAAGAAACAATGTGCCACCACTTGCCTGTTCAAATTTACCAATGCGTTGTTTTACGGCTGAAGTAAAGCTTCCTTTTTCATGGCCAAACAATTCGCTTTCGATTAGTTCGCCGGGAATAGCAGCACAGTTCACCTCAACGATCGGGGCAGATGAGCGTGCGCTTTTTTCGTGTATCCATCTTGCCACTAATTCTTTACCTGAGCCATTTTCTCCATTGATGAGAACCCGTGCATCTGTTGGGGCAATTTTATCGATGGTTTCTTTTATTTTGATAATCGGCGCCGATTCGCCTATTATTTCCTGCACTTTGCTCACTTTGCGTTTCAATACCCGCGTTTCGGCTACTAATGTGGTTTTATCCATTGCATTGCGCAAGGTGATCAGCAATCTGTTAAGATCCGGCGGCTTGGATATATAATCGTAAGCACCCATTTTAACTGCTTCCACGGCCGTTTCGATATTGCCATGTCCGCTGATAATTATAATAGGAACTTCACTATTTATTTCCTTTGCTTTTTCCAGGAATTCTAACCCGTCCAATTTGGGCATTTTAATATCGCACAGGATGAGGTCATAATTCTTGTCTTTGAATTTTCTCAGGCCTTCTTCGCCATCTGAAGCCTCATCTATTTTATAACCTTCAAATCCCAGAATTTCCGTCAGCGTTTTCCTGATTGCTTTTTCATCATCAATGATAAGAATGGAAGGCATGGTTTTATTGGTTTATTGGTTTATTAGATTAATTCGTTTATCTGCATAATTGAGATTCCATGTTATTTGTTGCTTTATTGAATTAAGACATTTTCCCATTCGCACATTAGCTAATCAGCTAATTTTCACATTAATTTTCCATCATCAAATAAGCCTTTATAAATCCATCCAGTTCTCCATCCATTACAGGCCCCACATTTCCTACTTCATAATCGGTGCGATGATCTTTGATCATTTTATAAGGATGAAAAACATAGCTGCGTATCTGGCTTCCCCATTCTATCTTTTTCTTGGATGAATTATTAATATCTAATTTCTCCTGCCGCTTTCTCATTTCTTCTTCATACAGGCGGCTCTTCAGCATTGACATCGCCTTCTCCCTGTTCTCCCCTTGTGTTCGTGCCTGCTGACATTCTACTATTATCCCGGATGGTTTGTGTGTCAGCCTCACCGCCGTTTCTACTTTATTAACGTTTTGGCCGCCGCTGCCGCCGCTTCTGAAAAAAGCCCACTCCACATCAGCGGGACTCACTTTTATCTCAATGGAGTCGTCAATTAACGGATATACGTACACGCTGGCAAAACTGGTATGCCGTCGGGCATTGCTGTCGAAAGGCGAAATGCGCACCAGTCGGTGAACACCGCTTTCTGCTTTTAAAAATCCGTAAGCAAAAGGGCCATCGAATTGTAAAGTGGCGCTTTTTATTCCGGCGCCATCTCCATCCTGGAAATCAAGTTCGGTGACGCTCCATCCTTGTTTTTCGCCATACATGCGATACATACGCAACAGCATCTCCGCCCAGTCCTGGCTTTCCGTGCCGCCGGCGCCACTATTGATTTGCAGAATAGCCGGCATCTCATCTTCAGGCTGATTTAGCGTACTTTTAAATTCTGCTTCTTCGGTGGCTTTTACGGCGCTGTCGTAGGCTTCCTTGACCTCTTCTTCCGTTGCTTCTCCTTCTTTCCAAAAATCAAATAGTACGGAGAAATCTTCCAATTTTGTCTTCACATCGTTGTACAAATTAAGCCAGTATTCATCCAGCTTAATAGACTTTAAAATGGAAGTGGCGCGCTTGCTGTCGTCCCAAAAACCTGGGGAAAGCGATAATTGCTTGTCGTTATTTATTTTCTGTTCACGATTCCCGACGTCAAAGAAACCTCCTCAAGACCGATAGGCGGTCTTTCAAATCTTTAAGTAATTCAATAGTCATAGCCGCAAATATAATAATGATAAAGTAATATCGACCAATGAAAAGGAATCCAATGGTTTTGAATTTGGTATTTAAAATGGGAATCTGAAACATTGGGTGTTTATCGAATGCCCCCGGTAAAACTTAACCTTTCAGAAACAATTTTGAGTTCCCGGCCAGTTGTTTTTGTAGCCAAAAAAAAATACCTTTAATGCGTTAATAAAATCTATGAAGAAAATTATTCTTACTGGATCAATTTTTCTCGTCTTTATGTCGGGATATTGTTTGGCCAACGCTGTTTTGATGAAAAAAGAGGCGTTATTTTCTCATGCGATAAATGATACGCCCGTAAAGAAAATTGTAAAAAAAATAGCAAAAGCAAACGTTTTTGTTGTGACGCCTTTAAATAGTACAAATGTTTCTGAGCAGGAACTGAATTACCGGGATTTACTTAAAATAGCATCGATTGAGGAACTGACTCAACTGGCTGCGGAGGATAAAAATGCTGTGGTAAGGTTATATGCTTTCAGGGCTTTAATGGAGAGTGTAAAAGATGCGCCACAAAATATTTTTACGCAGTTTAGGAATGACTCGACAGCCATTAATGTGATCGATGGTACGAGGTCTGAAACGAAACCGCTCAATTCAATAGCCAACGGATTTTTATATTAATTTAAAAACAAACCAATGAATCTTGTTACTTTTTTTGAAAACGATCTTGATAAACTATCGACAGAAATTTCGTTATTTAAAGATGATGCTTCTGTTTGGAAAACAAAAGAAGGTATCACTAATTCTGCCGGCAACCTGGCATTACATCTTGTCGGCAACCTAAATCATTTTATTGGAAAAACGTTGGGAAATACCGGTTATGTCCGCAACCGTGATGAAGAATTTTCCCTAAAAAATATACCGCGCGAAAGATTAGTTTCAGATATTTCCGATTTGAAAGACACCATTAAAAATACGTTACCTAAATTATCGGCGGAAGAATTGCAAAAAGATTTTCCTTTAAAAATCAGGGACGAAGTTTACTCTACACAAAATATGCTCATTTATTTATTAGCCCATTTGAATTACCATCTTGGGCAGGTAAATTATTTAAGGAGGATGATGTGAAAATACATGGACGACCTGCCGCGGACGACCGAAAACTAATATCCTTCATGCGATTTACAAGAATTTCAATAACCGGGTACAAAAATTATCAATCCAAAACTTTTGATTTTACAGAAAGAATTATAGGTATATGTGGAATGAATGGAAAAGGGAAAACGAATCTTTTGGACGCAATTAATTATCTCTGCTTTACCAAAAGTTATTTTTCTAAAACAGATACGCTAAATGTTCATTTTGGTGATGAAGGATTCCGCCTGGAAGGAGAGTTAGATAATGATGACAAACTGGGCAATCCCCAAAAAATTGTGTGTATTTATCGCGCTGCGCAAAGAAAAGAATTTTACCTGGATGATGTTGCTTATGAAAAATTTTCGCATCATATCGGCAAATTTCCCTGCGTAATAATAGCGCCCGACGATATCGAAATGATAACGGGAGGGAGTGAAGAACGGAGAAAATTTATAGATACGCTTATAAGCCAGTTGGATGCGGAATACCTTCAACAACTGATTGTTTATAATAAAGTGCTTGCACAACGGAATAGTTTTTTAAAAATCGAAGCACAAAGAAATAGATTTGATTTTGCGTTGCTTGAAACGCTTGACCAGCAATTACTTTACCCTGGAAATTATATCCATGCTGCAAGGAAGAAATTTTCGGATGAATTATTTCCATTAATACAGGAATTTTATAAAAGTATTTCAGGAAATAACGAAGTAGTTTCAATTGAGTACAGCAGCCTGATGAATGATAATAGTTTTGAAGACCTGTTAGTTGCCTCAAGGCAAAAAGACAGGCTCACACAAAGAACGAACGTTGGAATACATAAAGACGATCTTGTTTTTTTGTTACACGATAATATTTTTAAAGCAATTGCGTCACAGGGACAACGGAAAAGTTTATTGTTTGCCTGCAAACTGGCAGAATTTGAAATTCTTAAAAAGGAAAAAAAATTTCCGCCCGTATTACTGTTGGATGATGTATTTGAAAAGCTGGATGAAAGCAGAATCGGAAATCTGTTGAACTATGTGTGCAAAGAAAATATCGGCCAGGTTTTTATTACAGATACACACGCTGAAAGATTGCAGGTTTCTCTTTCGCAATTCGGAAATGTGGTCCAGTTGATTGAATTGACGTAGAGACGCGATGCATCGCGTCTCTACAAAAATGCGTACAGCAAACGATCCAATCTATCAGTAGACAGACAAATTCCGTGATTTTTTATTTCGCCAATCAACAATTTTAAAAAATTACCTTTGACAAATGGAAGTAACGATCGGGGAAGCATTAAAAGAATTCTTAAAAAAAAGCAAGTTGAAAAGCGGGGTTCAGGCTTTGCAAATCAAGGATGTTTGGGAAGACATCATGGGGCGCACGATTGCTAATTATACAGATAAAATTGAAATCATTAATTCCACATTATTTATTTACACCACAATCGCGCCATTAAAAAATGAGCTTATATATCAGAAGGTAAAAATTATAGAAAGGGTAAATGAAGCCCTTGGTGAAAAGGTGATAAAAGACGTAGTAGTGAAATAATATACCAATCGTTAAACCTATGTGAGAATTTTATAACGGTAAATCGTTCCCATATCTTTTTTGTAAATTTGACGCCGCTGCAATGATGCATTTTTCTGTATTTCCGCGGGAAAACTTTTCGACTTTTCAATCCTTTAGATATTGACAAATTTAATTTACATGAGGCATTTTTTTTTATTTTTTGTTTTCGCTCTTTTTTCAAAGTTTTTATTTGCGCAGGTTGATAAGGAACCGATTCCCGAACCGGACGTGACCATTGAAAATCCAAAATCGGGCAATCGTATTTTTGGCAGAATATTAGATATTCAAACCAATAAGGGTATCGAGGCTGCATCAATTCAGTTGTATCAAAAAGCCATCGACCCGATCAGCGGCCAATCACGGGATTCTTTGGTCGGAGCCATGTTGAGCAAGCAGAATGGCGATTTTTCTTTTGATAAAATTTCTTTAAATAAAGGTCTTGAAATTCAGATTTCAGCCATCGGCTACGCGCCTTATTCCAAAGACTTTACATTTTTAGCTGAGGGGAATATGACTTCGGTAGCCAATGTGCAAAAGGATCTGGGGAATATTATTATGTCGAGAGAACATGAAAAATTAGCAGCCGTAACTATTGTTGCTGAAAGACCTGCTATGAGCCTGGGAATTGATAAGAGAATTTTTGACGTAGATAAAAGCATTACTTCAAAAGGTGGGACGGCCGTGGATGTCATGAAAAATATTCCGTCAGTTTCCGTAGATGTAGATGGAAATATTGAATTAAGGAATTCAAGCCCGACCATTTTTATAGATGGCCGGCCAACGATCCTTACGTTAGATCAGATTGCTTCAGACGATATTGACAGAATTGAAATTATTACTAATCCTTCGGCAAAATATGATGCATCGAGCACGGGTGGTATTATCAATATTATTCTCAAAAAAAATAAGCGACATGGCCTTAATGGAATTGCATCGCTGACAGGAGGGACACCCAGGAGGTATTCGGGGAATGCCAATTTGAATTTACGCCAAGGGAAGTTTAATTTTTTTGTAAATGGACATTACAGCTATTCCGATGAAGAATCAAAAGCAAACAGTTCAAGAGAAAATAAAAACAAGGGTGTAATCACCGATTATTTTGATCAGAACACGAGTAATGAACGGGAACGGAAATTTAGTTCCATAAGATTTGGTGCGGATTATTTTCTGGATAACAGGAACACGATTACCTTATCGCAAGGCTTTGTGAGCGGGCGTTTTAAAACAGATCAATCCCAGGAACAACGATATACAGACAGCAATAAAGTATTGGTACAAAATGGTAAACGCATCGCGGATCAGGGTTTTCAATTTAACAGGAATAATACGCAATTGTTATATACTCATAAGTTTCCGAAAGACGGAGAGGATCTTGATGTGACAGTAAACGCCAACTATGGAAACGTAAAAAATAATGCTACTATTTTGAATTCGTTCTACAATCCCGACGGCACGCAGATCGGAGACGTAAGCCAGGTACAAAACGATGGAGCCAATGATAACAACCAAATAACAGCAAAAGTTGATTATGTGAATCCACTTGGAGAAAATAAAAAATTAGAAGCAGGCCTGAGAAGTTTTACGAACAACTATGAAAGTTATTTTAACTCATTTGCCGTAGACGGGAATACGGAAACAAAACTTCCATTGAGCAATAATTATAAATACACGGAAAATATACAGGCCGCCTATGTTACTTATACAGGCATGCTAAAAAATATTGGCTACCAGGCAGGGCTTAGGGGTGAATATTCAAAATTAACCGGAACACTTATCGATAGTGCAAGAAAATTTGGCTATGAATATCCTTCCTCATTAAAGAATATCTGGGATGTCCTTTTCCCGAGCCTTTATCTTTCCAGGAAATTAGGAGAAAACGACGAAATTCAATTGAATTATGCAAGGAAGATTAGAAGGCCGGATTTTTGGCAGTTAAATCCATTTGTTGACATCAACGATCCAATGAATATACAGGTAGGTAATCCGAAGCTAAAACCAGAGTTTACTAATTCATTAGAATTTAACTACAGCAAAAATTTTAAAAATAATAGTAATTTCCTTGCATCTGTGAATTACAGGAATACACTGGGCGATATTACCCGCTACAGCGATACGATCAGTGCCGAGCAATACCAGCACTTGCAAAATGCCGGAGTAGATCCTAATGCTATTGTAAATACATTCATTAACGCGGATAACGTGAACCAGTTTGGCGTTGAGCTAACACTTCAGCAAAAACTGGCTAAAGATTTTACAATATCGCCTTCAGCCTACATGGGCTATAGAATTGTCAATGCCGGGGGCGATTCTATGAATCTGAGTAATGAAGGATTTAACTGGAGTGCGAAGTTTAACGCTGATTACAAAATAAGTACAAAGAATGAATTGTCGGTTTTTAATAAGCTCGCGTTTCAGTTGAGGGCTGATTATCATTCGCCAAGAGTAATACCACAGGGGAAAAGGCTTGAGCGGTTTGAAGCCGATTTCGCGATGCGAAAAGATCTGTTCAAAGACAATAAAGGCACGATCACATTTAGCGTGAATGATATTTTTAATTCGCAACGCTATGGGGTTATCTACGATACCGAAACTTTTTACCAGGAAGCTTACAGCCGTTGGAGCGTCAGAAATTTCCGTCTTACGTTTAGTTATAAATTTGGTGACGCTGATTTTTCATTATTCAAAAAAAGCAGCAGTAGCAATAGTGACGATAACGGATAGACGTAATCTGACGAAAGCTTATTCTAATTCATCAGCTTTACTTGCATGAAGGAAGTTAGGTATACCGGGATATCTTTTTCCATCTTTCCTGGAGCATCGGCAATCTTAATTTCTATCGCTGATTTTTTTTTGCACCCGCCCTATAGCTCTTTGTTCACTGCGAAAGAATTGCGTTAATTTGTTTGCCTGCTGCTTTATAGCGCCCATTTTTTTAAAATTCTTCAAATACAATGCTGTAGAAAATGATTTATCAGGCGACTTATCCGAAAATAATAAATTGGGAAAGGCCTTTATCTACAAATATTCGCGAGAAGCACAACTGTAATCTGTTGTGAAAACAAAGAACTAAAAAAATGAATTATGAAAGCATTTTGCTGAATTTTTTTAATTCAGCTGTTTCTGAAGGGGACAGCGTTTCGTTATTATCATATTTCGCTTTTAAAAATAACACTCGTTTGTGCTGAGGGTAGCGTGTAAGAATTGCGTCAATTTGTTTGCCTGCTGTCTCATCCTTTTCAAACATCGGTTTATTTTCAGGAAGCTCGGACTTTTGCCTGGTCGGCATTTTTTTAATGATCGATTCCAGTGCCGCAAGCCGCCCCGGAAGAACGCCGTTTATTTTTGATGCCTTGTCATACAAACCTTGCAATTGTTTTTTGCTGAGCCAGCCCCGTTTTTGGTATTGTTGATAAATACTAATTACAAATGATGATACAGGAAACGCCATAATGCAATCTTCCAGCAGCATATTGATGATGTCGAGTGTGGGTTTGTTTTGTTGCATGTGGCAAAAGAAGCGGGTAGTTAGATCCCTAAATTAAATTTGATAGTGGCTTCTACAGGAAATCACTGTTATTGAATCAGTTATTATTGTGTAAACAATTCTATGTTCGTGGTTTATTCTTCGACTCCAATACCCTTTTAAGTTTCCTCTCAACGCTTCCGGTTTTCCTATTCCGTGAAAAGGATCGCGCTGAATAGCCAAAAATAATTCAGCAATTTTTTTCAAAATCTTAAGGTCATTTTTAGCCCGGAATTCAAAATCTTCAACGGCGTGCTCTTCTAAAACAATTTTCATTATTTACCATCATCGTTTAAGATACTATGAATGTCTTCGATGGAGTATTCTTTCAAATTATGGTTATTTCTCACATTTTCAACCGCCAGCAATAAGCGTTTTTTTGCGATAGGATCACTTAGCAGATATTCAGTTTCGTCCATTTCCACATCTTCATACACATGCACTGTGATTTTTTTTCCTTTAAAAGATTGTTTAATGAAATCCAGGAAGGTTTTGTTTAATTCATCTGCATTTATTCGGACCAAAGTATCCATAAGTTTTATTTTACTATAAAGTTAAGAAAATAAAATTTCTTTTATTTTCTATTGAGACAACAAATAGCAATCATGCCCTGTTGCTTTATCTTATAATAACCAAAACCCACCTTTTTCAAGGTGGGTTTTGGGGTCCTCCCCATGGGGGATTTAGGGGGCTTAGTATCTATACATCTCAGGCTTATATGGCCCTCCTTTTGGAATATTTAAATAAGCGCTTTGTTTATCAGAAAGTTCATCCAACACCACACCAATTTTACTTAAATGTAAACGGGCTACTTTTTCATCTAAGTGTTTTGGAAGTACATAAACTTTGTTTTCATAATTGTCTGAATGCTGCCAAAGCTCAAGCTGGGCCAATACCTGGTTAGTAAATGAATTACTCATTACAAAACTTGGATGGCCGGTAGCGCAACCCAGGTTTACCAAACGGCCTTCTGCCAACACGATGACTTCCTTCCCGTCAATCGTATATTTATCTACCTGTGGTTTGATCGTATCTTTTGTACTACCATAATTTTTATTCAACCACGCCATATCTATTTCAATATCAAAATGGCCAATATTACAAACAATGGCTTTGTCTTTCATTTCTTTGAAATGTTCAGCGGTAATTAAGTCCCGGCAGCCTGATGCAGTTACAATAATGTCAGCTTCTTTTACAGCATCAATCATCTTCTTTACTTCGTAACCGTCCATTGCAGCCTGCAAAGCACAGATAGGATCAATTTCTGTAACGATCACTCTTGCTCCGGCACCACGTAAACTTGCAGCAGAACCTTTTCCTACATCACCGTAACCACCTACTACAGCTACTTTCCCGGCCATCATCACATCAGTTGCTCTTCTGATCGCATCTACCAAACTTTCTTTACAACCATATTTGTTATCAAATTTTGATTTGGTAACAGAATCATTGATGTTGATAGCTGGAATTGGTAAAGTGCCTTTTTCCATTCTTTCGTACAACCTATGAACTCCTGTTGTTGTTTCTTCTGATAAACCTTTTACATGCTGAATCAGTTCAGGATATTGATCAAATACCATATTGGTTAAATCGCCACCATCATCAAGAATCATATTCAAAGGGCGATCTTCACTTCCAAAAAATAAAGTTTGTTCAATGCACCAATCGCTTTCTTCCTGTGTTTGTCCTTTCCATGCAAATACGCCAATACCTTCTGCGGCAATCGCAGCGGCAGCCTGGTCTTGAGTAGAAAAAATATTGCAGGAACTCCATTTCACTTCTGCGCCTAATTCTATCAATGTTTCAATAAGCACCGCAGTTTGAATCGTCATGTGAAGGCAACCTGCTACGCGTGCGCCTTCTAATGGTTTGTCTTTTCCGAATTCTGCCCGTAACGCCATAAGTCCCGGCATTTCTGCTTCGGCAAGTTTTATTTCTTTTCGGCCCCATGCAGCAAGGCTCATATCTTTAACCTTGTTTTTAAGGCTAAAATCAATTGCGTTTTTTGTAATTGTTGACATAGTAAAGCGTTTATTTTTTAGGCTGCAAAAATACAATTATCAGAATAAAGTACTAATGTGTTTGTATATTTTGGGATAGATTTGTATAAATCTCTCACGTAATAGAATAAAAGCCGAATAAAGCATGAAATCTATAAGCCCAAAAGAAGAAGTAGCCACCTTGGATTATATGCCGGATAAAAAAGATCTTTCGATTTTGAGGTTACTTCAGGAGAACGCGAGAATAACGGTTAAAGAAATTTCAGAGAAAATTCACCTGAGCACTACGCCGGTACATGAACGCATTAAGCGAATGGAAGAATCCGGAATCATAAAACAATATGCCACATTGGTAGATCACTCAAGAGTAAAAAAAGGCCTGACCGTGATTTGTTATGTGTCCTTAAAACAGCATGGAAAAAATGCGGGCACGAAATTTATAGAAACAATCAATGAATTGAATGAGGTAATTGAATGCTTTAGTATTTCGGGCGAA
>Ga0164241_10004523_pt1 | contig 13419 bp, 8 predicted proteins | sample OricomyardsoilBY_FD_108780 | JGI IMG/M metagenome (GOLD analysis project Ga0164241, IMG submission 108780) | Backyard soil microbial communities from Emeryville, California, USA - Original compost - Back yard soil (BY) | ecosystem: Environmental > Terrestrial > Soil > Unclassified | place: USA...
AAATATTTAATTGTTCTTCACGGGAATTTTGGCCAGAGAAACCGATATAATAATATTTTACACTCTCGTAAATACAAAAAGCTAATATTTGTTTGTCTGCTGGATATATAGCTGATAGTGATTCTTAGCACCTTGTTTTTCAGTTTAGCCACGATATTGCCAAATCTTTTTTGAAGGTTCCCTTTCTATTCAAAACGATTTTCAGTTTTACCATTCTATTTCGTCATATTCTATTTCCTCATCACTTAACTCCAATTCAAAAGGCTCACAATTAAGACGTTTTGCTTCATTTGTCAAATAGCTCATGTATGACTTATATTCTTCACTAAAGTAAACAGCTCTGTCTAATAACCAGGGCAACTTTTTAAAATTACTTTTTCCGCCACCAAAGGAAAAATATTCACCGTTTATACTTCTCATAAATTGGTATAAACATTCATTAGCGGCAAAAATACCTCCGTTAATAAAAGGAATTAATTTTTTTGATGTTACCCGGTCAAATGATAGCATAGAATTTTCAAGCCAAAATTCCATTTGCAAAAAAAGTGACAAGTCATATTTATTTGATTCAGTATAACTCATATTTAACCTTAATGCACTTAATGAAAACAAAAAATGAACCCATGAAATTTTTACACCGAAATAATTGCATTGCTCAAAAGAAAAATGACTTTTGGTTCTAGTTAGTCTGCTACCCTGAAAGGCGTGCCTCAATTCATAAGAAAACCCACTTATTAATGTGTCTCTATTTTCAAAACTCTTAATGTTATGCTTTTGTTCATCATTCCAAAATTTTCCGATAACATTATATAATTCATTCAAGTCGTCATAGGTTCCCCATAATTCTACGCCAAGCCCTCTCTTTGTGGGTATTATATAAAACATAAGTCCTTAAATATGGTTTTTGATAAGTTGTCTAAATTGCCTGAAACACAATATTACATGAACGTCAAGTAATTTTCCAAAAATTCTTCAAAATCATTATTGTATGATACATACAGATCTATATTGATTGGATGTTCTCATTTCCCATTACTAATTTTTTATGAAAAAATCCTGATTGCAAATCTTTTTATCCCGTCTGCAAATCTTTTTTAAGACTTCAGGTATTTTTTTTGAGATAATAATTTGATTTTGCAAGGGTTGAATTTTCAATTGATGAAGACAAATGCCTTTAGTAATTGAAAAATATTTGAACCTTAATATCTTTAGACACGAATCAAATTTGACTTTATGATTAAAGCTACATATAAGGACAAAGACATAGTTGTAAATATTCTTACCGAATCTTTTAATGACAATCAGAGTGTAAATTATATTGTTAAACAGGATAAGAAAAGAAAGCAGCGAATAAGAAGGCTAATGGAATATTCTTTTGATAACTGCTATTTGCATGGAGAAGTTTTTTTAACCAATGATAGAAGTGGATGCGCATTGATTTTATTCCCCGATAAGAAAAAAAATAGCCTTAAATCAATTTTGCTTGATATAAAATTAATTGTCTCATGCATTGGAATCTCCAATGTTAAGAAAGCTATGGTACGTGAATCGAAAATAAAAAAACTTCAAACAAAGAAGTTGATGTATTATTTATGGTTCATCGGCGTAGACCAAGATCAACAAAATATGGGAATTGGAAGCGCTTTAATTAAGGAGGTAATTGAGGACGCCAATTCTAAACAAAGGCCTGTTTATCTCGAAACCTCAACTTTAAAAAACATTCCCTGGTACGAGAAATTTGGGTTTACGATTTATAATAAACTCGATCTTGGTTACACGTTATTTTTTATGAAGAAAGAATAAATAATCATGTACATATATGCTATTGCCAGGAACCCAAATGCATATTATCACATTTATTTTTGTGAGCATAGAATTAGTAATTTTTTTCTACCTCATCATTTATAAATTATCCAGGCCAGACGATAAAAGTGCCTTTCTAAATTTAATTTTAATTGCTTTATTAATAATTTACAATGTCAGTGGAGGTTTACTGCCAGATCCAAACCTGCCAGGTTCTATTTTTATCCAGGAGATTATTGCGTATGGTACTGGATTTATCACACCCTGTTATTTTCCTTATTATGTCTATAACGCATTCAGTTTAGAAAAGATTAAATTCCATGTATTTAAGGGAGTCGTTTTATGCTTAATATTACCGTACTTTCTTTTTGTAATTGTCTATGCAGCTACAAATAATCTGGATATTGCAAAAAATCTGCTTGCCATTCCAATGCTATATGCTTTATGGATCATTTATTCACTTGCAAAGGCCATTAAATATAAATATGGAAATGCTTCAAGCAACAAAGAATCCAAAGAAGAAGCAGCAGTTCTTTTCTTTAGTATTATGCCTTGGATTGGTTTGCCGATTGTCGCTTATTTTGACTTGAGCCAGGATGCGGAGGCATTAATAACTAATCCGGGATTTTTACTACTCTTAGCCCTTCAGGTTAACAGGCACATAAAACAATTTAGAACAGAGCATCAAAGGCTCATTGATTCCGAACTTCGTTTATTAAACTGGAATACCAATTTGCAGAACGAAGTAGAGAAAAGAACGAGAGAACTTGAAAAAGTAAACGAACAAAAGACAAATGCATTTATTAATCTGATTCACGAAACTAAAACGCCCCTTACTCTTATCAATAATTATTTGGAAGAATACATCATTAATAATAATCCATCTCAAGAATTGGATATAGTAAAAAGAAATCTTGATAAATTATCTTCCGATATTGTTAACCTCTTCGATTTGGAAAAATTCAATAAAGGGTTTGCTATTTATAATCATAATTTGGTTTGCAACTTTAGTGAGATACTAAAAGACAGTGTCATATTATTTAAACAGAATGGAAGCAGCATTGAAATAAATTCCACAATTGAAGATAATATTTTTGTACAAGCAGATCCATTATCCATTAACCGGATTATAAATAACCTGATAGAGAATAGTATCAAATTTTCAAATAGGCATAGTATTATTGAGGTAACACTCAAAAGGGAAGGAGGCACTTTTCAATTTTCAGTAAAGGACTCTGGCAGCGGCATTCCTGTTGATGTTCAGGCAAAAGTATTTGAACCTTATTATCAGATTACTAACCCAAAAAATAACACCCAGGGAATGGGACTGGGGCTTCCTATTGTTAAAAAAATAATTGATGATTTAAACGGAAACATCAAAATAATCAGCAATCCTAAAATTGCTCCCGGAACGGAAATGTTGATTTCATTAAATCAATACACCGTGGATGCAAATGAAATTTTTATTTCAAAGGTTGTTCTCAAAACAGTTGCAACCACGAAAGAGGAATTAAAAATTGAGGAAGCATTTTTTGATGAGGAAAAGCAAACTATTCTTATTGTTGAGGATAACATAACGATGCTTAATTATCTTTTTAAAAAGCTTAATCAAAAATATAATACTTATGCTGCTCTAAATGGAAACGATGCACTTAAAAAATTGAAAGAACTAAAAACATTGCCCGATTTAATTGTTACGGATATAATGATGGACAAGTTAGATGGTTATGATTTTGCAAAAATCATTTCAAAAAGTTCCTCCTATTCACACATCCCATTTATTTTTCTTTCTTCAAAAGCTGCCTTCAATGATAAATTACATGGGTTAAAATTAGGTGCAATTGATTATGTCCCTAAACCTTTTTCAATTTCTGAATTACTTCAAAAAATTGATTCTATATTATCGTATGCGGAAAAACAAAAAAGAGCAATATGGAACAAAGCTTTCAGTGTCATAAATTCAAATAATAATCTTCCTAAAAGAGATACCTCAGCTGGAGTATTTGAACAGAATTGCGAATTGTACCATCTTACAACCAGGGAAAAAGATATTGCTAAATTAATATGCCAGGGACACAGATATAAAGATATTAGCGAATCCCTTTTCATTGCTGAAAGAACGGTAACCAAACACGCCCAAAATATTTTTGAGAAGACACAGGTATCAAATAAAATTGAGCTTATAAATAAGCTTGAATAATGATAGCTCCATATCGTTTTAATGCACGCTGTAAATAAACCATCTTAATCCTGTGTTTTAGCACTTTTGACCATAAATACTCATTTCTACGTATAAAAATAGTATCCTTTGCTTATGCCTTTTCCGGATACAGGCTTAAACTTTGTTTAATATACCTAACAAAATGGAAGCCCATGAAAATGAATAGCATCGCAACAAAACAACTGCCTCTGCTTTTTAACCAGTGGAGGGTAATTAGGGATAATGGATTAAAAACCAGTTCGCCTTCCATGATCCTGGACAAATGGAATACAATCATTAATTGCAGACTGAATCCATTAAAGACCAATGATGAATTATTGGACGCGGAAGCTGTACAATTGGTAATAAATGAATCTGAGGAAGATCAGCAAACAATCAGGTCAATGCTGATAGAAGATTTGATTGAGAAACCCTATGTCATGGATAAGGAGCAATATGTAAAAGTAAACCAAACATTACTTATCCGAATCGTAGATAAACTTTTTGCATACAGTCAAATCAAACCTTTAAATGAAAATTTATTTCTGCTTTATAATACCATTAGCCAGCATCTGCAAAGCACTCTCGATTTTGTAGAAGATTTTTTTAATAACTACTTTGACCGCAATGAAAAAGTACCTGATCCTTGTATCAGTATTGCCAAAGAAAATATAAAGAAACAAGTAAAGCAACTGAAAAATATTGTTTCTAAGCAGGAAAGTACTGACAGTTTTTTAACCAATCTTGTATTGGACAGCATTCAACATTTATTAGGAGCCGAATCAATGGAAATTACCTACAGCCGGTTATCATACCATAAAATGTTATTAAATGAACTACTTTCTAAAAAGGTGATTCAATCAGCACAGTACATTAAGGAAGCCTTGTATTACATAAATTATAATGAGGATAATTTTATTACTTATGAATATGAATTACTGAAAGAATTAACTAATGAACTGCCCTCAAATCAGGGAAAGATAGTTGCTTTGAGATTTGAGCAAAAAAAAATAAATCAACTTCCCTTAAAACCAAACTGCTGTTACAATCCTAATATGCCAGCTTTAAAGGAACAAATAAATGGCTGGATTGATGAGGAAGTAAAATATCTGGAGAATATTCAACCTGGAAAAGTTGCGGACAAACTGAATGAAAATGAAGATAAAATTCATACGTCTTTATCCGTTGCCAAACTGGCCGTGCTATTACGGCTATTGGTAATTGATAAAATAATTATAAACCGGACTGTGGCACCTATGCTTAGGGTTGCCGCAAAAATATTTACCACCCTGCAAACCGATGATATTTCATTTGGCAGCCTTGAAACAAAATATCATGCACCAGATAAGGCAACTATTAATGCGGTTAGGGACATATTGTTTAAATGGATTAATATTTTAAACAGGTTGTGACTTACCGGTCTTCAATTGATAAAGCAATCCATTCTTTTGCAGAAACTCTCTTAACTCCTTGTACATATATGATAAGTAAAAATCATGGTGCATCTAGAACAGATGAACAGGTGACTAATAATATCGTATAAATTATCCTAAAATCATGTTGAAGAGCATTTTTTTTAAATCCTTCTAAAAAATTAGGTTCATTTTTCAGAATTACTTCAAACCGAATTCGATTAATTTTTCAATACTACTCCTTTCATTTTCAACTTACTTAGCGGGGTTGTCCTACCTGGTTTACCCTTTCATCATTGGCATTTGGAAGTGTTTTTGCAGCTTATTTTAAACAAAGATTCTTTCAAAGAAACTGATTTGTGAACAAGAAAAAATAAGAGCTATGTTTAATTCAATTACCTGGGGACAGTACTTTTCTACTATCATTTATTTACTCATAATTTATTACGCTGTAATAGGTTTCAAGTTTTACAAATGGGAAATCCTGGCTGCAATTGGTATCAGGAAAGTAGATAGTGCTACTCTTGATACCGTATCATTATCCGGTTTAAAAAAATATGTTTCACCAGAAAACGATGAAGACTATCAGCCTAAGCAATCAATGGAAATTGATATTTCGCCACTGATACAATCATTCAATGATGAAGTGGCCGCTTTTTTACAGGAAGCTGATAAAGTTGAAATAACAAAGGAACAAATTACTAATTCCCTTCAATCCATCTGTTCAAAATATCCTGCCATTAAGAATGCTGATTGCAAGGATGAGTTGATACTAATGGCCGCAAACGAAATCAATTTAAAATATCCAAACTTATTTCATCAAAATGAATTAGTAAGGTTATGGGATTGATTTGAAAAAATTAATGCTTCATTGTTCTATGTGCAGGAGAACCAAGTGCGAGTGAATTGAACAATGGAGCATTCTTTTAATTATTTTATCATTTAAAAATAAAGTGCGTTATGAAAAATGCGAGAGAAAGAAAACCAGACACAAAGCAATTGATTGTTTTAGCAGGAACAATTTTTTTATTATTAATTACTTTTGGGGCATTTGCACAAGATGGTAATGCTGGTATTAATGCCGCTAATACTCAAGTGCGAAGTTACTTTGCCACCGGCACCAATTTAATGTATGCTGTAGGTGCGATTGTGGGTTTAATCGGAGCGATAAAAGTATATCAAAAATGGAATAGCGGCGATCATGATACTGGAAAAGTAGCCGCCGCCTGGTTTGGCAGTTGTGTATTCCTGGTATTAGTAGCAACCGTTATCAAGTCATTCTTTGGAGTATAAAGCCCGCACCATCTTAAGAAGGAACTTTAAAACAGTAGTTATGAAAAAAATACTTTTCAATAAGCTTCATGAATATATCAGGGAAAATAATCCTGATTTATTGTTCCAATTAGAGGAAGGCAGAAGGGTAACAGAATATCTGTCTGATAAAATTAGTACCGTAAGCGCAATGATCAGACAAAAGGATATTGGTAAGCCTGCATACATTGTTGAAGATGCCTGCATGGATGTACTGACACAAGACCTTCGACCATCTAAGTTTAATTATATCAGTAATGTTTTGGAAGAGGATTTTGCAGATACACACCAGCAACTGCAAGAATCCGGAACATTGAAGTTTGAGGTTATAAACCTGATTAATTATTGCCAATCGGTATTTGAAGATTTGAATTTTTCGGAAGTAAATGAGAACAATCAATTTCTTCGGTATGCAATAATTGGTACTATAAAAGAATATTTCCAGGTCGTTGCAGGTGAGAATGAAAATGTGATAGATGGGGTACAACAGTCAACAAAAACTTAAGGATAATATTGCGGCCATTCAGATCGCATTAGAATGGAAGCAAGGCCAATTGCTTTTACCTGAAAAGGTAGAAGTATTGAAGCGTTATGCAGGTTTTGGCGGATTAAAAGCGATACTGTATCCTAACGGGCCAAAAGAGGAATGGATAAAATTAAAAGCATCAAACGAAGATTTAAGACTATACCCAGACATTATTGAACTGCGCCAATTATTACAGCAACATCTCAATGAAGTAGAATATAAGCAGGCCATTGATTCTATAAAGAACAGTATCCTCACTGCTTTTTATACTCCTGAATTTATTCCCCGAACAGTATTTAATGTCTTAAAAGGGCAAGGCATTAAGCCAAAGAAGATGTATGAACCCAGCAGTGGTGCCGGTGTGTTTGTAACAGAAGCTGCCATTGCTTTTCCTGATTTAGAAAATATTACTGCCATTGAAAAAGATATGCTTACAGGAAGGATATTGACGGCTCTTAGCAGTTCAATACCGGTGGCAGTTTCAGTACAGGTAAAGGGCTTTGAAGCTACACCCAATGCAGAAAATGGAACATACGATTTGATCATCAGCAATATTCCTTTTGGCAATTTTCGGGTATTTGATGAAGCTATTAATAATGAATCACTAACTAGTAAAATCCATAATTACTTTTTTGCAAAGGGATTAGATAAAATAAAAGAAGGTGGCTTACTGGCATTTATAACAACTGATGCTTTTTTAAACAGTCCATCAAATAAAGAGGCAAGAGAATATGTTTTCAATCATGCCAATTTTATCAGTCTGAATGTGTTGCCTGACAATTTAATGAAAGATACCGGCAATACAGAAGCCCCCAGTCATTTATTGATTGTGCAAAAGAATATCAGCAAACAATCTCTTTCTGATATTGAAGAATTATTACTTAATACAATTGAAGTGGAGAATGAGTATGGCAAATATCCCATCAATCAATTCATTCAACAGCATCCTGAAATTATTCTTGGTGATGAAATAAAAGCAGGTAAAAATCAATATGCGAAAGCCAATCAAAGAGTATGGCAGAATGGTGATATAAACGACATTAAAGAAAAGTTAGCTGCAACCATAACCGAAGGCATTAACCAACACTTCAACAAGAAGATATTTACATTAAAAGTCACTCAGGAAAGTATTTCACCCGGTAAGCAATTAACTTATCTGCCCATGCCGGAAAACAATCCCGATAACAGTGCCGTTCAATTGGACTTATTTGATATTTCACAGGCGGCAAATATTAACCGTGCATCAGCGTATATCAACAAATTGGATGTTACAGTTGTGGACAGAAAATCAGCCAGGATAGCCAACATTATCAAAACTGCTGATAAGCCAGAACATGAGACATTTGTTTTAGTCACTGCCAAATCACTGGCCTTTAAACAATATGTCTACAAACTCTACTCCAATGCAGATGAAATAAAATTTCCTGCAAACTGGATGAATGCCCTGGCTATTCACAATGAGCTAAATGGCTTATCCAACAAACTACAAAAATATAATCATCAATTTCATAATGAAGGTGAATCAACCTTTCATATCCCGTTTAATAAAAATGATGGAGAGTTAGAAGAGCTGACAAATCTTAGCCCTTATCATAAAGAAGGAACCCTTTTGGTTCACAATGGCCGGGTTGGTTTTGTTTCTTATATCGCTGGTGAAAATGAGAAACCTGTTTTCTTGCCAAGCCTTTACGATAAGAAAGATGTTGGCTTTTATCAGCAATACGCAGCAGTAAGAGATGAATATTTAATACTGGTTGATAAAGAAGCAAGAGAGAATGTTGAATATGAGGATGTAAGAAAACAACTCAATGAATCTTATGATGCTTTAGTAAAAGGTTATGGGATATTAAACACAGGCACTAACCGGCAACGAATATTAAAAGATGAAGCATTTGGTTTCCTCCTATTAGCATCGTTGGAGAGAAAGGAAGGCGAGCATTATTTAAAAGCTGATATACTTACTCAATCACTTATTCAAAAGCAGGAATTATTTCACACCGATAATCCCGTGGAGGCCTTAGCAAAAAGTCTGAATGATAAAGGCTTTGTTGATATGGATTTTATTACTGCTGCTACCGGACTTACTGAACCAGATGCAATACAGGCATTAGGCAATCATATTTATTTAAACCCTGCAAATGAAAGATGGGAAACTGCCGACCAATTGTTAAGTGGTAATGTGATTCTAAAATTGAGTAGTGCAAAGGATAAAGTAAAACAACATCCGGAAAATGTTCAATTTCTAAGAAGCCTCGAAGCATTGGAAAAAATACAGCCTGAGAAAATTCCTTATGAACTATTGGATTTTAATTTGGGTGAAAGATGGATACCTAAGGATTACTATAATCGTTTTGCTACTTCCATATTTGAATTGAATACAGAAGTAATTTATTTTCCATCATTGGATACATTCAAAGTAAAAATTCAAAGTAGCAATGCCAAGACCAACCAGGAATATGCAGTTACCACAAAGAGTGGTAGTACAACTTATGGTCATACCATTTTGGAAAATGCGTTGGAAAATACGACACCATTCTATACTTATGAAATTGATTTAGGGGAAAAGAAAATCAGAGTCCCTGATAACGATGCTATTCAATTAGCGCATCAAAAAATTGAATCCATCCGCAATCAGTTTAACGTATGGCTAAAAGAATTACCAGCGGAGGATAAAAATCATTTGGAAGAACTTTACAATGACACTTTTAATTGTTATGTACTGAGGGAGTATGATGGAAGTCATTTACAGTTTCCGGGGTTAGATTTAAAAAGGTTGGGCATTGAAGATTTATACAGTTCACAAAAGAATTCAGTGTGGCGGATCATTCAAAACAAAGGTGCATTAATTGACCATGAGGTAGGCTTAGGAAAGACTTTGACAATGGTAGTTGCGGCTCATGAAATGAAACGTTTGGGGATAGTTAATAAACCTATAATTCTGGCATTAAAAGCCAATGTAAATCAAATTGCAGAAACCTATAGAAAGGCTTATCCGAATGCTAAAATACTTGCTCCGGGAGAAAATGATTTTACGCCAGCTAAACGATTAAGATTATTTCATGAAATAAAAAATAATAATTGGGAATGTATAATCCTAACACACGACCAGTTTGGCAAAATTCCTCAATCACCGGAAATTCAAAGAGAGATATTCCAGGCTGAATTGGACAACGTTGAAAAAGACCTTTATACTCTAAAGAATAGGGGTGGAGAAATATCCCGGCGAATGTTAAAAGGATTGGAAATAAGGAAAAATAATTTAGGCATAAAATTACAAGGTGTACTTAAAGACATAGATGAAAAAAAAGATGCGGGAATTAACTTTAAAGATTTAGGCATTGATCATTTGTTTGTGGATGAGTCACACAAATTCAAAAACCTTACTTTCACTACAAGGCATGATAGGGTTGCAGGGCTGGGAAATATGGGAGGAAGCCAAAAAGCATTGAACATGCTTTTTGCCGTAAGAACTTTACAGGAAAAATTCAATAGCGATTTGTGTGTTACTTTTTTATCAGGCACACCCATTTCAAATAGCCTTACTGAAATGTATTTGCTGTTTAAATACCTTCGGCCTAATGAAATGAGAAGGCAACAAATTGAAAACTTCGATGCATGGGCTGCTGTGTTTGCAAGAAAAACAGTTGACTTTGAATTTTCTGTTACCAATGAAATTATTGCTAAAGAACGATTCCGCCATTTTATTAAGGTCCCTGAGCTTGCCTTGTTCTATAATGAAATCACTGATTATAAAACTGCCCGGCATATTAATTTAGATAAACCTGAATTGCACGAACAATTAATAAATATTCCACCTACACCAGACCAACAGGAGTTTACTAAAAAGCTAATGGCATTTGCTAAAACCGGCGATGCTGAATTAATTGGCCGGCTTCCGCTCACTAAAGAAGAAGATAAAGGCAGGATGCTGATTGCTACCAACTATGCTAAGAAGATGGCGGCAGATATGCGGCTTATTAACCCATTCATTTATGAAGACCATCCTAATCATAAAGTGAATGTTTGTGCAAGAAAAGTTTCGGAGTTATACCACTTAAGTAATGAGCAAAAAGGAACGCAGATAATCTTCAGTGATATCGGTACACCAAAACCGGATGCGTTTAATATTTATGATGCATTGAAAAATAAGCTGATAACTGATTTTTCAATACCTGCTAATCATATCACTTTCATACATGACTGGAGCGACCGGCAAAAGCCAGAACTGTTTCGCAAAATGAATAATGGCGAAATAAGAATATTATTAGGTAGTACTGAAAAGGCGGGAACCGGCCTTAACGTTCAAAACAAAGTGATTGCAATGCACCATTTGGACATCCCCTGGAAACCTTCAGAACTGGAACAACGAAATGGACGCGGAGCGAGACAGGGCAATATTTTAGCGAAGGAAGCTTACGGAAATAAAGTAGATAATTACATTTATGCTGTGGAACAATCATTAGATAATTACAAGTTTAACCTGCTGAAAAATAAACAAACATTTATCAGCCAGATGAAAAATTGTGAGCTGAATGTAAGAACGATTGATGAGGGCTGTACTGATGAAAAGAGCGGAATGAATTTTTCAGAGTACATCGCTATTCTTTCAGGTGATACTACTTTATTGGAAAAATCAAAAATGGAAAAGAAGATAGCAGTTCTTGAAAGCCTTAAAGTTGCGCATCATAAGGAAGTGATTCGTTCCAAATCCCAATTAGAAAGTATGCAAGCAGATAAAGAAAGTATACTGCATACAATTAATAAACTAACCATTGATGAAACCGCTTTCAAAAGCCAATTACAATTTGATAAAGAAGGTGCAAAAGAAAATCCCGTTCTCTTAAATGATGTCAGTTCAGCAGATCCTGAAATAATCGGGAAGTATTTAATTCAACTTTCCGAAACATGGAAGCCAGGGGCTAAAGAAAGTGATACAATGAAAATTGGTAGCCTGTATGGCTTTGAATTATTTATTAGAAGGCAACGGGAAACCTTTGACAATAAAGGAATGTTTGAGTACCATTATAAAAATATTCTCTTTGCAGAGAGCAAAAGAAGTGGCATAAAATATTTATGGAACCAGGGGCATATTAATATAGATAACCCAAAGATTGCTGCCAGGTATTTCATTAATGCCATTGACAGGTTGCAGGCTTTAAAAGTAAAGTATGAAAAGAATCTGCAGAAATTGGAGCAAAACATTCCCATGCTTCAGCAATTGATTGTAAAACCATTTGAAAAGGAAAATGAACTGGCTCAGCATAAAAAAGATGTTTCAAAATTGGAACGGGAAATTTCTATTAATATTCAGGAGAACCGGATGAAGCAGAATGATTTATCTGAGGAAAAAGTTGTGGAAACAAAGGAAACACCAGTGGTAAAGACTGGGAAATCATTACTACCAAAAAAAAAAATGACAAGAAAATCAAAAGGAATGAGAGTTTAAGGAAAGTAATTTGGTACAAAAAAATTACTTACTTTTTTTTTGACGGAATCACATCTCGTTACATTAACAAAGGCTAATAGATGGTCGAATAACATAGGTCTAGTGAGAATATCCTGAACTTTTTCAAACTAATAAAGGAACAATATTTAGAATCTTTAGAAAATATTTTATTGGTATAACAGAGAATAATGAAATTGGAAATTTAGGCCGACTTCAAGTTAGCTGGACAACAGATTTCAGTATCAATAAAATAATTGAAGAGTGTTGCCTGGTGTTTAAGATATTTTATAAACTTAATTATTCATTGTGGAAAATTGAAGACTTAAAAAAAGCAAAATAAATTTACCTGTCTCAACAAAGAAATTGGATATACCTTTTTTCTATTATAATAAAACAGTAAACGAATAAATAATCGAGATTTCTATTTCTCCTTCAAAATGCGTCTATTTTAAAAAATGATTAATTAATTTATTAAGAATTATGATCATTGAAACATCTAAAAAACATCTTCAAAAATATTTCAAAAAAAGTTTGTGTTATAAATATCGGAATCGTAATTTTGCGATTAATAAATAAACACATGGGTGCAACAAAATCGGAAGAATTTACACTAAAGGATAATCGGATTGCCAATTACGCCAAAGCGCTTGCCCATCCTGCACGAGTCGCTATTCTTAATTTATTAATAAAAAAGCAAGCGTGTATTTGTGGCGACATTGTG
>Ga0164241_10004524_pt1 | contig 13414 bp, 10 predicted proteins | sample OricomyardsoilBY_FD_108780 | JGI IMG/M metagenome (GOLD analysis project Ga0164241, IMG submission 108780) | Backyard soil microbial communities from Emeryville, California, USA - Original compost - Back yard soil (BY) | ecosystem: Environmental > Terrestrial > Soil > Unclassified | place: USA...
AAGGGCGGGGCCTTCGTCGTGGATCCACTCGGAAAGATGATCGCGCAGGGTGATCTGCAACTGGCCGACCTCATGATCACGGCGGAACTGGATCCTGCCACGGCAATGAAAGCCCGCCTCGCCGGCGGCTTTACCCTGCGAACACGACGACCCGAAATTTACGGAGAGATTACCCTGCAAAAATAATCCCCCATGAAGATTCCATCTCCTTTCCCTCTCGTGATCGCCGGTGTTGTTTCATCGGTGGCAGGGCTGTTCCCGGTCCATGCCACGGAAGTGGCTTCCACCGGCCTGCCGCTGCTGTTCATGTCGGCGACCGACGCACGGGAAGCCTCGGGAACACTGCGCTTCCAAGCCAATCCTCTCCAATACCTCGGCAAGATTCAACGTTCCACCATTCATCCCACCGAGTTTGGGGATCTCTTCACGCCGCAGGAGACCCAGGAGGGTCCGACCCCGCCGATGCGCGCCCTCCTGAGCGTGCCCGACCCGCGCGGGGGCTACACGGTCTACTTTTCAAAACATCATGCGAGTGTCTACGACACCACGGGAAATCTCGGGGGGACCCGCGCCAGCTGGACCATTTACCGCGCCTATACGCCGGACGGTCATGAGATGTTCGACCTGCAGCCGGTCTTCAAGTCGCCGCCGGCGGACGGCCGCTGGATGCTCGAAACCATGATGGTGCAGCGCGCGGACACCGGTCAGATCTACCAATTCGTGTGGAGTCGCGATGTCCCTCAGGGCAAGGATAAACTCGCGATCATGAGGGGTTTTGTCAGTCCCGATGGAGAGCATTGGAAACCTCTGAAGGACGGAGGGGCGCTCCTCAGGGACCACGACGCGTTTGGCGTCATCTGGGACGAGCCCACACATGGATTCATCGACTACCAGACGACCAAGCAATACTTGAAGTCGCCGAAGCCTTTTCCAGACAACGCCGGGCCATTGGAACGGCGCGTGATGTCGATTCGCACCAGCAAGGACGGGCTCTCCTGGGACCGGGTCGAGGACGCTTCCGTCACCCACACGCTCAAGGGCGTGGACGGCACAATATTACCCGACGGGATCGACGGCATGGACGTGGAGTTCTATCGCATGCACGGCTTCTCCTATTATGGCCGCTACGTGGCGATGATGGATCTTTATGCCGGTTCGCTGTTCCATCCCGGAACGCATGGCAACCACCTGGCCTTGGAGTGGTGGGTTAGCGGGGATGGGATTCACTGGGATCGAAACTGGCGCGGGCAGGATGCCGGAGCCGCGACCGGTTATATGATCAAGATGGCGCCGATGCACATCGGTCGCGAAATGCTTTGGTGGATCACCGACGAGGTCTGGGGTCTGCCCGAACAGCGCATCGCGTCAGTCGGTTCGCTATCCAACGCGAGCTTCCGCACCGCCGCGTTTAAGATGCCGTCCACCCCGCTGCTCCTCAACGCGACGATTCCGCCCGGCCGCGGGCTGTTTCAGCAGGCCTACGTCATGGCCGAGGTGCTCGACGCCGACGGCCACGTTGTCCCCGGCTACGAAAAGGAAAAATGCGTCCTGCGCTCCCGCGACGACACGCGGCTGCCATTGCGCTGGGAGTCACGCGACGCCACCGAACTGAGCGGGCAAAACGTTTCCCTGCGTTTCTACATGCGCGACTCCCGGCTCTACGCCGTCACCACGGAACAACCCTAGACCATAGGCATCCGGAATCATTTCTTCCTTTCTCCTGCCATGAAAACATCCACTTCGAACTTCGCGCTCAAAGGCCTCGCGGCCCTGCTCGTCGTTCTTGTGCTGGGTGAATGCTTCACGCGCCTGGTCCCACCCCATGAGGACATGTCGCCGCCGGCCCTGAAGGCGCAGGAGGACAGGACCAATCTGCTTTCCATTCCCTCCCTGTTTTCCTGGCGCCTCCTCGCCCGCCAAAAACACGATGTCTATTTTACCAAGGAAGACAGTTTCCGCTTCGATCTGCCGGAGGACTACGCTCACAAGGTCAAGTGGCACATCAATTCCCACGGTTATCGGGGTCCGGAGTTTGCGTGGGAAAAACCGGCGGGCACCACCCGGATCGTCATTTACGGCGGCTCGTTTGTCTTCGATATCCGGACCGTCGAGGGGATGGACTGGCCGCGTCAGGCTGAGAAGATTCTCCGGGAACGAGGTCACCAGGTGGAAATCATCAACGCGGGAATTCCCGGTCTCATGTCATTCGACGCCGTCGGCCGTCTCTTTACGGAAGGTCATGATCTCGATCCCGACTACGTCGTAATCTGCAACAAATGGAATGACCTGAAATATTTCCGTTCCAGCGAGCCACTGTCATGGCAAATGCATCCTTGGGCTGTTCAATCCGATCCCCGCTTCGAATACCAGGGCGCCCTTGATCGCTGGCTGGGCGGCGTCTCCCAGCTCTACTGCCGTCTGCGTTATCGCCATTATGAAAGCATGCGTCCCCCTGAATTTGTGGATCACGTCAACCGCAGCGATTTTAAGAACCGCCCGACCCCGGAAGCACTGCGCCAATACCGCCTGCATTTTCAGATGTTTGCCGATACCGCCCGGGACCTGGGAGTGAAGCCCATCCTGATGACCCAGCCTCTTTTGATCCGGCGGGACAATCCTCCCGAAGCCCGGGAGATCATCGAATATGAAAAAGTGGAATTCTCTCACGAGCAGTTGTGCGAGGCGACCGAGCAGGCGGACAGCGCCGTCCGCTCCGTCGCGGCGGGAAAACACGTCCCCCTGATCGACGGTTCCGCCAGCCGGGTCGCGGGGAAGATTCCTTTTTTCACCGACCAGGTGCATCTCAATCAAACGGGCTCCCTCGAATTCGCGCATGTCGTCGCGGATGAATTGGAGAAAATCATCCCATGAACCCATCCGGCAAAACTTTGCTCACGCGACGTGAATTTGTCGCCACCTCCTTCCTCGGCGCCGCGACCCTCAGCCTCGGGATGCGATCTCCGCTGCCGCCACCCACTCACAGGCTCCTCCTGATCCGCTTTGACACCGAATCGCGGCAAAAGCCGGAGATGAGCGGCTTCTTCGAAAAGATGGTGGCCGTGCATCGCTCACTGAAAATCCCCGCCACGTTTTTCTGTCTGGGTGCCGCCATGGAACTGCGCGCGTCGGAATTCCGGGAGTTTTTCGCCGAAGTGAGGAACGATCCTCTGTTCGATCTGCAAAACCATACCTACTCACACCTCGGTCTCGGCTATGACCACGGCCAAAGCGTCGAGGTTCTGCGAGCGGATATCGAACGCTCCTTTGCCCTGCAGGAACGCCTCGGCGGCGGCCGCCCCGTCGGCGTCTCCATGCCCGGCACCGGCGGCCGCGACGGAAACAACCTTCCCGGCTTCGACGCCACCGAAAAATCCCGGGCAGAACTCGACATGCTCGCCAGCCTCGGCGTGCGCATGATCAATACGTTTCACAGCGGGGTCGATGCCGGCAAAACCTTCATCAACTACGGCGACCTGGGGCACCCCGAAATCATGGGATTCCCCAGCGGCAACGCCGACAACAGCTGGTTGCGCGCCCGCAAATACGGCGATCCCCGGGACTACATCCTTTCGCAAATCAAGGAACGCGGCCCTCGCGGCGAACCTGTTCCCGTCATGTTCCATGACGACACCGTCTGGATCGACGTGAACGACAGGAACCTCGACATCGTGCGTTTCATCGCCGACGCGGGACGCCAGGCCGGCTTCGAATTCGTCACCCACCGGGAATGCCTCCAGCGCAAAGCTCTCTGGCAAAATTTCCAACTCAACCCGCAGATGCCGTCATGAACAGATCGTCCCCGCTTCTTTGGCTGCTGTCACTCCTGACCCTCACGCTTGCTTTCGGAGCAGATGGAAGCGCCGGAACACCATTGGAAAACGAGGCGCACTGGTGGCGCGGGAATCTGCACACCCACACGCTGTGGAGCGACGGCGACAGTTTTCCCGAGCAGGTGGCCGCGTGGTACAAGGCACACGGTTACAACTTCCTCGTCCTGTCCGAGCACAACATTGTTGCCCGGGGTGAAAAATGGATCAACCCGGAGAAAACCGTCTACCTGCGGGGTCATGGGCCGGATACGTTCCGCCGCTACCTGGCGGAGTATGGTGCGGACTGGGTGGAGACGCGCACCGTGGACGAAGCTTTTCACCGCCGGCTCTATGATCAACCGGGAGGCCGCGAGCACCGGCCGGAGCCGGGTGAGATCTCGGTGGGTGACCGGATCGTCCGCCTCAAATCCCTCAACGAATACCGCACCCGCTTCGAGGCAACGGACCGTTTTCTGCTCGTGCGGGGCGAGGAAATCACGGATCGGCCGCGCACCATCCATCTCAACGGCATCAACCTGATCGAGCCGATCATGCCGCAAGGCGCCACAGCCGAGACCGCCGAAGACACGGTCCGCTTCAACCTCAACGCGATTCTGGCGCAGGCCGCGCACTTCAACCGGCCCATGCTGGGGACGCTCAACCACCCCAATTATATGTGGGCGGTCTCGGCCGAAGACATGGCGGCAGTCGAAAACCTCCGCTTCTTCGAGGTCTTTAACGGAGGCATGGACGAGGACCACATCAACCGGCATGGGCAGCACACCGGTGCGGATTGGGGCGACGCCACCCATCCCGGCACGGAGCGGATGTGGGACATTGCCCTCACGCTGCGTCTGGCCGCGGGCGGGCACATTCCGCTCTACGGCCTGGCCACCGATGACGCCCATGAACACACCTTTACCGACCCCGGGCATTCGCTGCCCGGTCGGGGTTGGATCATGGTGCGCGCGCCGTATCTCACCCCCAACAATCTCGTTCTCGCGATGCAGGCGGGCGATTTCTACGCATCCACCGGGGTTGTTCTGAATGATGTCCGCTTTGACGGCAAAACGCTGGCCATCGACATCGCAGGGGCACCGGGCGCGACCTATCGCACCGAGTTCATCGGCACCCGCCGGGGTTATGATCCGGCCACCGAAAAATTGAAGGACAATACCGGCAAAGCAATTGCCACCCGCTACAGCCGGGATGTCGGCGCGGTTTTGGCCGCGGAAAGTGGCACCCGGCCCGCCTACACTTTGCACGGCGATGAGCTTTATGTGCGTGCCGTGATCACCTCTTCGGAAACTCCCGATCGCCCGCGAAGGGACGGCGAATTCAAAAAGGCCTGGGTGCAACCGGTTGTCCCGGCCGGGGCGGGTGTCGTGAAGCCAGGGGAGGGGCGGTCATTTTCAAGATGAACATCTGTATCGTTGGCGGCGGAATCGTGGGTTTGGCGACGGCACTGCAATTGCGCCGGCAGGCACCCGCATGGTCCATCACGCTTTTGGAAAAGGAGCCGGACTTTGGTCTGCACCAGAGCACGCACAACAGCGGGGTGTTGCACGCGGGGCTTCACTACCGGCCCGGTTCGTTCAAGGCGCGGCTGGCGGTCTCGGGCATCCGGATGATGACCGAATTTTGCCGCGAGCACGGCGTAGCGCACGAGATCTGTGGCAAATTGGTGGTGGCCACCGATGAAGCCGCGGCCGGTCGCCTGCGCGTTTTGTTGAACCGTGGCACCGAAAACGGCCTGACCGGTCTGCGCTGGCTGAATGCGGCGGAACTGCGCGAGGTGGAGCCGCATGCCGGCGGCATCGCGGCCGTGCATGTGCCGGAGGAAGGCATTGTCGACTATGCGGGAGTGATTCGCGCGCTCGTGGCGGAGAACAGACGCCTCGGAGTGGAGCTGCACGCGTCGACCAAGGTGGAGGACATCCGCCGCGAGAGTGGAGGCTGGCGTGTGATCAGCACCCGGGCGGAGCACCGCTGCGATTTCCTGGTCAACTGCGCGGGGTTGTACTGCGACCGCGTGGCGGCCCTCGCGGGGGAGCGGCGCGAAACCCGGATCGTGCCCTTTCGCGGCGAGTTTTACCGCTTGAAAGCGGACCGGACGGGACTGGTGCGCGGTTTGATCTATCCGGTGCCCGAACCCGGCTATCCGTTTCTCGGGGTTCACTTCACCCGCCTGGTCCGCGGCGGAGTGGAGGCGGGTCCCAACGCCATCCTCGCCACCGCGCGCGAAGGTTACCGCAAAACGAATCTCAACTTGGCGGATCTTTGGGACGCCGTGACCTTTCCGGGCCTGTGGCGTTTCATTGTTCGCCATCGCGCGATGTGCCTGGACGAACTCGGCCTCTCGTTCAGCAAACGCCGATTCTGCGCTGCGCTGCAGAAGCTTGTCCCCGAAATAACGGAAGCCGATCTGGAACCCGGCGGGACCGGGGTTCGGGCGCAGGCGATGACGCCGGCGGGTGAGTTGGTGAAGGATTTTGCCCTGATCGAGCGTCCGAACGCCCTCCATGTGCTCAATGCCCCCAGTCCCGCCGCGACGGCGTCACTGGCCATCGGCGCGGAAATCGCGGGCCGGGTCCGGCAACTCGCCGCCGGCGAAGGAAACACCGGGGTTGCACAGAAAATCTTTGAATCCACCGATCGCCCATGAAGCTCAATCCACTGATTCGCCTCACCGGTGCCACAGGCCTGACCGCTGTGTTCGCCACCCTTCTGTCCGCCGGGCAGCTGACCGTCACGGTCACCCACGATCTCGATGCCCCGAGACGTGCCGAAATGATCGAGGTGCCGTGGAGCACGCTCACGGAATATATCCCCAAGCCGATGATCGATCACCTGGTCGTGCGGAGCGTCGCGGACGGCGCGGCCGTTCCCAGTCAGGTGCTCAACTATCCGTCCACGCCGGGAGGCAGCGGGCAGCACGCGTTGATTTTTCAGCATGATTTCGCCGCGGGTGAAAAAACGGCGGTGTTTCTGATCGAAACCACCGAACAGCCCGTGCCGCCCTGGCCCGCCAAGGTGTTCGCCCGCTATGTGCCGGAACGCTATGATGACTTCGCCTGGGAGAACGACCTCGTGGCCCATCGCACGTACGGTCCCGCGCTGGCCGCTCCCGCTGCTCCGGGCACCCACAAGGAGGTGCTGGTCAGCAGCGGACTAGACGTTTGGTGCAAGCGGGTGGCCTATCCCGTCATCGACCGCTGGTATCTGAAGGAACACGAAGGCTACGACTACCATGTTGATACCGGAGAAGGGCTGGATTTCTATTCGGTTCACACCTCCCGGGGAATTGGAGGCACGGGGATCTGGGACGGCCGGCAGCTCCGGGTTTCGGGCAACTGGACTTCCTGGCGGGTATTGGCCAACGGTCCGATCCGCGCGGTATTCGAACTCGGTTACGACACGTGGGACGCCGGTGGTCCGCTCGTCTCCGAGGTCAAACGCATCACGGTGGACGCCGGCCACCAGCTTGATCGCATCGAGAGCACCTTTGCCGTGACCGACAACGCGCCGGAATTTTCCGTCGCCATCGGCGTCGCGAAACACGCGGATATTCCGGGGCAGGTGGCCACGGATCGCGCGGGCGGATGGATCGCCTATTGGGAGCACTATCCGAAGAACGGCCAGCTCGGCACCGGTGTCGTCCTCGGGGCGGGACCCGCGGAAGGTTTCGCCGAGGACGGGACGAATCACCTTCTGCTGGCCAAGCTGATTTCCGATCAGCCGTTGGTTTATTTTGCCGGTGCCGGATGGGAGCCGAGAGGGACCATCACCTCCGCCAAGGACTGGACGGCCTACCTCGCGGCTTTCGCGCGCCAACTTCATTCGCCCATCCGCGTATCCTTTGCGCCGGCAAAATCAAAATAACAATCGAAACACCGGCCGGCCGCGCGGCCGGTATGGCCGCCAAAAAAAATCAGACCACTTCAAAATCACATCATGCATCTGAGTCATATCTTCTTTCACCGCCATTCGTCCGCCATCCGAAGTTCCGCCTCAGCGAAAAGGGCGGTCCGGTTGCTCATTTTGTCGGCCGGAATACTTGTGGGCACGGTCGCATCGCCGGCTGAAGAGACGGCTTCGCGGGCGGCGTTGAAACCCGCCGCGGTTCTCGGGATCATGGAGTCCGTGGCGGACTGGCAACTGGCCCATCCCAGTTCGCATCCGCCGGCCGATTGGACGCAGGCGACGGGTTACGCGGGGATGATGGCACTCGCGCGGATCTCGGAAAATCCCCGCTACCGCGATGCCATGGTCGCCATGGGGGAGAGGAACGAATGGAAACTCGGTCCCGTCTTCTATCTCGCCGACGATCACGCCGTCGGCCAGGCCTACGCCGAACTCTATCTCATGCTCGGCGATCCCAGGATGATCGCGCCGCTGCGCGAGCGTTTCGACGCCATTCTCGCGCGTCCGTATTCGGTTCCGACCCTGGAATACCATCCGGACAACCCCGACCGGAAGTATGCCTGGACCTGGTGCGACGCGCTTTTCATGTCGCCGCCCGCGTGGATGCGGCTTTACGCCGCGACGAAGGACAGGCGTTACATGGATTTCGCCATCACCAACTGGCTGCGCACGTCCGACTACCTCTACGAGGAAAGGGAACACCTGTTCTTCCGTGACAGCTCCTACTTTGCCCAGCGCGAGGCCAACGGAAAAAAGATCATGTGGGGGCGCGGCAACGGCTGGGTCATGGCCGGCCTGGCGAGGGTGCTGGAATATGTGCCGCCCGATCACCCTGACCGCGGCCGCCTCGTGCAGCAGTTTCAGCAAACAGCGGCCCGGCTCGTGGAATGCCAGCAGCCTGACGGCATGTGGCGCGCAAGCCTGCTGGATCCCGGGAGCTACCCGCTCAAGGAAACCAGCGGATCGGGACTGCTCACCTACGCCCTGGCCTGGGGTGTGAATCACGGCCTCCTCGATCGTGAACAATTTTTGCCCGCCGTCGCCAAAGCATGGGCGGCGCTGGTGGACAGCGTGAAACCCGACGGCAAGCTCACGCATGTGCAGCCCATCGGCTCGTCGCCGAAGGATTTCGATCCGGACTCGACCGACGTTTACGGCACCGGCGCGTTTTTGCTGGCGGGCAGCGAGGTCTACCGTCTCGCGCATCAGACGGCCGTGGCCAAACCGCAATGACATGAACGAAACCAACACAATCATGAACAGATCGCCTTCCTCTTTTTCCTCATGTTCCCGACGCCGGGTTTTCGGCCGGACCGCCGATGCCCTTTGTGCGGTCCTGACTCTGGTCCTCGTTTCGGGGCCGGCGCTCCGAGCCGCCGTGACCGGGGGCGGAGTCCAGCCTGAATTGGCCCTTCATTATCCCGCCGGCTACAAGCCGGTGAATACGGACGCGGCGGCCTCCACGCTGACTTTCCCCGCCAGTTTCACCGGCAAGGATCTGACGGCATTGCTGCACAAGGAACACCCCCGGCTTTACGCCACCAGCGAGGATTGGCAGCGGATCCGCAAGGAAATCCCGACCAATCGCTACCTGACCGCTGCGAGGGACATGATTGTCAAAGGGGCGGAGAACATTCTGCCCAAGCCTCCGCTCGAAAGGGTTCTCATCGGACGCAGGATACTCAGCATTTCCCGCGAAGTGCTCAGCCGGGTGCTGACTCTCTCAAGCGCCTATCGGGTCACGGATGATCGCCGTTATTTTGAACGGGCGCGGATCGAACTTCTGCATGCAGCGGCGTTTTCAGATTGGAATCCATCCCACTTTCTGGATGTCACGGAAATGACCATGGCCATGGCCATTGGCTATGACTGGCTCTATCACGACCTGTCCGCCGCCGACCGGATCACGCTGCGGGATGCGATCCTGGAGAAGGGGCTCAAGCCGGGCACGGGTCCGGCGGAGGCTGGCACCATTACCTACTGGAAGCTCAAGGATAACAACTGGGTTCAGTCCTGTTTTGGCGGAATGGTCGGCGGGGCCCTGGCCATCGCCGAGGATAAGCCAGATCTGGCGGCCACCTTTCTGCGGGAGGCTTTCACCCACCTCCACCAGGCGCTCGATGCGTATGCCCCCGACGGAGCCTTCCCCGAGGGTCCGGCGTATTGGTCCTTTGGCACCCATTACAGCGTCATGCTCATCTCCATGCTGCGGTCCTCCTTCGGCACCGCCTGGAATCTTGAAAACTATCCCGGGTTTCAGGCCAGCGCGGTGTATATGAACGAGGTGATGGGGCCGACCGGACGACCCTTCAATTACTCCGACGGTGGCGAAGATAGCGATTTGATGCCCGCGCTTCATTGGTTTGCCGCCCAGGCCCGCGATGCCGCGCTTGATGCGCATGAGCGAAGCCAGTTGCTCTCCAATCCCCAGCGATTTGACGGCAACGGCTGGGAAGGCCGCTTTTTCCCCCTCACGCTTATCTGGCTGGATCCCACGCTTCCGGAAAAGCGCCCGGACACGGTGTTGCCCTTGAAATGGTGGGGTGACGGGCTGAATCCCATCGCAATTCTGCGCTCTTCCTGGCGCCGGGATGCCCTTTTTGTCGGAGTCAAGGCGGGCAGCCCCTCCAACAACCATGGACATATGGACGTCGGGTCATTTGTCCTCGATCTGCATGGGGTCCGCTGGGCGCTCGATTTCGGCGCGCAGGATTACAATTCGCTGGAGTCGCTGGGAATGAACATCTGGGGCTACAAAGACCAGTCATCCCAGCGGTGGGATGTTTTTCGGATCAATAATTTCTGCCACAACACCCTGGTCATCGACCAACAAAAGCAGCGTGTCGATGGCTTTGCCCCGATCGTGAAATTTTCCGATGATCCCAAGGCGCCCTTCGCCGTGATGGATCTGTCCGCCATCTATCGGGAATCCGTGACGCGGGCTCTGCGGGGCGTGCGTTTGTTGGACGACGAAACGGTCCTCGTTCAGGACGAAATCGAAGGACTCGGGAACGGACAGTCCGTCCGCTGGGGCATGGCGACGGAAGCGGAGGTCGAACTTCACGGTGACCGGGCGGTTCTCCGGCTGGACGGTCGGACCCTTCAGGCCCGGATCATCAGCCCGAAAACAGCCCGCTTCGAAATCGTCCAGACCGATCCCCCGCCGCACTCTTACGATGCGCCAAATCCCGGCACCCGCATGCTTGCGGCGGTTGTTCATGGCACCGGAGCTCCCTGCACCCTGCGGGTCGTCCTGTCGGGCGGGGAAATCACGGATTCGATCACCAAAAAAATCCTCGCGCTGCCTTCGCTCGCGCAGTGGCCGTCGCACGACGCCGGACATCGGATGAAAGCAAACTGAACGACCTCCGCTCTCTTCCATGTTTTCCGCCGTCGCCACCTATTTCAAAACCGGTCCTGCCCGTCCTTTGCTGGACGATGCCGGTGCGATCCGCCGTCTCTATCGGAGCAAGCGCAACCGCATCTTTTTTTCCCTGCTCTTCGGCTACGGCTTTTTTTATACCTGCCGGCTCGGCCTTGCGGTGACAAAGAAGCCACTGCTCGATGCCGGGATCATGACGGCTTCGCAGCTGGGAATCGTCGGGTCGGTGATGCTCTATGTCTACGCGATCGGGAAGTTCGTCAATGGCATGATCTCGGACCACGCGAATATCCGGCGTTTCATGTCGTGGGCGCTCCTGCTGTCCGCCTTGGTCAATCTGGTCTTCGGTTTCACCAGTTTCTTCATCGGCTTTGTCATTCTCTGGGGATTGAACGGCTGGTTTCAGTCGATCGGCTCCGCCCCAAGCGTGGTGTCCATCTGCCAGTGGTTCAGCAATCGCGAGCGCGGCACGCGTTACGGGATCTGGGCCGGGGCGCACAATCTGGGGGAGGGGATGACCTTTGTTCTGGTGGCCGGACTTGTCAGCCACTTCGGCTGGCGGGCCGGGTTTGCCGGCCCCGGCCTCGCCTGCATCGTGGTGGCGCTCGTGTTGTTTCAAACGCTCGGGGACCGGCCGCAAACCTATGGACTGCCTCATGTGGCCGATTTCAAGCAGGACTATTCCGCCGGTCCGCCGCTCACGGCTCCGACCCGGGAATTGCAAAAGCAGGTCTTCCGCAATCCCTGGGTATGGATTCTGGCCGGCAGTTGCGCCTTGATGTATGTGGCGCGCTACGCGGTGAACAACTGGGCCATCCTTTTCCTGCAGGAGGCCAAGGGATATTCGCTGACCGAGGCGGGCTTCGTCATGGGGGCGTATCCGGTCACCGGGTTTGTCGGCGCCGCGGCGTCGGGTTGGATTTCGGATCGGTTTCTGGGTTCGCGTCGCAACGTTCTCACCCTGTGTTATGGCGTGCTTCAGACCGGTGGCATGGGGCTTCTCTTCCTCACGGGTTCGGGCCACGTGTGGCTCGATGCGCTGGCGATGGGACTGTTTGGCTTCGGGGTGGGCGGGCTGATTGTGTTTCTCGGCGGTTTGATTGCGGTGGACATCATGCCCAAGGCGGCGGCGGGCACGGTCAAGGGACTGATCGGCTTGTTTGCCTATGTGGCAGCCGGCACCCAGGATTGGATCAGCGGATTTCTCATCGGCAGCCACAAGAGCATGGTGGCCGGTCGCGCCGTATATAATTTCACCCCGGTCATCTGGTTTTGGCTGGGCGCTTCGGTTCTCTCCGCCGTGCTCGCGGCATTCGCCTGGAACGTCCGTCCCCGGGAGTGATTTTCCCGCAACTCCTTTCACCGACCTCTGCCCGTTTTTTTCCCATCCAATCCTGAAAAACATGAAAACATTTTCCCGCGCTTGTTGGTTGTCCCTGCTGCTTCCATTGCTTGTCGCCGGCGAGGCGAGGGGAGCAGACGCGCCTGCGGCCGAATCGGCGAAAGGCTGGCGTTATGCCGATATCCGTCGCATTCCGGTCGTCGAGGCCCGGCAGGGCGTGGCTGCGGATGGCGCGTTTATCTATGCCATTTCCAATCACGCGCTCGGCAAATATCGCAAGGACACTTACGAGCGGGTCGGGGAATGGGAGTGTCCCGAGGGCGATCCGCTCATTCATCTCAATGCGGGCATCGTTTACCAGGGCCGGCTCTACTGTGCGCATTCCAACTATCCGGGTGTGCCCAACCTCAGTTCGGTCGAGATCTGGGATCCGGTCACGATGCGCCATGTCGGCAGCCACAGTTTCGGCCGGGCGGAAGGTTCCTTTACCTGGCTGGACCGGCGCGACGGCCATTGGGTGGCCTGTTTCGTTCATTACGCGAAAAAGGGAGGGGAGCCCGACCGCGGTCCGGCATGGACGCGTCTGGTTGAGTTCGACGATGAATGGCGGCAGACCGGCGCCTGGGCCTTCCCGGAGGATCTGATGAACAAACTGGGGGCGCGCGGCTACAGTGTTTCCGGCGGCGCCTTCGGTCCGGGCGCGCCGGCGTCGCCGGCAAACCCGCAGGTCTTGTGCGAGCCGTCGCAGAACGGCTTCTCTTTCGACGCCCCGCAGCGGCACAGCGCGAACGGCTTCTTCGGCACCACGTACTCGGCGCCGGTCCAGTCCACCAACTTCACATCCTCGCCCTCGATCAGCAGCGAGCCATTCTGTCGAACCTTAATCGTCGTCATCAATCCCCTTCGTAGAACGTCCGTAGAATGTCCGTAGAACCTTCGTAGAACCTTCGTAGAACG
>Ga0164241_10004525_pt1 | contig 13412 bp, 9 predicted proteins | sample OricomyardsoilBY_FD_108780 | JGI IMG/M metagenome (GOLD analysis project Ga0164241, IMG submission 108780) | Backyard soil microbial communities from Emeryville, California, USA - Original compost - Back yard soil (BY) | ecosystem: Environmental > Terrestrial > Soil > Unclassified | place: USA...
CGTCGACCTCGACGTGCGGCCGGGGGAGTTCGTCGGCCTGATCGGGCCGAACGGCAGCGGGAAGTCGACGCTGCTGCGCACGATCTACCGGTCGCTGCGACCGTCCGGCGGCGCGGTGCTGCTGGGGGAGGAGGGCGCGGCCGTCGACGTGTGGCGGATGTCGGCTCGCGAGGCGGCCCGGCACACCGCCGCGGTCCTGCAGAACAGCCCGGCGCCGCCGGGACTGACCGTGCGGGAGGTGGCCGAGCTGGGCCGCACCCCGCACCACGGGATGTTCGACCGGGCCACCACGCGCGCGGACCGCGAGATAGTCGACGCCGCGCTCGAGCGGACCGGCATGCTCGACCACGCCGGGCGGATCTACGGGTCGCTGTCGGGCGGCGAGCGCCAGCGGGTGCTGCTGGCCCGCGCGCTCGCCCAGCAGCCGAAGCTCCTGGTGCTCGACGAGCCGACCAACCACCTGGACATCCGGGCCCGGTTCGAGCTGCTCGACCTGGTGCACACGCTCGGCGTCACGACGCTGGCCGTGCTGCACGACCTGGACCTCGCGGTGCGTAGCTGCGACCGGCTGGTCGTGCTGGACCGCGGCAGGGTCGTCGCCGCGGGCCCGGTGCTCGAGGCGCTGAGCCCGGCGGTCCTCTCCACGGTGTTCGGGGTGACCGCGGTGACCGAGCGCCACGACGACGGCGTGGTCCGGGTGACCTACGGGGCTCGTCCACTCGCAAAAGCAAGCTAGTACGCCTGAATACCGTTAACGGGAAATCGCCGTCGCGGCGGCTTCCGCGCGATCCCAGTGATCGTCGAGTGATCCTCGAGTGATCGTCAGGCGATCGCCGGATGATCATCGGCGGGCGCCTGCCGGCGCCTCACGCCGCCTTTGTCGTCTCGGACCGCCGAATTGCCGCCGGCTTACCGTCGTCGCATTCGTCAGTCGGATTCGACGATCGATACAGACGGCCCGAGGTGGTTGCCGGCGGGATCGGTCCGCGCCGCGTCGGCGGCATTCTGCCGAGCAGCACGACGAGCACGAGGCCGATCGCCGCCAGCAGGTGCGTCGCGAGGCCACCGGTGCTCGCCCGGCCGGCGACCAGGTCGCTCACGTGCCCGACCGACAGGACGGCGACGAACGTGGCGAGCAGCGGGACCAGCCCGGCCGGTGGCACGCGTCGGGCGGCGACGGCGCCGAAACCCGCGGCGAGCCCGAGGTTCCAGGCGGCGACGTCGTAGCCGGCCCACACCTCGCCCGCGCCGTGCGTGGCCAGCGCGAGCAGGCCGGACACGCCCAGCAGCGCGCCGACCACGCCCACGCCGGCGCGCAGCCTGCCGGGGGTGTTGGCGGCGCCGGCCGGCGTCCTGGCGAGGACGGCGTCGGTCACGTCCGGCCACGTGACCGCGGCCGTGGTCCTGGTCCTTCTGGTGATCAGCGCGGCGTCGTCGTACCACAGCGCGCACTCGGCGCAGTACTCCAGATGGAGATCGACCGGCTGCCGGGCATCCTGTGGCGCCTCTTCGTCGTCGAGTCGGGCCGACAGGGCTTCTCGGTATTCTTCGCAGTCCACGTAGTAGTAGTCGGTGACATCCCGTGGCCGGTTCCAGCATATCTTCAATATTTCGCACGACGATCGCTTGACTCATACTTGATCGCGTTCTCCGGCCGGTTTTCGCTCGTTACGGTCTCAATATGTCGGATGTAGCGCGAGATGACACGATTACCAATCTGGCTCTCGCTGCCGGTCGCGGGGATCGCGATGCCGCGAACGCGTTTATTCAGACCACGCAGCGTGACGTATGGCGGTTTCTCGTCTACCTGGCGGGGCCGTCGGACGCGGAGGACCTGACCCAGGAGACTTTCGTGCGCGCGCTCGGCAGCGCGCACCGGTTCACCGCGCGCAGCCACGCGAGGACCTGGTTGCTGGCCATCGCGCGCCGGGTCGCCGCCGATCACTTCCGGGCCGCCGCCACCCGCCCGCGGATCGCCGACCAGGACTGGCAGATCGCCGCCGAGCAGGGGCGAACGCCGAACCTGCCCGGCATCGACGACACGGTTTCCATCAACCTCGCGGTGCGGACACTCACCGAGGACCGGCGCGACGCGTTCGTGTTGACCCAGGTTCTCGGCCTCGGCTACGCGGAGGCGGCACAGGTGTGCGGCTGCCCGGTCGGCACGATCCGCTCGCGGGTCGCGCGCGCCCGCCGCGACCTCGTCGACGTCCTCGGGCTGAGCCTGCGGCACAGCACGGCAGGGGGCCGGTAGCGCGAACCTTCGCTGCTGCGAATGGCCTAGTCCTTACCCCACCACTTGACGGCCCGAAATGCCGGTCCGAGCGTGAACGCGCAGCGTATGTGGATACTGTGTGGATACTGTGCGCCGTTGCCAAATGCTTGGTAAAAGACGTCGGCAGGGTGCCGCGATGAATTCACCCCGATAGGCCGCCGGTTCGTGTAATATTCTCCGGCAGTGTGTCAATTCAGGAAAGTTTCTTGTGGTGACGGTGGCGGCGAGGTAGACGTGGTTGAGGTGTCGTTCGGGAAGACCGCCGGGCGGGGCGGCTCGCCGGCCATGACCACGAGGCATGGCACAGGGGCTGCACGAAGCACTCGCACATCGGGGGTTCGCTCGGATACAGGGGTGAGAGACGTGTCTGTACAGGAGTCACCGGAGCTCGTCGCGCGGCGGTACCGGCCCGGGACAGCCGAGGCGGTACACGCGAGCGCGAGTCCCCCCGGCAGGCACAGCCGGTCCTAGCCGGCGGAGTACGCAGTGGACTCCCCGGTCGCTCCTGCGCACTTAGCCGACGACGTCAAGGTCTCACCCTTTCCCGCACCGCGGCTCGCGGCGGGTGTGGTCACGGCCGTCTTCGTCAGCATCAGCCTCATCGGCTTCCTGCACGTCCTCTTCCTCGACGTGGGGCCCGGCGAGGTCGCGCTGTCGTTCTCGTGCATCGTCGTGCTGCTGTTGCTGCAGCTGCTCTGGTACGGGCGCGACGCGTCGCGCCTGCGTTCGCCGCTGGGCTACGCCATCCTCGCCGGGCAGGCGGCGCTCGTGTACCTGCCGATCCTGATCTTCGGGCAGGCGTGGGTCGGCATGCCGGGTTTCCTCGCCGGCAGCGTGCTGCTCGTGCTGCGCCCGGTTCCGGCGTGGACGGCGTTCACGTTGATCGTCGCCAGCATGGGCATCGCGCAGTGGTCGTTCACCGGCGCGCCCATCGACGTCGCGTACACCGCGATCTCCACGATCACGACCGGCCTCGTGGTGTACGGGCTGTCCCGGCTGGCCGCGCTCGTCGTCGAGGTCCAGATGTCCCGTGCGGAGATTGCGCGGCTCGCGGTGCTGCGGGAGCGGTTGCGGTTCGCGCGCGACCTGCACGACCTGTTGGGCTACAGCCTTTCGGCGATCACGCTGAAGATCGAGCTCACCCACCGGCTGCTCGAGAAGTCGCCGCAGGAGGCGAGCGACCAGTTGCTGGAGATCCTCGAGATCTCCCGGCTGGCGCTGTCCGACGCGCGCACGGTCGCCTCCGGCTACCGGGAACTGTCGCTTGAGGAGGAATGCCGTTCGGCGGTTTCCGTGCTGCGCGCGGCCGACATCAGCGTGCAGCTGGACAGCGACGAGCTCGACCTGCCGGTGCGGGTGAGCACGGTGCTGGCGACGGTGCTGCGCGAGGGCGTCACGAACCTGTTGCGGCACAGCAAGGCCAAGCACTGCGAGATCACCATCCGGCAGACGCACGACGACGCGTCGATCGAGATCGTCAACGACGACATCCAGCCTGCGCCGAAAGAGCAGGAGGAGTCGGACAGCGGGCGCGGCGGCCTGCACAACCTGTCGGTGCGGGCGTCGGAGATCGGCGGGTCGGTCAGCGTGGAGCACGAGCCGAACATGTTCAAGCTCCGCGTCGACGTGCCGCTGCGCATCGAGCGGAAGATGCCGGGTTCCCTATAACCAGCCCGCTTCGCGGGCGATGCGGATGGCGTCGACCCTGTTGCGGGCGGCGAGCTTGCCGATGATCGTGGTCAGGTAGTTCCGGACCGTCCCGACGGACAGGAACAGCCGGGACGCGATGTCGACGGCCTGCATCCCCTCGGCGGTGAGCCGCAGGACCTCGGTCTCGCGCGCGGTCAGCGGCGAGTCGGCGCTGTCCCAGGCGGCCATCGCGAGCTGGCTGTCGACCACCCGGCGGCCCGCGGCGACGTTGCGGATCGCGTCGGCCAGCTGCGCGGGCGGCGCGTCCTTGAGCAGGAACCCGGTGACCTTCGCCGACAGCGCACGGCGCAGGTTGCCGGGGCGCCCGAGCCCGGTCAGGATCAGCGTGCGGATCTCCGGCAGGTGCTCGTGGATCTCGCTCACCGCGGCCAGGCCGTCCTTGCCGGGCAGGTCGATGTCGACCACCGCTACGTCCGGCCGGAACTTCTGTGCCGCGGCCAAGATCTCGGTGCCGTTGGAGACCTCGGCGACGACCTCGATGTCCGGCTCCAGGTTGAGCAACGCCACGAGTGCGCCGCGGACCATGTGCATGTCCTCGGCAAGCATCACCTTGATCATTCGCGGCTGTCCCTCCGGGCCTGCCCGATTCGTAATCGTTCTATCACGCCGACACCTCCCGCTGTCCGTCAAGCCCTCGAGAAGCGTCGGCAGCCTTGCCGACGACGAACTCGCCGACGCTGACCTCCGCGGGCCAGTCGAGCCCGAACGCCGCGCCCGCCAGTTCGCTGTCGCCCATCGCGAGCGCGCACGGGGCGAGCCCCAGCATCGTGGCCACCAGGTAGAGCGTCTGCTGCAGCACCCCGACGTGCTTGAGCGTGGTGGCGTAACAGATCCCGTCGTACACCCAGGACAACCGGCCCATCCGGGCGGTCATCGTGATGAGCACCGGCGGCCGGCGCTGCGCCCCGGTCAACATCATCGCGCTGTCCAGCAGCTCGTCCACGAAGGTCGCGTTCTCGTTGATCAGCGTCAGCGAATGACTTCGCGGATCGTAGTGGTAGTTCCCGCGCGGCAGCCCGTCGCAGCGGTCGACGGTGAGGTAGAGGTCCAGCTCGTACAGCGAGCCCGTGCTCGGGTACGGGCGCTCCGACACGGTGTAGCGCACCCCGCCCGCACCGACGCTCTCCTGCTGCGAGCGCAGGCGGGCACAGCGGTAGAGCAGCTCGCCGAGCTCGCGCGCGGACGGGCCGTCGTCGGCGAAGTCACGCACCGAGCGCCGGCCCTCGACGGCCTGTGTCAGCGTCATCTCGCCGGCGGCCGGTGCGGTCAGATCCGGTTCGTACAAGGGAAAGCGGCGTCCCTCGGGGACCGGCTTCACCACCGGCAGCGGGGGCAGGTCGTGCCGGTACACCGCACCCGCCGGGTCGTCGTGGCGGCCGAGCCTGCTGCGGGAGTGGAAGAGCAGGTCGTAGGGCGACCAGGTGAGCAGGTCGGGGTCGGTGTCCTCGTCGAACGTGGGCGCCGCCGCGACCTGACCTGGCTCGCCGGTCACGACCATGCCCGTGGCCGCGAGGTAGGCGACGATCTCGACCACCACCGCTTGCGCCATGTTGATGGCCGCCGCGATGGCCGCGCTGGTGGTCGCCCGGCCGAGCGAGCCGACGACCCAGGTGGCGAGCGGGCGGTGCAGCACGACGCGGTGGTGCGACAACGGCGACTCCAGCAGCAGCTCCCCGTCGACCTCGCGGACGAAGGCGAAGCGGGACAGCCGGATCGGCTGTGTCAGCGGCAGGTCCGGGAGCTGGAGCACGCCGTGCGGGGAGACCGGCGTGACCGACAGCAGCGGGCTCGACGAGTCACGCAGGCCGAGCGAGCGCACGACGCAGCCGGGCAGCCGGTCGAACAGCTCGTGGAGGTCGCCGTTGTTCAGCCCGTCGACGTTGGTGAGGGCGACCGGGCCGAGCGTCATCCGGTAGAGGCTGTCCGCGATCGAGGGCGCGGGCGAGTCCACTGTGATGTCGCCCCACCGGGTCAGGACGACCAGCCCACCGCCGGGCGCCGGTTCCACGACGACATCGTCGCGGAACGACCACAGGGGCTGGACCACGTCGGTAGGACCGGCGGGATCGGATGGCACTTCTCGCTCCTCGGGTGTGCTCGCGCCGCCCGTGTACGCATCACACGAATAGGGGGATCGGGTTCAGGTTCTCGTAGGCGGTCGGCTGGGTCCGGCGGCCGAGCTTGACGGGCACGTCGTAGAGCCGACCGGGGGCGAAGCGGGCCCAGAAGCCGCGCATGCCGGGCACGATCGCCTTCACCACGGGGAGCCCGACGTCCGGGCGGGTCTGGTCGAGGACCATGACGTCGAGCCCCAGGCCTTCCAGCCGCTGCTGGACCGTGGTGACGTCCTCTTGGAGGTCGTCGGTGGGGGAGTAGCGGTAGTCCGCCGGGGTGCGGGGCCGTGCGGCCGGGTCGGGCCGCAGGTACGGCAGGCCGTCCCAGGTGGCGGTCCGCCACCAGTGCACGGCATCGGGGTCGGTCCAGTCGTAGTCGCCGTCGTCGCCCGCACCGACCACCGCGGGCATCAGCTGGTTCATCTCGGTGAGGGCCCGGACGAGCGCGACCCGTGGGTCGAGGTGTGCGCCGAACCCGAACATGACGTCCTCGCGCGGCCCGTCGGTGCGGCGCGACAACGCTGCCATGGTCGGAATCCCTACGTCGGACGATACGTCGAGCACCCAGACGTCGCGGTGCAGAGTCGCGTACACATCCTGCAGCCGGCCGATCCAGGGCACCCCGAAGCTGTCCAGGTCGACACCGGGGGCGCGGGTCTGGTTGTACCACCACATGGCGACCGCGTCGCGCTCGACGAGCTCGAGGAGACCCTGCAGCAAGGCATCCTCCAGACTGCTTCCAGCCGCGTTCCCGTTGGAGTCGGCGGAAAGCGAGCCGCCGCCACCGATCTCGCCCGGCAGGTCGAAATACAGCATCCCGGTCGGCAGCAGGCGGTGCCGCTGCTGGGTCAGCGACCACACCGGGGTCCAGCTGGTGACCACGTCGTCGTCGAACGGGTCGCAGACGTACTGGAACGACGAGTGCGTCGCGTTCCACGCCGCGCGGTCGTCGTACTGGCGGTCGTGGAACAGCAGGCAGTCGCGGGGGTGCACGGCCTCGCCGTCGAGGGAGGAGTAGCTGGCGACGACGCGTTCCTCGTCGCCGTGGAAGTAGCCGCTGTGCCGCTCGAGCGCCTCGCACAGGGCGCTCACCTTGCCGTGCAACGGGGTGATGCCCTTGCCGCCGTTCTCCGCGCGCGCGGAGCGCATGTGGTCGAAGTGCCTGCGCACGTTCAGCGCGAGGTTCGGCCCGGCGCGGAAGGAGTTGAAGAAGTCCGGCCCGCGCTCGTCCCGGGTGATCTCGTTGAGCACGCCGGTGACCGGGCTGATGAGGTGCTCGTAGGCGTGCAGCACCTCCTCGGGCGGCGCGGAGCGGTGCCCGCCGCCGCTGCGGCTGGACTTCGGGCGGTGGCCGAGCACGATCGGCCGCCGCGCCTGGCGGCTCATCAGCCCAGGGTCGCCGCAGACCTGGCACTGCGGGCGCGGCCGCAGTTCGTGCCGGCGGCCCTGCAGGTCGAAGCTGTCGAGGGTCCACACCATGTGCTGTCCCTCGTGGCGCAGGCCGGCGAGCCACTTGACGGCCTCGACGGCGACGAGGTGCATGGCGGCCGCGCCGAGCGGGGGCAGCGACGCCGCGGGCGGGGTGAGCTTGAGGTTGCGGCCGGGCAGGGCGCGCAGGTGCGTCTCGGCCTGGCGGTGCCCGCGCAGCCGGTGGGCGAGGCACTGCCAGCAGGCGGTCTGCTCGCCCGTGCTTGTGTCCGTGCCGCTGTCCGTGCCGCTGTCCGGTGGCTGGAAGAACGGGCCGATCCACACCTGGGTGCCGCCGGGCTTGGCGAGCAGCCACGGGCGGCCCGCGGCCCGGTGCAGTGCGTCGATCCGCTCGAGCGGGGCGTCGAGGTAGTCCTCGCAGAACACGATGGACAGGTCCACGTCGAGTCCGAGGGTGCCGGCCGGGCCGGTCTCGACGGCCAGTCCCGCCGCGCGCAGGGCGGCCACCGCGGCGCTCGCGTCCACGTCGCCGATGGTGGTGGCCTGCACGCGCGCGCCACGCACGCGGTTGACCGCACTCACCGGGTCGAGTCCGGCCGCCTCCCAGTAGGCGAGGCTCGGCCGGTCCGCCTCGTGCTCCAGCGCGGTGTCCGCGGGCTCGCGCAGGGCCACGAGTCCCGCCTCGACCAGGCGCATCACGGTCGAGCCCGCCTCGGCCAGCGGCAGGTCGTCGGGTATGTCGCGGCAGAGTTCGGCCAGGTCACGCGTGCCGTCCAGGAGCGGGGCGAGCGCTTCGACGTGCGCCCCGGCGATGGAGGTCGCGCCTCGCTCGGACAGCAGGTACACCGCCTCGCCCTGGACGACGTGGGCCCGCAGGTGACGCTTGAACCCGACGCGTAATCCGGGCTCCTGGCCGGTTGCTGACATCAGTGCTCCTCCTCGAGCGCTAGAACTTCGCTGGAGCGGGACTCGAGTTCCAGCTTCGTTGGGCTGGAGGTACTGGACAAGTGCGGCACTCATGTGCTCACACCTCAATACTCATTGCTCATTTATGACATCGTCACTATCGGCGTGACCTCGAATCGGAATAACGTTGTTGATGTCCTGATACGCATCATTCAAAGATCGTCGCATCCTCCCGGGACTATCCCGCCGGACTGGTCGCCGGCGGCGGAAAGTGCGGTGGATCTGGGCAGACAGCGAGGTCGGCAAATGGCTACGAAATTAGACGAACTCGGCATGATGACGCAGGAGGAGAAGCTCACCCTCCTCGCCACGTTGCTGGAGACGACCGCCTCCACGGAACCGGCCGAGACGCCCGAGGTCGCGCGGCCCCGCACACCGGCGGACAACCCGCTCGCCGACCTGCGGTTCGAGCTGCTCGGCCCGCTGGTGATCCGCCACGGCGACCGCGACGTCGCGCCGAGCGCGCCCAAGCTGCGGTTGATCCTCTCCACGCTGCTGTTCAACGCGAACAAGCCGGTCGGCGCGTCCGTGCTGGCCAGGGAGCTGTGGAGCGACGGCGCACCACGCACCGCGCACTCCACCCTGCAGACCTACATGTTCAAGCTGCGCAGGCTGTTCCGCGCGGTGCTCGGCCTGTCGGTGGAGTACGTCACCAACGAGGTGCTGCAGACCTGCTCGGGCGGCTACACCCTGCGGGTCGACCCACAGCAGCTCGACATCACCGAGTTCGACCACCTGGTGACCGCGGGCTCGACCGCGATGCACGCCGGTGACTACGACAAGGCCGCCACCGACCTGCGCCGTTCGCTCGCCCTGTGGCGCGGCAACGTCGTGCACAACGGGCAGTGGGGCACGCTGCTGCGGGCCCAGGTCGCCCGCCTCGAGGAGCGCCGCTTCTACGCGCACACCACGCGGATCGACGCCGACCTGTGCCTCGGCCGCCACCGCGAGATGATCAGCGAGCTGGCCTCCCTGGTCGTCGAGCACCCGCTGCACGAGTCGGCGCACACGATGCTGATGATCGCGCTGTTCCGTGCGGGCCGCGCCTCCGCGGCGCTGGAGGTCTACATGCGCTTCCGGCAGCGGATGCTGCACGAGCTCGGCATCGAGCCCTCGGAGCGGATCCGGGCGCTGCACATGGCGCTGCTCTCGACCGACGCGGTGCTCGCCGATCGGACGCTGACGTCGGACATGCTGCTCGACAAGCTCGTCCGCGGCTGAGGACAACGGGAATTCGTGCGCCGTTACCGGCGAATGACCCCGCATGATTACGGTCGAATGCATTCCAAGCGCGGGCCGAGGAGGAAATGATGACGACATCACCGGTGAACCTGAATGGCGGGCAGGTGAACTTTCCGAATGACCCGGAACTGCTGTCGAACGTCCTGCGCCCGTACGCACGCCCGAAGACCGAGTACCTGAAGACCGCCACCATGGCGTTGTCCGGTGGGTCGGCGAGCGCCGAGGGGACGTTCGCCATCCCGTTCCCGTGCTACATCGACGACACCGGCCACCTGAACTCGGTCGAGGTCAACATCTGCTTCAACCAGCTGATGTACTACCTGATCGCCAAGTGCGTGCAGGAGCGGGCGCTGCCCGAGTTCGACGCCTGGACGATGGACGACTACTGGGCCAAGCAGCTGCCAGACATCCTCATCGCCGGCTTCTCCAGCACCTTCAAGCGCCCGATCGACTCCGCGGCGTTCAGCGGCGAGGTGTCCTTCGGCGGGTTCCGGCAGACCAACCGCAGCCGTCCGGTGCAGGTCATCGACATGCCGTGGCGCTTCTGGGACGAGGCGGGCGGCTACGCCCACGGCGAGGTGCGGATGGCACTGGTCGAGCCCCCGGGCATGAACGTGCGGGCCGCGTGAGGATCGGACACGGAAACAGGAGGGCATCGTGACAGCCAAGCTGCGCACGCTCGTCGACGTGGTGCGCCAGCACGCCGCCCGCACGCCCGACGCGATCGCCATGATCTGCGAGGGCAGGCGCATCGACTACGCGACGATGCACCGCGTGAGCAACCAGGTCGCGCACGGCCTGCAGGCCGCGGGCATCCGCGCCGGCGACCGCATCGCGTACCTGGGCAAGGAGTCCGAGCACTACTACGAGGTGCTGTACGGCGCCGCGAAGCTCGGTGCGGTGCTGGTGCCGATCAACTGGCGGCTCGCCGCCGACGAGGTCGACCACATCCTGCGTGACTCCGGCACCGCGATGCTGTTCGTGGACACCGCCGCGCAGCCGACGGCCGACCGGCTCGCGCCCGAGCTGCCGCGGCTGACCACGGTGGTCCCGCTGGACGGGCCCGGTGCCCCCGGCGCGGGCTTCGCGTCGTGGATCGCCCCGCAGCCGGAGACGAACGTGCTCGCGCGGGTCACCCCGGACACCCCGCTGGTGCAGATGTACACCAGCGGCACGACCGGCCTGCCCAAGGGTGTGGTGCTCGCGCACCGCAGCTTCTTCGGGGTGCGCAACGCCCTGGCCGACGCCGAACTGAAGTGGATCGACTTCTACCCCGAGGACATCAGCCTCATCGGGATGGCCGGGTTCCACATCGGCGGTATCTGGTGGGCGACGCAGGGCTTCGCGGCCGGCGCCACCAACGTCGTGATGCGGGAGTTCACCACGGCGGGCGCGGTCGAGCTGATCAAGTCGCTCGGCGTCACCACGGCCTGCCTGGTGCCGGCCATGATGCGGCTGATGCTCGCCGAGCCCGGCGTCACGAACGAGCACTTCACCACGCTGCGGAAGGTCATCTACGGTGGCGCGCCGATCTCCGCCGCGCTGCTGGCCCGCTGTGTCGAGGGCTTCGGCTGCGAGTTCGCGCAGATCTACGGCCTGACCGAGACCGGGAACACGGCGATCTGCCTGCCGCCCGCGGCCCACACGCCCGACGGCGGCAAGATGCAGGCCGCCGGGCGGGCCTACCCGGGCTTCGAGGTCAAGGTCGCGGACAGCGCGGGCGACCCGCTGCCGGCGGGCGAGATCGGCGAGGTGTGGCTGAAGACCCCGTCGGCGATGCTCGAGTACTGGAACCTGCCGGAGGCCACGGCGAAGACCCTGGTCGACGGCTGGGTGGTGACCGGCGACGCGGGCGTGCTCGACGAGGACGGCTACCTGTTCATCCGGGACCGGATCAAGGACATGATCATCGTCGCGGGCGAGAACGTGTACCCGGCGGAGATCGAGAACGTGATCGGCCGCCACCCGAAGGTCGCGGAGTCGGCCGTGGTCGGCGTGCCGGACGACCGCTGGGGCGAGATCGTGCACGCGTTCGTGGTGCCGGTGGAGGGGCAGACCCTCTCCGAGCGGGAGCTGGCTTTGTTCCTGAAGGGCAAGCTGGCGACGTTCAAGCAGCCGCTGCGCTACGAGTTCATCGAGAAGGTCCCCCGAAACCCGAGCGGCAAGATCCTGCGCCGCGAGCTTCGCGAACGCTTCTGGCAACACCACGAACGCCGTGTGAGCTGACGAGTCACCCACCACACCGGCCACCGGACTCCGCAACGGAGTCCGGTGGCCTTTTGCCGTAGCGGATCAGGGAGCGCATCTACCGCCGTCCCTGCTGCCCAGGAGCAAGAGTTCAGCAGACCGGCGACGGGTGGTGCTTACCCGTCGCCGGTCTGCTGTGTCGGTCTGCTGCGGTCGGTCAGGCTACGTCGCCGAGTTCGTCGTCCAGGATGTCGAACAGGTCGTCGGCGGTGGCCGAGGTCAGGTCGTCCTCCTCGGCCGCGGCCGGCGAGTCGTCGGTCTTCTTGTGCAACTTGGTCAGCAGGCGTTGCAGGGACGTGGCGATGTCCGTCGCCTCGTCCGCCGGGTCCAGCTGGTCCAGCGACGCCTCCAGCTTGGCGATGTCGTCGGCCAGCGCCCGCAGCCGCATCGTCGACCCGCTGCCGCCCAGTTCGGCCAGCAGGTGCTCGACCAGCGCCTCCGGCGTCGGGTAGTCGAACGTCAGCGTCGCGGGAAGCCGCAGGCCGGTCGCGGTGTTCAGCTTGTTCCGCAGCTCCACCGCGGTCAGCGAGTCGAAGCCCAGCTGCTTGAACTGCTGCTGCGCCGAGATCGTCCCCGGCGACCCGTGCGCGAGCACCGTGGCCACCGTCGAGCGCACCAGCTCCAGCAGCAGCTCCCGCTGCTCCGCCTCGCCGCGGCCGGACAGCTGCTCGGCCAGCGCGACGGTCGGCCGGGCCGACTGCCGCCGGGTGCGGGTGAACGACCGCAGCGGTGGCGGCACGTCCGTCGCCGTGCGCAGCGCGGCGTGGTCCAGCTTCACCGGCACCACGTGCGCCAGCCCGGACCGGCACGCGGCGTCGAACAGGGCCAGGCCCTCCTCGACGGTGTGCTGCCGCACGCCGCCCCGGTTGATCCTGGCGAGGTCGGCCTCGCTGAGGTGGCTGGTCATCGCGCTGTCCTGCGCCCACAGGCCCCACGACAGCGCCGTCGCCGGCTTCCCGGCGGCGCGCCGGGACAGCGCGAGCCCGTCGAGGAACGCGTTCGCCGCCGCGTAGTTCGCCTGTCCCGCCGTGCCGAGCACGCTGGTGCCCGACGAGAACAGCGCGAACAGGTCCACGTCGCCGGCCAGCTCGTGCAGGTTCAGCGCCGCGTCGACCTTGGGCGCCAGCACGGCGTCGACCTGCTCGGCGGTCAGCGTCTCCAGCGTCGCGTCGTCCACCACACCGGCCGCGTGGATCACGCCGGACAACGTCCGGCCCTCCAGCAGCGCGGCGAGGGCGGCACGGTCGGTGGCGTCGCAGGCGGCGATCTCGACCTCGGCGCCCAGCTCGGTGAGCGAGGCGCGCAGTTCGTCCGCGCCGGGTGCGTCGGGGCCGCGGCGGGAGGTCAGCAGCAGGTGGCGTGCGTCGTGTTCGGTGATGAGGTGCCGGGCGAGTGCGGCGCTGAGGGTGCCGGTGCCGCCGGTGATGAGC